>OLPU01000250.1_pt1 | contig 49781 bp, 39 predicted proteins | sample 1673111 | NCBI WGS metagenome assembly OLPU01 (sample SAMEA3136755, study PRJEB25190) | human gut metagenome | reverse complement strand
ATGTGTTAAGCACGCCGCCAGCGTTCATCCTGAGCCAGGATCAAACTCTCATGTTTGATTTTGGTTAAGATTCACAGCTAGCTGTTATCTCTTCCCGTTTTACTTTGGTTTGTGTTCTTAAAAATTCTTTTTAGGAATTTTCGGGATTGTTTTGTTGTTCAGTTATCAAAGTTCGTTACTGCTCGTTTGAAGCAGCTTATCTATTTTATCAAACCGGAAGAAGTTTGTCAACAACTTTTTGCATTTATTTTCAAATTTCTTTCTGATCCAATGGAATCTGTGCTGTTTCGCGTTGTTCCCGCTGACAGCTTGATTATGATACCACTCCCATTTTGAATTGTCAACAGTTTTTTTAATATTTTTAATAATTCATTGAATTTCTTGTTTTTTGCTTGTTAAACAGGGAATTTCGTTAGTTGACATGCTACACCTATTATTGTACTTATATTTATCTTATTGTTTTTAAATTTTTCTCAGTCCAATAGAGGGATGCTGATTGCATCCCTCCGTCAAAACCCACTTTATATTATTTACCTGTAATAACCGCTCTTGAAATGACAACTTTCTGAATCTCAGAAGTTCCTTCATATAACGGAATGATTCTGGCATCACGATACATGCGTTCAATCGCATAATCTTTCATATAACCATAGCCACCATGAATCTGTAAGGACTGATAAGCCACTTTCACTGCATTTTCAGAAGCAAAATATTTTGCCATTGCTGCTTCTTTGTTTACCGATTTACCTACCTGACGTAATGCAGCTGCATTCAATGTCAATGCCTTTGCTGCCTCTGTCTGCGTTGCCATATCAGCCAGATACCACTGAATCCCCTGATTCGCATTAATTGGTTTACCAAACTGTATACGCTGTGTTGAATAGTCAACAGCCGCATTAAGTGCTCCTTCAGCAACACCAACCGCCTGGGCTGCCATACCGATACGCCCGCCATCAAGACCAGCCATCGCAATGGCAAAACCTTTGCCTTCCTGCCCTAAAAGCTGTGTTTTTTGCACACGACAATCCGTAAAAACAAGTTCTGATACAGGTGCTGCCCGTAATCCCATTTTATCCTCTGCCTTTGGCACTGTAAATCCAGGTGTATCTCTATCCACAATAATTGCGGACATCCCTTTTGTTTTCTTTTCCGGTTCTGTCAGCGCAATCAGAATAACATAATCACCTTCATCCGGGCCCATATTGCTGATAAAACATTTCGAACCATTGATAACATAATCATCGCCGTCCGCAATAGCTTTTGTTTTTGCTGCTGCTGCATCTGATCCCGCATTAGGTTCTGTCAGCGCAAATGCACCTACACATCCCTGGCATGCTTTGGTCAAATATTTCTTCTTCTGCTCTTCAGTTCCATTTCTTAAAATAATATCACTGGATAATGTATGAACAGATAACATTTCCGCAACACTGGCGTCCACCTTTGCAAACTCCTCAATAACCAACGCTTTTGTTACTTCGTCTAAACCTGCACCGCCATATTCTTCCGGCACATTAATTCCCATAAAACCTAATTCTGCCAACTGTTTAATTAATCCAGGAACAAATTTTGCTTCCCTGTCCATCTTTTCGGAAACAGGTGCAATTTCTTTCTTTGCAAAATCTCTTGCAAGGTCAACCATCATCTGCTGCTCTTCAGTTAAAATAAATGCCATTTTACTACCTCCTGTAAAAAATTTATGTGTATTTATTATCCATTACTTTTTATATGCGAGGATCTCCGATTAAAGTCAGTAGGTTCGGAGACCCTCTTAAAGATAAAAGGAAGGCTTAATTATGAACCCATCAATTCAAGTCCCATAGGTTCTGGTGCAAATAATCTATCGTCCATTTGATGCAAATTTTCTGAAATATATGGTGTAAATTCCATATGCTGCAAAATGTCTTTCTCAAGATCCACTCCTGGTGCAATTTCAATTAACGTTACACCGCGCTCTGTTAATTTGAATACCGCCCGCTCTGTGATAAAATAAACATCCTGCTGAGATGACAATGCATATTCTCCTGAAAACGTGATCTGTTCCACTGCAGGTTTAAATTTGCTGATTGTTCCATCATTTACAATTTCCAGTTTTCCATCTTCTATTTTTATGTCCGATTTTCCCGCTGTAAATGTACCGCAGAAGCAAACTTTCTTTGTTGGCTGTGTAATCCCAATAAAACCGCCCGGTCCTACTGATTTGCCATTAAATTTTGTAACATTCACATTTCCTTTTGCATCAATTTCTGCTGCTCCCAAAAATGCTGATGCCAGAGCACCACCATGATAAAGATCAAACATTTCTGGGTGCTTGATGATTGCTGTCGGATTGGTTGCAGAACCCATAGCCAGTCCACCCGAAGGTACACCACCTATAACGCCGGATTCCACAGATGTAACAACCTGTTCAGCCAGATTTTCCTCTGCCAACACATCTGCGATCAACTGAGGTACGCCTACACCAAAATTAATAAACGAATTTTTCCCTATCTCCATCGCTGCTCTTCGTGCAATCACCTTTTTTATGCTTAAATCCGTCGTTTTAATCTTCCCATCAACAGGCACCCTTACTTCTCCTGAATAAGACGGATTATAATCTTCTACCATGCACTGCTTTGAATTTTCCGGTTTTCCTACCACAATAGCATCAACTAAAAGCCCCGGGACTTTCACATCCTTCGGTTTTAATGTCCCTGCCTGTGCCAGACGATCTACCTGAACAATAACCTTACCGCCGCTGTTATGTGTTGCTACCGCCAGTTCCAGAATCGGATTCAAAACTGCCTCATGCTCAACAGTCACATTACCGTCTGTATCCGCCGTTGTTCCTTTAATAAAACAAATGTCAATCGGAAATGTTTTATAGAACAGGTACTCTTTGTCATCAATATTCAGTAATTCAACAACCGTTTCACCGCAATCCCACGCTGCCTGATTCGCTCTGCATCCATCCTGTCTCGGATCTGCATAGGTTTTTAAACCGATTTTTGTAACAATTCCCGGTTCCCCGCCTGCAATAGCTCTCAGCAAATGGGTATTTACATCCTGAGGTACCATAAACACAGGCATCGCATTTTCGGAACACAATGCTGCAAGCTTACGATTAAGATCAAGATGTCCTCCATGAATTCTGCGAATCAATCCCCGATGTGCCAGGTGATTGCCCCCATGCGCTTCACGACAACCTGGTGCCGCATCATAAAACAATGATAAGTTTTTAGGACTTCCCTCATTAATAAACTTCTCTTCTAATGTAATCAGCAAATCTTCCGGCAGCCCAAATGATACAAATCCGGTAAAAGCAAATGTCATATTATCCTGTATCAAATCAATGGCTTCTCGTGCTGTCATTACTTTATTCATCTACACTCACCTCGACTTTCCCTGTTTTAGTTTAACGGTACGGGATTCACCCCAAGCAATATTGCACCGCCAAGAATGCATACAATCAAACCGCAATAGATTAACATCGGCAATACATTTGAGCGAATTAATCGTCCTTCTGCACCGCTTGTTCCACAAGTCGTACACGCCGCAACAATATTGTTGACACATACCATATTGCCCATTGCACCTCCTGCAATCTGCATTGCAACAATCATCAACTGAGGTAATACCAGAATTGTTGCCGTTTCAAATTGCAGTGAAGCAAATAATGTGGTAGAAACTGTCGCTGAACCAGAAATAAACGCCCCCACAACACCAATCAGCGGTGCCACCACAATATACGCTTTTCCAGCCAAAGCCGCCAATCCTTCCGCCATTTCCAACAGCATACTGTCCAGACCACTGCTGTTGACAAAGGAAAATCTAAACAGCTGTACCATAGCAATGCCAAACATCAGAGCAATTGCTGCACCGCTCACCATTTGACCGGTTTCTTTCCAGGCCGCTTTCACCTGTTCTGCCCGCATTCTATGTAATGGAATGATCAAAAAGGCAACCAATGTAAACGGGATAATTCCCGGACTCCATGCCCACTTGAATACCCAGTCCACCCCCTGCTGTCCAAGAATATTTCGAATAATAATAGCAAATGGAGCCTCTGCAACATTCAGAATATTCATTAATCCAGTCTGCGGCAGACGAGTCAGAACTAAAATAACTGCAATAATGCCATATGGCAGCCACGCCATAACCGTCGACATCTTCTTACCTGCACTTTCATTATCAGATTCTGTTTCAACGACGGCTGAACGCCAGTGGCTTTCCCATTCGGATGGCTCCGGAAATTCAAACTTTTTCTTCGGCATCAAAAAGCCTTTTTTCGCCGCAATAATGGTTGCACCAAGGCCAATGATTGCCGCAAGTAATGAAGGTAAATCTGGTCCCATAATAACTGCCAGCAAAATATACGGTATATCAAAAACAATAGCCGAAAACAGAATAAACGGTATACATTCAATTGCCGGACGAATACTCTTTTCTTTTCCATATATTTTGCACATCATAGCCATCGCTACAAAAATAATTACCGGACAAACAATGGCATTTGGAATTGCGACCCATTTAGCCAACTGAAGACGGAACAGACCAGTATCCGCCCCCATTTCAATTAATGACGGATCGATCAAGTTCAAGGCTGTATTTGTCGGCAGCCCGACAGCACCAAAATTAACCGGCACACTGTTTAACACCAACGCCACCATTGCTGCACATAGCGGAGGAAATCCCAAACTGATCAGCAACGGGGCTGCCAGAGCAGCCGGTGTACCATATCCTGCTGCTCCTTCAATAAAGGCACCAAACATAAATCCGATAATAATCAACTGAATTCTCGGTTCATCTGTGATAGTTGTAAACCCTCGGTTAATAACCCCCATGGCACCGGATTGTTTCAGCGTATTCATAATCAGAATCGCACCGAAAATAACTGCCAATGTGTCTATTGCACTCAGGAATCCTGAAATTGTATACGCTGCAACATCCAGTATCTGCATCTTCCATATCACATAACTCAAAATTGCTGTAATCAGCCATGCCGCCGGAAGTGCCCGCTTTGCCGGCCAGTTAAAACCAGCCATAACAATCACAGTAAAAACAATTGGAATAAATGCTATTGCTGCATACATCCTTTAATACCCCCTCCCCATTTTGTGTATTTAAAGAATTTCTGCAAACGTCTGAATTCTTGTTTTTATCTGCTCAAAGGCCGTCGATTCCTGATCAATTTCAATTTGAAGATTTCTGATGCCAGCCGAATCAAATTCCTGCAATAAAATCGGATAATCAAATTCTTCCGGATCACAGAATTTCATCATACATACAATAACTGCATCTGCATCATATTTTCTGACCGCATCGATTATTATCCTGCCCTTCGGTTTTGCAGCATCTGTTGCCAGAGAACATCCATCAAAATCATTCCAGGCCTTTGCCAAAGCCAATAATGCATCCTCATCATCGCCTACATCCTGTCTGAAATTGCGTGTTTCCTGTGCCAAATCATCGGCCACAATTGCCAGACCATTTTCTTCAAAAATATCAAGCACTTCATATGGTTCCAACATAATACCGGATACCACAACCTTCTTGCCCGTGAATTCTTTTTTAGGCTCTGTTTCAATGGCTGTCATTAATTCATTCAAAAGTACCGTATGTTTTGATTTCTCCATAAACCATCTGGCTTTTAAAACAGCATGTCTGTCTGAAGGCCGGATGTTGCCCGGATATCTCGCCGCAATATCACTGAATCTGCGGCATGCCGCCCTATTTTCATTGTAAACAGCTATGCTCTCTTTTATCGCACTGTTTGTAATCGCAACTCCCAAAATATCTTCCAGCTTTTCTTTCACAATGGCATATTCTTCTCTGCAATAAGCATCTGCCGCTTTTCGCGCATTCTTTCTATTCTGAGGATGCGCAAACACAATAGCCGGTGCTTTTCCATGCCATTTTTGACTCATACACTTTAATGTATCGCAAGGAACTGAGAAAATCACTGCATTCAATTCATCATAGACACCTTCCATCTGCAATTCCATAATAGACTGCATGATGGAACAGGCAAATGGCGGCAGATAAGTACGTGCTTTTGAGATTGTCTTTTTCTGTGCCCCCCCACATACCGATTGGCAAATAACCTGAGGCATGTACAATCTCTTCCGGACAATAAACCGGCATGATGCCAACTGCACCTTTTCCTGTTTCACGCTTATGATTTGCAATTGCTTTTTCCGGATGGGCAGCAATTTCTCTGAATTCTTTAATAATTTCTGCAGCTGTTCTACTCATCTTATCCCCTCCTATTCTTCATCCATCATTTCACATAACGCCTGCACTCTTGTATCAAACTGCGCTTGAGCAAAAACTCTCGGGTCTGTCTGATCCCCATCAAAACTCACAAACGGTACACCCATTTTTGCATTCACATATTCTGCGCCCTCCTGATTCAGGAAAGCCATAATTTTGCAGCTTCTGTTTAAATGAAGAAGAATGCCGTCACTCTTAGAATTGCTGACAACTTTATAGAAGTCTTCATAACGCTGTGGGCCACAGCAATTCAGGTACACCTTTGAATATGTTTCAGCCATCGACATCATATCACCCGGAATATATTCAAAATCCCACATTCCCGGATAAGCCGAACCCGTCATAACTGTTTTTTCATTTTTAAGTTCTTTAAATGTGCCTCCCAAATATGGCCAGACAGCAATGCCTTCCCATGTAATGCGGTGCTGTTCATTTTCAGCATCACCAAAAGCATATTTTCCTATCCTATTCTTTTCCTCCAATTCATCTGCAAAACGTCGAAGGGTAATCTCGGAATAAGGTTTTGAACGGCATACAACAACCATTGCCATATAATTAAATAAATCAAATCCATTCAGCGGAGATGGTTTTTTCTGTGCAAAAGATGCTACTCGATTCCACTGATAAACCGTTCTCTGACACTGGCACTGAGCCTGATAAAACTTTTCATAATTAAATGGACGTCCACAGATTTCCTCTAGCTGTTTAATGACTGCCTGAAACTGACCCACAATATATTCTTTTGTATGTCTGGTCATTGGCATTGTATGGTTAAACGGCATATCAATACAGATAAATGGGATGTTTAATTCCTTCGCAAAATTTTCATACCATTTTAAAATCGTGTTGCAGATATTGTTCGCTGCAAATACCATATCCGGCAGTGGAATTCTGGATGCCTTTGAATTTGCCAGTTTCTCCGGCGTTTCTCCTGTCAAAGCCTCCTGCTTTAATAATTCAAGATAACCCGCATTATTTCTTACATATGAACAGATATCAATGTTATATCCTTTCTGATCTGCCACTTCCAGTAAATCCATTGAACATTTTTTAGCACCGCAGCCTGCTGAATGCGTCTCCGGATAGCATACAGCAATATCCATTGCTTCAAAAAACTCTGTCGGTGCAAGCGCCGCCGACCAGCAGACAAGTCTTCCCTCTTTCTTTGCCTGTCTTGCTTCCTCATCACATTTTTCCTGATAATATGCCAATAATTCCTTTGCACTCGCTTCATTCACATTTAATTCCATAAACTTACCTTCTTTCTTTAACTGCTTTTTCCTGCTAACTCAAAGGCTATCAATGCAGCGCCAAGCGCTCCCGTTGTCTGCGGATTGTCCGCCACAAGGATCTTCTTCTTCAATTCCTGCTCAATTGCATCTACAACTCCCTTGTCCTGTGCAACCCCACCGCACATCACAACTTTTTCCTCCATCCCTACCCTGTAAACCAGAGAACAGGCCTTACTGGCAATGGATCTGTGCACACCTGCCGCAATATTTTCCTTTGACACCCCCTTTGATAATTGTGAGATAACCTCCGACTCCGCAAAGACTGTACATGTACTGCTCACATTTGCCGGACAATCAGCCTTGAAATGTGCATCTCCCATTTCCTGCAAACCAATCTCAAGGACTCTCGACATCACATCAAGAAATCGTCCTGTCCCGGCCGCACATTTATCATTCATAACGAATTTCAGGATATTACCTTTGTGGTCAAGGCGAATTGCTTTCGCATCCTGCCCTCCAATATCAATGATCGTTCTTGCATCCGGAATCAAATGATGAATTCCTTTTGCATGACAAGTAATCTCACTCATCTGTTTATTGGCAAATGGTACTGCAAATCTTCCATACCCTGTTGCAACTATGTAATCCATGTCTTTCTGAGAAATATCCAATCCATCAAAAACCAATTCCATGACCCGTCCAGGTCCGGATGTTCCAGTTCCTGATTGTATAACTGCTGAAGCAGCAACCCGCTTTCCATCTTCAAGTATCACAGCCTTGCTTGATGCTGAACCGACATCAATTCCCAGCGTATACATCCAATCCCCCCCTTTTATTTTTCTGTGGCTTTTCTGTACTCACATTGTCACATACTTTTTTCCCCTTGGCCAATAGCTGCATTTTCTGCACTTTATAACCTTGTGTTATAAACTATCGGCATGTATAATAACTGTATGGAATACTTTTTGCTTTATCACATAATTTAAATACGGAGGGATTGTTTATGGATTTAAGAGAAATGCATTATCTTCTTGAAATAGCCAATACCGGACATATGACACAGGCAGCCAATAACCTGTTCATCTCTCAGCCTGCACTTTCAAAGTCGCTTCGCAAAGTTGAAAATGAACTTGGTACAGAATTGTTTTACAGGGATGGTAATCGTCTTCTTCCTACAGATACCGGAAGAATTGTCATCGAAAAGTCCTCTGAGATTCTCCAACTTGCGGCCAATATGAATGATGCGGTAGATTCCACCAAGAATCTAAAACGCGGTAAGGTTACACTTGGGTGTCCTTCCATTGTCGCTTCACTCTATCTTTCCGAACTGCTTATTGAATTTCAACGAATATACCCTGAAATCTCCTTCCATTTAATTGAGGCAGGCGGTGCCGAACTCACTCGTCTTACCGCATCAGGAGAAATTGATCTGGCTATTGTCATGCGTCCAATCTATTCAGATTTGCTCAATGAGATTCCAATTGTCAAAAATCAGATTGTCGCCTGCGCAGGTCAGTCTCATCCATGGTTCAGCAAAAGCTATGTAACCATTTCAGATTTCAGGAATATGCCTTTTATTACATTTGATGATACATTTAATCTCCACACGCAAATTATGGAACGTTTTCATTCCGAACACATAACGCCGCAAATTACACTGACCGCTGCAAGTGCACATTTTCTCTGTCAATATGCCTATCTTTCCAACCAACTATTGATACTTGCACAACCAATGATTAACCTTTACTCCCATAACAATACTATTCACACCATACCATTCCGTCCGGTCTTCCCGTGGGAACTAAGCATTATCTTTCGTAAAAATATCTATTTATCAACCGCCAGCAAGGCCTTGCTGAAGTTTACACAGGACTATTTTTTCAGATTATAACTGAAAGTTATGTATTCTCAGAATTTTATTCATCATCTTCAGCACAATAACAATAAATACCTAAATGAGAAAAAGGATTTTCATTCGAAAATCCTTTTTCTCTGCTTAATTTTATTATTCTTTCAACACTTCACTCATTGTCAATTCAAGCCCCGGCAATGTGCCTACCGGAATCTTTTCATGGAAATCATAAACCGATGTTTCTATATTGTCCTCCCCTTCTGGCACAGATGGCAGATAACGAACCACCATGACCTGCTGCTTCCAATCATTGACAATCCAATACTCACCCACACCATGGTACTGATACAATTGGGCTTTGTCGATATAATCCTGTGCGGCCGTTGCAGGCGTTACAATCTCAATAATCCACTGCGGCACTCCCCTGTAAATATTATCATAAATCACTTCCCCACTGCTGATGAGGAACAAATCCGGCGACACAACCGAATCCAGCAGATCCAGTTTCTTCAGCTCCACCAAAATAGGAGCAAAACACAACTGATAGGGAAGTTTCTCCCTTTTCAAATACGACTTTATCGCAAAATACAAATTGCCGCGCACATTCTGATGTCTGAATGCCGGCATGGCAGACTCCCTGATATTACCCAACAGCAATTCTACCAACGACGTATACTGCAGTTTATTCTTCCTCGTATTCATCCACTCATAGAAAGCTTCTGCTGAATATTGTCTCTCCTGATAGCCGCCATACACACTGCTGTTCTCAGCCACAACCTGTACACTATTCTCAGGATAGATTTCCTTCTTGAAACGGTAAAACATCGCCAGCTCTTTCAGGCTTCCTCCGCCATCCCACAAAACATCGGAAATACAGCATTCAAATCCCGGATAACACACACTCCGCATGCTCTGCTCAAAAGAATATCTTCTATATTCAAATCCATTTCTATAGGAATATGTATAAACAAATTCTTCATTGAGATCGATCAGCCAATACTCTCTCACCCCATTCTTGCCGTATAATACAGCTTTATCCAGACAATCATAGATTGCATTGCCATCTGCCAGAACTTCCACAATCAATTTCGGGATCTTGTTCAATTCAGAAGTACGAATCATACCGCCGCTGTAACTCTCACTCTGCTCAACAACTGCAAGATCCGGCTGAAAAATATTGCTCTCATCCAAATGAAAATCTACCGGTCCGAATAATACCTGATCCGTTTTCTTCCTATTAAACAAATAATCCTCCAGCATTGTTCCCAGCAGGAAACACAGCTTATGTCCATCCTCCCCAGTCATCTCCGACTGTACAACATGCCCACCAACAATTTCGCAGCTAATACTCTGTGATGCCGCGTTTTTTCTAAAGTTTTCCAACTTACACATATTTGCTTCCAATATTATACCTCTCCTCTTTCTGCCTTCCCCTCATTGGTTCAAGCAATATTTACAATAATTGTTAAAAGAAGTATAACATGTCCTCATTTCCCGGTAAAATATCATCCATTGACGGAATGTGCCATCTCCCTTCACAATATGACACACCCCACAATCAATCTTCTCTATTCGACAACAATCGACCCTGTTTCTTTTTAAAATTTTATTACACCTTCTTTTTTAATTTTATCTTGTCGTCTTTCTGTTAATTCCTGCTGCTACGTTTTCCACACGAAAAAAAGACTACTATCAAAATGTATCTGCACATTTCAACAATAGTCTCTTTCATTGTATTCTATAAGCATAAAGCCTATTCAACGTATCCCTTCGATCTTGTACAAACGAAATGCAAAATCCTACGCGATTGGTATAGTTATTTACAAAACGATGTACTAGTGATGGAACAGTCTGATACCTGTAAAGCACATGGTCATACCGTATTTATTGCAAGTTTCAATGACCTGGTCATCTCTGACAGAACCGCCCGGCTGAGCCACATATTTCACGCCGCTCTTATGGGCTCTCTCGATATTATCCCCGAATGGGAAGAAAGCATCTGAACCAAGTGCCACATCCTGAAGTTGATCAAGCCATGCTCTCTTTTCTTCACGGGTAAATACTTCCGGCTTTTCTGTAAATGTTCTCTCCCATTCACCATCTGCCAGCAGATCCATGTATTCATCACCGATATACAGATCAATGGCATTGTCTCTATCGGCACGTCCGATTTTCTCCTTAAACGGCAGATTCAATACCTTTGGACTCTGACGCAGGAACCAGTTATCTGCCTTCTGACCTGCCAGACGGGTACAATGGATACGGCTCTGCTGACCTGCGCCGATACCGATAGCCTGTCCGCCTTTCGCATAGCATACAGAATTGGACTGTGTATATTTCAGTGTAATAAGTGCAATCACCAGATCGATTTTGGCTGATTCCGGCAGTTCTTTACTTTCAGTAACGATATTGTTCAGCATCTCTTTGTCAATAACCAGTTCATTTCTCCCCTGTTCAAATGTAATGCCGAATACTTCCTTGTGTTCCACTGGTGCCGGACGATAGGACGGATCAATCTGGATAACATTGTAATTGCCCTTTTTCTTGGCTTTCAGCATTTCAAGTGCCTCCGGTTCATAGCCCGGTGCAATGACACCGTCTGAAACTTCACGCTTGATCAATTTGGCAGTTGCCACATCACACACATCCGACAGGGAAATAAAATCACCGAAAGATGACATTCTGTCAGCACCGCGGGCACGGGCATAAGCATTGGCCAAAGGTGTCAGTTCACCCATATCATCAACCCAGTAAATCTTTCTCTCAACGTCAGTTAACGGCAGACCAACAGCTGCACCGGCAGGGGAAACATGTTTAAAAGAAGTTGCCGCAGGAAGTCCCGTTGCTCTCTTTAATTCACTAACCAGCTGCCAGCCGTTGAAAGCATCCAGAAAGTTGATATATCCCGGACGTCCGTTTAAAACAGTAATCGGAAGTTCTCCCTCATTCATAAAAATACGGGATGGTTTCTGATTCGGATTACAGCCATATTTTAATTCTAATTCTTTCATCTGATCTACCTCCGATTAGTGATTCTTGTTGATGATTCTTGACTCGTATTTACCAGTTGCAATATCAATAAAACGAACAAAGAGAGAAACCTTATTGTCCTCGTTGAGGTTTTCCCAGATTTCTTTTGTCCAGGCATCAATGTCGTTAGTATCAATTTTCACCCATGTCGGCTCGCCCTCAAAACTTGGCAGTGGATTGCCGTCCCCCATATAAGTATGAATAAAATGGCCTTCACCTGCAGGCACGTTGTTATATGCAAATGTATAGCGGTTGCATGAATCCGGATTGCCGTTGTTGCTTTTTAAAATAGACATGGCATAGTTGAATTTTGCATTCTCCACATGCAGGATACCAGAAATACGAGGTGTGTAATTCGGTGCATCCGGCTCAAATTCACGGCTTCTGAGAGACTGCTCGAATGTAAGCTGGCGATCCATACCTTCATAAATGGTATCTGTCTGGTCACCATTTGTCACAATGGTCTTGTTGCCAAGCACTCTGACCGGTGCATAAATAATCAGGCTTGGGTCTTCAAGTTTGGAAGGATCAAAAGCTTCTGTACGAATACCTTCACCATCTTCTACAAAAACACGATTTCGGCTGTTGACGCTTCTTCCCATAATAAAATAAGCTGTAACCGCTTTGCTTCCATCGGCAGAACGACCAATGATAATACCTCTGCCCGGATAAGATGTAGATGACAGTTCCTGACTGATTGCTACCATTTTCATGAATATTCCTCCTTGTATTCCATAATGTATAAAATGCATGTAAGTTCAATACCTACATGCATTTTAACACTAGTTGTTTTTTTTTACAACAGGAGAGGCTATTAATCTACATTAATATTGCTTTGCGTTTATATAAGTAATATTAATATATCTACAAAATCATCGCCATACACGTAAACAGCAACGCTGCAACAACTGCATAAACAATGGTTATGATAATTCCTTTTGTCCAAATAAACTTTGTGTCGATGCCTTCATATCCAAGTAAGATTGGCGCAGTTCCATTCGCCGCAACCGTCAAATACGCATTCCATGCACAAAATACAAGCGCCGTCATAATAACAACCGGATTAATATTTGTAAAATTCGCTACAAAAGGACCTACAACACTGCCAAAGATAATCACTGTCATCATATTTGAGAAGAAATTGCTTACAATAATTGTAATCAAACATACAATCAACATTAATACAAAGATATTATCAATACCACCCAAAATCGGTTTAAATACCTGACTCAGCCACCCCATAATACCTGAATCTTCACTTGACACATAATTTCCAAGCATCATAAAGCCGCCAATTGCAAAAAGCGTATTCCAATCCACACCTTCTTTGAGTGCCCGTCTGATATCCATGATCGGTTTGCCATCCATATGAACAATACAAAGAATAGCCACAATCATACAAAACCACAAAGAGCCACCAAATCTACTTAGAAAAATCGTGATTGCCGCGCCTGCAGGAAGTAATGCTACCACAAAGCTATACAGTGCTGCAATGATAAAAGATATAACTAAAACCAACTGCTTTTTTGTTACCTTGTTGTCACCTTCGGATGATAATTTGCCTGCGTCAATATTTGCCATCTTACTCATATCTGCTCTAAAAACAAATTTCATCATAAGAACATAGATAATAATAAATACGACATCAACAACTAACCCGGAGATGGTATAAGCCACTGTTGAAACTTCTGCACCAAATGCTGTACTAATAGAATTCAGTGAAGCAAAAACCATACCATTTGTAAATGGGAAAAACATACAACCCATTGTTGCAAACATATAGGTTCCCACCTGACACAGCTTGTAGTACTGACTATCTGTATCGTATCCTGCCTGTTTACAAAGTGTTTTAACCAATGGCAATCCGAACATTAACGCGCCAAATACACTTGTAAAAATTGCCATAACAAGGAGCGCAAAGAACAGAACCATCGTAAACAATACCGGTCTTCCTTTAAGCACTTTCCGTGTTAATAAAAAGTGGGCAACGACATATCCAAATCCACTTTCATTTAATGCCCAACTCAACGGAAAGACACCAAGCATCATAACAACTGTCCCATTGCTAAATAATGCTGCTGCAATCGCATTACCGTCTGTACATCCATAAGCAACTAATCCTGCCATTGCTGCAAAGATTGGCCAAATCAAACTATTACTGCCGATTACCATCAACAATGTACCAACAAATACAAAGAAAATCGTAACGCCTGCAGGTGTCAATGTACTCCACGGTTGTATAAACGCCGGACATATAAATGCACAGATTAAACCTAATATAACAAAAATCCAATTAACCAGACTAAACCCTTTGATACTCTCCATATTCACACCCCCTTCAAAATGAACTATAAGCCAAAATATTTCTCAGCATTTTTATAATAAACTTTTTCAGCATCAACAATCGATATAGGTAATTTGTCAACAAATTCGACACTGCGAATCATGTCTTCCATCGGATAATCTGTCCCAAACATAATTCTTTCACTTCCAAATGTATCATACGCACATTGAAATGCAGGAACCGAAAAATTACCACTCGTTGTCATCCAAATATTGGTACCAAAATATTCACTTGGCATTTTTTTATTTTTTGCTAAATTCGTCCATTTTGAGCGAAGATAAGCATCATCTAATCTTTGAATAAGGAATGGAAAAGCTTCACCACTATGCCCGATAACAATTTTTAACTCTGGCAGTCGATCAAAAATACCACTTAAAATCAGTCTTGTAAGTGCCACTGCCGTATCTTCCGCAAAACCTAATCCAGATGTGGCCAGAGCAGGACCCCAGCCTTTAAAGCAGTCCGCAACAGGTACTGTAGGATGTATGTACACAAACATTCCTAAATTAACCACCGTTTCAAATAAAACATACATGTCTGGATCATCCAGATTCTGACTGCCATAATTTGAAAATGCATTCCATCCTACAAAGCCATATTTCTTTCTGCAGCGTTCTAATTCACGCACCGCCGACTGTATATTCTTTACATTCAAAACCGCATAGCCTTTAAATCGATCTGAATACTGAGCAATGGCACTTCCCAATGCATCATTTATTTTTTCAGCTTCTTTAATGCCCATTTCTGCAGGTAACTGCTCCACACCGAGAGATGCTGACAAAATGGCCGTATCTACACCAGCAGCATCCATATCTTTGATTCTTTTTTCACCCAATTCCAAAAGTTTCGGAATGATCGGCCGAATCCCAATCCTTCCGTCACCACCATGATACATGCTTTGATCAGAGGTTCTGAAGCTTGGAATTCCTTCTCTGTCAGCAATTGCATCGAAAAAGTCCTGCGTATAATAATGTGCTTCAAAATCAATCTTTTTCATCAAATATATCCTCCACTATATTTTTCAAAAGATAATCCGGATTCTTTCTGCTTATAATTATATAGACTTTTTCTTTAAAATTGAAATATCAGAACTAAATGGATTCACCATTCATTTATTTAAAATAGGCATGAATGTTTTATTTATATCAATACAATTTTGAGATATTTGGCACGGTAGGATGTGCTGCTTCTTCAACCTCACTGACAAAATTCTGGATACAAGGGTTATCATTATCTTTTCTCCAGATCATCTCCAGATTAGCAACAGCCTGTATGCCTTCAAGGGTCAATGTATGAAATCTATCATCTGTCAAAAGTACAGATGTAATTAATGACGAGAGCAAAGAGACACCCATCCCTGCCTGTACCATCAAAAAAATAGCCCCAGGCGAAAAATTCCCTGTAATAAAATTCGGCATAAAGCCTGCTTTCATACACATGTTGGTAATCTGTTCCTGCAACTCAGGTGTCTCCCCTGCATCAAACATTAAAATCTTTTCATCTTTCAACATCAGTGGATTCACCATTTGATAGGCAGCTAATGGATGTTGATTACTTACGATCAGTTCAACCTGTCCTGCATAAATATGGCGATATTCCAATTCTGGTTTGCGCTCCAACATATCATGTGTAATGACAAAACCAACATCCAATTCTCCATCTAAAACTTTTTGATTGGCTTCCTGTAACCTGGTCTCTCTTAATTGCATATCAACCATTGGAAACTTTTCATGAAAACTTCTAATGGCAACGGGCAAAATATTCTGCGTAAACAGTTCAAGATAGCCCACTTTTAACGTTCCTGACAAACCTGTTCCCAATCGGGCAACGCGATTAATCAAGGCATCGTATTTTTTTATAATTTGAAGGCTTTCGTCATAAAAAAGCTTACCCGCCTTTGTCAATACGACACGGCGGGTAGTTCTTTCAAATAATTCGACCTCCATTGTTTCTTCCAGTTCACTTATATACCGACTCAATGTCGGCTGGCTGATATAGAGTTTTTCTGCAGCTTTTGTAAAATTCAGACAATCTGCTACAGCAATAAACATACGAAGTCGATTAATATCCATTTTAGTATGCCTTTCCCCAGTACACCATCTTCTTAGCCGGACGTCCGCAGCATACGCATACATCGGATAAATGTTCCTGTGCAAATGGCATACATCTGGATGTGGCTGTTGTTTCTTCTTTGATCTTGTCTTCGCAGGCACGATCACCACACCACATCGCTTTTACAAATCCAGGTTTATTGGCAATAATATCCTTGAATTCATCATAGTTTGTGGCCACATAAGTGTGTGCATCTCTGTGTGCACGTGCTTTCTCGAACATATTGGACTGAATTTCTTTCAGAAGTTCATCTACTTTTGTCTCAAGTTCATCCAGGCTGACAACAATCTTCTCACCTGTATCACGGCGTGCCAGGACAGCCTGATTGGCTTCGATATCCTTAGGTCCGATTTCAACACGAACAGGGATACCGCGCATCTCTGCCTCTGCAAACTTCCAGCCAGGTTTGTTGTCTGTTGCGTCCAGTTTAACTCTGAATCCGCTCAATCTGTCTCTTAATTCTTCTGCTTTTTCAAGGACACCTTCCTTGTGCTGGGCAATTGGAATAACAATCACCTGTGTCGGAGCGATCATTGGAGGCAGAACAAGACCATTGTCGTCACCGTGAACCATGATAATAGCACCGATCAGACGGGTTGTCATACCCCAGGATGTCTGATGGACATACTGCAGTTTATTTTCTTTATCTGTGTACTGAATGCCGAAGGCTCTTGCAAAACCATCACCGAAGTTGTGGCTTGTACCGGACTGAAGGGCCTTGCCGTCATGCATTAATGCTTCGATGGTATAGGTTGCTTCTGCACCGGCAAATTTCTCCTTCTCTGTCTTCTGACCTCTGATAACAGGCATAGCCAGTACCTGCTCACAGAAATCTGCATAGAGATTCAGCATCTGTTCTGTTCTCTCTTTGGATTCTTCTGCTGTAGCATGGGCGGTATGGCCTTCCTGCCACAGGAATTCTCTGGAACGTAGGAACGGACGTGTCTCTTTCTCCCATCTTACAACGGAGCACCACTGATTGTATAACTTTGGCAGATCACGATAAGACTGGATTTCTTTGGCATAGAAATCGCAGAATAATGTCTCGGATGTCGGGCGGACACACATTCTTTCCTGAAGTTCATTCAGACCGCCATGGGTTACCCATGCAACTTCCGGTGCAAAACCTTCTACATGGTCTTTCTCTTTCTGGAGCAGACTTTCAGGAATAAACATTGGCATATAAACATTTTCAACACCTGTTGCCTTGAAACGTTTATCCAATTCATGCTGGATATTTTCCCAGATCGCATAACCTGCCGGTTTAATTGCCATGCAACCTTTAACGCTTGTATAACCAATCAGACCTGCTTTGACAACAACGTCTGTATACCACTGCGCAAAATCTTCGCTCATGGATGTAATCTCACGAACCTGCTTCTTTTCTTTTGCCATTTTTACAGCCTCCTATATCTCATCTTTTACGATACGCCAATTGGCGCAACATCAGTCTCTTACTGCCTTTTTGACAGCAAAAGGGGAAGTACGCTCTGCTGCAGCAGAAAGCACTTCCCCTTATCTATTCCTTCCACTGCCAGCCATCGGCTGAACAGGGACCAAAATTCATTCGGCGGTACCACCCTATTTGAAGTCTTTCTATTATTGTAATAAAAACTTCCTCTCAATTGTCCCTAACGCCGGACATGCGCTGTATTTTCATACAGAACTCCAAGGCAGGTTCACCTGTACATATGGAGATATCTCACACCACTGATATCTTCTCTGGGCCATTGACACAGACTACTGATCCTCTTCATCGTCATTCATGTTATTTAAATATGTTCGAAACCCAAAAAGGCTCTGAACAGTTACATTTTATGACAGCCGCTTCTTTTTGTCAAGATAACATCTTGCACTTCTCGTAAATTGATGCTATATTATGTGTCAGGGAATGAAGTTCTCCCTTGGGCAACCAGAACTGTTATGATGATCATAGCTGATGACTTCTACGATGAATGAATCGCAGAAGTTATCAGCTTTTTTGCTTTTCATTCATTCGACATATTTTACTATTTCAGGAGGATTTTTATGTTAACATCTCTGTCCCTTATTTTTCTTGTTGGCCTCGCCATGGGCGCCATCTGCAGCAAATTAAAGCTGCCTCGCATCATCGGGATGCTGGCAACGGGTATCATCCTTGGGCCTTATGTACTTGATCTGCTCGATCCATCCATCTTGTCCATTTCTGCGGAACTCCGAAAAATGGCGTTGGTTATCATTTTATTAAAAGCCGGACTCTCTCTGAATCTCCAGGATTTGAAAAAAGTTGGTCGACCAGCCATTATGCTTTCTTTTGTGCCTGCTACGTTTGAAATCATTGGTTATATTCTTTTAGCACCTATCATCCTCGGATTGACCCATACGGAAGCCGCTGTTATGGGCGCTGTTCTGAGCGCCGTATCTCCTGCTGTGGTTATTCCGCGCATGGTGCAGTTGATGGACAACAAATACGGTACCGATCAGGCAATTCCACAGATGATTATGGCTGGCGCCTCCTGTGATGATATTTTTGTCATCGTCCTGTTTACGACATTTTTAAGCATGGCGCAGGGTGGTGGTGTCAATCTGACCTCTTTCCTGAATATTCCAATTTCAATCATTCTTGGTATTCTTCTCGGTGCCATTGTCGGTTATGGACTTTATCTTTTTTTCGAAACCGCTTATGCCCGCAAACATTATGTGCGAAACAGTATGAAAGTGATAATTGTTCTTGGCTTCTCCTTTTTGCTGATTGCCATTGAAGGCTGGCTTGAAGGTAAAATTGCCATATCCGGCTTATTAGCCGTTGTCAGTATGGCCTGCGTCCTTAAAGTCAAAAGCATTGCTTTTGTATCCAAAAGATTATCTGAAAAATTCGGCAAGCTTTGGTTGGCAGCAGAAGTGATGCTTTTTGTCCTCGTTGGCGCTGCAGTCGATATCCGTTATACCTTAGAAGCCGGATTTGTAGCCATTCTCATGATTTTTGCCGCACTCTTCTTTAGAACCTTCGGAGTGCTGCTCTGTACATTCAAAACCCGCCTTTCTGTCAAAGAACGGCTCTTTTGTGTCATTGCTTATCTGCCAAAAGCAACTGTCCAGGCAGCTATCGGCTCAGTGCCTCTCGCTGCCGGTCTTCCATGTGGAAAAATCATTCTCTCCGTTGCTGTTATGGCTATCATTATCACTGCGCCACTCGGCGCACTTGGCATGGATGCCACCTACAAAAAACTGCTTTCTCATGCCGAATCATAAAATGCTTTAAGCCAAAACGAACCTCACTTTGCCTGTGAGGTTCATTTTTAGGTATTCAAATAAGTTTCAATATCTCAGCATAATTCAAAACCGAAAAAGGTATAAACGCTTCCGGCATCTCTGGATGTTCGCCGATCATTTTCTCCATCCAGATCATGTCATACCATTTATTGAACTTGTAGCCACACTGCTTAAATGTTCCCACAAGTTCATACCCCAGATGTTCATGAAAATGCATGCTGTCGTTGGTCAGATGTTCATCCTCCTGTTCCGTATAAGCAATACAGGCATAGAGATTACTGATATGCTGTTTCTTGAGAATCTTCTCGAGTGCCTGGTACAAAAGTTTTCCGCAGCCGCTGCGTTTGTAGTCTTTATCCACATAAATCGACGTTTCCACAGCCCAATCATAAGCCTTTCTCTCATGGAAAATTGATACATAAGCGTATCCGATGATACGCCCCTCCTGTTCAGCCACGATATAGGGATACCGCTTGAGAGTGCTTTCGATTCTTTCTCTGAATTCTTCTTCCGACGGTACTTCATACTCAAATGAAATCGCTGTATTTACCACATAATGGGCATATATTTTTAACATCTCAGCAGCATCCTTCGGTGTCGCCAATCTGATCATCACTGTTGTGTTCATCTTCTAATTCACTCCACTATGTATCACTATAATGATATCGACAGGACAAGATATAAATATTGTACTCGTCAATTTTATAAATTAATCTATCCTTTTCATTAATTCTCCGACTCCAAAATCCAGATAAATTGCCAATAAGAGGCTCTGGTTTTCCGATACCTTCATTACCATTCCGATCAATATCTTTTAATAATGTATTTATCTTCTTCAGTGTTTTTTTATCTTCAGTTTGCCAATAGATGTAATCCTCCCATCCATTTGAAGTAAACACTTTATTCATCATCCACCTCTGCCAATTCATGCTGTGAAAAATTTCCTGCTTCCAATTGCTGTTTAGATTGCATTAACCATTCAAAATTTGCTTTACTGCTGACAATGTGAACATTCTCCATTAAATTGTTGTACATTTCCTCAGACATCATGACGACATTTTTATTATTCTTCCGTGTAACAATTAATGTTTCATAATCATCTGTCACTTGATCCATGTATCGTTTCATATTATCACGTAAGCAAGTATAATTTACAGCCAACATTTCAGCACCTCCATTCTTCTATATTCTTATGATAACGTACAGTTTCCTGTACGTCAACAGAATTGTATCGACAAAATTATTTACATTCTCCTGCCTTAAAATGTGCTGTAATCTGTGATCCTGCAGGCACTTTAAATGCCAGATGCTTCTTTGTCACCGGATGATCAAATTCCAGATGCCATGCAAACAACGCCAGGTCAAACCAGCCTTTCTTATCCGTAAATACAGGATTATAGCGGGTATCTCCCCAAAGCCCTGCACCGGCATGGGCCATCTGGACACGGATCTGATGCCGACGTCCTGTAATCAGATGGACATTCACCAGAGAATACTGCTGACCCTCCTCAAATTTTGTCCGTTTGACCTTATATTCAAGCACGGCTTTTTGGGCACCGGAGGTTTTGGCGTCCACCACCTCTGTTCTATTGGTCTTGCCGTTGCTGAGGAGCATATCTTCCAACCGTCCTTCTTTCTTCGGAAGGGTTCCCGTCAATACCGCCAGATATTCTTTGGTCATCTTATTATTTCGTACCTGTTCACTGAGCTTCGCTGCTGCCTGCTGCGTTTTGGCATACACCATCACACCACCCACTGGCTTATCCAGACGATGAATCACACCAATATAGGGCATTCCTTTGACTTTCTTCTGGCGTACAAGATAAGTCTTCAGCCAGCTGACCATATCCACATCCACCGACCGTTCTTCCTGAGAAGCCATCCCGGCTGGCTTGACAACAACAATGATATCTTTATCTTCATATAAAATTTTTACTTCTGTCATTTGCTTTCCCCTCATTTCTTTTGTTCCTATCATATCAGAAATACGCTTGTGATAAAAGCATTCCCTTATAAAAGTGACTTTTTTTGTTGTTATAACAACAGACTTATCGTACAAACTAAGATAAACTGATATTTAATAGGAGGAACGCATTTTATGGATACTTTACGCAATCTTCCAACTGACGCCCCCGCAAACCTGGCTTCTCTGATCGATATCCGTGAAGGCCGTGTCGTCAGCATGTCACTTTCTAAAAGTGACACCTGTCAAATCATGCTGATGGCTTTTGGTTCTGGTGAAAGTGTCAGTGAGGAAATTTATTTTGGTGATACCCTTTACACTGTACTTGAAGGCGAAATGCCACTTTTTATTGGCAATGCCAAATATCTGCTGAAAACCGGCGACAGTTTGATGATTCCATCTGGAACATCGCATGCGATTGGCGGTGCAGGCGGTTTTAAACTCCTGCAGATGACGTTACAGAAATAGATATATACATTCAAAGCATTTTATCCAAGGAGGATTATACAATGGAATTGATTAAAAATGTAGAAAAAGCAACCCCATTTTCAGTGGCAGACCAGGTTCAGTATGAAAGCGGCAAAGTTGTCAGTCTGACACTTGCCCAGCAGCCAGCATCCGGCATGACACTTTTCGCTTTTGATGCCGGTGAAGCCATCAGCACGCATGCGGCAGGCGGCGATGCAATGGCTTTTGTTCTCGAAGGCGAAGCTGAGATTACGATTGACGGCACACCAAACCGTGTCACAGGCGGACATGCGATTATTTTGCCTTGTGGTGTTCCGCATGCCGTTAAAGCTATCACGCAGTTTAAAATGTTACTGACACTGATCAGAGAAGCCTAATCACCACTCATCTGACATATAACACAAAAAGCAGCCGTCATCTTTCGATGATTGCTGCTTTTTGCATGTTGCTTACTGATTACAACGCATCATTATTTCTGTTTTCTGGATCTCTTTCTGAGTTTCAATCCAAGACCACCAAGGCCAACAGAGGAAATAGCTGCGCCAAGTAATCCCATCACGCTGACAGGATCGCCTGTCTTTGGACTAGTTGTGCTGTTCTTATTTGTAGAACTATTTGTTGTATTGTTCTTATTGTTATTCGTATTGCTGTTATTATTGTTCTTGTTGCTGCTGTTGTTGTTATTCTTCTTGTCGTCGGTGGTTGTAGTTGTTGCAGAAGCCTTCTTCAGACCATCAATTGCTGCCTGCAATGTCTTAGCCGCTTCATCTACAGATGTCTGTGATTCTTTTGCTTCAAGGGCTTTTTCAGCATTGGTTAATGCAGCCTGCATGGTCGTCCATGTTGTAGCTGTATAACCATTCTTATTGAGTCCCTTCGCTGTCGCAATCACTTTTTCAAGTGCCGCTGTATCCACATCCTCTGATTCAGCAGGTGTTGCCGCTTTCAATGCATCAATGGAAGCCTGAAGGCTTGCAGCTGCAGCATCAACCGCATCCTGGGATTCTTTTGCCTCAAGGGCTGCTTTGGCAGTTGCAAGTTCTGCCTGCATTGCTTTCCAGCTGTCTGCTGTGTAATCAACCTCTTTCAGTCCTTCTGCCTTGGCAATAGTTGCTTCAAGCGTTGCTGTGTTGACTTCTGCTGGAGCAGGCGCCACTTTTGTTGTATAAGTGAAGCTCTGTGGTAAATAACCAGTTGCACTTACTGTGATCTCAAATGTATCACCTTCTGCAAATGGTGCTGCATCTGTCTTAATAGAACCATCTCCATTAATAATAACTGTTGCACCGCGACCTGTTGCTTTGTAATCTGTACCATTGACATTGACACTTGTAATATTCTTGATGTAATCAGCAAATTCTTCATCTGCCGCATCTGCTGTCTTAACAAGTGCCTTCTTATCCGCATCATATGCAGCTGGCATTGCTTCTGTGTAAAGTTCAAATTCTGTTGTAATATCTGCATATTTGCCATTCTTATCAGAAATTGTTAATGTGTATTTACCTTTCTTTGCATTGCTGAATGTTAATACACCCTTCTGAACGCTTACTCCGTCAAGACCATCCACTTTATACTTAGCAGCATAATCCTTCGGAAGACCGGTTACAGTAACTTCTGTCTTGCCTGCTGTAACAGCTGCATTGGCTACTTCAAGGTCATGTGTGAATTTAACCGGTACATAAATATCCGCAAGTGGAATATTGTACATGCCTTTATCTGTATAGCAGGTAACAGAAGTAATGGTCTGACCCATCATTGCTTTATAATGAGCAGATGAAGTCGGGCACCCATGAACAGATTCTGTAAAGCCTGTTGACCAAGCCAGTTCTTTCATTTTCCAGATGTTTTCAAGATGACGCAGACCGTAGCTGCCCTCTTTTGTATTGATCACAACACCATTGATTTTTGTTGCGCCATGCTCTGTCAGTTTATCGCGAAGACCATCAATATCTAACTGATAATCGCCGTATTTTGTCTCTGTTGACAGTTCTGCGCTTAAGCCTTCCAGTGTTGTCACATTGCCGACTGTCTTACCGAATGTCAGATTGCCATCTCCATCCACAGATACTTCCTTATAACAAGAAGGTACTTCTGTCAGATTATAATATGCATAATCTTCATTCTGGAAAAGTGCATCTTTGCCTTTATAAGTTGTTGTACTTGTCTGTCCTTTGATTGTAACTGTGATATCAACAGAATCACCATCTGCTACCAGTGTATATTTGGACATATCCATATCATCCGTTACTTTAACAGGGAATGTGATACCGTCAATCTGACTGCCGTCCGCATTTGTGTGATAAGAACCACCTGCTAGAGATGCTGTTCTTGTCTTATTCAATGTGGCTGATGTAACTGCATCTACATCCACATCATTTTTCACTTCCGCTTTGTAGAATGCTGAATATGGGATGTTCATCAGGACATACTGGTATTTCAGGCTTGCAATCGCATTATTTAAATGCTCTGTCGCTTCCTTTACCATATTCTGTGTATGCTTTCTATCAAGTTCTGTTTCTGCTTCCTCTAATTCGCTTTCTACACTGCTCCAGCTCTTTGCTGTGTAAAGTTCTTTGTTCAGTCCTTTTGCTTTTTCAATTGCAGCTTCCAGTTCACTTGTATCTGTTACAGGATCCGCTTTGGCAATATTTGCTTCTGTTGCCTGGAACTGATAGGTCACATCTTCATAACCCAGAGCTGTGACTGTAATGGTCCAGTAGCCTGTACCATCTGTACCTGCAGGCAATTTGCATCTGAGAGAATCTGTCAGTCCAAGCTGAATGCCAAACACTTTATGCATCCAGTTATCAGCTGCAAACTTTGTACCATAAGTTGCCAGTGCAGTTTTATAAGTGCTGTCAGAGCCATAATATGTCCACTTCACAGCCTGCATATTTGCGGCAAGATCGCCATAGTTTCCTTTCATATCTACACGGAGGAACTCACCATAATTTCCTTCTCCCTCCTGAACTGTTAAGCCAACATCAGCTGCAGAAGGTGCTGTCTTTAATTTCTGATCTTTAATACCGGATTCTGTACCTGCGGCTTTCGCAGAGAAGCTAAAGGAGCCATCTGAATTCTTAGTTGCTGTCTTAAGGCCATTTGTTGCAGCTGTTACTTCTGCTGACAGACCATTATAGCTGCTCAGTTTGCCTTCTGAAAAGCCACCTGACAGTGTACCGCCATTTTCGACTACATCATATTTTGCTTTGAAAGCTTTATAATCGTCTTTTGCAACTTTGACCGGCACATATTTAAGACCTGTCACATGATGCTCAGTCATTTTTGTTGTTGTGCCATCTGCTTCTGTAATTGTTCCGCGGTTAAATGTAATCTCACTGCCATCTGTCAGCACTGCTTTTGTTGTTTTACCTTCAGATTTCCAGTAAGAAATCTTGTATTCCTTACCATTTTCTGCTTTAATCACAGCTGTGCACTGGAAACTTCCTCTGTGAAGACCATGATTGGCTGTTGCTCTTGTAACAGTATCAAAAGCACCCTTGTCATACTCATCACGAAGGTCATATTCATTGGAAGGAGACGCATCACCTGCGGCCTGAACTCCTTCGGCTGCCCAGTATTCTGCCCAGCTAAGGCCTGCATAAACATATGTATAAGGATCTGCAAAGTTATAAGTAAATGTATAATCTTTTGCATAGCCTGTTGCTTTTACAACAATTTTAAATTCCTGGCCATCTTTTGCATTTGCGAATGGCTTTGCTGTTGCATCAATAGAACCATCTTCTTTGATAATCTTCACAGCACCTCTGCCGGAAGCCTGATAAGGTGTCCCATCCACTGTTACGGATTCAATACTCTTGACATAAGCAGCTAAATCATCTGCTGTATAGCCTTCTGCTGTTACCAGGGATGCTTTTTTACTGTCATAACTAATTGGTGTTGCATCTGTTGTCAATGTAAATGTTGCTGTGATATCTGCATATTTATGTTTCTTATCTGATACAGTTAATGTATATTTGCCGATTTTAGCATTGTCTTTCTTATAAGTCAGTTTACCATTTTCAACTTTGACATCTTCAAGTCCTTTTACACTGTATTCTGCATCATAACCATCCGGTAAACCTTTAAGTGTTACCTTTGCCTCGCCTGAATCAACAGATGCATTTTCAACATTGAATGTGCAATTAAACTTCACAGGTACATAAACTTCTTTACTAAGAGGGATACTAAACATACCCTTATCTGTATAATAGGTAACAGAAGTAATTGTCTGACCCATCATTGCTTCATAATGAGCAGATGAAGTCGGGCAGTTATGAACTGTTGTTGTAAAGCCGGTTGACCATGCCAGTTCTTCAACTCTCCAGATGTTTTCAAGATGGCGCATACCATAGCTGCTGCCTTCTTTTGTATTGACAACAACCGCATTAACATTGCTTACACCACGTGCTGTCAGTTCATTACGCAGTCCTGTAATATCCAGCTGATAATCACCATAACCTGTCTCCGTAGATAAATCGCCTTTGAAACCGCTGATTTCTGTAACTTTTCCTACAGTTTTACCGAATACAAGATTGCCATCTGAATCTACAGATACTTCTTTATAGTAAGATGGGGCTTCACTTAATGCATAATATGCATAATCCTCATTTTCATACAAAGCATCCTTACCTGTATAAGTTGTTGTACTAGTCTTACCTCTGTTTGTTACTGAAATTGTCACAGAATCTGCATCAGTTACTTTCTTATATTTGGATAAATCTACATTTTTATCCACTTTAACAGGGAATGTAATGCCATCAATCTTGCTTCCGTCTGCATTTGTATGATAGGAGCCACCGGAAAGTCCAGTTGTTCTTGTCTTATTCAGCGTAGCTGAAGTAAAAGCATCTACAGGGACTTTATTATTCACATCTGCCTTATAAAATGCAGCATAAGGGATGTTCATCAGGACATATTCCGGCTGTTCTGACTTTGCTTCTTCAAGCGCACCAATAGCTGCTGTCAGTTTTGTTTCTGCTGCATCTACCTTATCCTGGCTTTCCTTTGCTCCAAGCGCTGTCTTTGCTTCTGTCAGAGCTGTCTGCATTGCCTTCCAGCTATCTGCGGTATAGTCTGCTTCTTTAAGTGCGTCTGCCTTTGCAATAGCTGCCTCAAGTTTTTCGGTGTTGACTTTTACCTCTTCTGGTTTCTTTTTAAGGGCATCAATTGCTGCTGTCAAATTGCCTGCTGCTGTGTCTACTGCCTTCTGGCTTTCCTTTGCTGTAAGAGCTGCATCCGCTGCTGTCAAAGCTGTCTGTAATTCAGCCCAGCTGTCGGCTGTATAATCTGCTGCCGTCAGACCTTTTGCCTTTGCAATAGCTGCTTCAAGGTTGGATGTGTTGACTTCAACTGTTGCTGATGGCGCATCATTAATCGCAGAAACAAGTGCTGATTTAACTGTCTTTGAAGTACAAGTTGCCCCAGATACAATATCCCATGCATTAACAGTATCTTCTGTAGCTGCTTTGCCAACCAAAGAGCTATATCCAGCAGAATCTCCCCAGCCATCCCTTGCATCATTCATATATGACTGGTTCTTTCTATCCACGTTGCCAACTGGAGTTACCGTAATATCTGAGAACTTTCCATCTTTAACTGTGAGAGATACCTGAACATCATATGCTTTGAATTCCCCCTTCTCATCAGGTTCAACCTTTACTGTCTTCGTATACGTATTATCCGCTGCAATAGTCTCTCCAGTCACCGCAAATGCAGTTGTCGGGCACACGCCGGCTGTCATTGCTGCAATCATCAGGCCGGCCAATGTCTTATTAATTAATTCATTCTTTTTCATATCGTCCTCCTTATAAGTATGAAATTTGAATTATGCATTTAGTGTAAAATCCGACTCAAATCGAGCCATTTATTAAAAATCAGCGTTAGCACACGCTAATCATTAATCCTTTTTATGGAGCTGTATGCCAATGGCACCCCAGCCCCTGTTTTTTGATTGAATAACATATTCTTCGGCGTTTTTTCGCCATTGCTTAAATGCCCAGCCAGATAAACAATCCAAGTAAAATCAGTGCCCTGATCATAGTCAATACCACTTCATTACCTTTTAATCCCTGTAGTCCGCAATGAATATTCATCCGCGGACAGGTGTCAATACATTTCTGGCACTGGAAACAGTCACCGCTGACATCCAGCGAACCAGCCTCCGGCAGACCGATATCTGACGGGCATTGTTTTGTACAGGCACTGCAGCCTTTGATACACTGTTCCCGTTCTCTCTTAAGTGTGAAGAACGGCAGCATCGGCAGTAATGAGAATACTGCCCCCATCGGACACAGGAATCGACAGAAAAATCTTTCCTGAAGAGCCATGCCCACCATAATCAGTACCAGCAGGACAATTCCCAGCAGATAGCCGCCTAACTTAAAGTTAAAGGCATGCAGCATAGAGAAAACATCCCATGGGCTGTACCCCTGTGTCTGGCTGTACACACCTTTGAAGCAAAGGAGTACAATCACAGCCAGCACAACGTATTTCACCATTGAGAGTTTTGAAGTCACTGTTTCCGGCAGTTTCACCGGCTTTTTCTTGATTTTTTTGCAAATCCACACATAGACAAAGTGAACTGCATCCCCAAAACTTCCGAATGCACAGGCAAATCCACAGAAGAAACGCCCGAATACAATGGTATATAGACACAGGACAATCAGTACCGACACAAAAGAGGTCAGACTGATTTTTTCTCCTGCACCCAACTGTGTGAAAATATATTTGACGCCTGCAAAAGCGGCTGTATAAGCTGAGGGCAGAAACAGGAAATATAAAAGTTGTATGATTGCCCGAAGCCAGCCGTGCATCTGCTTGCGCTGCTTTTTTGTAAGATGATGTATATCGATTTTGCTCATTTATTTTGCCGCCTCTTCCAATGCCTGCGCAACTGCATTTTTAATCCCGGTGGAGCTGAATGTTGCTCCGCTGATCGTATCTACATCTGCGCTCTGTGCATCAATGATTGTCGGGATAATATCCTCCGCCATGGAAAGATAAGCGCCATCCTCCTTTTCTGCTGATACAATACTGATATCTGTAATGGAACCGCCCTCAACAGTGACTTCCACCTGAATGACTCCGCCAAATCCCTGTGCCTCGCCTTTCCAGATGCCATCTTCATAACTGCCGCCTGCCGCATCCTCCTGGGACTGCATGACAGACTGCTTATATAAATTGGCACTTTCCAGGTCTGCTGTCAGTTTCGCAATCTGATCATCCTTATCCCGCAGTGTCAATACAGTGTTATAGCCGATTAACAATGCAACGATAAGTACCAGATTCACCGCTCGAACCGAAAATGTCTTCATCTCTATTTACCTTCCTCTGCCAGTTTTTTTGCTTCATCCAGTGCTTTCTGGCAGCCTTCGATAATCGCATTGGAGGAACAGGTTGCTCTTGCAACTGCATCAATGCCTTCCGGCATACCCTTTTCTGTAATTTGTGTCACCACACCCACATACTTTGAAGTACCCTGGGCCGCTTTTTTTATATAGCTGTCATTGTCGCTGTCACCATTGCCGCTGATACCTGAAATATCTGTAATCCGGTCATTTTCAATTTGAACCGTCATGGTTAAATCGTAAGCTTCAAAATCTCCATCTGCATCCGGCTCACAGATAACAGAAACAGTATAGGTGCCATCTGCATAAGTTCTGTTTGCCGGTTTCTCTGTCTCGCTTTCTCCCGGTGTCCGCTTTGCAGCCTCTAATGCCTTCTGGCATCCCTCGATAATGGTATTGGATGAACAGGTTGCTCTTGTCACCGTATCAACGGCATCAAGGCCGCCTTTTTTTGTAATTTGCGTTACAACCCCCGGCAGTTTTGAAGTACCTTCTGCTGCACGTTTGATATAGCTTTCATTGGATTGATCGCCATCACCGACAATGTCTGTGACTGCTGTAATTTTGTCATCTTTGATATGAACAGTCATCGACAGATTGTAGGCTTCAAAATCCTGATCTTCATCCGGTTCACACACAACAGAGACGGTATAGGCGCCATCAATATAAACGCTGTCCTTATTGTCTGTCTCTGTTTCGCTTTCCGTCTCCGTTTCGGTTTCTGTCTCTGTTTCCGTTTCTGTCTCCGTTTCCGATTCTGCTGGTTTGCCGCTGTTACCGTTTTCAGCTGCTTTGAAAGCTTCCCTCAGGGCTTCAATAATACCGTTGGAGCTGTACGTTGCTCCAGACACAGTGTCAATACCTGACAAATCTGTTGACTGGTTTTTCAGAACTTCGTTAATGATACTCTTGGCTCTGTTAAAGAAAGCAGCATCATCTTCACATTCTGTCACCAGTATGGCTTTGATGGTCTTATCCTGGATCACAACTGCCAACTGAATATCTCCGGCATATCCTTCACCTGTGCCATAATAGATACCCTCTTCGTAAGGTACTTTTCCTTCGACAATTGTCGAATTATTGTTGCTGTTGTTATTATCATTATTGTTATTGTCATCATTGCTGTCATCGGCATCATTTGAAGAGCCATTAACTACTGCCTGTTTCAGTGCCGCACGCACCGCATCAATAATACCTCTGGAACTGTAAGTAGCACCTGAAACCGCATCCACATTGGTACTCTGGGAACTGATGATATTTGGAATCAATCCCTGGGCCTGACTCATAAAACTGCTGTCATCATTGTGGCTGACGACGTTAATATCAGTGATTTTTCCATCCGCAATAACAACCTGTACCTGCACTTCACCATTAAATCCGGTACCGCTGCCGTAGTAGATGCCGTCTCTCCATGTCTGATTGGAATCATCCACCGTTTCAATGGATGGTGAACTCTGACTACTGCTGCTTGCCGTCGTAGCCGGTGTGCTTGTATCCTGCTCTCCGGTCAGGGCATTCTTTACAGCACTGATGATACCGTTGGAGCTGTAGGTTGCTCCGGACACCACGTCCACATCCAGTGTCTGTCCGGCAATAATTTTGTCAATGACACCCTTGGCTCTGTTAAAGAAAGCCTCATCATCCTGGGTGCTGAGAATATTGATTGCAATAATACTCTTGTCTTTAATTTCTACAGAAACAGAAACTGTACCAGCAAAACCGGTGCCGCTGCCCTTGTAAAAACCATCTGCCAAATCGAAGTTTCCCTTCTTGGCCTGCTTAGTTTCTTCTGTTTCCTGCTTTTTCTCTTTTGCATCTGCTTCGGTACTCTGAATGTTTTCCGGCTGCTCTACCTCATAAACCGGCGCTGCATAGCCTTTCAGCGCCGTACCGACACATCCCACGACAACAATTGTCGCAAGAATCGGCATATAGCCGCCAAATCTTTTCCAAAACTTCATCCTGCGTCATCCTCTTCTACTTTTCTACAATTTCAAATTCTCTGTCTGATGTAAAGCTGTCTTTTATCCCCTCTGAGACATAAAGCTTTTCATCATCTGTCAGGAGAATCATATCAAATTCATCACTGTGCGCTCTCCAGTAATCAGTGGCTTTGTCCTTTCCCATAACAAACAAAGATGTAGAAAGACCATCTGCCAATGTACCGTCCGCACTGACAATGGTTACGGAAATTAAGCCGTTATCCGCCGGATATCCTGTTGACGGGTCGATAATGTGATGATATGTCACACCGTCTTTTTCAAAATAGCGCTCATAACCGCCGGATGTAATAATGGCCTTATCCTTCGTCTCAAGAACCCCCAGATATTCATCTTCTGAATCGGGGCTCTGAACCGCTACACGCCACAAGCTGCCATCTGGTTTTGTACCAAATACCTGGGCATTTCCTCCCAGATTTACCAGGCCGCTTGTCACACCCTTCTCCTTGTAAATATCCATAATCCTGGAGGATGTATAACCCTTGGCAATACCACCGAGATCAATCTGGACACCATCCTTTTTGAAGCTGACGGTTGAAGTCTCCTTGTCATAATCAATCAAAGAAGGATCCGCCAGTTCCAGCGTTGCCTTCAATGTGTCTGCATCCGGCACCTGATAATTGCCGTCAGTAAATCCCCAGGCCTTCATCACCGGGTAAATCGCCACATCAAATGCGCCATTGGTGCTTTTATAAAGTTCCAGAGAACGTTCCATCAGTACCGCACCATCTTCTGATAACTGTCCGCCATTATTCGCATTAATCTGCCCAATCTCGCTGTCTTTCTTACCTGTGGACAACAGCGCATCCAGTCGGTTAATCTCATCCACCGCTGCATCAACAGCCGCATCACCGTTAGAACCGTAAGCCTTCACTGTCATATAGGTATCCATGGCAAAAACATCTCTGACCGCCTCTGCATCATCAGAAGCATTTTCTGAAGTCAGTTCCGAAGATGTGACAACGTTTTCAGAACTCACCTCAGAAGAGACCTCAGTTTCCATTGAAACATTTCTCCCGGAGCAGGCTGTCAAAATAGCAATTATCGCAGATATCATAATAGTTCTTATTATTTTCTTCATCATAATATCCTTTCATTCAGTTAGGTTCTGCTAACGATTAGTATTTTATCGCGTAAGAAAAAAGCTGTCAATTAAAAAAAGCCGCTAAACATGCGGCTTAAATGATAAATTCTCTTAATAGGATTTAGCAATAAAATTTTCTCAGTTATTTTAGGTTAGTTGATAATAACTTATCATTAACAGTAACGTAAATCATTTTCATTTATTCTCTTTGCCAGCGCTTAACCATGGCGATATTCGAAATTTTCCTCCGCGGCATACAAAAAGCCCCGCGGCCAAAGCCGCAGGGCAAACATAATACATCTGGTATGAAATTATGCGTTTACTTTCTTGATCTGATCGATCATGATAGGGATGATAGTGAACAGGTCACCAACGATACCATAATCAGCAACATCAAAGATAGGTGCATCTGGGTCTTTGTTGATTGCTACGATGCAATCAGAACCAGAGATACCAGCAGCATGCTGGATAGCACCGGAAATACCACAAGCGATGTACAGCTTAGGACCTACAGTCTTACCTGTCTGGCCTACCTGATGTGCACGTGGAATCCAACCTTCATCAACAGCTGCACGGGAAGCACCTACTGTTGCCCCAAGTACATCTGCTAACTCACGGATAACACCAAAGCCTTCTTCTGAACCTACACCACGACCACCGGAAACGATGATTTCAGCTTCTTCAAGGTTAACAGCTTCAGCAACTTCTTCGATTCTCTTGATCAGTTTTGTTCTGATCTGATCAGCAGCTACATGGATATCTTCACGAGTGATTGTACCCTCTCTGCCTTCAACCAGTTCAGGTTTCTTGAATACACCTGGACGAACTGTACCAAGCTGTGGACGGTTGTCTGGGCAAAGAATCATAGCCATCAGGTTACCACCGAATGCCGGACGTGTCCAAACCATGTTGCCAGCTTCTACATCATAGTCAAGACCTGTACAGTCAGCTGTAAGACCTGTATTCAGATCACAAGCCATCTTAGGACCAAGGTCACGGCCGTTGTTGGTAGCACCGATCAGGATTGCTGATGGTTTATGCTTGTCAACAAGTGTCTTCATAGCGATGCTGTATGCATCTGTTGTATAGTTAAAGTATTCGTCGCCTTCAACGAGAATAGCTTCGTCAGCACCGTATTCGATTGCTTTCTTAGCGATATCTTCAACCTTACCGCCGATAACAACTGCAACAAGCTTAGCGCCCATCTTATCTGCAAGTTCACGGCCTGGATTAAGAAGTTCGTAGCCAACTGGCTTTACTTCATTCTCTTCTGTCTCTACAAATACCCAAAGATTCTTATATTCTTCAAAACTCATGCCCATATCCTCCTTACAGTACTTTGGCGTCTACAAGCAGATCAACAAGCTTAACTGCTGATACTTCAACTTCGCCTTCATTAACCATTACACAGTTCTTATTCTTCACTGGTGTAAATGTCTTTCTAACCTTTGTAGGAGAACCCTTAAGACCACAACGTGTCAGATCGATATTCGGAATATCTTCTGATGTGATAACTGTGATTTCTTTCTTGCGGGCTGCCATCTTACTCTTGATCGTAGGATATCTTGGCTCAAATTCAGTCTTAACAACTGTTACGATTGCTGGTTTCTGAACAGAAATCATATCATAACCTTTGTCGCTTTCTCTCTTAACGATGATATCATCGCCTTCTACAGAAACTTCTGCTGCATATGTAACCTGTGCAAGACCCATATGTGCTGCAATTTCAGGACCAACCTGACCTGTATCACCATCGATAGCCTGTTTACCAGCAAGGATGAGGTCAAATTTGCCTTCTTTCTCTTCGATAGACTGGATAGCTGAAGCTAAGATGTAGCTTGTAGCCAGTGTATCAGAACCGCCGAATTTTCTGTCGCTGCAAAGATATGCTTTGTCGCCGCCAACTGCGAGACACTCTCTTAATGCATCCTTTGCCTGATCTGGACCCATGGATAATAATGTAATCTCTGTGCTTGGATCTGCGTCTTTGATTCTTGCTGCAACTTCAAGTGCGCATGCATCAAATGGATTGACAATACTTGGTACACCTGCACGAATCAGTGTATTCGTTACTGGATCGATCTTAATCTCTGCAGTATCAGGTACCTGTTTTACACATACTAAGATTCTCAAAATAAATACCTCCTTATTTCAGTAAGCTTCTTAATCACACATATTCATACCAGATTAAATATGTAATGAATCTCTCAGAAACGCCACTACATACATCCTACACGTTTTAGAATGTTTTGTCAAGATTTTGACCAACTTTTCAACGTTCCAAAAAGTAAGTTTTTTATTCCTAAAATTCATTAATTCCGCTATTTTATTGAAATTCGTCGAATTGTTTTGTGAAAAAGGCACAGTTGACTTTTCATAATAAATTCAAAATCAGTCAAAATTGCACATAGTATACAATAGTTTGTACTTATATTAATTACCATGCGAAATATTTTTTATTGCTTGCACGCAATCGGATGTTCGAATATTTGTGACAACTCAGTTATTTTTTTGTCGGACCAATTTTTTTTAGGTTCAAAAGCTGCAGTCCCCCAAATAAGTGCAGTACGGACTTCAAATATCTGAAAAGGGATTCTAAACGAGCTATTTTTCACAGGCCGCTCTCGCTGCCAGCGCTGGTAACGGTACATAAGGTGACAAAAAACACCGCCTAAGTACCGACAAGCGCTGAAGCACCTGTGTGAAAATAGTCCCGTTCAGAATCCCTTTTTGAATTTTACTGACCATACTGCGTTTATTTTATATCCCGGTACAATGCAGTTTTTATAGCATTTATAGACAGTATACCAATATTCCCATTATAGCCTGCTTTAGTCCGGTATGTTGATGTTCTTAAAGTCCTCCGGCTGAAGCATGAACATGGCTGCTTCTTCGTATTTATTGTCAAGAACAGTCATGAAAAGATTCTTCATGTTGCGCTTTTCGAGGCTGGCAATCGCTTCCTCAATAATGGCCATGATATCTTCATAATCAACCGAATAGCCATCCTGCATACGTTCACGCAGCAATGTCTTCAGCGAAGCTGCTCCCGGTCCTGAGATCTCATAGCCTTTCTTCTTGGCGTATCCCTCTGCCAGCTGAACAAGTTCATTCTCATTGTACTTGCCAATATGAATGATATTCAGGAACTTGCTGTGAAGAACCGGATATTTTCTGAATAATTCCTTGATCTTATCCTCTTCGCCTTCCAGAACAATGGCTACGTCCTGATTGTCCTGTTGAACAAAATCAACAATAATGCCCGCAGCCTTATCATCCAGCATACCTGCTCCATCAATGATCAGGCAGCCGCCTTTCAGTTTCTCAAAGATCATAGAAAAGTCCCGGCCGTTCAGATCCTGTGCCGTTGCTCGGACAAGCTTGTTCTTATCACAGATGCCATATGTATTCAAGGCCTTTGCAATACCAATGGCGATCTGGGACTTGACGCTCATATCATAACCAGTTACAACAAAGTTAATATCATACGGTGCCAGCAAGTCCATATTGTCAAGTGCCGGATCTTCAAACTTGGTGAATGTCTTCGCCAACTGACTCTTAATACTCTCTACACCTGTCACCGTGCCGAAAATATCCAGAACTGTATCAGAGGCATGAATATCATCCGAGATCTCATCCTCCTCGTCATCTTCATCCTCTTCTTCGTCCGCCGAATCATTCTGACTGCTGCTGTCATCCTCCGAGATCACTTCATCTTCGTCATCATCATCTATCAGCTCATCTTCATGGACTTCACCGGCGATGCCAAACAGATCATCCAATGTATCCTCTTTTGTCTCCGGAATGACTTCATCCTTCTCGTCATCACCGTCTATGATAATTTCATCTTCCGCAGCTGCAGCTTCTGGTGCTTCATTCTCTGAATCATCATCATCATCATCATCGATAATAACCGTATCCTCTGACACACCATCATCATCCACAATGATCTCCTCTTCACTGTCCTGGCTGCGTGTGTAATCCGCAACAAGATCTTCACCCATCAGTTTGCCGAAGAAATCTGCATCCTCCTCGCTGAGTCCCTCTGTAGAAATCGCTGCATCTTCGGCTTCTTCTGATTCCGGCACTTCTTTCTCCGGTGCATCCTCTGCCTCCGTATTCTCTGACATTTCCTCAACAGGCATTTCCTCATGAAGGAAAATATCTTCATCCTTCTCGCCTGCCTGACTCTCCTGGCTCTGGGCGGCAGTGATCGCTGCAGCAGCCAGTTCGATCTCGTCAGGCTTTTCCCCTTTTTCTTTGGCCAATTTCAGAGTAGACCAGTCAAAATGCTTCTCTTTCTCTTTCCTGCCAAACATCAATGAGCTGAACAGATGGGCAATATGAGACTTCTCATTTTCTTCATCCGGTTGTTCTGCTTCACTGTCTTCATCAGCAGACTCTGCATGCCCGTCATCATCTGCCGTATTTCCATCTGCATTCACCGTTTCGCTGTCTGTATTTCCCGCATCAACGGCCATTGCCGCATTCTGCGCCTCTTCACCTTCAGCGCTTCCCGTCGACTCTTCATTTTCTTCTAATGTCGGCTCTTCATTTTCTTCTAATACCGGCTCTTCCACAATCACTTCATCCTGAAGTGTGTCCTCTGTCACAGCTGTTTCGACAATCGGTTCATCTGCCGCTTCAGACGCTGCCCCATCCATTGCCCGCTGAATGAGATCAAGATCAATGCTTCCATCATAATCCGCACCGGCAAAACCCTCAATGCCCATCTCTGCACCTATAGATTCTGTCAGCTGCTTCTCATGGGCCGCACGCTGTTCTTCCTCAACGCGATGCTGTTCAACCGTTGAAATCTCCGGCAGCGGCTCACCTGTCAATTTACATTTCAGCGCAATGGCCTTGTCCACATATTCTCCATGGCCAAACCACAGCACGATCTCATCACATTCATGAATACATTTCTTCGTCTCACCGCTGGCCTCATATAAAGTCGCCAGCTCATAAGCCCACTCCTCTATGTATTCATAATCTTTTAACTTCTCAAGGGTATCGATCAAAACAGAAAGACGTTCCCCTTTGCCCTTATCCAATCTGTATCTCAGAATGTAGCGATGCAGATCTCTGGATGCCACACCAATGAACTCTTTATAATAATATTCTGCCTCAGAATACTCACCTTTATCAATATACAACGTTGTCAGCAGATCAAGGATTCGTCTTGTATTCGGATTCTTCTCATAAACACGCAGAAGTATCTGTTCTGCTTCATCATAACGCTTCAGGCCCATATAAACTTCACCGACCAGGCAAAGGATAGAGATATTGCGGATCTTGCTGACTTCAATCTCATCCAGAACCTTCATGGCTTCTTCATAACGCTCCTGCATCACAAGGGTCTTGATCTGCTTGGTCAGCGCGCCTTCATTTATCTTATTATTCTCCAATTTATTCATCTCCTCACTGCAAAGCCGTCGGCTCCGCTAAGGGCATTTTAACACACAAGTAAACACTTGACAACTAACGCCCTAAACAAAGTCAAAAACTTCCTGCTCATAATTAATCTTCACATATTCCATTTCGTCAATCTTCACATTGGAGTGATAATCTACGACGATCGTCTGCTGACGATGATTCATCAGCTTCTGTCCCAAAACATAATTGACATCAAATTTACCTGTAATTGCCGGCGTTGCACCTCTTGCCGGAACAATCAACTGTACATCATTGGTTTTTAATAAGGCAAAAATAGGCTCCCAGATATAAATATCCTTGGCTGCGCCAAATGGATTATCAATAAACAGGACTTTCCTGAGATGCTCACCTGCAGCCGCGCCTGCATGAATAGCTGAAATATAATGGATCACTGCAATCAGGAACTGAATATAAATTCCCTGGGACTGCCCTGTACTGCCCACCGCCTCTTCATACTTCAGATAACGACTTTGGCTGGCAATTCTCTCTCTCTTGTAGAGTGTCAGCCGAATGGCATTCATATCTGTTACAATCACCGAAAACAGCCGCTTCCAGGCCAACTGTTGCCGGATATAGCGCATTTTCTCTTCCTGCGTTCCAAGGGTATCCGATTGATTAACAATATCATCAATATAAGCAGACATTTTCTCTTTGTAAAAATTCTCTTTAACATAAGGGATGGTAAGGCCGACCATCTGAATCTGCTCGTTATCCATGACAATCGCAGACATCTTCGGCAGTTTATCCAGTTCCATCCGGATGTTCTGACAAATCTGAAGACACTGACTTTCAAAACTGTCCTTGATGCTGACAAGGTCTTCCATGTTTTTTCCGACACGCTCTTTCTCTATACGGATCAGGGCAATGGTTTCCTCAATTTCCTGCATCACTCTGCCTGCCGCTTCTGCATTCTCCGGAAGGCTGAGATGTTCACGAAGTTCTGCCGCCAGACCTTCTGCACCCAACTGATGCAGTTCTGACACTGCTTTGGCTTTGTCCTTTTCAAACGCATCTCTTTTTGCAAAATACTGGGACTGCATCTGCTCATAACGTCTCAGAAGTTCCTCATATCTGCGCTTCAATCCGATCTGCTCATCCAATGTTTCTGTTGTCAGATTTTCCTGTACATGGCAAAGCTTCATCAAGCGTTCCACATCATGCCTGATTCCCTCCAGCGCATACAATTCCTTTGTCAGACGCTCAATACGTCCAGTCAGCGAACGATACTCCGCCGAAGTATTTTCATAGAGCTGACGCATATTCTCCACGTAGGATTCATAACTCTGATCATTTAACGCCACCTCTTTATAGGCACCGTATTTTTCCTCAATCACATTGACTGCCTGAGCAACACTGCCGTACAGACGATTCTTGTCCGCTTCAATAGCCGTCAGCTGCTGCCGCATATTGTCGGCCTGCTGTGCCATATTCTCAAGGTTCTGCCTGATCTGCCTGATATTCTCAGCCGCTGTCTGATAAATCTGGCCATCCGCCCGCAGATTTTCCATACGCGCCATCTGGAGATTTCTATCGGCAATACTCTTTGTCAGACGCTCCATAGAACGTGCATAGCTTTCCATCAGCTGCTTTTTGTCATCCAGATCCATATGTTCTTTCTCATAAGCGTCACGAATGCCATAAAAGGCCGCCCGCAGCGCATCATCCGTCAAATCTTCCGGCACCTGTCCTTTCGACGGCTGTTCACCCAAAAACTGCTGTCCGTCTGTTTCAACAGCATAAAGCTTCCAGTTGTCTTCCCAGTCTTTTATCAGCAGATCTTTCTCACTGACTGTATGTTCACACACTTCCGACTGTTCCTGCATTTTGGTGCGCAGCAAAGTTGCGGTCTGTTCTTCCTCCTGCTTTTTTGCCGCCAATTTTCCATATTTCTGTCTGACTTCTTCGATCAGATGCTTTGTCTCAGTCAATGCTGTATTGACATCCCGCAGTGACTCAAGTACCGCATACTGCTCTTTTGCCGTCTCCGCCTGCTTCCCGGCTTCCTCAATACTTTCAGCATCCCCGGACAGCTGCCCATCCAACTGCTGTATCCGGTCTTTGATCAACTTCTGTTTCTCCAGAAGCGCCATCTCTTTCTTCTGGTTTTCCCGAAGCGCTTGTCTGTTTTCTTCCTTTTTGCTATCATAGACAAGGAGAAAACTGCTCACTGACTCCATATCTTTTTCATAGGTCTGCTGCTGATCCTCCATTCGGGCAATCACCCGCTGAAGTTCTGTCAGCTGCTCCCGGCTCTGTGCGCATACTTTATGACGCATATTTTCATCCAGATAGAAACTGCTGCCTTTTCCGGCAAAAAGCAGTCGGCTCTTCTCCACCGGCTCCTCTTCAGAAAGTACCGTTTCAAGACTGATCACAGGAATCGCATGCTCCCCGAAATCTTTTTCCTTTAAAAGTTCATCCGCCGCTACTTTTGCAAAACCATCTTTTAAAATCACTGTGTACGGCAAAAACTGCATCCGTGCAAGCAGTGCACGCCGCTCTGCATCATTTGTTTCCTGAAGATACTGAGCCCCATAAACACAGGTAATGCCATGGCATGTTCGGATATAATCCATAAAATCCTGAACATCCGCAGGTATACGCATCAGCCCGCCATCTTCCAACTGATGAATTTTTTCTTTCAGTGCAGCTTCCTGTCTCTGACGTTCTTCAATATCACACACAAGCTTACGATAGCGTGCAAACAAATGCTCCTTGAGTAAACCAGCTTCTGTCACCTGATAGACCTGAAGCAGTTTGGCGATCTGCTCATATTCCCGCTGCCAGGCTGCCATAAATTCATTGCCCTCACGGATCAATGTCCTGATATGTCCCAACATCTGTGTATTCCGGGCTTCCTGAAGCTGCTGTTCATTTTTTTCTGCCTCTGCGGCTTTCGCATCCTCCATGAGCTGCATCAGTTCAGCTTCCTTTGCTTCCAGTTTCTTTTTCTGGCTGAGCAGTTCCTTATCGACTTCCTCAATCACCAGAAGTCCTGATGCTTCCCTCAGCCTTGCAAAATCCTTCAGATACATTTGCTCTTTTTCACGGTTTTCCTGGGACTGATGCTCCAGAACCGCCAGCATTCTGTCATCTTCACGCTCTGATGATGCCAGTTCATCCAGCTTTTGCTGAAGATTTTCCATTTCTTTCCGGCCTTGTACAATACGGTCATCCAAAACAGTCATCCGCTTCTGGCAACGTTTCTGCCATGCCTTTGCATAAGCCCGAAGCTGTGCCAGCTGCTCCTTCTGACCATCCGTACTATGACGGATCGTATTCTCCACGGCCTGATATTTCTGCTGTTCTTCCAGATATTCCAGGTAATCATTCATACTCTCTCTGAGGTTCAGATCATCCCTGCTGACAGCCTGTTCCAGCTGTAATTTCTCAAGCTTTTCGCTGCAGTCGGCCGCTTCCTTTTCAAGATAGGCCAGCTGTTCCTTGCTGGACTGGATTTTGACCGTCTCCAGCTTTCTGGCATAGTCTTCCATATGCCCCTTTGCCAGCTCCTGTTCTCTTCTGGCCGCTGCCAGATCCGCAGTCCTGTTTTTCTGTCTGGCAAGTACAGTCTGCCATGCTCTGGCAATATCCATCCGCAGTGTCATTTCCTCACCATACATAACATCCAGCGTCCGGATTCGCTCACCCAGGCTGTGCATAACTTCCTGCTGTCTATCATACTGGCCGATTTCCGCTTTCTTGCGGGTCAGCTCCGCTAACTGATCTTTGATCTGATACAACGTATCCGCCATCAACGACATATTATCACCATTTTCAGCCCGTTCCGATGTCCGCGCCATAAATGCTTTCTGGATAATCTCCTCGATCAGAAGATCCTCCACCACCTTGCGGGTTGTCCGATAATGACTTTCAAAATAGGTCCGCACATGACCTTCCGTCTTATTGATCCCACGGATAATTTCCCACTCGCTCTCATACAGTCCATACCGGCTGATAAAACGCTGGTATTCACCTTTGCGCTCAAATAAATGAACCTGCAGTTGGTAATCCTTTCTTGAAAGATTTCTGAGGTAATTTTTAAGCCCCGGCCATGTAATTCTTTCCTTACCGTCGCTGAGCGGAAGATTCACGATATCATTGTCATTGTAATGTCTGTAAAAAATGACATAGTTAAAATATTCAATCGCCGCTGCGTCCCCTGCTGCATTTTGATTTTCATCATCTTTTGCCTTTCTGGCGCAGAATCCCGTCAACATATATCTGTAATCATCTTTGACAAGATAATCGTCCAGCTTCCATTCGATCAATGAATGGATGACCGTACTGCCGCCTTCACCGCGAAATAATTTTTCCACCGGCTGCTTGTCATCCAGCGTACAGTTCGGAATCAGATTCTGAAGCAAAAGCAGTAAAAGAACACTTTTGCCGCCGCCGTTGGCCAGGTCATACAGCACATTTTTACAGTCAAAGCGCATAATAAAATCATCATAAAACTGTGTACCGAAATTATAGCGTACATTATTGACACGCACTCTGTTAATATGCGGCATTTTCCTCATCCTCCTCTGTCTTGCTGTTTCGGTCCTGCACAGGTTCCTTCACATCACCCTGCCGTTTTCTCTCAATGTTCTCCATATTGCCCCGCCTACTCTGTTCAATAACTTCATACAGCCGTCCTTTGCAGCTGTCAAAATAGTTCTCGACCAGCGCCCGCATTCTGTCCGTTATATAATATTTGCCCGCCGATTCCACAAAAAGCGCCTGCGTGATCAGAAAATTGAAGACCAGCTTGACAAAACCTGTTTTAGACCCTCTGGCAGCCTTTAATGTGGAAATATCATCATTTTCAGCCATCAGAGGCAGCTCATCCCACAATAATGCCAATGTTCTGAAACTGTTTTCCTCAATATCATTCTGAACAATCGTCTCCAGTCTCGCCATCACACCGGAAAGCAGAGCTGTTGTACTTTCAATGACCATATCTGTCTTCACATAGGTCAGCGCTGCCTCCCCGGAGGTGGTCTCATAAAACAGCGTCATCACGTCATAAATAATGAGGTACGCCAGAAATAATTCTCTGTTCAGACGCAGCCCGATGGCTTTTTTCAGCTCGTCGTTAGTGTAGCCGAAAACCCTGTTCTCATCTCCGGCAGTCACATATAGTGTATTGTGATATTCATAAAGACGAAGATTGGATTTCTTTAAAACCGCATCCAGAATGTCATAAACCTCCGCCTGACTGCTGTAGGCTTCATAGAGATCTCTGTGGTTTTCCCTGCCCACTGTCTCCCCTGTAATCAGACATGCAAATATCTCCATTGCTTTGTCCAGATTTCTGTGATCCATTATTCTTCCGTCCTTTCAAATCGAATATTACTCATTTCAAACCGCTCCAGAATGGAGATTGTTTCATCCGGCAGATAAATCAACCTGAATTTCAGTCCTTCATATCCCGGATTCGCCTTCAGAAAATCCGCCATGGTATCCTCAAGAAATGTATCCGGATGATCCTTGATCATATCCAGATCATAATGTTCTTTCTGGCTCAGGTGTACAAGAAACGCATAGTAATCTCTGTTTTCCAGTACCTGATCCGGGAATTTCATGGCATAAAGGTCATTAAGTTGTGCCAGCGTTACTTCTTTTTTCTGTTTAATCTTGTCCAGAAGTACCCTCAGAAGATAACTGAAATTGTCCTTCATTCTCTCCTCTGCAAGTTCATCCTCATAAACATACATCTGCTCCCGGCCCTTTTCCACCAGTTCACCTGCCGCCGATTCCTCCGGCTTATAGAGCAGCAGGTCATCCACCCGGGACATCGGAAATGTCTTCTTTATCTTCGGTGCAAAAAGCGGCAGCACCAGATATGTCAGGAGTTCCGGATTATCCGCCTCGATCATCCGCTGTCCCACATCCATAAAATCCACGGAAGGACGAAAACGTGTCCTTTTCGCCTTTGCAAGCGCCTCATCTCCGGCCTTCTGCATCTGCATATAGGCATGCATCAACTCTTCGTGACGCTTCATGGCATTTTTCAGCGCCGTATCCAGCTGATAGACTTCCTCCGCTGCCTCACCGGTGATCCTGTCCGTCTCCATTTTCTGCACAGCCCTTGCAGACAATGCCATATTCGAGGCAAAAAGGCGCTGTTCCTCACTAAACCACTTCATCAGACGATCATGATAATTCTCCAGTGCAGCGAGCCCCTCCGTCACATGGCGGTTCAAAAGTGTCTGGATCTCATGTCGTTCCTCCATCAGGCGTCCCACTTCCATGTTGATGCGCCCGATAACCTCCAGCCCGCCTCTGAAATTCTGCGCTTTTATCATCTTCTCAAGAAGCAGCTGGGCAACGCTGATATGGCTTTCCTCCCGAACTTCCTTTGTATCAAGATAAAAAGCCACCGCATCAGATGAAATTCTGTAAAGTACCTGCTGATCTTTCAGTTCACTCTCAATCAGACGCACTCGCAGTGTTTTCTGCTGATGGGCGGCCGGGTCATAGTAATCCAGTTCAAATGGTCGTCCCTCGTTGCATAATTTATCAAAAATGTATTGATACAGTTCATCATCGGCCTCTTCTTCGGTAAAATCAAAATCTCTCACCAAAAGTCCGGCCATGAATTGCCTGTAATCCTCATAGCATACCGGCTGATCCTGAAAATGATTCGCCTCAATAAAAAAACGCAGGACGGCAAGGACAATATATGACATATCCAGGCGTCCGTAACTTCCGTCCCTGTACTGGGACAATCCGGTATCCATTAATCTGAAAAAAGGATAATAACGCTTCAGATGCATCATACGCGCCTCATGGTCCTGCACCATATCATTCATTAAAATATAATTGTCCACTTTCTCCTCCTGCTATCTACTGCAACATCCAGGAAAACTGTTCGCCGCAGCGTCTCAGCTCTCCCAGAACCGTCTCCAGCCCCTTTTTGCTTTCCGCCCAGTTATCACGGCTGATGCCCTGTGTAACCGCTGGGCACATCAGGAATTCAATCTCCCTGTCCTGAAATACATACTCAAAATACATTCTGCATCTTCTGGCATGAAAAGCCTGGCAGCAGATAATGGCCCTTTTTATCGGAAGGTGCTTTTCCTCCAGCATCTTCCTGATATATTCAGCATTTTCAAGAGTAAATGTGGCTTCTCTTTCCTGAAGAATGGCTTCTCCCGGCACGCCTGCCTGCATCAGCACATCTGTCAGAAAATCCGCTTCTGCAGCATAAGGGCCCTTATAACATTCTCTGTCACAGGATGGCCCCTCAAAAGCCGACCGGCCTTTGCTGTATCTGCCGGACACCACAATATAAGGTGCCATCCCCGCCTGATACAGCGCCGCAGCCCTCCTTGCAGGCTGCGGCCATGTATTGCCGGGTACAATGATGATATCTGCCTTTTTCGGCAGATCTTCAAGAAAAATAAACTCCGTAATATCTCTCAAAAACTTCATATCCTGAATGCTCTTTGCCGATTTTCGGCGCTTCTTTCTGTCAGTGCTTCTATCATCTGTCCGTTTCTTTACTTTCTCTTAAAAGTAGAAGCATAAGCCTGTACGGCAACTGCTTTTTCAGAGTCCGAACCGTATTCGGATGACGGAACAACTTCCTCAGATGCCACCGTCCAATGTCCGCCCTTATTCTGAGGCAACAGGATGACAGTCTTTTCCTCATCATAATTGCTGTACCATGCCACATCTGAAAGCGGTGCCTTCACTTCATAAATCTTCGCTGTTTCAGGGAACCAGCAAGTGGCATAGTTTTTCGCCACTTCCCTGTCCAGGCTGAAAGCAAATCCTTTCTCAATAACTCTGCTGGCGTCGTCTTCTCTGCCAAATGGGCGCTCAAAGCTGCCGCGGTAAACAGTCAGATTGCCGTCACTATCAATATATTCAGCCAGTTCCTGTTTCATGTCTTCGATTCTCTGATTTCTGACATCTTCCGGTTCCTGTTTGAATGCCTTGGCAAATGTATTGACGAAACCGCCGTCTACACTGCTGTCAAGATATACCTGCACAACCAGTGGCAGTGCCACGTTGGCCGGAATCATGCCCTCTCTGAAATAGTATTTGAACCACTTGAAAGTTTCATCGGAATCTCTGCCGTAAGTTCTTGCCAGATAGGCAAAACTCTCTGCCCATTCTGATATATCAGCATTCTGCTCTTTTGAAAGCCTCTGGATATCGTCCAGTACTTTCTTTGTTCTTGTCTTTATAAAATCCGCCACCAGTTTTTCATCCGGTGTCAACACTTCATTCATTGGCATTTTTGTATGATCCATTGTTCTTCCTCCTGTTTTTAAACCCTTTCACACATCGGTTCACGATCCAGTCAATAACCCCATCTATGATACTTTCAAAAAAACTGACAATGATGTCCATTTATCCATCCCCCTGTCAGGCACCTTACTTCATAAATAAGTGCTGACTGAGTATTTTCAGCATCTGAGCCGCTTTGGCATTGCCGTTATCCGCAGACTGCTTAAATAACTCAATGGCTCTGCTCTTATCTGTCTTCACGCCCTCGCCGTACCAGTAACAGTAACCCAGATTGTACTGTGCACTGGCATGACCGCCCGCTGCGGCTTCTCCATAGAGTCGAATGGCCTCTTTGACATTCTTATGTACGCCTCTGCCCTTCTGATAGCAGAATGCCAGGTTGTTCTTGGCCTCAATATTCCCCTGGGCAGAAGCCATCTCATACCAGCTGACAGCCTCTTTGATATTACGGACAACCCCCTGTCCGTATTCATAACAGTAACCAATCTCACTCTGTGCCTTGGCATGACCGCCGAATGCTGCCATCTGACACCACTTGGCCGCCTCTGTGATATTTCTTCTGACACCAATGCCCCTGTCATAGCAGACACTCAATTGATACTGGGCTTCCGTATGCCCCTGGCTGGCCGCCTGTCTCAGGCACTTAAATGCTTTAACGCCGTCTTCTCTTGTGGTGCCATTCTCAAGGATCCGCATACCCTCAGCAAATAAAGCATCTCTTGTGGTCAATTCTTCGACTGCTTTAGCCGGTTCACTCTGCTGAGACTGATCTGGCTGTTCTTCGGCAATCTTTTCGTTTACTATTTCCGGTTCTTTTTCTGCAGCCTTTGATTCTGTCGCCGAATCTGCATTGAATTTAATAACTTTCGGTTCCGAAGAAGCCATTGCTTTTTTCAGTTCATCTACAGATTTTGCCTCTACAACTTCCGGCTTGGATTCAACAGTTTTTATTTCAACAACCGCTGTATTTTCTCCCTTTGCTGCTGTTGTTATAGTTTCTGTATTCTTTGATTCATTCTTAATTACCGCCGCCTTTGTTTCAGCATCTGCTGCTTTCAGGCTCAGCATCTGGTACTTGTACTTAAACAATGCATGCAGCACATCCAGCTGAACATCCACCTCTGAGGCCATCTGTGCCCCATCCAGATGGAAAAGCATCGTATCCAGTTCATGCTTCAGCGTGTAATTCATAATTTTCCGATAACTCTTGGAAGTGTGTGCCGCCGGTGTCCAGAAATGAAGGACACACAAACTGCCTGCCACCCTTTCCTCGCTTCCGTTGCCGTGATAAACTTTCACACCTGTCTTCTCAATATCTTCAATAATTTTCTGCACATACTCATAATCTTCATATGCATAATTTATATATATATATCTTTCCATTTCGTACTCCTTTGTGAAATGTCGAAATTTCCCGATGATAATCATACCATAAACAGCCGCGAAAATCCACAGCAATCCAAAAACTGGCGGTGTGAAATTACAGTTTTCAATTGACATCCACACAGGTTATCGTTATGATGTTCATACAGGAGGTGCGTATTTATGTTCCGTTTATGGGGAAAAACATTTCTTCACAATCGTATGACCAATGATCTGGTCGTCTGCAACAATTCCGAAGAATCCCGAACAACCAAAATATTTCAGGCTGTTACAGAAATTTGCCAGACCTTTGACCTTTCCGAACCCATCTGGCTTGATATAAATATTCGTGACTTCAAACGTCACAGCAAAACCAGATTCACACAGGATAATTTCATTGACAGTATTGACTTTGATTACCTGGAAATACAGGTCATTGAAGAGGATTAAAAATGCCACACATAAACAAAATGGGTTTCAAAAGAGGCATCTGTGTTAAACTGCCTCTTCCGAAACCCATTCTTATTTTTCGCTGTATTTGCTTATCTTTCGTATAATTATACCTCTTAAGAAATATTAAATTCCTTCATCAGACGCTCTCTGTATTCTTCATCTTCTGCCGCACGCTGAAGGTCATCCAAACGTTTTGCCTGCAAAAGTTTTGAAATAAGTGCAGACATCAATCTTCTTTCTTCTTCTCTGCCACGAACAACACCATCATCAAATATCATCTGTCCGATTCTCGTCATTGCCACTGCCTCCTTTACTTCTTCCAAATCATTGCCTGTTAGGAATTTATCTGCCAGTGTATAAAGCATTGCCATCGTCTTTTCTGCTGTAATGCTTTTTTCTGTTTTACTTAACTTTATTGATTCCAGAATAACATCTTTTCGTTTTATCTCGCTGCTCATTAAGGGTGTAATTGCCAGCTGTGCAAAATCTTCTTCTGTAAATATCTCGCCCCTTTGTTTCTTTTCCCTAAGACGTTTCAAAACACTGTCTGCATCTTTCGCTGTCAGAAATATTGGTATGACACGATAGGTATACGTCCCGCACTTCATTTCTGTAACTGCATGCTCTATCCCACCGGAATAAATCACATATGTAATGACATTTTTCCCTGTTTTGTGGGATAATACACTCTCATACGCATGGAATCTGCGAAGGTCTTTCTTCCCGGAATCCGTCGTCTGGAACTCTATATGAATATAAAAATCATCCTTTGTCAAAAAAGTAAAATCCATATACAAAGAATGTATCGTCAATTCCACAAGTTCCGTAATGCCGCTCTCTACAAAGTCATGGTGTATCCCCAATATCTTTAAAATCGTGTCACGAAAATAGTCAAACCCCATTTTCAAAATCGCATCTTCATGTTTTGTGTTCGCCATTTGGCTCCCTTTCTTTCTCCATTCAGTATTGTATGCTTTTGTATTTTGAAAATGTCTTTGGTTTATTTATATTAAAAATTAGAAATTTCCTTTCTAGCTTTCATTTATCATTTGTCATCCATAAATTCATTTTCCTCCTTTTATTCATTGTATCAAAATCATACATTTCCATCAATAAAAACCTCATCAATAATGCCATAATACAAACAACTTTTCATTGGCGTTACGAAAGTAATACAATAAAACGTTTTTCTCTCCGTGAACTGCGCTTTCTGGCACGCAGTACCTTTTTATGTAATAGGGAATTCCAACAGAATTCCTTATTACATAAAAAAGCCTGAAGAAAACTCTTCAGGCTTATTAAAGAGGCGCAGACCGGATTTGAACCGGTGGATACTGGTGTTGCAGAC
>OLPU01000239.1_pt1 | contig 50427 bp, 38 predicted proteins | sample 1673111 | NCBI WGS metagenome assembly OLPU01 (sample SAMEA3136755, study PRJEB25190) | human gut metagenome | reverse complement strand
TGTTAAACTGGCGAGCCCTTCTTATTGGTTGCAAATGCTTTGCCTCCTAGGAGGCTATATTTCCAAAGAGAATGCGGTTTTCCGCTACCCGCAGCAAATGCTGCCCATAAGCCGTCTTGGCATGGCGCTCGGCCGCATCAAGTAGCACCTCTTTGGTGATCCATCCATTGTTGTAGGCGATCTCCTCCAAAGCGGCTATCTGAAGGCCTTGGTTGTCTTCCACAGCCTTTACGAACTCGGAGGCCTTGTACAAGCTGGGAATAGTACCCGTGTCAAGCCATGCCGAGCCGCGATGGAGAACCTTCACCTCCAGGCTCCCCTCCTCCAGGTACATACGATTCACATCGGTGATCTCCAGTTCGCCGCGATCGGACGGGATCACGTTCTTGGCGAACTCCACTGCGCGGCTATCGTAGAAGTAAAGGCCCGTGACCGCATAGTTCGACTTAGGATATTCGGGCTTCTCCTCAATGGAAAGAGCGCGGCCCTCAGCGTCGAACTCGACCACGCCGAAGCGCTCCGGATCGTCGACGTAATAGCCGAACACGGTTGCGCCGCACTCGCGCGAAGCCGCCTGCTTCAGCAGCGCCGAAAGGCCTCCGCCGTAGAAGATGTTGTCGCCCAGGATAAGAGCGCAGCCTTCTCCGTCGAGAAACTCCTCACCGATAATGAGCGCTTGAGCCAGCCCGTCTGGCGAGGGCTGAACCGCGTAGGACATGTTGACGCCAAACGAAGATCCGTCCTTGAGCAATTCCTGGAAATTAGGCAAATCCGCCGGCGTGGAGATAAGCAAGATATCGCGAATGCCCGCCAGCATGAGTATGGAAAGCGGGTAATAGACCATCGGTTTGTCGTACACGGGAAGCAGCTGCTTCGACGTGACTTTCGTTAGCGGGTACAGACGCGTTCCCGATCCTCCCGCTAGAATAATGCCCTTCATTTCAACCTCGCTCCCACAGACAAAGAACTAATCTGCATAGAATCGTACCACAAGAAGAGGATCAGCGCCCTTCTCGCTCAGAGGAACCTCGTCTACAACTTCCGCCTTTGCATCTTTGCCATAATGCTCGCGCAGATAGCGCGTCAGTTGCTCTATAGCCTCTCTGCGCCGGGTCACGAAGTAGGTTTCTGGGCGATCGAGAAGACTCTTTATGGGATTGGGAACACCTATCTCCTCATTATGGGCGCGCACCAAAGGAGACCCCTGCGTCCAGCCGCCCATAAGGGCCGTCGACCCCATGAACGACGCCGGGGGCAGATGGCGATATTTCAGCTGCTTCTCGAGCTGCGTGAAGGTCGTCGTGTCCCATACATAGACGACGCCTGGCTCCGTGAACCTCTTCACCAGATCGTTGCTCTCGACAAAAGCGCTGCTCTTCTCGAATTGATCGATGCGCTCGACGTTGAAAGTGGGGGCCCATTTCAGCACAAGCCCCACTACGCATAACAGGGCGAATACTACACCGATGAGCGCCGATGTCGTTACACGCCGTAACCCTACAGGCTTAGCTGCGACAGGCGCGGGGGGTCTAATGGTGAGAAACGCGACGAGACATGGCAGCAGAGAAAGAACCCACGTGGAATACTCGACACGAGCTGGCAAACGGCCCGTGTACCGAAAGAGCACGCAAGCCGCAAAGGCCCCGCCAAGAGACAGGACAACCGCCGCAAGCACCCGTTTACGTCCGAGGAGCAGCGCACAGGCGGCAATACATGCTAAAGAGACAGTCAGCAGAGGGGACTTGACCAAGTGGCGCCCCTCGGCAAGGAAAGCGGTCGGCAAACTGCGGTCTGCCACCGGCTCTCGAGCAATATCGGACACCTCCATAAGCAAATCGGAGGTGATGTAGTCGGGATCGGCCGTAATCCAGTTGCGCATGAGCCAGTAGTCGCTCTCCGAAACGCCGATTGACGCCAGCTCGTCTCGCACTTCGTCGTAATCGCTCATGGGGTAATCAACCAAAGCGTAGCGAGCGTCATTGTACTCGAGCCAATCGGCCCACTTCGGCTCAGCCCACACCGCCTTGTCGAAGGCCAAGGCGCCGCCAACACAAAGCCCGACAGCTATCATGCAGACAAGAGCCCTAACGACTAGAGCCTTAGCCCGCTGGAACTGTTCATGCCCGAGACGAACGAGCAACCCCGCGAAAGCGAGGGCAAGAAAGGGAGCAGAGAGAAGCAAGACAAGGGCCCGCCACATGAATCCCAACGTCACCAATACAGTGCCCGTCACACAGGAGGAAGGAGCCCTCCGCATAGTACCGGAGCAGCAGCAGAGCTCGCCTGACGTAACGCACAGCGCCGCGACCACGGTAAAATTGCTCCCCAAGGTGCACTTCGGCATAATGAAGTACGCAACAAAACCGATGCAAGCGAGCGAAAGCCCGAGCGGAGCATGGCGCAACAGGATGTAGCAGAACGAGAAAAATGCCACCGTCACAGCGAGACGTTCGATCACGAGAAACCAGTTCAACTCCGGTATGGCGATATTGAGCTGGTAGATGATGCCGTTGAGCACCGCACTGGTAAACAGGCATTGGCCGCCGTCGGGATAGAGTCCTGAAAGGACCATCGAGATCCCCAAATCGTCATCAGGGCCTCGGTAGTCGTCGTTTAGGACAAGAATCCCAACCACAAAAAAAGTGAGGGCAAGCGCTGTCGCAACGCAAGGCGCAACTGGTCGACTCTCAGCGGGGCAACACCCCCAAACCTTCAATGCGCGTCGAACGCGCTCTACAACCCTATCTGACATAGCCCCACTTCGTTAACGCACAACAGCTTCGATGAACAACAGAACGACAAGATGCCATTGTACCTCAAAGAAGAAGCTGAGGCGATGGCTCAACGACGACGCGATCGCAACCTCAGGAACTCAAAGGGCCTGAACGATGAGCCGCGATTTCCAGATGCTGATGAAGTCGCCGCCTCTGCAATGGCGAAGCGGTTCTTCCCCTTGTCCTCGTAAGCACTTTGCACGAGAGCGATACGCTCCTTCGCATCGGCAACTCCGGCCAGTCGATTTGCTAGCCGCACGAGACCCGACTGATCGCGCTGCGGCGCATTGGCGTAAACCCATTTATCAGAGGCGAATGTCTGAGAGGCAGCCGTCTGCTCGGCAGTCCAGCCGTGGACGCAGGCACCGTCGAAGAAAATCCCACGAGCAATTTGCCGAGCGGGATTGCCCGCCCAACTTGTGTTCGAAGGGACCGTCTTGCCGGCCACTACGGCAGCGCCACCGACAATACTTCCAGATCCAATAGCCGCGCCTTTCAGCAGCATGGCAGATTGACCGAGCCATACATGGTCGCCTATCACCACATCGCGGCTAGGATTAATGCGCCTGCCATCTTCTGCCCTGTACACCAAATGAGGGTCGGCAGTCCTTATCCACACATCAAAGGAAAAAAGGCCTCTGTCGCCAATAAGCACACTGCGCCGCTCGGATACAATTACATGGAGTGACCCGTTGGTGTACGTCGACGAGCCCAAGGCAAACGTGCATCCAGCATGCACCGTTGCATCCAGCCGCAACGAGGTGTTTCCGCTCGCCAGGTAGACGATGGCACCGGGGCCAGCGAAAACCAGCTTGCCTCCCGTCAAGGTTACATCTTCGCCACAGCACAAGATGCACTTTCCCGTATGAGCCTTCTCGGTAAACACAATTTGCGCATTCTTCATTTTCGGCGGAGGGCCCAAAAGAACATTGTCGGTTTCTTGGAAAAACCGCTCAACCTCTTCAGTGGTCTTCAATGTAACGTCCATTGAGCTCCCCCTATTCGCGCATATCTTCCGGCTCAAGAGCATGTTCCGTCGCTTGCGCCAACATGTTCGGACTCCGCATTATGAAAAGGACGTCGGACACATCCTGGTGCTGAGCAAGAAACGCATCAATCGTCTCGTCGTCGTGACGGGGGTCAAGCACGTAGGTTGTTCGATAGTGAACCGCCAGGAACCGCTCCATACAATTGGAATACGAGTCTGCGACAATGAGCAGATCCTGCCGCGAATCCGATTCCTCGTTCTCCAAGGTAATAAGCCCGTAATCGGTATGGAAATACTCGGCATAGCGACTGGTGAAAGCATTGGCACCTACATTGGCCGCTTGGTAGTTCTTCCAATGCACAAGCGAGTCCATAGAAGCCTCAGCCCCGTCAATAATGATCGATAGCTGAGGGAAATCAGCGAATTCGTAGTCGATCATTTGATCCACGTATCGCGTTTCCAACCCACGTCGCGCGAACGTGCCCCGAAAAGATGGCGCGTCATAGGTCACAAGACGCGCGGGCACAAGAAGTTCGTCCCGAAAACCGAGAGCGCTCGCCATGCGCTCATAAGCCCGAAAAGCTCCTTGGATATTCCAGTGGTGATCAGTGGAATTCCACCCATCCGCAAACTCGTCGAACGTGACGTTGCCGTCTATCCATTGGAAATGGCCGCCTTCGTCCTCGAAGATCGAGGATAACTCTCCGTAGGTAAGTGGATTGGAGATGAGTTTCGCCGTCGGGGATCCCTCAACATTCATAGAGTCGGGGCCCATATACACGAAGAACCGTTGCTCGGGATGTCTCAAACTCAGGGCGTCGAGTCCATCCCGAATATGACTGGCCGTTGCAAGGGTATCGCTGGTCGCCTTTTCGGCTATTTCGAGCAGACGGTGCCGACTCGGCATCTCCGCAATAGACGAGCCATAGAAAGCGGGGTAGCACTCCCAGCCAAAGAGCGCATTCGAAGTCTCGATGGCTGAGCGCTGGAGAGCTGCATTTGCGAGAAGAGCCGTAGCCTTCATGGGAATGCAATTGCCCACAGCATCCTCAGCGGCTATCTGAAACTCTCCCGAGCTGAACCCCTCGAGGGAAGCATAGGCGGCCGGATCGGCTTCTACGACACCGCCAGAAAGATAAGCCGCATCGTCAGCCGTGAACCAAGAGGGAAGAGCAACCCCCCCCATGAGGCTAATCCGATCAGGGCGGGGCCGCAAAGCAACAGGCAGAGCACGCCGGCGAACAGGATATTCCGCAGCTTCATAATGCCCCCTAAAACTGGAAGTAGATAAACGGGTTGTACGAGCTGGAGACCACCGACATGCAGCTCAGGACGAAGACGGCCAGAAGGGCCACGTCGGCGAGCACGTTCACGGCAGTCACGGCGCGGGCGCGGCCGGCGGGCACGGGGCCCTCGCAGACCACCTGGCAGGGCGGCACCGCGGTGTTGTCCTTCTGCGGGGCGGCGACGATGGCGCGATGCGGGTCGCCCTCGGCCCAGGCCTGGATCTTCTTGCGCAGCCACGGCGCCCAGGGCAGCGACCCCACGATGAAAATGGGCACGAGGCTCACGTAGCTCCAGGACTGCAGCTCCCACAGCGTGGAGGTACCGAGCCACCCGTAGGCGCCGAACATGGCGCAGAACCACTCCCCCACGTTGCCCAGCCCCGTCACGGCGAACAGGAGCCACCCGAAGAAGAACAGCACAATACACCAGATATGGCTCACGAAGCGCGGCAGCCGGTCGAGCACCTTCATGACGAAGAACTTCTCAGCCAAGATGAGCACGCCCCAGTACAGGCCCCACAGAAGGAAGTTCCACGCGGCGCCGTGCCAAATGCCCGTCAGGCCCCACACGATCATGGTGTTCAGCACGAAGCGCGGCGTGCTGACGCGGTTGCCGCCGAGCGGGATGTACACGTAGTCGCGGAAGAAGCCGCCGAGCGACATGTGCCAGCGGCGCCAGAACTCCGTGGCCGACTTCGACGTGTAGGGGTAGTTGAAGTTGCGCGGGTACTCGAAGCCCATCATCTTGCCGAGGCCGATGGCCATGTCCGAGTAGCCGGAGAAGTCGAAGTATATCTGGAAGGTGTAGGCGGCCACGCCCGAGAAGCAGCCGATAAAGCCGATTTCGGCCGCCTCGCGGGGCAAAAGCGAGTCGGCCAGCACGCCGGCGGTGTTGGCGAGCAGCACCTTCTTGCCCAGGCCCACGCAGAACAGCCGCAGGCCCTGAGCGAAGCCCTCCAGCGTGGTGCGGCGGTTATCGATCTCGTGCTCGATGTCGGCGTAGCGCACGATGGGGCCGGCCACCAGCTGCGGGAACATGGCGATGTACATGCCGAGGTACAGCGGGTTCTTTTGCACCTTCACCTCGCCGCGGTAGACATCCATCACGTAGGTGATGGCCTGCAGGGTGAAGAACGAGATGCCGATGGGCAGCGCCAGGTTCAGCTCGGCGATGAACTCCTCGCCGATGGCGCGGTTGATGTTCTCGGCCAGAAAGCCCTGGTACTTGTAGAATCCGAGCACGAGCAAGTTGACCACCAGCGCCATCACGAGCCAGAAGCGCTTCGGCGCCGTCTTGCCCTCGCCGCACTTGCCTATGATGAAGGCGAACAGCCAGTTGAAGCAGATGGAGGCCACCATGAGCCACACGTACACCGGCTCGCCCCAGGCGTAGAACAGAAGCGAGAACAGCAGCAGAACCACGTTCTTCGCCGGCCGCCACGGCATGGCGAAGTACACCGCCAGGAACAGCGGCAGAAACGCGAACAGAAAAATAGTGCTGGAGAAGACCAACGCGAGTCCCTTCGAACTGTCATCCCGTCAATTTAGCTCAGGCAATGATACCTTAACTTTTCCTTAACGACGCATCAGCGCCGAAATTAGCATCATGCCCGCGGAGGGACCGAGGCGCGCCTCGCATAATCGCTGTTGGGCATCGTAGCGAATCTGCACCTGATAGATGATCTTATTAACCGAATTCATTTCCTCACGCTCCACCGCCGTAGGCGCAATGGTCACGCCGAACTCCGTCTCGATGGCCACCAGCAGTTCAATGGCTGCCATAGAATCGAGCAACCCCTCCTCGAACAGATCGGCGTCGCGCTCTTCGCGAATAATCTCGTCGTCGCAAATCTCCTCGATGAGCTCGAGCATGCGCTCCTCGACGGAATTCTCAGCCATTGGTCAAACCTCCTATGACAGTGTGCATTTGCCCAGAGAAAATAGCCATGCCAAGCATGACCAGATTAATGGTAACAAACCATTGGAGAACCTTGTACCATTTCTTTTTCTTGTGCTTCTTGTGAAAGGAAGATTTCTTCTGGTACACGTCGGTGGCGCCCATGAGAACGCCATAATAGGCGCCATAGACCAGATAGTCCACGGTCAGCCCGTGCCAAGCGCCCATGAGCATGAAATTCGCCATGTAGCCCGCACAGGCCGTCTGAAGTCGGTCTTTGAACAGCTTGCGACGCGTCGCCGACTTCACCGCGCGCATGAACACGAAATCACGTAGCCACGTGGACAGCGTCATATGCCAGCGATCCCAGAAATCGCGCACATCGAGAGCAAGAAAAGGGGCGCGGAAGTTGCGCGGCGTCTTAATGCCGAAGCAGTAGCTGGCCCCCATGGCCATAAGGGAATAGCCAGCAAAGTCGAAGAACAGGTAAAAGCCGTACATATAGGCATCTTTCACCTGGGCGCCCAGCTCTTGCCACCAAGGACCGTCGCCCAAAGGAGCAGGGGTGAAGTAATGGTGGAACACCGTGCCCAACACTTTCTGATACACTGCTCCCACCAAAAGCAGCATAATGCCGCGAGCCAGCAAGTCCGCATACTCAGAAGCGGTATACCTTCGGTTCGCATCCTCAGTGAACCGCCGGCTGCGATCGATGGGGCCGGATGTGAAGGGTGTGAAAAACACCAAGAAGTACAAGTAATCAGTGAAGTTCATATCTTCAATGAGGTCATCTCGGATCTCGATAATGACCTGTATTGCCTTGAATGTGATGTAGGATATCCCCAGAAATCCCATGAGGTTCTGGTCGAATACGGCACCGATTTTGTAAACGACTAGAGGGGCAATAACGGCCGCGAGTGCCAACCGGTACTTCCAAAGCGCCTTTTGCCCCGACCGCCAACTGGAAAGCTCCCAGAACGTAACCGCACAGGCGATGGCGATGAACGCAACGAAAGCGAGCATGCCCTCCAAGTTCTCGCCGAAGAGCAGGAGCAGGAACGCCAACGAGGCCGCCAGTCCGTAATACTTGATGCGGCGCCCCGAGAAGCCGAGAATGGCCGCAGGTACTATGGCAACGGCCAGAAACACATAGAATGCCGGATCGATATAGAAGTTCATAATTGTCGAGCCCTACGCCAACGCCTTGCGATCGATTTTGCCATTGACGTTCAAAGCGAATTCCTCATGGAAGACGATCTTTTTGGGCACCATATAGTCGGGAACAAGTTCCTTAAGGGCCGCCTTAATGGCGCGCGCTCGAGCGAAGTCGGCCGTCATCCCCGGCTCAGCAAGACGTACGTGAGCTACGAGATGAGTCACCTTCCCGTCGCGATCGGCGGGAAGCACCACCGCCTCGGCCACTTCAGGTATCCGGACGAGGGCCTGCTCGACGTCGGCCAGCTCGACGCGAAACCCATTCAGCTTCACTTGGAAATCGAGACGGCCCAAACAGAAGAGCCGACCATCCGCGTCAAGATAGCCCTTATCACCGGTTTTGTAGCAACGCGTCACAGTGCCATCGGAGCCTTCCCTCTCGGAGAATACGGCCTCCGTCAGATCGGGACGGCCATAGTAGCCCGCCGACACCGTGTTTCCCGCAAGGTATATCTCTCCCACTTCCCCGCAAGGCAGCTCCTCACCGGTTTCCGGATCGCGAATAAGGGCACGCACGCCATCGCTCAAATAGCCCACGGGCAAAGGATTCACCTCACGTGCCAAGTTCTCGTCTACCACAATATCGGTGACCGCCTGAGTCTCGGTGGGGCCGTAGGTGTTGAGAACCCTCGCCTCGGGAAAACGTTCGATGATCTTCAGGGCCGTAGCGTTGCGAAACACCTCTCCGCAGAGAATGACGTTGTCGAGCCGGGGCAGGAGATCCTGGTCGAAAGAAGGATCAACCAGGCACATCTCGATAAAGGACGGCGTCGAAATCCATGTTGTAAGGTCACTTGCAGCCAGAGCGCCGAACGTGGCCCTCATGGACTGCTCGTCTTCGGACTCCAGGGAGAACAGGGTATAGCCCGAGGCCAAACCGGCGATAATGTCGAACAGGCTCACATCGAAGGTGTAGGGCACGCGGTTGAAGCTGACGCCGTCGGGCCGCTCGGGGAAAAGTGCGCGGAAATAGTCCATAAAGGCGTCCACGCAGCGCGAGGGCATCTGAACACCTTTGGGGCGGCCGGTGCTCCCCGAGGTGAACAACAAATAGAAGGGCGTCTCATCGGCAATCCAGCGGGAACTGTCCCAGGAGCGTCCCGCCAGGGCCGCCTCGCGAACAACGGCATCTCCGACGACTGAATCTGCCAGCGATGCGTCGCCGGGAAATTCGTCGTCAGACAACGTGATAACAAGAGGGTGCCCGATCTGATCCAAGATGTCGTTCACGCGATCGGACGGATAGGCGATGTCCACCGGGGCATAGGTCAGACCGGCCTTCGCAGCGGCGATAAAGCACACGAGCATGAGAGGCGACTTGTGGCCGTAAACCACCACGGGCTTGCCCTTTGGAGACCATTCGGCAAAGGAAGCGGCAAGAGAGTCGGACCAGGCGTCCAGCTCGGCGTAAGTCAGGCGCTGGCACGCATCCTCCTTTATCCGAGAATTGAAAAACGCCTCTTTCTCCGGATACTCAGCGCTCACTTCCCGTAGCCTTTCAAGAAACCTGCTCACGGTTGTGCCTCCCCTTTCTTTCATCGCGTCATCATTCACTCTCCATTGGCGGAAACGCCAATCGGCTCATCGTCAAAACCATGCTCAGAAGTTCTCATATACCGGCATCGCCGGCTCTCCAAACCCCGAATAAACGAGGAACCAAACGACCAGAGCGAGCATCGCCGCTGCAGCGGCGAACCACAGGATGGCACCGAGCCAAGTGTCGCTGAAAAACACCTCGAGAATCTTGTCCCTAATTCGCTTCATCGGCCTCATCCTTGCCCATGAAGAACTCGTAGATGTCGTGATTCACCTGCACCCAGCCCGTCCAGCCGAAATGGGCCATATCATAGAGAAAATAGGGATCGTACTCATAGGGCGAGTAGTCGACGTATTCAGCGCCCCGTTCTTCGCAGATCGCCTTCATGCGGTCGTACCAGATGGCCCGCACATCGGCGGTGTAATCGGTCTGATCGACCATAGCGCCTTTGAGGGGCATGAGAACGACTAACGGCTGGATACCTGTCTCCTGGCAGACATCGAGAAACAGCTCGAAATCCTCGAACTCGGTCTCCTGATAGGGCTCGTCGGTAAACGTAAGCCAGTCCTCGCGGCCGGCATACCATTTGTCGTACCCGCCGTTCTCGTACCAGCTATTGTAGATGCCCATGTCGTTGCTCGACGTCTGATCCGCTCCCTCGGCCTGCTCTTGGCTCATCCAGGCATCCCAATCGGGCACCTGGGCCTCACCTTGGGTGCGCCCCTCTGGCACGGGACGACTCTTGTTCAACTCACGCTCCGGCGCGTTCCAATCATCTTCTTCGTCGCTGAGCACCGCGTCCCAGTTTTTCGACGTATCAAAGATCTTCTGAACACCTTCGTTGATGCGATCCACGAAGGTCTTATCGGACGCCTCAGCATAGACTTCGTCCTCCGACACGCCGTACTCAACCATCTTCTTCTGAATCTTCGCCTTCGTCTTGTCGCTCACCTTGGGATTGGCCATGAGGTCAGCGTAAGCCTCGGGCGAAAACGACAACCTGAAACATTTGGCGGGATTCTGGTAATCCATGAACCAGGAGATTCCGCAGAAGAACACCACTTTGTCGTCGGGAATGTCTTCAGAAAGCGCGCCCGCTTCAATGGCGTGCCACAGATCTTGGCAATAAGGCTGGCCCAAAAGGAACGTGTCCATACCATAATTGTTGTTCGCGAAAAAGTTCCCCGGGTGCGACGAGACCGTATCGGGATAAACCCAGCGAAACTCGGAAGTGCCGAGAACCACCTTGCAGTTATCGCCCTGGGCGTTTCTCTGCTTGATGGCCGCGCGCACGAAGTCCGGAGAATTGGAGCGCGCCTTCGCAGGCCATATCTGATAGGGAGTACTGGCGATCTGCTTCTCCAGAGCCGACGAGGACGCTGTGGCGCCCATAGCCACAGGGACGCACACGAGCGCTATCGCCAAAACCACTGCCACAAGACGCTTCAAAGCCTGCTCCTCCTCCGACGGAATCGATCCGCGCATCCACACAAAACGGGCGACGCTCTCGCGTCGCCCCCTAATTCAAAACCGAAATGCAGATTCATCGTAGCAAAATCGAGAAGCACTGGCGCAAAACTCCCCGCAGTTGCCCCGCATCAGCATATCGCGTACACGCTATGTCCACAGGGTTTAACTTCTCCTTGCGCCAAAGTCGAGGCCATGACGAACCGGCGGATCACCGAGCGCAGCCATCGGCGCGGCGCCGCTCTGACAATGCTCGAGCGCCCTCGAAAATGCGTTTGCTGCTCTCGTAGTCAGAAAAACCGAACATGGCGTCGGCACGGCTTCGATATTCGGGCTCCATCTGGCAATCATTTTCCATGTAGCGTATGATGGCGTCCACTGTTTCCTCCAATGTGCGAGTCACAGGGCCAAAGCCGTCGATATCGTAGTCGAAGTAGCTGTCCTCACCGTACGTGTGACCACCGCTGAATACCGAATCGTACTGGCTGTACACCACTGGTTTGCGCTGGTAGCCAAAATCGAATCCCACCCCTGAGTAATCCGTCACCATGAGCGCCGACTCGCTCAGCACGCGCTCGTAGTCAGCCGACCCCTCCCCCACCTGCACAAGCTCATTGCCCTGGAAATCACCGGCTTGCTTTTCGAATGCAGGGTGCACGTAGAACTCGGCCGTGTACCCGTAACGCCTCATGGCGTCCAGCAGACGTTCGTCATTGATGAGGGCATTGTAAAATTTCCAGAAATCCGTGGATTTGAAATGATGCACATACTCGCGCGTGCTCGTGCCCGGGATGATCTTGCCAGCGATATTCGAGCGCCATGTGGGCAGAAACGCGATCTTCTTCTGAGTATGGACATCGCCGTAGGCGTCGTAACGAGCCATGCCCATGAGAGACACCTCATCCTCTCGGTAGCCATAAGCCTCGCTCAAAAGTGCATTGCGCTCCATCTGGGTGCTCACCGAGAACAACTTGATTTTCTTCGCCGGCTTACCCAGCATGAACGCCAGATCTCCAAAGAGCGTCCCATGGGTGAGGTATACGAAATCGTAATCCATGAGATCCTTCACGAACACGAGCTCGGGGCCGTAGGGGTTCACCATGGACTCTTCGGCGCGCGAGGACACCACCACCGAGGACAGCAGGAACAGCAGCTTGTAGCGGAAGGTGGTCGGATCAATTACGTGACCGTACTTGGCCACCGAGGCGTAATCGGCGCTCGACTTCTCCAAAGCGAAGTACATCTTAGCGCCGCGATAGCCGGATCGCTTCATGGCATAACGGTACACGTTCTCGGCGTTGTCGCCTGCCTTCCACTCCTTGTCGCCGAAGATCCAGATGGGTTTCTTGAACAGCAGTCGATGAACCCGGTAGCACAGACGCAGCCAAACGTACTCGAAACGCAATCGGGACGTCCCCTTCTTCGAGCGTAGGATCTCCGCCCAACGGCGCAGCTCGGACACGACGGCCATGCGCCACGTGGCGCGATAGGTGCGCAGCTGCTTGCCGATATGCTTCACCATGACGCCGCCGAAACGATGGTAGTCGCGCTTCATTGACTGGCTGAAAATAGCGAAGTTGCCATAATGAGGCGTGAGGATGACCTCCTGGACACGCCCGCAGAACCTCGCGCGGAACGAGAAGGAGCGCTCCGGCTCCAAAGGCAGATCGAGCGTGAACCGCATACCCTTGCATACCGACTCTTTAGCCAGAGTGCGACGATTATCGGTAGGGAATGGGGATAAATGCGCATTGAAGCGCTCACCGCTCTTCTCGTCGCGAACGAATAGCTCGAAGGGCATTCCCAATATGTCGATGTCCGTCGTTCCCTCAATATGCAGCGTCGTGCCTTGGGGAGTGATCTCATAAAGATAGCAGGGCGCCTTCGCGTTCATGCTGATGAGCTGCATACCGTCGAGCAACCCTCGATCGCGGTCAACCCAAACCAGTTCCTTAAAGACATCCACCCCGTATTTGAGGCGGTACAGAACGATTTTCTTTTCGCGAGTAAGCCAGCGCGCATTGGCGATGACGTCAGCATCGGCGTCCGCGACAATCTTGCGCACAGCGGCCGACCAATTCGCGGCGTCCTCGGCGGACAGGGCATCGCTCGCCTTGCCCAAAAGCTGCCACCCGATGATGTAGAGCGCCACCGCCTGGGCAAAGGGAAGCACCCGCCCCTTGGCACGGCGCGACGCCTCGAGCACGCGCTCGCACACATCCAGATTCTGCATATGCTTGGAATAGGTAATGACCTGGCTCAGAGACGAACCGTCCTGCCGCTTTCGGTAGAGATACGTGCAGAAAGGAGTAACCGCGTAGGCGCACTTGTGCAAAATAACCCGGTTGACGAACAGCGTATCCTCCGACGTAGTCAGATCCTCGTCGAATCGGATATCACCGATAGCTTCGCGCAGAAAGAAGCAGTTCCCAATCGTACTCTGGATGTCGCAGGGGCGATCTCCCAGACGGATGATGGAATCCTTGTCTTTCGGGAAACGGTAAGCCAAGGGATGGGTGTGGTCCTCGCCCTCGAAGAGGGTGAGCTCGCCAACGAGAACGTCGACGTTGTTCTCCTGGTTGTCGAAAAAATCCACGGCATAGGCAAACGATTCCGGCGTCCATTGGTCGTCACTGTCCAGGCAGGTGACGATGCGCCCGCTGGCCCGGTCGAGGCCGGCGTTGCGCGCCGAGGAGACGCCTCCGTTGGGCTGCTGGTGAAAAACGACGTTGGCTGGGTAGCGATCTTGGAACGAACGACAGATGGCGGCGCTGCCATCAGTGGACCCGTCGTCGACGATAACGACCTGAATGGCGTCCATCCCCACTGTTTGGGCAGCCACCGATTCCAGAGTCTCGCCCAGATACTCCTCGGAATTGTACACGGGGATCACGACGGATATTTCAAAATCTGACACTCTCGCTCCTCCAGCCTCGGAAAACGCCTCTCTGCCATCACACATTGCATCGAGTACCCACGCCTGACGGCAGTCCTCATATGATAGCACAAGGGCTCGGCGCAACATTTTGCTCATTTGCCGTAGGCAAGCTCCTTTGCAAGAGGGAAGGAAATCTTTTGGTCTATCATATAAGGTCAGCTCATTCGTTGAGACGAGCCCCTCGCCGGGCGACAAAGGAGTTTGCAGTGAACATTACGGTATTTGGCGCGGGAAACCTCGGCCTCGCCTGCTGCGCGGTGCTTTCGCAGGACAACGACGTCACGCTTTACACCACGCGACCCCATAAGAGCCGCGAAACGCTCGCATACACCTACGAAGAAAAGGCCGTCGCATCGGCGACCTTCACCGTTACCGACGACATGGCCCGGGTCTGCAACGCGGAACTGATCCTGTGCACCTACCCCGCGTTTCTCCGGCAGCAGTTCGTCGCCGACGTAGAGCCTTATGTCGGCAAAGGCACCCTCATCGGCTTTGTTCCGGGCTACGGGGGCGTGGAATACTACTGCCAGGGTCTCATCACCCGCGGCGTCACCGTCTTCGGGCTGCAGCGCGTGCCCTACGTGTGCCGCTCGAGCTGGGACGAGCGCACGGCCGGAATTCTGTCGGCGAAAGAAACGCTGTACGTGGCCACGCTCCCCAAGGGTCGAACCGCCGAGGTGGCCGCGCTTCTCGAGGATCTTTTCCATATTCCCACCGTAGCTCTCAAGGAGTTCCTCGCGGTAACGCTGGTACCTTCAAACCCCCTGTTGCACACTTCGGGCGCCTACGGCGTCTTCAAAGACTACCAACCGGGCGACACCTATCCCGAGCAGCTCATGTTCTACGAGCAGTGGAACGACGACACGTCGCGCTTCCTTCTGGCTTACGACGACGAGCTGCAGGCAATCTGCCGCGCCCTCGCCCCTCTCGATTTGAGCGAGGTGGTATCGCTGCGCGAGTACTACGAGTCCCCCACTCCTGAGGCCATGACTCGCAAGCTGAAGAGCATCCGGGCCTTCGAGGCGGTCAAGGTACCCCTGAGCCCCACCGAGGACGGCACATTCCTGCCGAACTGGAACGACCGCATGTTCACCGAGGACTACCCCTTCGGCGTGGCCATCATCAAGGACATCGCCTCCATGGTCGGCGTGCAAACGCCTACCATCGACACCCTCCTCGATTTCTATCGCGCGCAAACTGGCACTAGCTACCTGAACGCCGACGGTACTTCCAGCAAAGACGCTGGCGCCAGCGCCATGCCCCGCAACTTCGGCCTCACCGACAAAGAGGCCTTCATCGAGTTCTACCAATCGTAAAGGAGACGACCCATGGCATTTTACGTTGACGAGCACATCAAGAACACCGAGCGCGTTTTCCCCGACCAAGGCCGCTATGGGATGCTCCGTTACGACATGAACGAGAACCCGGAAGGGTTGCCCGCCTGGTTCGTGGACGAGGTCAAGGCCGAGATCACGCCGGAGTACCTGTCCATCTACCCCGAGCCCGACCGCTTCCTCACGAAGTACGCGAAGTATGTGGGCGTTCCCCGCGATTGCGTTACGGCCACCAACGGCACCGACCAGGCCATCCGCTACCTGCTGCAGACATTCTGCGGACAAGGGCACGACGTGGTCACCGTGGCCCCCTCCTTCGAGATGTACTGGGTGAACTGCAATATCCTCGGACTGAACCATGTGCCGGTCGCCTACAACGACGATCTGTCCTTCAACATGGAAAACCTCATCGCCGCCATCGGCCCCAACACCGACATCGTCGTGCTGCTGAACCCGAACAACCCCGTGGGCGACGCCTTCAGCCGCGAGGACGTCATCGCAGCCATCGAGGCAGCCCGCGCCGTGGACGCCGTGGTCATCATCGACGAGGCCTACCATTACTTCTACCCCAACACGTTCATCGACTTGACACAGACCTACGACAACGTCATCGTCATGCGCACCTTCTCGAAGCTGTTCTCGCTGGCCGCTTGCCGCCTGGGCGTTATCATCTCGAACCCGACCATCATTCATTACGTCGAAAACGCCAAGCTCACCTTCGATGTGAACGCTCTGGCGCTGCTGTTCGGCGAGAAGATCCTCGATCACCCCGAGATTGCCGAGGAGCTCATCGCTGCCGAGCGCGAGGGCCGCACGTGGACCATCGAGACTTTGCAGGAGCAGGGCTATGAGGCCCGCCCCTCCGAGGGGAACTTCATCTTCATCCGCACCCATCGTCCCGCACCGGAGGTGGCGGCCGACCTTGAGGCCCGGAACATCCTAGTGAAGTCGTGGAAGTCCGGCATGCTCGCCGACTTCCTGCGAGTGTCCACCGGCTCGAAAGCCGCCATGGAGAAGTTCGTGGACGCCCTTTTGGAAGTGGACGCTGCCTAAGTTGGGCATCCGGGGGCGCACCGCCGACGAGCGGCGCGCCCCCGCATCGGCCCTGCCCCATCCTGCGGCCCAGCCGCACCCCCCCAAGCGAAGGATCAAGCTGTGAAGAAAGTCATCACCTACGGCACGTTCGACCTGCTGCACCACGGACACGTAAACCTGCTGCGCCGGGCGAAGGAGTTGGGCGACTACCTGATCGTGGGCGTCACTTCCTCGGACTTCGACAAAAACCGCGGCAAGATTAATGTGAAGCAATCGCTGATGGACCGCATCGAGGCCGTGAAGGCCCTCGGCATTGCCGATGAGGTGATACCCGAGGAATACTACGGCCAGAAAATCGATGATATCCGCAACTACGATGTGGATATCTTCGCTATCGGGTCTGACTGGCGCGGGCACTTCGATTACCTGAACGAGTACTGCGAGGTAGTGTACCTCGATCGCACAGAGGGCATTTCCAGCACCCAGTTGCGCGAAGGCGGCCATCACATCGCCCTGGGCATCGTGGGCGCCTCGCGCGACATCGCCAAGTTCATCGACGAGTGCAAGTACGTGAGCGGTGTCGATGTAGTGGGGGCGTTCCCCGACAGCGACGAATTCGACCTAGCGGGAAAGACGGCGCTGTTCGGATCGCTCGAGAAGCTCATCGAGGCAAGCGACGCGCTGTACGTCGCCAACGCTCCCGAGCGCCGCTTCGCCACGGCGAAGGCGGGGTTGGAGGCCGGCAAAGACGTGCTGAGCGAATCGCCCGTGGCGCTGGCCGCCTCCGAGGCGGAGGCGCTGTTTGCCGTGGCCGACGAGCGCGGGCTGGTGTTCCACGAGGCCGTGAAAACCGCCTATGCGCTGGCCTTCTCGCGCCTGACGTTGCTCGTCAAAAGCGGCATGATCGGCTCACCGGTCTCCGTGCGAGCCACCTGCACAAGCCAGGCCTTCACGAGCCCCGCAGGCAGTCTCATCGGCTGGGGGCCCATCGCCTGCCTCCCCATCTTCGAGATGCTGGGCACCGACTACACGGCAGCCAGCGCGGCGTCGCTCATGAGCCGCACCGACGGCACCGACGTGTACACGAAGGTGGATTTCATCTATCCGGGCGCCTGCGCGTCCATCGAGGTGGGCAGCGGGGCAAAGTCCGAAGGCGAGCTGGTCATCGCAGGCACCAAGGGCTATGTGTACGTGCCCTCGCCCTGGTGGAAAACCGATTACTTCGAGGTGCGCTTCGAGGACTTCTCCAGCAATAAGCGCTACTTCTATCAGCTGAACGGCGAGGGCATCCGCGACGAGATCTCCGTTTTCGCGAAGACCATCCAGGACGGCAAGAAGCCCAACCTCGACATCACCCCGGCCCACACCGTCGCCCTGAGCCGTCTCATCGAACAGTACCGCACCGGCCAGATGCAAGTCTACAACCTCGGTACCGAAACCGAAGGCTGCGGCATCAGCTTCTTCCAGAATTAACAGGCCGGTGTGTACCTGCGCCAACGCGGTCGCAACTCCGCAGAACTCCCCTATTTTGTCATGCCCGTTGCGGGGTCGAAGTAGTATTTTACGCCGTTGAAGCTGCGCCAGCCGGTGAGGGCCTTGCCGTCCCAGTTGAAGTAGCTTTTGCGGCCGTCCTTCCAAGTCACCCAGCCGGTTTTCATGCGGGAGGACGAATCGAAGTAGTACCAGTAGCCGCCGAGCCTCTGGCTCCAGCGCCTGGAGATGCCGGTGGCGGGGTCGAAGTAGTACTTCACGCCGCTGAAGCTGCGCCAGCCGAGGAGGGCCGCGGCATGCCCCTTGGCGTCGGGGTGGAAGTAGCTCTTGGTGCCGTCCTTCCAGGTGATCCAGCCCTTCTGCATGACGCTCTTGCCATCGAAGTAGTACCACTGCCCGTCGATCTTCTGGCTCCAGCGCTTCGAGATGCCAGTGGACTGGTCAAAGTAGTACTTCACGCCGCTGAAGCTGCGCCAGCCGAGGAGGGCCCTGCCGTCCCAGTCGAAATAGCTCTTGGTGCCGTCCTTCCAGGTAATCCACCCGGTCTGCATGACGCCCGATCCGTTGAAGTAGTACCACGACCCGCCGATCTTCTGGCTCCACTTCACCGGCTGGCCGTTCGCGCCGTAGTAGTACTTCTTGCCGCCGACGGTCAGCCACTTGTCGCGCGGGGCCGCAATACCGAATGAAACCGTCCGAGCGCCCGTATAGTTCTTCCCCAGACCCTGAATCGTCACCGTACCCTTGCCGACACCGATATTGTTCCCATAGGTGACCTTATAGTCTGTGCCCTCTCTCAAAACACAGCCGCTGTGCTTGACGATAGCCTTCGGACGGATTGTCGAGCCTGTGTACTCATAAGTGGACTGGACGCCCGTCACGGATACTGCGTTCGCGGAAATGGGAGCTGGCGCTATCCTCCATTGATAGCTGCGGGATTCCCGATCGCCCGTCTTGTCCCAGGCATAGCCGGTAGCGGGAGCCACCGTCGCCGTGTAGGTACCGGCATTCACAGCCTTCGCCGTGCCCGAGAGCACATATTTCCCCGAGTCGGGAACCGTCACCCCGACTCGGCTCGCACCGTTGTACACCAGGCCATCCGACACCGACGGCACCGAGGGGAGCACAGTGAAAGTATCCACCGTGAAGTAGTCGTCGGCGTAGCTGACGCGCACGACGGCATCGGACGTTCTGCCATCGGTCGTCCATTCGTATTGGTTCAGCTCGTAAGCCACCAAGTTATTGATCACGTTCTTAAAATTGGGCGGCCAATTCTTGTTCGTCGACGCCAATTTGAAGGATGTCTCTTTCTGCTCGAGCTTTTGCAGTATCTGCTCGGCAACAGGATCGGACCAATCGAGGATATCTCCCGTCTTGATGAAATAGTTGTTCGCCAGCGAGTCCGATTCGTAGCCCGCCACGGGGGCCTTGTGATCGGAGTGCACGAGACCCGTAATGGCGTCGTCCAGGCCGAAGTACAGGTGCCGCAAATCGGGGTAGCCGGCATATTGGGTGGTATCGTCCCACGTGGCATCCACCTGGTACCACTCCCCGTCCATTTTCACAGCGGTCCATACGTGCCCGTTGCCCGTAATGCGCCCCGAGGGAATGCCTACGCGGTTCAGAAGCATCACGTAAGCCCGATGGTACGACTCGCAGGTTCCGATACCGCGAGCAAGGCCTCCTTCCGCTCCGCAATAAGTGAGGGAGAGGTCGTACTCCATGTTGTCGATCACCCAATCGTGGAGCCAGAGTGCCTTATCGAAGTCGGTGGCGTTACCGGCAGCGAGGCACTCGGCACCGACGCGGTCGGCGATAGCCTCAGGGGAGGGATGATCGGGGTCGTCGATCTGCACCCAGGCGTCAACCGACTCGTAGACTATGGGACTCGTCCCCTTATCGAGCACCGAGAAGCGCAGCCGATAGAGCCCGGAGGCGCAGAAGGTAACCGAGAACTCGGGTGAATCCTGATACTCGAACTTAGACGGATCCATAACCCACTCAATGTACTGGCTCTTTGTCTGGAACCGATTCACTGAGTCAAGCCGGTACAGGCACTGATCGCTTCCACCTGGCGCCTGCACCGTGAACGCAGTCGGCGTCTCGCACACCGGCTCGTTCCACCCGACGGCAAGACCGATCTTGGACGTCGTCGACGATTCCACGTGATCGAAGGCAAGGAGCGCAGCATTGGATGCGGGGATCCCCGCATCCAGGGGCACGACCCCTGGGGTGTCAGGAGCGACATGATCTCCGGGGCTTTCGACATCTTCCCCATCGATACTAAGCTCGATTTCAATTCCAGAAGCAGGCTCTTCGCTCTCGCCGTCATCGGCGAAAGCCGCAGTCGGCACTAAGCCGACTGCCAGGACAAAAACCATCGCACATCGCGCAACGCGAGTGAGCACATCCACCATCGGGACTCCTTCTCCTGGGCGAGAGAGTCTCGCAAAACCGAACATTATTTACACCTTGACAGTCTACAGAATTACCCCTCCCCGCTGCAAGCCCTCCCCTCTCAATGACCAGCAAATATGGTATGGTATGCTTCGTTAAGGTTTGTTCGGTTTTATTGACATTTTTGTAGCAAGGACAGGTTCTTGGGCATCACCAGCATATCGAAGCACGCGGACTTCGTCGTTATCGACATGGCATCGCTTGCCGCGGCCTTCGCCTGCGCCTACTTCGTCAAGTTCGGCGACCTCTCTTTCGTCGAATCGCCATCGTGGCGGGGACTGCTCATCCTCATGCTCGGCGTCGATCTCGTCATCACCCTTATCACCAACCCCTACAGCGGCATTTTCCGCCGCCGCTACTGGGAGGACATCGGCACCGAGCTCAAGATCGCGCTCACAAGCTTCCTCGTCATCTGCGTCATTTTCTACCTCTTCAAGATCGGCGAGGACTATTCCCGCGAGATGCTCGTGGTCACCTACGGCATCTACGTCTCGCTGGCGCTGCTGCTCAAGTACCTCCACAAGCGCTTCCTGCTCTCCCACTGGAGCCGCCGCCCCGCCGACAGCATCAAGCGCCTCGTGCTCGTCACCTCGAGCGACGCCGCCGAGAAGGCCGAGGAGCTGACCTACGCCGACGACATGAAGGCCTCCCGGGTGGTCGGATTCTGCCTGACCGACGCAGCCGAGAAGGGAACCTTCCGCGACCGCCCCTCGGCGCCGGCGACCGAGATCGTGGGGCTGTGCTCATCCCTGAACGCCGACGAGGTGCTCGTGCTGGTGGATCCCGCCTCGGTGGACAAGGCGCTCTACGACGAGCTGATGGACAACGGCGTGAAGCTGCGCCTGGGCATCGCCGAGCTTCTGGGAACGGCCTCGGAAATCCAGTCCGTCAGCCAGGTGGGAGTCTACCGCACCCTCGACCTGCAGCGGCACTCCTTCGGCGCCAGCCAGCTGCTCTACCTGCCCGTCAAGCGAGTGGTCGACATTGTCCTGGGCACCGTGGGCTGCCTTATCACCCTGCCCGTGGCCGCCGTCGTGAAGCTGTCGTACCTGGCCGCCGGCGACACCCACCCCATCTTCTACAAGCAGACCCGTGTGGGGCTGCGCGGCCAGTGCTTCGAGCTATGGAAGCTGCGCTCCATGGTATGGGACGCCGACGAGCAGCTGCAGCGGCTCCTGGAAGACCCCGCAGTACGCGCCGAGTGGGATCAGAACCAGAAGCTCGCCCATGACCCGCGCATCACGCCGGTTGGCCGTATGCTGCGCCGAGCTTCCCTGGACGAGCTGCCCCAGTTCCTCAACGTGCTGAAGGGCGACATGTCCGCCATCGGCCCGCGCCCGCTTATCCCCGGCGAGCTGGAAGCCCACGGAGGGCGCGCCCTCTACAACAAGGTGAAGCCCGGTCTCACGGGTTGGTGGGGCTGCAACGGGCGTTCCGACATAGAGTACCAGGAGCGTCTGGAGCTGGAGTACTACTACATCACCCACTGCTCCCTGTACCTGGACGCTCTCTGCATCCTGCGCACCGCCGCCGCCGTCTTCAAGCGAGAAGGGGCGCAGTAGGGAGCCATTATAGGTGCCCGATAATCCGAAGCCTCGATCACCATCATCCCATAGACAGGCTACGCTCCTTCCCCACTGCCTCCCTTGCCTGCACCCCTTTGACCTTGATGTAAAGACGTCCTGCCGCGATGGACAGCATCCATTGCAAACTGTTTGAATCTTCCCCAAGACTCGTGGATAAGCAGGGAAACAAAAACACCACCTGCCACATACACAAGAGAAGTCTGCGGAAAGGCAGCTGGCATCCACCGGTAAGTCCAATCGGATAGATATGCCGTAAAGTCAAAGGACGTAAACCAGGGCGTTATGACAGACAGCACGCCAAAACATGTGCACACGAGGAAGAACCCGAAGATATGGTGGCACATAATACTGAACGTGTTACCAGCCAGAGCAGCAACGAAACTCGATCGCCCAAAAGAAGGGGCCAGCATTTTACAGCAGCGCATCAGAAACGCAATGCCCGTTATCGTAACGAAGTAGGTGCCAACAACGCCTCCTGGAAACTGGCACCACGACGGAATGTAGGTATATCGGCCATGCAAAGCAGCAATACCTACAAGCTGAACCGCAAGCAACAGGGCAAAGTACGGGACATTCGGCAGCGTGTCGTACCTCTCTAAGACCCTCGCATAAAAGCGTCCCATCCCTAAGCATGCCAGGAAAAACAGGGTTCTGCACACCAAGAGCAGCCAACCACTCGGCAAGCCATCAGCACCGCCCAACTCGATGGCAATCGCCCCAAGAGCAAGGTAGGCAAATAGCAGGATCGTCTCTTTCAAACTCGTTGAAGATACCTGCTTGAAGGGAAGGCGAATAAGCAGATTGAGCAACTCTGCGAAAAACAAAGGAGCGATAAACCACATGGGCATGTTGATAAGAAACTGATGGCCATCGGTAAAGGGCATCACTAGTAGCGTCTGGGCAGAGAGAGCCCCCCCCCCATGTAATTCCAACCAACTTTTTTAGCAAAAGCACGAGACAGCCGTACGCCGCATTGATCGCCACCAGGGGAATGAGAAGTCGCTTTATCCTCGATTTTAGATACTGAAAAGGATGCACCTCGTGAGATTCTTTATAAAAGTATCCGGCGACGAATACGAAGGCGGCTACCTGGAACGAATAGGGCTTAAACATATCGAAAGGACCATTGAACCCAGTGGAGGGAATATGGCCAACCACAACTAGCACAATAGCACAGGCCGAAAAAAGCCTCATGGTGTAGTTTATCGATTTCTCAGTAGATGCCATGATCGATTTGCGTCCCTTCAGCACCCTTCGAGCATATCCCATTGAAGAATGGTGTCGTCAACAATGTCGACGAGAGCTCGCTGACCGAGAACCTCGTCGAGTTCCGAGGGCGCAATTCCCGTTCCCGGTCGCTTAAAGGTAATCATGTCGGCCTCTATCACCGAACCTGCTGGAATGAGACCTTGTGCGACAATGGAGCGCCTTGCATTGAGACGCGCCGCCGCCTCCGTCTCGTTGAAGTTCAGGTCGGGATTTCCCGCAATGGTCTCGATAAACGCGACGCCCTCTAGAATGCGACGCGCATCATCGGGATCCATCGCATGGTAATGGTCGTTGCCTTGCAACGTCTTGTCCAACGTGAAATGCTTCTCCACCACTGTCGCTCCCAAAGCATAGGCCGTTTTAATGACGTCGAAGCACTCGTCGGGCTTGCAGTGGTCGGAATATCCGATGATCGCGTTCGGAAACGCCTCCTTCAACGAGGCGATACGACGCAGATTGGCATGGCCATAAGGCGTCGGATACTCGAGAACGCAGTGGCAGAGCACGAGCGGCTGATCATTGACGCGTTCGACTGCCTCCACAGCCGCCTTCATCTCGCTCAAATCCCCCGCACCTACTGACATGATTACAGGTTTCCCCTTCGCCGCCTGGTACTCGATAAACGGAAGGTTCGTGAGATCCGATGACGATATCTTGTACACGGACATCAACTCGTCAAGATAATCGGCCGACTCAAAATCAAAGGCCGTCGAACAGAATTCTATTCCGATCTCATCGCAAAAAGAGGCCAGTTCACGGTACTCGGCCTCTCCGAAAGAGTCGAACTTCTTGAACAACTCGCGTTGGCTCGTCGTCGGCTCCTCATTCGTGTCCCAATAGGACGGAGAATCGGCTGCTGCTAGCGTCTCCGCTTTATAGGTCTGAAATTTGACAGCATGAATGCCGGCATCACGGGCTTCCTGGCACATGAGCTTCGCCGCCTCCATGGGAGTTACTCCCCGCTGTTTCGCAATGTCGTAATAGTTTACGCCGATCTCGGCAATCAGAGTAAACTCGCCACGGGCCATCCGTTCCGTCAATGCGCTCATAACGCCTCCCCCAAGATAATCTGCCGCACCCGATGTGCACCAGAGGCCAAATCATTTTGCAACATTAAGTCGCGCATCTCTTCCCGCACGGTGCGGGCCTTCACAAGCCATTCGAACGTAGAGAGAATATCCTCATCGCTTACTCGACTTCCCAATCCGAGATTAATGAAGCCGTTGTCCATTTGGGCAAAAGAATGCAGCAACTCCCTCTCATTCTGAGCAATCACAATGGCTGGAACCCCCATAGAGGCCAGTTCGTAGGTCGTACGTCCCTGCGAGCAGAAGGCAATATCGGCATCCCTCATATGGTCGCTCACACGAGGGACATCCATATTAATCGTGATGCCATTTTCTGGAATAGAGACGAGCGGAGCGCCGGCATAGCCAGGTCCGACGATGAAATCGAACGAGAATGTTGGCCCGTCAGCATTGATCCTCTGCGCTAGCGCATAAATTCTCGCCGTCAGATCGAGAGGGTCAGTTCCACCGAATGTTACCAGTACCTTTTGTGCTTTGGGTTTAAAAGGGGCGCGGCGCGCGCCCAGAAACTCGTCACGAAGACATACATACCCCTTCCCGGCATAAGTGTTGGGATAGGACACGTTGTCTTCATACAAAGCATTCACGACGGCATCAGCCGCACGGGCACCGGGGCCGAGATCCTCGAAAGAGACGAAGCGTTTCACATAACGCTTCACCGCGCGAACGTAATCCACTTCGGTGTCCAACAGATCATTGACGAATACGTCGGGTGCATTTTGCTCCAGCCAAGAGAAGAGATCATCCTCTCCATCGAGCTCCACCACATTCATGAAGGCTCCTTTGAGCCTCTCAATGCCCTCACGGTGCCGCTTGTCGCATAAATAGACGATATCGTGTCCCACCAACTCGTAGCCCAAGGTGAGAGCGCGATAAATGTGGCCCAGACCCAGCTCACGATGGCCATCTACGCGAAAAGCGATCTTCTTCCGCGACAGTTCGGATTCGCATACGATCCAATCTCGGACGGAATCGATATCAGTCGATTCCCTTTCGGGAACCTCAAACACTCCAACGGTCTTTCCCAGCCGCGTCATCGGCGTAACCGACATTCGATCAGCGATGAGGAATGCGCCTGTTTCCAAGTAATTGGGCGGAAGCTGCTGACGATTAAGGCGCTGTTCGTAGGCGGGCACCACGCCCCCTTCGCCATCTTCCTTCCAACTCAGATGGGGCGCATTCACCACGCTGATGCACGAGTCCAAATCGGAATCGATGAACATGGCGAGGGCCCGGTCGAGCGTTTCCCGAGTTAACAGCGGCGAGGTCGGCTGAAGCGTTACCACAATATCGAAGGATGCTCCCGCTTGCTCCTCACGTCGCACGACGGCATCGTAGATAACAGGATCGAGCGTAACGGCATCAAGGGCCAACTCCGTATCTCGCGACAGCCCTGTCACTCCTTCAAACTGCGCTGCATAGGCCAATATCTCTTCGGAATCAGAGGACACCACCACATCGTCCACGAATCCACTGGATAGCGCATTTTCGATAGCGTAGGAGATGAGGGGCTTGCCTCCCATTAAGCGCATGTTCTTCCGAGGAATGCCCTTCGACCCGCCGCGAGCCGGTATGACGGCGATGATATTTGGCTTTCTCGACTTCATTATCGGTTCACATCCTCATTCTTAATGCTCGAATTCCAGGTAGCGTCGGGTCTCTATGCAGTCTACGAGACGCTTCATCTCCCAGATCGAGTTCTTGCGAGCGGGGCTCATTTTCCAAACCGAATCAACTTCTCGAGCGCCGGGCACCAACTCGTAGAACCAGGTGCAATCATTGCCCATATCCTCATGGAATGCCTTTCGAATAGCAGGATGATTCCGATACCACTCCTCCGCCATAATACCGCTGCCCCGCGCGACGAACTCCAGCTTATTGGCAAACAGAGCCAGGGAACTGGCCGAACCGACCGAGCCCACCTCTTCCTCTCCAACGGAAGCAAACTCGGGAATCTCCCGTTTGACGAGTTCCTTGAGCACGCGACGATCCTCAACGAGAGGGATATCCCATCTCAGGCCTTCTCGCACGAGGAAAGGTGTGTAGATGGTGAAATTGCGGAAACGCCCGAAGCTACTTTCGTAGGCACCGTTCCTGCCAATAGCCCCCAGCGTACTCGTGCGAAAATCGAGGGTGATGTCAGCTGGCCTGTAGCCTTTGGCAAGCCGGTCGTCCACAAATGCCGCCACCTTGCCAGCGACGCGCTCATGGGCGTCGTCGGTAGCTATTCGCCTCCATTGGGAATACTCGGGCCCCTCTGTCGTATCAAGCCCCCTCAATCCCATCTTGACAAGCTGTTTTTTAATAGAGTGGATTGTGAACGAATAGGGTTGGGCGCTGGCATGGGAAAGTCCCAGTAGATAGCCGAGCACATCCTCCCGCGTCCATGCGTCTGAGCCCGGCGCAGCAGACACTCCCACGAGATAGGGGCCGATACCTTGGCCGGCTGTTACAAGCACATCAAAATCGGGCAATCCCACTGGCTCGTATTTATAGACGTTAGTATAGTGGCCCGTCGTACCCAATGGCTGCATCTCAAGCATCTGATCCATTTTTTCGCGCACCGCGTCCGGACGCCATTCGACCTCGCGATATACGACATTGGAGGCCTTCGCCAGAGCACGCGCCTTGGCCACACTATGCGCAACGAGCACCTTATGGGGTCTTGTTGTACACGTGTTAAAACAGGTTAGATCGGCACCGGCTTCCTGCAAGTAGTGAAGAGCCACTCGAGAGTCAAGGCCGCCAGAGAGGCCGAGCCCAAACTTTCGACCAGAGAACTGTTCCGTCAGCGTTTCCGCCATAGACCTCATCGAGCGATGCAGCCCATCCACTGCCTCATCGATAGCGTGCACCTCCGCCGTACGCCGCACCTCGGAAAACTGTCGTGCTTCAAACGAGCCTGTAGCGGCATCAAACCTTCCGAGCATATTCGGATGAGCCCACCGCAGGCCTTTGATGGGCGTCGTGAAATCGCACGGCACGCCACAGCCCGTGGAGATCATCTCCTCAACGATTTCCCCATCAAGATCGTCAAAAGAAGGCTGAATGATCTTAAGAATGTCCCAAAAGCTGTCTGATAGCACGAAGAACTCGTCGCCCATATAGTAGAAGAGCAGTTCGCGCCCCGTAGTATCCGTCACGAAAACGCAACCAGCACTGTCGAAGGCAATGAGGTTGGCCGCGATCCCTAATTCGTTGACAACGGCGGGATTGTCTTGCCAGGGGGCGTTGAAAACGGTGGCAAGCGGCACGCCGAAGCGCTCACCGAGCAACATCATGCCCCGATCCTCGTCATATTCGATCGGCGAGGGCACGTCCCGACGACCCCCTGCGAAGCTCAAGCGCCACGCATCGCCATCGTTCTTGTAGCAGACCGTGAAAGACATTGTCACTCTCCTTGCGTCGTCGCTGCGTCGCCACCCGAGATGGCGCAGAGCGAAATCTTGTGTTTGCAGTTTCTTATAGCGGGAAGCGCCGTAGAAAGATAGGCTACCGCATAATCGAAGGATATCTTGGGATTTAGATTCAAAACCTCAACCGGGATGCTCTTGTCGATAATGCGACAAGAGCCAGCGATAGATTGGTAATCGACCGCGTCGCGCGGATGAGGCTTAAGAAACACATCCCCTTTCGGATACTGCTCAACCACATCTCGGTAGTATGCCAGTTGTCTTTCTTCATTCCATTCTTCTCCGTGGGCCTCCATGGGCGACGTGAGCACCAGCACGGCATAATCACGGCTCGAATCGATAGCCGGAACAGGAAACACCTGGCCAAGCACCTCACGATCCTTCTCGTCCATAGCCGCTTCGAGCGCATCCTTAGGCCTCTCGACAACCGGTTTTGAGACCGAGGTTTTTAATGCCTCGCAAGAGTTTACCTGAATGTCCAGACAATAAGGGGAATCGCCCATGCCAATAGGCACGTTGAATATCTTCTTAAGCATCTTTCGCAAAAAAGGCCTGTTTGCCGTGGGAAGGTTGTTCTGGTCGAAGCGTTTGAAGCAGTCCCTTCCATCCTCCAAAAGATGGTACGGGATACGGTAGCGATGAAGCAGCGCGCCTATATCGCGATGATCGTTAAAGATGAAGTGCTCATCGAAATCAAATAAGAAATCGAGTCGGTGTAGCGGGCCCTTGCTCAGATAGAGCAGGAGAAGCGTCTTGTAGAACGACGTATTCGTCCACGAGGCAAAAGCCTCGCTGTGGCGCACCGTGAACACGCGGTCGAACAACCCAGAATTCCGCAGACGTTCGGCATAGATTTCGAAATTGCCGACAGAGTCCATCAAGAGGATAGACTGGCGCCGAGAATCAGCAGATCCTTCCTCTTTAGCATCCGCGAGGGCGTACTCGCAAGCCATTAGCACATGATAGGGCGTATGGCAGATGTACAGCCTATCCATAAAGCTACCTCCCCTTAATCTGCAGTATGGACTTAACCGTGCCGACAATCCACGCACGCTTAAAGAGAACAACTACGGCGAACAGAACTACCAGAGCATATCGAACCCACGGGTAAGGATAGATGGCAGAGCATGCCACCGTGGCGGCCATAAAAGCCAGAACGATAAAGAAAATGCGCGGAGCGTTGAAAAGCACCATGCCCGGATTATGCCGGCGAATCGCTCTGCGCATCAGAAGATAGTGCCCAAAAACGAGGGCGAAGTAGCAGAACATGGTCGTATAGCCCGCAGCAATAAACCCGAACACGGGAAGGAGCACCAGATTGAGCACCACGTTTAAAACAGCAGCGGCCATGGAGGCGAACATGACCCAAAGCGTCTCCTCGTAAAAGTATTCCACCGTGACAAATAGGTTGAAAGCCGTCATGAGCATAACGCAGGCCGCCACGGGCGGAATGGCGTAAATGCCCTCTTGGTAAGAAGAAGGGGCCAACACCGCCATGACCTCCGGAGCGAACAGCGTGAGCAGAAAGCTGGCACTGCCGATGAGAATAAGCAGGGAGGCTGCGACTGGCTGCACCTTGTCGTATTGCCTTTCCTTGATAAGTTGGTACATCCAAGGGGTCAGCGCTTGCACGATAGCACCGTGGATAAAACTCATCGCCAAGCCTGCACTGTAGGCTACGTTATAGATGGCGGCATAGGCCGCCCCGCACAAATCCGCAATCATGATGCGATCGCACTGCTGAAGAACTACCGTCGAAAGCAGGTGGGGGATTAAGGGCAGGTTGAACCGCAGGGCGTATCTCCAGTAAGCCAGGCAGAAAAACTTCCGGCTCTTCGAGACGATAGAGACCAGGGGAACGAGATACACCACCGCCATAACCGCTACCTGGGCTATAAGGGCAGCGGCCAACTTATCCGTAGAGAACCAGATAGCCGGAATAGAAATGGCGGGCGTTGCGATGGTCAGCACTAGGGTGAGGGCCACCACGGGCTTGAATTGAAATTCGTAGCGAAGCTTTGCGGACCAGTAGGAGTAGCAGGGGGAAATAATGCACCGCAGCACAAGCAGGAAAACATAGGGTGCCCCCAAGCCCAAGAGCTTGCTCCAGAACGAGGGCGCCACGAGGAAGGCACCGAACCACAGAAGCCCCGTCGCGCCCGTTAAGCCGAGCATCGATGCCGCAAACCCATCTCGGTCATCTTCGTACTTCATCATACCGTTGAAAAAGACGTAAGAACCCAGGTTCAACGTAATCAGAATAGCAGCGATTTCCGTCCACGATTGGAATACGACATAGTCACCGTACTCCGGCTCACTCAACAGACGCGTATAGATCGGTATGACGATAAGTCCGATGCACTTCTGAACAATGCTACATACGGCAAACCATAATGATGCCTTTGCCGCCTTGGCTGTCGTCTCCTCAGTTGACATCAGACACCGCTTTCAACCCCGCCGATCGAGCCCGAATATAGGCCCGATTTCCCGCTCGGAACAACCCCACCACGAAGAGAAAGACGTAGGACAAGAGCGAGAGTTCGTCGAAGTACCCTATAAAGAGGAACATCGAGAGAGCCGTCATGGAGATAACAAGCAAACGCATACACACAGTTGCGACAACGAGGCGATCCGACGCTATTGAACGAAGCAAGCCGTTGGTCAGCAGCGACACAATCGCGCCCATGATACATGAGAAGCCGAGGGGGCCAGCCATGCCGAAATAATACAACGCCGCCGCATATCCCCCTTCAGTATACTGAGAACCGCTTCGTAGTTTTTCATCAATAAGATAGCCCGGCGCCGTGAGGTACATAACGCCGTAAATTCCGTTGCGATGCCCAACGTTGTTGCCAGCGCCTTCACGTCGCTCAATGAGAGCATCCCATTCGTATTCCAGCTCTTCAAGATGGCTGTCATCGCCATACCAGTCGTAAGTCTTCCACCAAAGTTGACCCTGCTGAGCCGTTCGCGAGAACAGGTAACCAACAGGATCCTTGGATGAAGTAAACGAGAATGCCACAAGGGAAAAGCCCACAAGAGCAAGAATGCACGCCAGGCAGAGCACGGCTGCTTGGCGAAGAAACCGAGCTCCTCGTGCCACGATGCGATCATAGAACACGAGGAACAGGACGCAGGCTACATTGAAAAAGTTGCCGAATTTGTTCCCCGTCCACAATAAGTAGAGGACGTAAACGCCCACGGCGGCCGCGCCTAATCTTTTATCTCCCTGGCGAATTGCCATAGCAGGTATGATAATAGCGTAGGACAGAACGTTCGCCACAGTCTGCCGCAGTCCCGCAAGCCCGTAGCTTCGAGCATAGTCAAAGCTATTGAGCCCCAGAAAGAATGAAGGTTTCGGGACAACTTGCAAGAAGAGGAGGATCGCACAAGCAAGAATAACCTGGGACGCCAGTGTTACCCACTTTTGCCTCGTTGCCGCACCCGTAAGGCCCTCTTTGGGCAGGGCAAGCTCCCCCCATCGACAATCGCAGACAAGAAGAACAACAACGAACACCCATCGAGAAAGGATGAGGAGAGGCAGAGAGCCCGCAAAGCTGCTAAAGGTATCGAGTTCCGGCAAGCTGATTTCCTGCGTCTCGATAATAGCGCAACCGAGTATGTTTGCGCCAATAGCAAACACGAAGGCGAAATACTTGACGAAAAACCCTCCGCGTTTGAGGACAAGTGCAACAAAGAAGGCGGCAACTGCGATGAGGGACGCATAGGACGCCAGAAGATACTCAGCCATTATAGTAGACAAGACGAGCACAATGCCCGTAATCGCCGTCTCGGCAAACAGGCTCGACCTCGTTGTGTCTCTCTCTGCAACCTTCGTATGCGCCACAGGTGTCATCCCCGTTTCGCAAGACGAAACAGCAACGCGGCCGCAGACCATCCGAGAAAAGTCACCGCTGATGCAATCCTCGTCTTTGCCCTCGCCCGATTATCGCGAATAACGCGCACTCGGTTTTCCACAATGGTTCTTTGAATCCGTCTTCTAGAGTCCTCCTCGATGGAGTTTTCTGTCGCATTAAGCAACAGGTGAAATGCAAACGATTGCCGCAAGCAGACAGCGGCATTAGTTAAATCCGATTGGGTAGCAGAAAAGGCATCGACCATCTCATCGAGCAGTCGGAGAGTCTTGACCTTCTCCTCTTTCGTAACTGAATGGTTTATTCCATTCAAATTTCGGCGATAGCCATAAGACGTACTCGGGAAGAAGGCAACCGCCGCCGCCCTTTGGAATACCCGATAGGTAGTCGGCAAATCTTCATGAAGATACGATAAGGGAAACTCGACACCCTCCCAAAGACCTTTCTTGAATAGCTTCGACTGTGCGCAGCTGTCAAAACGCCCCTGATAAAACATGATTTCTATCGCCTCGGTTGGAGAAAGCACCTCTTCCTCCCCCACTTGGAGCGTCTCTCTGTCAAAATGATCGGTGAAATCCGTCATGGTGGTTAGAGCGATATCGACGCTATGGCGAACGAGGCAATCGTAGAGAAGAGCCACGTGTTCGCGACAAAGTACATCGTCGGAATCGACAAAGAGGAAGTACTCCCCCCTTGCCTCGCTCATTCCACGGTTCCTCGCTCCCGACAAACCCATATTGGCCTGATCAAACAAGCGAATTCGATGATCGGCTTCGGCCATTCGAGAGCAAATAGCCGCACTCCCATCAGTCGATCCATCGTTGATAACGACTATCTCCAAATTTTCATAGGTTTGTGAGCAGACGCTTGCCAACGACTCTTCAACCCATTCCTCAACATTGTAAACGGGGAAGATCACGCTGATGAGAGGCAGCATTTTGTCCTGAGTCACCGATTCGCTCGCTTCTACTTAATAAGAAAATCTTTGATGCGGCCAAATGCTTTGATCGAGCGCTTAAGATCCTCAGGATCCGTCAAACCCACGCAGAGACGGTGCAGGATGTACCCGGGGCGCCAGTAATAACGCTTTCTCGCATCATCGCAGAACGAGACCATCTCCTCCGCCGTAAGCCCGGGAAGCTCGAGGAGGGCATTGATGGTACCGTCCTCTTTCACGTAGTCAGAGTAATCGCCACGAATATAATCGTTTTCCTTGGCCCACCGATAGGCTTCTGTTCCCGGGAAGGGCAACAGCGGATAAAACTGGGCAGTATCAGCCTTCAAGCGCATGGCAAGATCGAGGGTCTGCTGCATCGTCTCCCGCGTCTCTCCCCTATTGCCCACCATATAGCAAGCATGAACCTTTATCTTGGCCCGTTTCGCGTCGGCCATATATCGCTCTACCTGCTCAAGCGTCGTGCCCTTACGTATGTTGTCGAGAATTTCCTGTGAGCCGCTCTCAATACCCGGAATAATAAGGTGGCAGCCGGCCTTTCGCATAAGCACCATAGTGTCGTAGTCAAGATTAACCCGAGCGTTACACAACCAACGCAGCTTTTTGCTCAGGCCACGTTCGATGAGCATTTCGCAGATAGTCGCCACCCGTCGCTTGTCGATGGTGAAGGTGTCGTCCTCGATGACAACTTCTTTCACATCGGGGAAATTGTCGGCAATATACTGGAATTCGTCAACAACATTTTCAGCGGAACGCAAGCGATAGCGATGGCCGTGCATCGTCTGGGGATAAACGCAAAACGTGCAGTGGGCCGGACAGCCACGACCGGTAAATATCTGAATCTCCGGATAGGCCGAAGCCGCAAAAAAGTAGTCACGCTCATCGAGGTGCTTCTTGACGAATTCGGCTGCAAAGGGAATCTCGTCCAGATCCGTGATAAAGGGGTAGGGATCGTTGACCGTCACGTTGCGAGCCTCGTCGCACCAGGCAAGCCCGAGCACATCCGACGGATTGCCACCGTCCCGCAGTGCCCGAGCCACATCGCGAACGATATAATCGAACTCTTTGAGAGCCACCGCATCAACCCGCCGGGCATTGCCGAGCGTTTCTTCGGGAAGCGCCGAAGGATGGGTGCCGACAAGCATTACATATGCCTCGGGGTACTTCTCCTTGAGAGCATCAGCGAAGGCAATGTCAGAATAGATGGAGGGCGTCGACGTGTCCACGACGAACAGGCGCGTCTCGGCACCCCGCTGGTCAATGGCCTCCATTGACTGGCCATAATCCAACGGTGTTGCAGGCGCGTCGAGAAACTCAACGTCGAAACCGTCTTTCTCGCAAACAGCCGCTGCGTAAATAAGCCAAAGAGGATAGTACAGCGTTCCGCTTCGCGTAATGGCCGCACTTCGGTTCTCCCGTGCGAATTTCCCATGCTCTGCTTTAAAGGGAGGGTTGACAAAAAAAACTTTCATATCAGACGTCCTTTTGTTCGCTGAGGGCCTTACCTGCGTCAAACAGGTACCCGTATTTCCTAAAGAAGTATACCAAGCCTTTCACATGCTCCCAATTCATCTTGCTCACGAGCTTTCTCTTTGAGAGCCGTTGATACTCGTGGATGATTTCGACGTCGTGGTACCACGCGACCCGGAAACCAGCCCGATGGACACGTACGCAATAGTCCACATCTTCGGGAGCGTAGAAGATGCGCTCGTCGAGAAGGCCCACCTTTTCAAGCACGTTGCGCCGCATCATCCAGCAGGCAGAAAGCAGATATCCGACATCCTGCACACCGTCCACGATTGCCGCCGACGGTTGCTCCATGCGCGCCCCTTTTTCAGCAATGGAGGAGACGGGGCAGGCCTTTCTCAGTTTAATGCCCAAGCTCGGCAGATTGCGCCCCGAAAGCTGCTTGGCGCCTGCCGAAGTCCTCATCGTGGGCCCCGCAAGTCCAATAGTCAGATCGGATTCCAACAAGGCAATGAGGGCTTCAATGGCGCTCTCGTTCACAATCGTGTCTGAGTCGAGGATACAAACATAGCCAACCTCGTCACCAAGATTTCTGAGCGCGATGTTGCGCGATATGGTAGTTCCCCGATTCTCGGGCTCTTTGAAAAGTCTCCCCCGCCTATCTTGAGCAGCGAACGCCTCAACGATTTCGACCGTACCGTCAACGGAGCCGTTATCTACCACGAAGAGCATTACGGGTCTGGATTCGATCTTCAGAATAGACCGCAGGCATTTCTCTACATATTCGATTGAGTTCCATGTCAGGACAACAAACCCGACCGTTGAGCTCCTCTGTTGCGCCATGAGAATTTGCGTTCCAAACTTCTGCCTAGATTGCTGATCAACGATGACAATCGAGCTAATTAATGAGTGCGATAGCGCCAACAGGCACTTTCATGTAGCCGAGTTCATCCAGCGTGCTTGCCACGTCGCGCACGCTGTCTTCCCAACGCTTCACGCACACCACCGTTGCGTCCGCATCGTGAAGAGAGGCCGCGCCGGCGGAGCTTTGGCACCAGGCAGAGCACTCCACAAACGCGGGGGTCGGGCTCTGCCTGCCATTCCGAGCAGCTTTCGCCAAGGCATCTCCCAACGACTCCGCATTTGCCTTATCAACAGGTAAAAGAGCTATGCGGGAGATAGGCGCATCGACACCGAATTCCAGTATCGCCCACAGCCGATCGCTGCCGCTCCCGTTCTCTGCGATTTGCAAAACAGGAACGTCGCCCATACCCTCCAATGAGGATTTCGAGGCAACAGGAGTATGCTTGATGAGCCGCGCGATGAGAATGCAGAGCGCGACGCAGAGGCCGAGGAGGAACCCCACCGTCGTTCCCTTGGCAACGCCTATTCCGGCGGCTGACGCCCCAGTGGCATCTTTCACGATGAAATCACAAAAGGCATAGGATCGTTCACCCTGCTGCTGAATGAGCAGGGACTCGTCTGAGCCCTCGACGACGCTATTGTCCTCGGCAAGAACCTTCTGCCGCCTCTCTTCAAGGGAGGCAAAGTAGCTCTCCGCTTCCTCAGCAGCGTACTGAGCGGCTTGGTTGGCAATAAGTACAGCCTCCTCCGGCGACGATTCTTCTACCGTAATGGACACAGTTTGCGACTTCACTCCCGTTCCCGCACTTGAGGCGATGGAGGAATCGCCTTCCGCAGAACCGTACTGCGCTACGCAGTCATTAACCACTGTGGTGAGAGCCGTTGTCGACACGGAACCCGAGGGATCCATGACGGTAATCGAAGACGTCGCCTCATACTGGGGTTTTAGCACGAAACCAAACACGCAGGCTGCAGCCAACGTGCAAGCAGCCACAATAGCCACGCACGTTTTCCAATAATGCTTGGCGGCCGCAAGAAGCTCCATCGCCGTCAAAAGGCTCTCCTATCAACCAATTCGGATAAAAGCAAACAGATTTATTTTATATGCGCCTTTACCCTGTTCATCCCAAACCCATCAATTTGGCCTGAAATTCCATTGCAGGCGGCAACAAGAGGCGTCTTACCAGAACGTGCCTTCAACTCCGTTGGTGTGGACGGGCTCTTAGAACTCGATGGCACACGGATCCAGCTGAGTTCCGTGAAAAGGCGAGAGCGTACAGATCAACTCGCGAATCATCTCGGTAACTTTGCAAAGTAACCGCAACGCTTGAGAACCTTTCGATCGCGTGCCGAAGGTTGGTGTAACGGGCGTTTCGCAGGCCGATTAAACGGCGCATGAGAAACGGCCATCGCTAGAATCGTTTATTGCGAAGTAACCGATTCGAGAAAGGCGATGACCGCAATGGACACTTTAGCAGCAATCGGCGCAGGCGCGCCCGGGATTCCCAGATTCGACGACGGCATGGTCAACATCCGGGAGCTCATCCGGCTCATGGCCGAGGCGCTCGTCAACGAGATCATGGACGCCCAGGCCGACGACGCCTGCGCCGACGGCAACCGGCGCAACGGCTACCGAGAGCGCTCGCTCGTCACCAGCGTGGGGACGATAAGCCTGCGCATCCCCAAGCTGCGCCGCGGCAGCTACTTCCCGGAGGACCTCATCGTGCGCTACTCGCGAGTCGACAGGGCGGTGATAGCGGCGGTGTCCGAGATGGCGACAAACGGCGTTTCCACGAGGAAGGCGGGGCGCGTGGCGGCGTCCCTGGGCATCGACCGCATGAGCGCCTCCCAGGTCTCCCGCATATGCGAGTCGCTGGACGACATCGTGGCCGACCTGCAGGAGAGGGACCTGTCCGACGTGGCCTTCCCCTACATCTGGCTGGACGCCACCTGCGTCAAGTTCCGCGACGGCGGCCACGTGTCCTCGTGCGCGCCGGTCACCGCCATCGGCGCCGGCTCCGACGGATACCGGCGGCTGCTCGGGCTCGACGCCGTCGACACCGAGAGCTACGCCGGCTGGCTGGCGTTCCTGCGATCGCTGCGAGAGAGGGGCGTGGACGGCGTGCTCTGCGTCACCTCCGACGCCCACGAGGGGCTGAGGCGCGCCATCGGGGAGGTGTTCCCGGGCGCCGCATGGCAGAGATGCGTCGTGCACCTGATGAGGAACGCGGCGTCCTGCGCCGCCGGGCGCCAGAAGAGGGCGGCGGTGCCCGCGATCCTGCACGCGGTGTTCGACGAGCGGGACCCCGCGCTCGTGCGCGAGCTCTACCACCTGGCCTGCGGGGAGATCGCCGGCATGTGCCCCAAGGCGGCCGATCTGCTCGAGGACGCCGAGGCCGACGCCCTGGCCTACCTGGACTTTCCCTACGCCCACCACAGGCGCCTGCGCACGAACAACGTCCAGGAGCGCGCCAACCGCGAGCTCAAGCGCAGGGCCCGCGTGGTGCAGGTCTTCCCGTCCAGGAAATCGCTGATACGGATGCCGGGCGCCGTGTTCTCCGAGATGGACGAGGACTGGGCGTCCAGGAGGTGGTTCACGGAGGAGTCCATCGCCATGGCGGCGAGTCCGGCCAAAGCGGCCGCCCCGGCGCCGTCCTACGATGGGAGCGCCGCGGAGCACGCCAGGCGCATCATAGAAGTGGTGGTGGCCGACAACCCGGTCGGAAGGAGGGCCGCTTAGGCGATGGCGCAGAATAGGGACGACTCTAGGGATGGTTCGGCTTGCTCGGACGGCCTCCGGCCGCCCTCGCAAACCGAATCGTTACACCAACAATCGGTACGCTAGGGGATGCGGACGAAATCTTGGACCTGGATCAAGGCCCGGAGAGGAGATCGCATGTTCACCGACGAGGATCGCAAACGCGCCTTGGAGGCCCTCGCTGCCAACGGCGGTCGAGTGACCAAGACGCTGAGGGAGCTGGGATATCCGTCGCGGCAGACCCTGTATCGCTGGATAGAGGACGACAGGGCCGCCGTCAGAAGAACCAACGGTCGTCCTTTCGGCCACTATTCCCAGGGTACCCGCGAAGAGGCCGTGGCCCTTTTGCAGAGGGGCTGGACGCCCCGCGAGATAGCTGAAAGCTTGGGCCTCGCCAATTCGGCCGTCGTCTACAATTGGACTCGATCCAAGAAGGGCAAGGTGATCGAATTGGCGGCGGATTCTGCGAGGCCTCTAGGCGAGGGCCGTGCGTGGTCGGGCTTCGAGGGGTCCGAGGAGGAGCGTATCGCGCAGCTCGAGCTCGAAAACGACATCCTGCGAGGGGTGGTGGAGGTTTTAAAAGCCGATCGCCTCGATGCGCTGACGAATCGGGAGAAGACGATCCTGATAGAGCATCTGAGGCGAACGACGTCGCGCCCCTTAAGAGAGCTCACAGATTTCTTGAGGATATCGAAGAGCTCCTATGAGTACCAGCGCGCGTCTCTGGCAAAGCCCGACAAGTACGCCGAAGCGCGAAAGCGGGTCGTTGAGGAATTCGAGGCGGCGAACCGGACGCGGGGATACCGCTATTTGACCCATGTCCTCAGACAGGGGAGGAATCCGCTCGTCCTGTCCGAAAAGGTCGTCCGCCGCCTCATGGCGGAAGAGGGGTGCCGCGTCATCTACCTCAAGAAGGCGAAGAGGTACTCGTCGTATGCCGGTGAGATATCCAAGGCGCCCGATGACCTGGTGAAGCGAGTCTTCCGGGCGGATTCGCCGAACACCCGCTGGCTCACCGACGTGACGGAGTTCGGCCTTCCGTGCGGGAAGTGCTACCTGTCCCCCGTGCTGGACTGCTTCGATGGAAGGCTCGTGTCTTGGTCGATCGGCCTGAGGCCGACAGCGGAATTCGCCAACAGGGCCCTCTTGGCGGCTTGCGCCGAGAAGGGCGCCGAAGACCACCCGATCTTGCATTCCGACCGGGGCGCTCACTACCGATGGCCCGGCTGGGCGCCATATGCGACCGGAGCGGCGTGGTCAGATCAATGTCGAGAAAGGGATGCTCCCCGGACAATGCAGCCATGGAGGGGTTCTTCGGGAGGCTGAAGAACGAGCTCTTCTATCACAGAGATTGGAAGGTAGTCATGATGGAGGAGTTCATCGAGCTGCTAAACGGCTATCTCTGCTATTACAATGAGTCGAGGCTCAAGGAATCGCTAGGATGGATGAGCCCGAATCAGTATCGAAGAAGCCTCGGGCTTGCAGCCTAGCGGCACGGAAAAGTGTCCGCATCCCCTAATGTAGTTGCGGACGTTTTACCATATTACTTAAGGTTTTATACGGATGTAGAGCCGGATCGTTACTGCAAAATCAGTCATACCGAAGATGCTGATACAGTGGTTAGCACGATTGATAAATGCAAAGCAAGCTATAAAAAATATAAGGATCTGTACGACGATCTCATGGCTGGCATAAGAGCATGGCGATGCAGGAATGGTCAAAATCCTGAAATTGGCTATAGAGAGGTCGACCAATTAATTTGGTATTACTTCAAGGGAGCGAACAGAAGACGCAAAAAAGAGGCATTAAGGGTGGTGCACGAAAAAGAGGGGCTCCCTCCCTCTGAAGTCAAGTTTGTATAGTCGCAGCGTCACATCTAGATGAAGATGTGACGTTCGCATGATTACGTTGCCGCGAAACAAATGTCAATCCTTTTGCCACATCCTTGTTTTGCCGCACATTCTTGTCCCAAATGTGTTATATTTTGTCCCACTATTTTGTAGAAGCATTCTGAGCTGAGCATATCTGGGAGCCAACATGAAAAAAGCCGATGTTGTCACGTTGATTCGAAGTCATTATGAAAATAATGAGGCAGCTTTCAGGCATCAAAGCATCGAGATCGCTCGAGAATTCGAAGATGAGGGCAACGACAGTCTCGCGGACTACGTCATGGCACTCCTCAACAATTCGAACGCCTTCGTACCTCAATCCTTAGGGGGTGGATCGGAATTCCTTATCCCCTTAGAGACGGCCACCTCCGCCAACCGCGAGGTTCGCCTCCTCCTCCCCCAGGATGTCGCCAGCGCCATCGACGACATTATCGGCGCCACCAATCGTATAGCAGGCGTGAACAAGTTCCTCTTTTACGGCGAGCCCGGAACAGGAAAGACTGAAGCGGTAAAGGAGATCGCAAGAAGAGCCCACCGCGATCTATACTATGTTGCCATGTCGCAGATCGTAGACAGCCATCTCGGCAGGACAGCGAAAAACATCGATGCCGTATTCCGGGAAGTAAATAGCGCCGTCTGCCCAGAGAAGCTAATTGTTCTTTTCGACGAAATCGACGCCTTGGCCCTCACGCGCATTGACTCGAATGACGTGAGAGAGATGGGAAGAGCAACCACGGCCATGCTCAGAGGGCTCGACAACCTCAACGGCAAGGTGCTCCTGTTCGCGACCACTAACTTGTTTAATGCGATTGACAAGGCCCTTGTTCGCCGATTCGACCTTACAGTATCCTTTGATAAGTACACTCGCACCGATCTGGAAGGCGTGGCCTTGGCGCTTCTGGAAGGTCAGCTTTCCAGCAACCCCTACGCTACAAGCGACAAGCGGGTTTTTCGGAAGATCCTGAAACTCTTTCCCGCCCTGCCCGCTCCGGGCGACTTGCAGAACATGATTAAAGTTGCCGTAGCGTTTAGCGACACGAACAACCCTTATGACTACCTCAGCCGCCTCTATCGCTCAGCTACGGGCAAAGATCCCAGTGATGTTATGCTCCTCAAAAAGCAGGGTTTTACGGTACGCGAAATAGAGCAGCTAACGTCGATACCAAAGAGCACAGTTAGCAGGAAAACCTCCGAGAAGAAATGAGCACAGCAGCAATGACCAATCTTCTTTCGCTGGGAAAAGGTCTCTATCACCGTGGACGACCCGTTGATCAGGGCGGTGGCATCTCCATGGCCGCATCCGATTCCCTCAAGGCATCACAAGTACGAGATTTCCAGAGTGATTTGGTAACTGTACTTGAGAAGTGGCCTGCCAATGCATTGGTAAAGGATATCCTTGTTGACGTCTCCTACGACACCATCGTGTCTAAGACAAACCGCATGCAGCTCATCTTAAAAGAACCACGCATCGACATGGTGCACGGTATAGTCGGCGCCCGATATGAACTTGATGAGAGAGGACGACCTTACCACGTGCTCACTTACTACTCGAGCAGAACGGCGATACAGCTCGCCGTGGCCAATCTTGATCTCGTTGCCACCTTTCTCGAGGACAACTTCGGATCGAAGTCTCTCAAGAAAGACAAATTTTCCGAAATAGGCGAGGGCCTGACGCCTCCACACGGACTTTCTAAGTCGCGGTTCCAACAACTAATCCACGACTGCATCCACATCTCCTCCGCCGCAATCCCCCATTTCGAGAAATCCGTCGCGGAAGAGAGCCTCGTCACGATATTCCCCACCGAAATGAGTGCAGAATCGCTTGCATCGGCGCTCTCCTTTGAGGAAGCTCGAAGACTCGTCGTAGACGAGACAACGCTTCTACTCAGCCCTACTCAACTAGAAGACCTGTCCAAAAAGGCTCCATATCTAGTTACCATGGCCATCAAAGACAGTTTCAATATAGACGACAACCTTGACAACGATTGGGCAGAGACTGCTCCTTTCGACATCCCCATACCCGGGGCGGAACCGACTATCGGAGTTATCGACACGCTCTTCGACCAGAATTCCCCCCTCTCCCCCTGGGTCGACTACCGCCCCATGCTTTCCGATGATATTCCCGCCTTCCCCTCCGACTATGAGCATGGTACGCGTGTCACGTCGCTCATTGTCGCAGGACATATGCTCAACCCTGAGCTCGACGATGGTTGCGGATGGTTTCAGGTTCGCCATTTTGGCGTGGCGCAGACGATCGGAAACACAGTTAGCGGGCTTCTTCGCGATATAAGGCGCATTGTCAGGGAGAACCCAGATATCGCTGTTTGGAACCTATCCCTCGGCCGTGTTGAGGAAATCTCACCAAACGTTATTTCTCCTCTTGCCGCATGCCTCGATGAGTTACAGAACGAGCGAGAAATCCTGTTCATCGTTGCTGGCACTAACGACAACACTCTTTCCCGGCGGCGACGCATCGGCTCCCCCGCCGATTCCGTGAACTCCCTCGTCGTTAATACCGCCAGGCTCGACGGAACGCCCGCTTCATACAGCCGTCGTGGCCCTGTTCTCTCTTTCTTCACTAAACCCGACGTCTGCGCCATCGGAGGTGATACGGGGGAGTTCGTCAAGGTACTCGATACTTACGGTGTCGTTTCCGAATGCGGGACATCGTTTGCCGCGCCCTGGATAGCAAGAAAAGCCGCCTACCTCATCAACATTATTCACCTACCCCGCGATGTCGCAAAGGCACTGATCATCGATTCCGCCCTCTCCTGGGATGCCACCGCTCTCAAACGGGGTATTACCACCGAGATGGGCTACGGGATCGTCCCCCAGCGAATCGAGAAGATCCTCCAGGTAGGCAATGATGAGATACGTTTCTATCTGAGCGGCAAAGCTACAAGCTACGAAACCTACACGCGCGGCATTCCCGTGCCCCTGCTGAAAGCAGAATATCCATATGTAGCGAGAGCCGTGTTGAGCTACGCTCCTGCGTGCGATAAGCGCCAGGGTGTCGACTACACCAACACTGAACTCTCCCTGTCATTTGGCCGTCAGGAAGACAAGGAAAACAAAGAGGGGAAGCCGCGAACGACTATACGCCCTATCGCCGACAAGTTCGCCTCGGCACCCAACGAGTTCGTCCCCTTCGAGGAAGCGGTGCGAAAGTATAAGCGAAAATGGGATAACGTCAAAATACGCGCCGAATCGTTCAAAAGATCTCGCCCTAAGCAAAAACTCTCCAACGCTGGTTTTTGGGGCATCTCCGTGAGAAAAACCGAACGACTTGATGATAATAGCGGGAGCAACTTGTCCTTCGGCATTGTCGTCACGCTCAAGTCACTCGATGGTCGAAACCGCATCGAAGATTTCATTCAGCAGAGCATCCACCTTGGATGGGATGTGAGAGAGATCAACATCGAGGAGAAGATCAGGGTTAATCTCGAATCGCAGCAGGAAATCACCTTCGAATAAGAATCTATAACGTATGGATATAATCTATAATCTATAATCTATCATTACTTTCATAGGATAATGCACTAACTGTTTGGCTATGGCAAGCAGAGCAGCGCAACGAGATGGCTGAGATCAGCACAGCAAATGCCGCAATAGTATCGGATCTTGACCACTCTGATATCCAACAGTCCTTTACCCTCTTTGGTCGCTCCATTGTGACCCTCCCCACATAACGACTCCCTACATTCTGGATTCTTGCGCTAGTGCATTCCGAAGCACTCCGGTTCCACTTAGCGAGAAAAATTGCTCGCAGGCTCCGTCCTCCAATAGTACGCCAGAGCCAGCATGAGGGGCCAGCTGATGGTGATGAGGGACTCCATAAGGCCGATCACGAAGAAGCACGCCACAACGACCGTCAGCACTGCTGCGGAGTAGTCGTGACGCTCCCGGTAAAGCGTGCGCATCGCCAGCAGGATAAGAACACCATAAAGAGCAACGCCCGCAAGACCGCCCGATACCAGCACGTGCAGGAAGAAGTTGTGGGCATTGTTGTAGAGGAAGTCGTTGAAGAACAGCCCGAACCTCACCGATGCGCCGTAGCCCAGAAGCAGATGATCCGGCGTCATGAGCGAGAAAACACCGTCCCACACGAAGGTGCGCAGCGTGAACGTGACCGTCTTCCCCAAAACTCCCACGATGATGGGCGCGAAAAGCTCTTGGATCTTCACTCCCATCAGAAGCACGACCGCGACCACGTAGGCCCCGAAGCAGCTGAAGCCGTTCACAAGCGGCCTCAGTTTGTGAAACTGCACCGCAAGGATCAGCATCGGGAAGAGGGCGAGGGCGACCACGGAAGTCGCCGAGTAGGAGACAATGCACTGCACGAGACCGATGGCGAAGAGAACGACGCTGCGAACAGAGCACCGTCTCGCCCGCCGCACGTCCAAAAGAAGAGAGCAGCCGACCGACGGTAGGATAAGATCAATGGACGCGTTCTTGTGGCCGTAGAAGTTCGAAGGCTCCCGAGCACCTGTCACAATGCCCTGAGGCCACCCCAGTACCGAAACCGTATTGCACACCGACAGAACCCCCGTAACGACCAGAATAGCCCAAAGGAGCTCGTCTCTATGCGCCTTGCGAGCGTAGGCGACAAGGAGCACCGACACCAGAAGCGGCACCCAATCGTAAAAGCACTGAACGTATATCCAAACTCGCCCGGCGCCCTCGTTAATCAATGTCGAGAGAAACATAAGCGCGGTAAGGGCAATGGCAACGAGGGAGAAGACGTCTTTGTCAACGCGCCGTACGTACAGGTAAACGAGCACGAGCGCCGACGCCGCACGCCATACTTTGAATACCTCCGCTGCAGCCGGGATAACGCTCCGGACAAATCCCACCGGCTCGAAGAACGGGAGCAGTAGCAATGCGAAGAGGAGCACATACCGCCAATCGGTCCCAGGCGAACTCCGCCGACGAGGAGCGGCGCTGCGACCCTGATGGGCCTTCCCCGAATATGCCGCCGAAGTAATCGCCATAGCCTTTTGCGCCTTCCCTTCCCCGTCTTTTCCCAGATCTGCCGATGCTAATGGAGTGTACCATACATGCCGGTAGCCGGCCGATCCCAGGGAAACGCTCCATCATGGCAACAGCCGCTCGCCTCATAGCTCTCGCTGCAGCCATAGCGAGGGGGAAGGCTAATCAGCTTGCCCTGCATCATCCGAGCAGGTTGGCACAATCTCGGCGTTGAACAAGTCCGCGAAGTCCAGCAGACTCTTCTCGGGCATGGGGCTGTAGGCGGCGAAGCCCGAGTCCGAGACGATTATCTCCGTTGCCGCGCAGAAGAGCATCTTATGGCGGCGGGAGCCGAAGGCTACCAGCTTGCCGTGGCTGCCGCAGCGGGGAGGCCGCTGGCCCTCACGTAGGGCGTAGTAGCGGGCAATGCCGTCATCCCGCTGGCCGTCGCACTCGAATTGGGTCAAGGCGCTTCGCGGGCCATCGGGGCCGTCCGTGTAAATCCAGATGTCGCCGCCTTCGGCGAGTCGGCGAATCAGGCGCCGGTCGAGCCGCGTCTTCCAGCGCGGAACCCGGCCGTCGAGCAGCTTGATCGCATTCTCCCGGGCCTTCCCCGTCAAGTGGTCGACGACAATCTCGCCCTTGCCCAAGTCCAGCCTAACGCGCCACTTCCCCACGATCCTCGTATGACGAAGCGCATAGGCCGAGCAGGCCATCTCCCTGACCGACCACCTTAGGGGAATGCTCGCGCCGTCGAGGCGCAACTCAAGCCAGATATCCTCGCTCTCGTCCAAATTGCATGCGAAGTCGAACCGGAAGGAGCGGCCCAGCTTCACCGTTGCCGTCGGACAGCCCTCCACTATCTCCGTCAGCGCCAGGGCATCCGCACTGCCCCCGCGATCGGCCTTTCGGGGGCGCCGGCGCAGCAGCAATTCCACTCCCCCTTCCCAACCGGCAAAGAACGGCGAGATTAGCGTACCGGATACGTGCAGCTCGCCATCGCGCACGGCAATCCGCGTCAGTGTCGCGTTTGCGCAGCCGTCAGCAAACACGAGGGCATCACCCCTCAACACCGCAAGAGCCCCCGGCGCCACGCGCCAGCGCAATGGCTCGCGGCGCTTCAAGCTCAGTGCGAACAACCGATGCTCCTCCCGCAGATTGGGGTGCCTTAGTATCAGATCGTCATCCACGCACTCCATGAGGTTTCCCAGTCGGCCCAGCGCCCTACCGTAGGCTGCGCCTTCCAAATGCGCGGGCAGCGCGATGCCCGCCTTCAGCTTCCACGAGAGATCGTTCACAAGCAGTCCCTGGATATAGGAAGGCACTTCGTTGCCGTAGCGGCCGAAGAAGTCCTCGAACAGCGCGATGTTGTTGTCGTAGAGGCGCTCCGGCTGGCGCAGGGCAGTGGACGCCCCCTCGTCGCTGCGAATCCACCGGTATTCCGCTTCGGCGCAGAAGCCCAGCTGCATGCTGCGCTGGAGCACGTCGGTGCAGTACTTCTCGTCCTCGTGCACGATAACGCCGTTAGCGGGCGCGAAATCGAAGAGCACATTCCCGTCGAAGCGATTGCGCACGGCCACGTTCATGGTGGCCTGGGCAATCGTGGCGTTCTCCGGAAGCGTCAAATCGTAGATGCCCGTCTCTCGCAGTACATCGTAGCGGTGGTGCAGCCGCTGACGCTTTCCTTCGCGAATCGACACGATGGGGTAAGTGGCCAACTCCACCTCATCTGGGCACGACTCGAAAAACTTCGAGACATTCTCCAGCGTCTCGGGGCTTAAGGAGTCGTCCGGATCAAGGAAGAAGAGGTAGCGGCCACGTGCGGCTCGGATGCCCGCATTGCGCGCCTCGGAGACGCCGGCGTTCGGCTGCGCGACAACGCGTACCCAGGGACGCTCTGCGGCAAAGGCCTCGCAGAGCGCAAGGGACTCATCCGTAGAGCCGTCGTCGATAAGCAAAACCTCGAGATCGCTCTTGCTGATTGTTTGGCGCTCCAGACAATCGAAGCACGCTTTCAAGTGCGAAGCCTTGTTGTACACGGGAACGACGACGGAGGCCGCAGGCTGGCGATCTGAATATGACTCGCGGTCGGTCATTGATTATCCCTTCAACGACTTCTCAAGGATCTCCCGACCGAGCGCGAACTCGATGATGCGGTCCGTCGCATGGCCGTCGCATGCGCCCATGAAGCGGTCGCGGAACTTATCCACCTCGGACGAATCGAAGCTCTCGGCGCTTTCTGCAATCGCCTGAATCACCTCTTCGGTCGAGGTGCAGACGGGGCCAGGGGTGAGCGCGTCGTAATCGTAGTAGAAGCCGCGCCAATCAGCGTACTCGTCCTGATCGAAGGCGAAAAACACCATGGGACGACCGAAAAGCGAATACTCGAACACAAGCGAGGAGTAATCGGAGATCACCGCATCTGCGCTGCAGATAAGCTCATTGATGGCGATATCGTGCGTGACATCGAAGGCGAAATCGCGACAGCACTCTGGTATGGCGGGCAACTCGCGCACAAAGGGATGGTGCTTGATGAGGAGCACCGCATCCTCCCCCATGGCACGTTTCATGGCCTCGATGTCAAGGGCAGTTGGCGCTTCCGCATGAGCCACTCGGCCCCGAAAGGTAGGGGCGTACACGATCGCGCGTTTGCCCTTCGCCGCAGGGACTATGGACAGCAGCTTGTCGCGGCTGTTCTTCAGATAAGCCTCGTCGAAGAACACATCGGTGCGACTCACGCCTATCGGCTGCACAACGCCGGGTTCATCCTGCAGCACCATAGCCTCCTCGTAGGCCCATACGACCTCCGGGCTACTCACCGTGACAAGCGAGAGATTCTTGTAGAACGGATGGCGCAGAATCTCATCGCGAGACCCGCCGAAGATGAGATCGGCGGTGCTCATACCCCACTTCTTGAAAGCGCCGCACCCATGCCACAGCTGAACCACCGTCGTTTCCTCTCGCAGTGGCAGGCAGCTTACGACGTTGGAGGCGTCGTTCAGGAAGACGCACTGGGCAGTGGCGAGATCACGGACGGCTTCGATGCAGTTGCGATAATACTGACGCAGCCTAACGCGGGTCTCCCCGAGAGAAATGAATTCGACGTCGAGTTCGGGCACGCAACTCAGACGCTCGTAGAGGACTTCGAAGCTTTCAGGGACAGTCGGTTCCTTGTTTTCCAGAAAGACGACCTTCCCCGGCTGAATGGGCTGCTTGGCCGCGCGGCGGTACTCGCCCGGCAGAATGCGGAAGAGCAGCAGATCCTTTGCCCATTGGCGCACCCGATGAAAGACGGCGCCCTTCACTCGCGCCAAAAGCGGCTTCTTCTCACTGATCTCGTTCATCGCTTCCTCGCTTGGATGACCCTACATGTTCCAGCGGATGACCGTCTTGCCCATGGGCTTGCGGATATCCGCCTCGAAGGCCGCCGAAATGTCCGATATTTGCCGGGCCTCGTTCACGCTGCAGACGAGAGCGGCGAGGTAGTCCAGCACCTCTGGATGCTCGTGGTAGAGCCGCACCGTGGCCTCGAAGTCCTCGCGACCGCTGCGGCTGCTGCCGAACAAGCGCAAGCCCTTCTCCAGCACCATGCGGGTGTTGATGGGCACGTTGTTCTCGGAGACGCCGAGCAGCGACACCGTGCCCTCGGGGTTGATGCGGTCGATGATCTGCTCGATGGCGGCGACGGATCCCTCGCCGCCGGCGCATTCGAAGGCGTGGTCGACGAGTTCTACGCCACTCACGTCGTCGACCAGATGCGTCTCGTCGGCGAACGTGAAGTCGTGCAGCTTCGATTCGTTGCGACCGAACACGACGATCTTCGCATCAGGGTACCGCGTATGCAGAAGCAGCGAGACGATGTAGCCCATGTTGCCATCGCCCCACACGCCAATGCGCTCGCGTCGGCCATGGGCAATTTTATCGAAGCGGGAGATGGCGTGGGTGGCCACGCTCACAAGTTCGGTAAAAGCCGCTACCTCGCAATTCACGTCCTGCGGGAGTAGCACCACGCGCTCCGGCGGAAGAACCATGCTCTCCTGCATGAACCCATCGAAACCGCTGCCACAGAACCGGCTGGACCGAAGGTAGTTCTCAGCGATAAATTCATCCTGTTCGGTGGGGGCGTTGGGGAGCATAACGACGATATCACCGGGCTGGAACGTACCTACGTTATCGCTGACCACACGGCCGATGCCTTCGTGGATGAGCGCCATGGGCAGTTTCTTGGCCAGCACCTCCTTGCTACGCGTTCCCTGGTAGTAACGTTGGTCGGCGTTGCAGATGGAGAGGTGCGTCGGCCGAACGATGACCTTGTCGGTGGTGTCCTGAGATACGACAACCGGCTCGATGGTTCGGGGGGCCGTAAGACGATAGACGGTATTCAGCATCGGCTAGGCCTCCAGCATCGCTTCTGCCACGCGCAGATCCTGCGGATAGGTGATCTTGATGTTCGACACGTCGCCGCGCACCAAAGCCACCTTCTTGCCGCGCAAAACGAAAGCCTTGCAAGCATCAGTGAGAATGGCGCTCTCTTCAGGAGTGAGCGACTCCAGCGTTTCGCGCAATTCGCGCATATTGAAGCTCTGGGGCGTCTGGCCTTGGTAGAGCACGCTGCGGTTCGGGATAGAAGAGATGAGCTCGCCGTCGAGACTCTCAACGATGGTGTCGGTGGCAGGCACGACGGTATCGCAGGCGCCATGAGCGAGAGCGGCGGCGATGTTATCCTCGATGATGCGCAGCGAGACGAAGGGCCGCACCGCATCGTGAGTGACGATGATGGAGGCGTCGTCCGCCTGGCACTCGTCCTCGAAGTAGCGGATGGCGTTCATGATGGTATCGTTGCGCTCGGCACCGCCAGCGATGACGTTGACGGCATCGGCGTACTGCGGGCAATGCCTGGCGATGATGTCCTTCGTCTGCTGAACCCAGGTTGCCGGCGTCAGCACGAGAATCCCGTCAAAGCATCCGGCAGCACAGAATTTCTCCAGCGTGTGAACGAGGATGGGCTTGTCGCCCAGATAGAAGAACTGCTTCGGCTTGTTAGGGTTCCCCATCCGAACCCCCGACCCTCCGGCCAATATGGCAGCAAACTGCATGTACGCTCCTTTGGTCAGCACGCAGCGCCCAAGACGCCACGGATCTTGTTACGTCTGCAATTCTACCATTGAGCCTCAAGCCCACAACGCCGTTCCACGACAGTCGCATATTGCCGAATGTTGTGAAAACTTACGTCAAACGGCCAAGAGTTGTATGTTCAAGCATAAAATGGATGCATCAAGCGCAAAAAGGAGCTCGTATGTCGATTTTGCTATTCCTCGTCCTCGGAATCATCGCCTTTTTCCTCATCAACTACTTGGGGGGAAGGCACATTCAACAATCCTACCAAAACGATCTCTTCGATGACGAATTCGGAAAGAGCACAGTATTCAATATCGCCTTTCGCATCATTGCCCCCGTCGTCGTCCTCACCCTCTTTGGTGCCCTTTGCTTTTTTGTTGGCCTCCGTTTCCAATTCTCGTGTCTTTTGATCTCTGGAGGAACCTATTGGACCCTTCGCATTTTGGCATGGGTGTCAAAGCGCCGAACCGTTCGCTCTAACCTTGCAATGGTCTTTGCCCAAGCCGCAGTTTCGCTCCTCTTGTCTTGGTATCTGTTTACGGCAATCGGGAATGACCCCTTGCGATCTCTGATTCCTGACGTCGGAGATGTTTCGCTGGAGTTTATCATCCTCGCCATGACCGTGCTGTTTTACATCTTGGCTGAAAGTCCGATGTTCCGAAAAGACCGCTCGCCTAGATCGCCTCTGATGGAAAAGCAGCTATAATCCTCCTTTGCAGATTGTGGGCTAGGAGGAGGACTCCTCATCGTCTGAACTG
>OLPU01000237.1_pt1 | contig 50469 bp, 40 predicted proteins | sample 1673111 | NCBI WGS metagenome assembly OLPU01 (sample SAMEA3136755, study PRJEB25190) | human gut metagenome | reverse complement strand
CCCCGCCCCCGGCAGCGGCTTGAGAGCCAGAAGCCGATTTCGGCGCCGAAGCGTTCGACATCCATCCCAGGCACGAACTCCACGCCGCCCACGGACTTGCCGTCTGCCAAGACAGCGAAATCCAGCGGCAGGAAACAAGCCCGCTCTTCCGGAATAAAACTGCCGCCCCGGGAAAACCGCCCCATCGGAAACCGCAAGCCTCCGCCCGGAAACCGAACCGCCGGGCAACGATGTCCGGCGGATGAAGGTCAGCGTTTCGACCGGCGGGATTTTTTCTTTTCCTGCCGCTCCCGGGCACGGCGTTCGAGCCGCACGCGGCGTTGCGTCAGGCGGAACGTATAGAGCAGCCCCACGAAACCCACGCCGAGCAGCGTGATCCAGAACCACACGGCAATGCCGCGCTCCATATACTCCAGGGCGTAGATTATCCCGGCCACCGCCACGATCATCATCACAAGGCGGACTATCTGCATCACATTGGTTTTCATATCAGTCTTCGTTTTGCGTATTTTTGCGGCCCATGCTCCGGGCGCGGACGGCCAGAATCCCCGACGCACCGATCAGTACGAGCGGCACGTACCAGATATCCCGCCCGTCGTCGGACAGGATCCGCCACAACGAAACGACGCCGCACACGAAGAAAAACACGGACATGATCGTCAGGAACCGTTGCATGGCACACATAGGTTACGGTATTTTGTATTTGTTCACCTCGTCGAGGTGCTTGCGTTTGCGCTTGTGGCATTCGTTGTACACCATCCCGACGCCTGCAAGCACGAACAATACGGCCACGACAAGGTCGAATATACAATTGCTGTTCGACAAGGCCCAGAATATATTGACTCCGAGCCACACGAGTGTCACGATCAGGAAAATCACGGCAACAGTAAAAGTCTTTTTGTTCATAGGCGTATTATTAAGTTAGTGTCAATCCTCGGAACAGTGACGCAACAGCCGTGGGATGGCAGGTGTCCAGGGCGTCAGTTGCCCTGCTCGCAGATGAATTTGATCCGCACCAGACGGATCTCCTCCTCGGTATAGTCGCCGCCCAGCTCCTCGATCGCCTCGTCGAGCGAATCGCTCTGGGCGTCCTCCTTGAAATAGAGGTAAATGTCCTCGATCTTGTCCTCGTCCATAAAGTCCCTCAGATAGTACGAGATGTCGAGCTTCGTACCCGAGTTGACGATGCCTTCTATTTCGGTCAGCAGTTCGTCGAAATCGAGGTCTTTGGCGCGGGCGATATCCTCGAAATCCATCTTCCGGTCGATGGACTGGATGATGAAGATCTTGTTGCCCGACTTGTTGCCGACCGACTTGACGATCATGTCCTGCGGGCGGATGATCTCCTTCTCCTCGACATAGGCCTTGATGAGCTTGACGAACTCCTCGCCGAACTTGCGGGCCTTGCCCACTCCCACGCCGGTGATGTTCTGCATCTCCTCGATGGTGATCGGGTACTGCACGGCCATGTCCTCGAGCGACGGATCCTGGAAGATGACGAACGGCGGCAGCCCGTGCTGCTTGGCCACTTTCTTACGCAAATCCTTGAGCATCGCAAAGAGTTCCTCGTCCGCCGCGCCGCCCTTGCCCATCGGGACGACGGCCTCGGCCTCCTTCTCCTCCTCGTCATAGTCGTGGTCGAGCGTTACGGTGACGGGGAAAGGCATGGCGATGAAATTCTCGCCCTTGCGGTTCACCGAGATCAGCCCGTAATTCTCGATATTCTTGTCCACCAGCCCCAGGATCAGTGCCTGGCGCAGCACGGCGCCCCAGAAACGCGCGTCGTGCTCGGCACCCGCCCCGAACCACTTGCTCTTGTTGTGGCCGTAGCTCTTGATGAGCGCCGTGGTCTTGCCCGTGAGCACGTTTATCAGATAGTCGGCCTTGAACTTGTCGCCGATGTCGCGCAGCGCCTCGAGCGCCATCTTGAGCGCCGCCCGCGCGTCGATCTTCGGCTTGGGATTCCGGCAATTGTCGCAGTTACCGCAGTTCTCCTCCGTATACTCCTCGCCGAAATAGTGCAGCAGCGTCTTGCGGCGGCACATCGAACTCTCGGCATAGGACACCGTTTCCAGCAGCAGCAGCTTGCCGATCTCCTGCTCGGCGATGGGTTTGCCCTGCATGAATTTCTCCAGTTTCTGGATGTCCTTGTAACTGTAAAACGTCAGGCAGTAACCTTCGCCGCCGTCGCGGCCGGCACGCCCAGCCTCCTGATAGTAAGCCTCGATGCTCTCGGGCGCGTTATTGTGAATGACATAGCGCACGTTGGGCTTGTCGATACCCATGCCAAAGGCGTTGGTGGCAACCATCACACGCACGTCGTCGCGCACAAATGCCTGCTGGTTTTGCGTTCGAGACTCCATGCCCATACCGGCGTGGTAGCTCGCAACGCGCATATCGAGTCCCTGTTTTTCCACTGAATCTTGCAATGTTAACGTCAGCTCGTCCACGCTCTTGCGCGTGGCACAGTAGACGATTCCCGCCTCGTCGGGATGTTCTGTCACATACCGACAAATCCACGATGCCTTCTGGCGCTCGGGCATCTCCCGCACCTCAAACGATAAATTGGGCCGATCAAAACCCGTCACCACAACCTGCGGTGCATGCAAGCACAGCATCTGCTGGATATCCATACGCACGCGCTCGGTTGCCGTAGCGGTAAACGCCGCCACCACCGGACGTTGTGGCAGCGCCTCGATAAACTGAGCGATCTGAAGATACGCCGGCCTAAAATCCTGCCCCCACTGACTCACGCAGTGAGCCTCATCAACGGCCAAAAGCGGAATGCCCATACCGCCTGGCTGCGCCGCGGCCTGGGCAAATGCAATAAAGCGCGGGTCCGCCAGGCGTTCGGGCGCCACGAACATAAGCTGATAGGCACCGTCGGCCGCTCGTTTGAGCACAGTATTTTGCTGAGGAATGGAAAGCGACGAGTTGAGGTAGCTCGGATGCGCACCGGCAGCAAGCAGCGCCCGCGTCTGGTCTTCCATAAGCGAGATAAGCGGGCTCACCACCAAGGTAAGACCCGATCCCATGAGCGCAGGCACTTGGTAGCAAATGGACTTACCCGCACCTGTGGGCATCACGGCAAGAACGTCGCGCCGGGCAAGGATCGAAGAGATAACGCGCTCCTGGCCCGGTCTGAACGACTCATAACCAAAATATCGCCCAAGCGTAGCATGCGCTTGTTCGAGGGCAGCGGATAGCGAGCCCCCGTTTGCTATCGAAAACATCTGTGACACCTAAACTCGTCTCCGACACCAAACGGTACCCTACAGCGCGGCGGCCAGGGCGTCGAGGTCCTCCTGCGTTGTTGCCCAGCTGGTAGCCAATCGCACAACCACATGGTCCTCATCATAGGTATCCCAAAAGCTCAGGCAAATCTGCTTGCCCAAGCGCTCATACTCGCCCTTTTCCAAAATGATGAACTGCTGATTGGTGGGAGACTCCAAGAACCAACGTGCGCCGCGCTCGTGCAGCAGGGCGCGCAAACGCCCTGCCATATCGATAGCATTGCGCGCAATGCGCACATAGGTACCATCCGTAAACAGCGCCTCGAACTGCACGCCCAGAAGGCGACCCTTAGCCAAAAGCGCACCATGCTGCTTGATGCGCGGAATCGGGTGCGCGGGAGCATTGCCCGAGGGAAACACTACCGCCTCGCCGCATAATGCCCCCACCTTGGTTCCGCCGATATAAAAGACATCGCACAGCTGGGCGAGCTGCGGCAGGGTGATATCGCATTCGGGGGATGCCAGGGCATAGCCCAAGCGCGCACCATCCACAAAAAGCGGAATCTCGTGCTTCTGGCAGACCTCGTAGATTGCCGCCAGCTCATCACGGGAATAGAGTGTGCCAAGCTCCGTCGGGAAGGAAATATATGCCGCTCCCGGGAAGACCATGTGCTCATGATTGTCATCTGCATAGAACAGATCAATCAGCTGTTCCAGCTCATCGGCGTGCATCTTGCCCTCATGCCCAGGAACCGTCAGCACCTTATGACCGCCAAATTCAATAGCCCCCGCCTCATGGCAGGCAACGTGCCCCGTGGCCGCGGCGACCACGCCCTCATAAGGAGCAAGCAGCATGTCGAGCACAACTTGGTTGGTCTGCGTGCCGCCTGCAAGGAGAAACACGTCGGCATCCGGCGCCTCGCAAGCCTGACGAATCAGCTCCTTGGCGCGAGCGCAATGGGGGTCTTCACCGTAACCGGTCATTGCCTCCATGTTGGTATCGACCAAAGCTGCCAAAACCTCCGGGCAAGCGCCAAAGGAATAATCGTTCTCAAACGTAACCAAAAGATGCTCCTTCTTCTCGGTCTGCGGCAGATCGTCAGACGCATTACCGCAGCGGTTATTCAAACATAAACGAACACCGGGGCATGGCAAACAACTCGGTGCATCGCCCTATCCCGGCGCCATAGCTCACGCTAATCGTCGTCGCCGCTCGCTCCCAACTGGCACAAAACGGCAAGCGCTGCAGCAACGGGTCCCCGCTCGTCATCGGCATTGAGACCGCGCCCCACGCCCGAACCGGCACCAGCTCCCGTGCGATAGGGAATCGACAGCTTGCGGGAACGGGGGAACACCACCGCCCCCAGGCGATCTTTAAGATCGAACGCCACCTTCTTGGGTACGTCCACGCCCAAAAACGTCAAGCGTCCACCGCTGAGCGTCACGCTTTCCAACCCCAAGCGCTCTGCGCGAATGCGAATGCGAGCACGGTCAAACAGGTTGAGGCCCGCCTGCGGCAGCTCGCCGTGAGCAGCCTCGCTCTCCTCTTGCAGCCGGTCCACGCTCTCCAGATCATCCGCCGCGGCAAGCTTACGATATGCGAGCACCCGCTCATCCACACGCGGCAGGTACTCTTCGTCCAAGAAGAAGTCCGCCGGGATGTTGATGGCAACGCCCGCTGCCTCAACGGTCTCGGAATCGTCCCCGCGTGCCTCGGCAACAGCCTGGCCCAACATCTGCGTGAACAGGTCAAAGCCCACGCTCGACAAGTTGCCGTGCTGCTCGGCCCCCACAAGTGACCCAGCGCCACGAATCTCCAGGTCGCGCATGGCAATGCGCATGCCGCTGCCCAGATCTTGGAACTCCGAAAGCGCTGTCAGACGTGCCGTCGCCTCTTCGGTAAGCGGCGTCTCACCCGGGAACATAAAGTACGCGTACGCCTGCGTGGCAGAGCGGCCCACACGGCCCTTGAGCTGATAAAGCTGAGCCAAACCCAGGCGCTGCGAATCCTCGATAATCAACGTGTTGGCATGAGCGTTGTCGATACCCGACTCCACGATGGTCGTGGCGATGAGCACGTCGATTCTTTTCTCGGCAAACTCAACCATCACGTCTTCTACCTCGCGCGGACTCATCTTGCCGTGCGCCACGCCCACACGTGCCTCGGGCGCAGCCTCATGCACGCGCTCGACCGCATCGTCGATAGTCTTCACGCGGTTGGACACGTAGTACACCTGGCCTCCGCGGCCCACCTCCAAACGAATGGCGGCACTCACTACGTCGGGGTCGTACTCGCCCACATGCACGATCACCGAGCGTCGTCCCGTAGGCGGCGTGGTGATAAGGCTCATGTCGCGCACGCCCGAGATAGCCATCTGCATGGTACGCGGAATAGGTGTTGCAGAAAGCGTGAGGACATCGATCTGCTCGCGCAGGTTCTTGAGCTGCTCCTTATGCTGCACGCCAAAACGCTGCTCCTCGTCGATGATCACCAGTCCCAAATTGTGGGGGTTCACATCGGCGGAAAGCAGGCGATGCGTTCCGATGAGCACATCGACCTTTCCTTCGGCAAAAGCCGCAAGCGCGCGCTTTTGCTGCCCCGGCGTCCTAAAGCGCGAAAGCACATCCACTTCCACGCCAAAGGGGGCAAAGCGCTCAAAGAACGTCTGGAAATGCTGCTGCGCCAAAATGGTCGTGGGACACAGCACCATCACCTGGCGCCCAGAATCCACGCACTTGAAGGCAGCACGCAGGGCAACTTCGGTCTTGCCAAAACCCACGTCGCCACAGAGCAGGCGGTCCATGGGCTTTGCCGCCTCCATGTCCGCCTTGATATCGGCGATGGCGTCGAGCTGATCATGCGTCTCCTCGTACGGAAAGCTCTCCTCCATCTCGATCTGCTCGGGCGTATCGGGCGGGCACGCAACGCCGGCAATGGAGGAGCGGCGCGTATAAAGATCCACCAGATCGAATGCAAGCTTCTTGGCGCTTTTACGTGCCTTGCCCGTAGCACGGCTCCAATCGGCAGTGTTCAAGCGCGTCAAGCGCGGCTTGTCGCCGTCGGGGCCAACATAGCGCGTGATGCGGTCCACTTGCTCAAGAGGCACGTAAAGTTTGTCGCCATCAGCGTATTCAAGCAGGAAATAATCGCGCTCGCGACCTCCCACCTCCTGGCGGACAATTTGAGCAAACAGGGCAATACCATGCGTGGCATGGACCACGTAATCGCCCGGCTTGAAGGGGAACGTGACCTCGGTGATATCCACGCGACGACGCGTGCGTCCGCGTTTGGCATCCATGCGAGCATTCAGATCGGCGATGGAAAAGACAGCCAGATGCGCATCGGGAATCACGCATCCCTGCTGAATGGGCGCATCCACAAAGGTCACGCGGCCGCGCGTGAGCGTGGGAACCGTGTAGGAGGCGCCTTCTTCAAGACCGCGGGCGTTCAGTGAGTCGGCAGTGCGGCGAGAGACGGCAGGCTCGTGCACGCCCGCGCCCCGGCGCTCGCCTGTGGCAATGCGCTCGGACGAATCGGCCGCAAGCACATGCACGCTCGCCTTTCCTGCCACAACGCCGGCGTTTTCGGGAGCAGCCGTAAGCGACTCCTCAAACGGAATAGATTCGTCGGTAAAGCTGAGCTCCATGGATTCACGCGCGCCGCGATCGGGAATGGCAAAGACGACCGCGCAGCGATTGTTCACCACTTCTTGGACACGCGAAAGAAAACGCGTATCCGAACCGGCGATAGCAGGCTGCTCGATCTTGAGTTCGGCCGTCACGGCACCGCCGGCGCGGATGAGCGAAACGTAGTTCAAACGCTGCTGATGACCAAAGTCGAGCTGCTGAGCGCGCACGTAGAGCCCGTCGAGCTTTGATACGCCCGCCTCGCCTGCACGACGCTCCAAGTCCTCATAGGCTCGGATGCAATCGTCAAAAAGCGAGCGAGGCTCGGAAAGAACCACCAGGGTATCGTCGCTCACATGGGCAAGCGGACTCACCGTCGACTCGTAGAGCAAGGGCAAGAAGCGCTCGAGCTCGGGCGTGACGATACGCGCCTGAACCATCTCCAGGAGCGCAGCGAGCTCGGTATCGCTTTTCGCTGGCGCGTACAGCGCCGAGGTGATGCGATGAACGGCATCGTCGGTAAGCGCAAGCTCGCGACAGGGATAAATCTCGACCGCATCGGCATCGCCGATCGTCTGACCAGTCGACGCAACCATATGGCGAATACGGTCGAGCTCGTCGCCAAAGAACTCCATGCGCACGGGCGACGAGGCCTGCGCAGGATAGACATCCACGGTATCGCCGTGCACGTGAAAATAGCCAGGTTCGGGCGCCGCATCGGCAGACGTGTAGCCCATGGATACAAGACGCGCGGGCACCTCCTCAAAAGGAATCTCGTCACCCACGGCAAAGGTTGCGGACTCCCAATAGCCGCTCTCGCGCGGAGGCACACAGCGCAGCAGGGCACGAGCCGAAGTCACAAGCACGCATGCCTCGCCACGAGCGATACGCCCAAGCGCAGCACAACGCGTGGCCACCGCAACGTCGTCTGGCTTTTGGTCTTTCCAGGGGTAATCCGTGCGCTCGGGGAAGCGAGCCACGTGCTCGCGGCCCAGATAGGCCATGAGCGCTCGCGCTGCGCGATCGGCCGCTTCCTCGCCGGAAACCACATATACGCAAGGGCGCGGATGCCGAGCGAACTGCGAAGCCAGCACAAGAGTGCGCGCCGAGAGCGACACGGCAAGCGTCGCATCCTGACCGTCCGTCAACGCCTGCTCGATGACCTGCAAGCCTTCGGCAGTATGGAGTTGTGCAGCTATGCGATGAATGAGCATCGATCATTCCTTACGTTCAAAACAAAACAACGGATCTGGCCATTGCGCACAAGACGTCACAAATAAGCCTACCCGCACAAATCAGTTACAGGAGGGGCAAAGATCTGCCAGCGGGCACTCTGCACATTTGGGGGAACGGGCAGAGCAAATCTCGCGGCCAAAGGATATCCACTGGTGATTGACCGATTCCCAATACTCATGCGGCAAAATCTTGAGCAAATCTTGCTCTGTTTTGAGCGGCTCCTTCTCGTGTGTCTTGGGCGAGAGCGCCAGCCGATGCGCGATGCGATTCACGTGCGTATCCACCGCAATGCCTTCCACAATGCCAAAGCCCACATTGAGGACGATATTTGCCGTCTTGCGCCCCACACCGGGCAGCTTTTGCAGCTCGCGCATGGTCGAGGGCACCTCACCGCCATAATCGGCCACAATCATCCTTGCGGCCTCCGCGCAGTGCTTGGCCTTGGTCTTATAAAAGCCCAGCGACTTGATTACATCCATCACGTCGGCAACGCTGGCACCCGCCATCTCATAGGGTGTGGGCCAGCGACGAAAAAGCTCTGGAGTTACCTTGTTCACCTGGGCATCTGTTGTCTGCGCAGAAAGCAGCACCGAGATAACCAGACGAAACGGATTTTGATGATCCAAGAAGCACTCAACCGGACCGTACCTTCGGTTCAGGCGCTCACATACCTCGATGGCGCGTTCGCGACGCGAAGCATTGGTTTCGCGCGGCATCAGTCAACACCTCCTCGCACATCGGAACCAGAAGAGACGGCATCGAAATGCGCGGTGGCAGCGGCACCAACCGCCGCGCCCTCGACCGAATCGTCCCCCGGCACTTCAGGCAGCACCGAGGTCACCCCCAACAGGCGCTCAGCCTCCTCCACATCTTCCATCGTGCCGATGGAGCCGAGCTTGCGCTCAATCACATTGGTGCGCGTGGTGATGATCGAATCGACCGTGCGACCCGCTGTATCTATCTGGCGACGCGCCAAGCGCAGCGCATCCTGATAGCGCGGCAACTCCGCCTTGACCGCAGAAAGAACTCGCAGCACATCGTCGGTCTGCTTTTGCAGACGAAAAGTCTGGTAGCTCATCTGCAAGCTGTTGAGCAGCGCAGCCATGGTGCTGGGCCCGGCTACGTTTACATGGTAGTCGCGCGAGAGCAACTCGATAAGACCCGGTCTGTTGACGACCTCGGCATAGAGGCCCTCAAACGGCAAGAACATGATGCCAAAATTCGTGGTCTCGGGCACCGAAAGGTATTTTTCGCAGATGTCTTTGGCCTCCGATTTAATGCGAGCATCCAAGATGCGACGCGCCGCCGCCACGGCATCGGCGTCACCTGCATCCATGGCCTCGCGCAGATGCTCGTAAGCATCGCCTGGAAACTTCGAATCGATAGGCAGCAAGATGGGGTCGCCCGCCTCCACGGGCAACTTGACGGCAAACTCGACGCGCTCGGTTGAACCGGGTTTGGTGGCAACGTTCTCAACGTACTGCTCGGGTGCCAAAATCTGGGAGAGAATCGCCCCCAGCTGAACCTCACCCAAAATTCCGCGCGTCTTGACATTGCCGAGCACGCGCTTAAGGTCACCCACGCCCGCAGCGATGCTCTGCATATCGCCCAGACCTTTATAGACGGCCTCGAGCTGCTCGCTCACCTGCTTAAACGAAGCCGCGAGGCGGTCGTTGAGTGTGTGCGAGAGCTTTTCGTCCACCGTCTGACGCATCTGCTCCAGCTGTCGCTCGTTATCCTGGCGAATGGCTGCCAGCTGCTGCTCGACCGATGCCCGCACCGCCTCGAGACGCACTTCGGTTGCCTCACGCGTCTGGCCCATCTGCTGTGACACTTCGCGACGCAAGGCGTCCGTCTGTGTCGAAGCCTGCTGCAATGCGCGCACAAGCGATTCGAAGCGTTGCTGCTCTGCAGCCGAGAATGCCGCCTGCGTCTGGGTCTGCGTGCGCAACTCGAGACGAGCGTCGCGCAGGGCATCCTCGAGGCGCACCAAGATATCGAGTTCCTCGTCCACATGCTCCGCAAGACCAGCATCGCGGCTATTGCGCCTCATAGCTACCGCCGTCAGCACAGAGGCGACAGCCGCAACGCACGCCGCAACCGTGCAGCAAACCAATAAGATGTTCAATCCAACCGCCTTACCTGCGATTTTTTACCGGGTTCATTATAGGGTATCGCCAGGCATCAACTGGAAAACATCGCGATGACCAAACCGCCGTACGCTTGCATCTTGGCAAAAAGCTCGCCCATAAGCAAAGTGAGCTCCTGGGGAGACGCACCATTGAGAATGCACGTCAATGCATACGACCCCACAAAAGCAGCAAAAAGCAAAATGGGCACCAGGACCACAACAAGGAGAGAACGCGCCACCGCAGCCCCTCGACGACGTCGCGTACGCCGACGATCAAACTCCAGCTGCTCGGCATACGATTCCTGAGCGATCGAATACGGCTCCTCGGATACACCCGCGCACCGTTTGCGTCCAAACCCTCGAATTGAATCCCTCAGCGACCCTTTTGCCGAAGAGGAACCTGCCGGCTTCGCCGAGTTTGGTGTCGGAGCGGATGCGAATAATCTTTGGTCAAGTAGCGATCGATTCATCTGCGACGTGTCCTCGGCGCTACCGACAACGCCCGGGCCCTCCGACATGCTGCGCAGGCGCTTCAGCTGTTCTCGCTGTTCGCGCAGCAACCGAAGCTGCTCCTGCTGGGGAGTCTCGATAAACAAGCTCATATTGGCCTCCCTTACGGAAGGGCATGTACGAAGGATTGTCAGCACCATCATGCGAGCGATGCCATGCGTGGTCAAGCAGTATTTAGGCGGGCGGCACGCTTAGCAAGTATCGCCTGGCAAATCAGCTGAGCACATCTAGTGCGCCACAAAATATCGGTCAGCATCCGAGCGCTTCTGGCAAAAGCCCTCGCGCGCAAGGTCTTCCAAAATCGACTGAGCTACATCAGGCGCAACCGCAGGACGTCCCGCGCAGGCTTCCATCTTGTCCAGAGCAGCTCGCGCCTCGCCCGCATTCAAACCGCCCTCGCCCGCCTCGAGCAAACAGCGGACAAGAGCCGCGCGCTTCTGGCGGCGCGAACCCTCAAAAGCAGACTGCCTTGAATACGAAGCAGAGCGACGCGAAGGGTTGGGAATCGTCTTTTTAAGATATGCGCCGTAATCGAGCATCGCATAATACCAGGTGCGCGGCGTATCTCGCTCGTCTTCGGGCAGGGCAAAGCGCCCCTCGGGCACCTGTGGGCCAGGACACGTAGCCTCTACAATACCCACCAGCTCCTTGTCGGGCACCGCCGGAACATCTGGAAAAAAGTGATGCAGGATCACTGTGCGCACATTGGTCTCGAGATACACACCGGGCAAATCAAACGCAAAGGAGCGGATACCTTGCGCCGTCGCCGGGCCCACCCCCGGAAGTTCACACAAAGCAGAGGCGTCACGTGGAAACTCGCCATCGAATCGCTCCATGATATACATCGCCGCCCTATGCAGCGCAAGCGCACGACGGTTGTATCCCATACCCTGCCAAGCAGCCAAAACATCAGCAACGGGCGCTTGAGCCAAGGCCCCAACAGTGGGAAAGCGTTCGAGCCACGCAGGCCATCGATCGCAAACGCGCACCACCTGCGTTTGCTGCAGCATCACCTCAGAAAGCCAGATGCCATATGGATCGCGCGTGCGGCGCCACGGGAGGTCGCGATACAAACGGACCCCTTCCGATCGCACAAGCTTACGAAAGGGGTCTGCATTCATCTGTATCTGCTCCTAATCCGCGCGGAAAAGAAGCAAGCATCGCCTATGCGAGGCGACGGCACTTTTCGGCGCACGAAACGTACTCGGCAAACGATTCGCGGTTGGCAAACTTGGCATCCACCGCCGGAGCAAGCGTGCCCTGAACCACGTCGGCAAGCGTCACAGAGTCAAGGTAATCAACCATAAGAGCCTGTGCGCCCATCCAAATGGAATGATAGCAGCAAGAATTCATGCGCGGGCATTCGGCACCGTTGGCAGTGCAATCATTCATAACCATGGGACCCTGAACAGCCTCGACGATCTGCCTGATTGTGACATCATTGGGGTCCGCCTTGAGACGCATGCCACCATGCACGCCACGCAGACTTTCCACGATGCCCGCCTGCACCAGGCCGTGTTGAATGGATCGAGCAAACGAATAGGGCACGTCTACCTGCTCTGCAGCAGCCCTAACCGACAAGAGATTATTTTCGCCATCCGCAAGCATCGCGAGCATGCGAAGAGCGTAGTCGGTCTTTCGAGAGATATCCATCCCCCACCCCTTAATATTTCGATTCCGTCAAAGGATAGCCTCACCAAAAGGCCGAAATAACCGCATGACGTGCGTATCTTGCAAATTACTATACCTCTCTATCAAAATTATTTGTATCTTAAAAACTAGACAAGTTTGCAAACGGTCAAAAATGGAATAAACAGCAACGTATGCGTTGGGTTCATTAAAGAGTTATATGATGCTTTATCTTGAAATGAATCCAAGCTCAAGGCATTAATTTTTCACTATTTACCGCATTTTGATAGGGTGTTCGAGATCGTCAATACTGCTTGCGATTAGTGAAGGAGTTGTGAAACGAATGCCCCATATTCGACGCAAACAGCCTGTTCCAAGAGAACGAATTGGCACGTGATAACACAGCGTGGGGGCTATTAAACTGACTCAAAAAGAGAAAGGGCCACGCTTGGAACGCAGCCCTGCACGTTTGGAAGTGTCCATGCCGAGCAACCCGCAAATGGCGTCGTCGGCATGTTGGGGTATTACTCGGCCGACTTCTTTGCAGCCGACTTCTTTGTCGTCGACTTCTTTGCAGTCGTTTTCTTAGCCGTCGTCTTCTTGGCTGCAGAAGTCTTCGACCCGGCGGCGCCGCGTCCGCGAGACGTTGTTTTCTTTTCCTTGCTGGGGCATTCCATGTTCACGCAGATGCGCCATGGACCACGCGCTGTCTCGACCACCACAATGGGGGCGCCACACTCCGGGCAGGTCTCACCCGTTGCCTGCAGTTTACCGCGCGCCGGCAGCGGATAGCTCACGCCGCAGTCATCGTAGTTGGTGCAGCGGATAAAGCGCTTGCCGCTCTTTTCACTCTTGTGCGCGATCAGGTCGCCATGGCGTCCTGCCTCGGCGCACACCTTGCACTCGCCCACCTTGAGGTCGGGCTCAAAATTGGTGGGGCATTTGGGGTTCACGCACTGCTCATATGCCTTGCTGCGGAACGGCTGACACTTGATGCGCGGTGCCCCGCACTCGGGGCACACGCCGGCCTCGCCCTCCAGCGGGCTCACCTTGACGCCCGAAGGGACAGGATAGGTCACATCGCAATCCGGCCAGCCCATGCAGCCAATAAAGCTGCCACGCGTCTTGGCGCTCGTCTTCATGACCAGATCCTTGCCGCACTTGGGGCATTCGCCCACCTTTGCGTCGGCGGTCACAGCGTCGGAGATGGCCTCCCCTAGGTCATCTTTATGCTCAATCAACGCATCGAGCATGCCTGCGAGCAGAGCGCGCGAATGGTCAACCACGTGCTCCTGCGTATCCTTGCCCTCTGCCACGCGCGTCATATCCGCATCCAGCTCGGCAGTCATCTCGGGCGTGGTAATACGCGGAGCAAACTCGTGCAGGGCGTCGATGATAGCCATGCCCAGCTGGCTTGGCTCGATGGGGTCGTTTTTAAGATAGCGAACGGTATAGAGACGCTCGATGATGCTCGCGCGCGTGGACTTGGTGCCCAGGCCGCGCTTTTCCATCTCTTGTACGAGCTTGCCTTGGCTATAGCGCGCGGGCGGCTCGGTCTGCTTCGCCTCAAGCTTGATGTCGTGTACATCGATAACGTCGCCTTGCGCCAGCGCCGGAAGTTGCTCATCGCGCTTGAGGCCATACGGATACGCCTCACGAAAACCCGGATCTACCAGCACATCACCGGTTGCCGTGAACGGCTCGCCCGCAACGTCGATAGAAAGCTTGGTGTTCTCGATGGTTGCAGGGCCCATAAGCGTAGCCAGGAAACGGCGTGCGATAAGGTTATAGAGCTTCTCCTGGCCGCCATCGAGGGTCTCGGGGTCGCCCTGACCGGTAGGATGAATGGGCGGATGGTCGGTGGTCTCGGTCTTGCCACGCGTGGGCTTCATGGGACCGGCAAGGACCTTTTTGCATACGGGAGCAAGCGCTGGCGAACCCGACGACAGCCCTTTGACGATACCCTCAAGATCGAGCGAGCGCGGGTAAACCGTGTTGTCGACACGGGGATACGAAATAAAACCACTCATATAGAGGGACTCGGCAATGCGCATGGTGCGTGCAGGCGAAATGCCCTCTGCAGCAGCGGCGGCCTGGAGGGACGTGGTGTTAAACGGCACAGGGGGCTGCTGCTTGCGCGAGCGCTTGGACACCTCGACGATCGTGCCCGTCGTTGCATGCTCAACATGGGAAAAAGCATCTTCTGCCGCAGCCTTATCGGTAAAGCGCGGCGTCTTATGCGAAATCTTAAACTCAGAGTCGGCCGTAGCGCCCATACCGCGGATCTGCCAATAATCCTCAGGCACAAATGCCCTGCGCTCGCGCTCGCGCTCGACAACCAACGCCAAGGTAGGCGTCTGCACACGGCCGGCAGAACGAACATTGCCAAAACCGCCAAACTTGGCAAGAGTCAAGTAGCGCGTAAGCACCGCGCCCCAGATCAGGTCGATATACTGTCGGCTCTCGCCGGCATCGGCCAAATTCTCGTCAAGCTCAACAAGGTTATCGAACGCAGCCGTGACCTCAGCCTTAATGAGTGCAGAGTAGCGCGCACGCGAAGCGGGCACATCGGGGGCCACCTCGCGTACCATGCTAAGAGCATCGGCACCGATAAGCTCGCCCTCACGGTCAAAGTCGGTAGCGATAATCACGGAATCGGACTTCTTGGCAAGATTCTTGAGCACGCGGATGATCTCGCGCTCTGCGGGATTCTTGATAATGGGAGACCATGTAAGGTACGGGAGGCTCTCTACCTTCCAACCCTTGATGTTGATTCCGTTGGGCAAAAAAGGACGACGCTTGCTCTCGTAAGGCGGGCGCGCCAGGCCATCGGGCACATCGGCAGGCAGAACCTCGCCGTCTTCGGTCAGCGAGTACCAACCTTGTTTCTCGTCGAACAGGATCTCATCGGGAAAATCGGGAGCCAAAATATGGCCCGCCAGGCCCATGGAGACCCACTCTTCGCCATCCACCGTAAAACGATAGACCGCGGTGTTGTACACCTTGTCGTTTTTAGGCTTGCCGGCATCGCTCAGCAGCTGAGCGATCTTCTGTGCGGCGATATTCTTCTCGGCGATTACGAGCTTCACAAGCATGCTCCTGAAATCGGTAGGCTTTCAAGCGGTACAGTATACAGGTTTAAAGAATATTTGCGCAGGTACCCGTGCTCATGACACACAAAAGCACGGGTTCCCTTCAAATGGACGCCACAAATGGCATCGCACATCAGGAAACCCGTGCCGGTATTCGCAGAGCTATTAAGCGATTGGAGTGCGAGCGCTACTCGTCATCCTCATCGGAGAAGAAGCCCAGGCGACCCTCCGTAAGGCCCTTCTTGCCGTCGCGCGCAATGATGACCATGCGCGTCACCGCAAGCGAAATCTCATAGAGCGAGAGCATGGCGGCATACATGAATATCAAGGTGACAGGGCTTGCATCGGGCGTGATCGAGGCCGAAACCACCAGCATTGCAACGTAAATATAGCGCCATGCCGAACGGAACTTGGAATACGGCACGATGTGGAAGACAGCCAGGTAGAAAACGATCAGTGGCAACTCGAATGCCACGCCAAAACCAATCATCAGCAAAATCTCGATGTTGATATAGTCCTCAAGATTCGCAAAGACCGAGGCAATGGCATCGGCCTCTCTCAGCAGCCACTCAAAGCCTGCCGGGACAATGATGAAGTAGCAAAAGACCGCGCCGATGAAGAACAACGCCGTAGCAGCAAGAACAGTGGGAACAACCCAACGACGCTCATTGGGCTTGAGCGCCGGCAGGAAAAAGCCCAAAATCTGCCAGATGATCATCGGCGTACACATGACCACAGCGATCTTGATGGCGATAGAGAATCTCAGGGCAAAGCCGCCGAGCGAGGTAGTGATGTAGAACTTGCCATCCGGAACGTACGGGACAATGGGCTCCTTCAGGATGTCCACCAGCACGGGCGTGGCAAAGTACATGACGACGGTAGCAACCACAATGGTGACGATCACAATGGTAAGACGACGACGAAGCTCTCCCAGGTGATCGAGAAGCGGCATGCGCGCAGGTCCGATGGGCATTATCGGTCGCCTCCTTCCACAGCATCGCCGGGCTGGGCAGAGGCCTCAGCATCCTGGGCATCGGTTTGCTCGGCCTCCGCCTTGCGCTTGCGCGGGCGGCGAGCATAAAGGTCAGCCGTGGCACGGTCCTCGGATTCGGCCTCGGTATCCGCAGCGGCGATCTCGCTCGCGGTATCGGTAGCATCGCCTGCAGGTGCAGGTTCGGAGGCAGCAGCGGCGACATCAGCAACCGCGGCGTCCTTCTCGGCGGCATCGCCTTCCTGCGCTGCCTGCTCGGCGGCAGCCTTCTCGGCAGCCAGGCGAGCACGGCGCTCGGCAAACGTCTCCTTGCGAGCGGGAGCCTCGGCCTCCTCGGCAGAAGCATCGGCGTCGTCGTCATCGTCGTCAACACGACGTGGGCGCGTGGGCTCGTTGACCGCAGCGGTCATGGGGTCGACCACCTCGGACTGCACCACACTGGTGAGCTTTTCTTGCGTCTCGCGGAACTGACGAAGCGCACGTCCAATGGTGCGACCCATCTGGGGCAGTTTATCCGGCCCAAAGAGAAGAAAGCCGAAGACCAAAATGATCGCCAGCTCAGTCGATCCAATACCGAACAAGGAAACCTCCAACAAGCATGCGCTACGGCACCTGCGACCGTGCCCTCAGCGCAGCATCATGCGAACAAGCGAGCAAAAGTATACCCCGAAGTAGGGCGGCTCGAGGCCGCCCTAAACAAGACTGTGGATTGTTTACGCAGCGCCCATAGGTTCCGCTGTCTAAGCGGCGCTCATGCCAATCTCTTTGTCGACGCCCAGAAGCTGCGCCACGCGCATCACGCCCATCTGAGCGCCCGTGATGGCAAAGCTCTTCTGGTGGTCACGCGCATGATGTGCGGCGCCCACAAGTACGCCGATACCCGTGGAGTCGATATAGGACACCTGCGAAAAATCGAGCTCGACCTCCGCCGGAGGCTGCTCGAGCGCAAGATCGATCGCGGTGCGCAGTGCATCCGCATTGGAAATATCGACCTCGCCCGCAACGTGGACGGTATAGCGTTCAGGCGTGGGGCTGGTGGTGATGCCGAGTTCCATGTCGTCTCCTTTGCCTTTGATGAAAACAGCCGTGCATCAACCAGACATGGTGACGCACGGCGAGATGAAACTACCTTGCGAACAGCGAAGGCCCTCGCTTTGTCAATTGTAACGTGCGAAAGGACAGCTTCCCTAGTCGCGCAACCTGATTCGCAATTCCTCTGCACGGCGCAAGATGGCATCCACGTCGTCCCGCTCGGCCTCGCATGGAAGCGAAAAACCCTCGGCGCGATCGTAAACCACGCGACCGTCGATCATCGTCATCATGACGTCGTTACGGCTGGCAGAATGCACTACCGCAGCATGCGGCGAGTTGGTGGGAACCTGCATGGAGTTCGAGAGGTCCACCGCCACGATATCGGCGCGCTTGCCAATCTCCAGCGAACCAATCTCCTTGTCCATGCCAATAAGGCGCGCCGCATCGATGGTGGACATGCGAAGCATATCGTGCGCAGACAGGAATCCCTTGTCACCTGAGGTCGCACGCTGCAACAGCAGGCCAAAGCGCATCTCCTCCAAAGGATCGGTGGAGTCTGCTGCGGCGGGAGAGTTGGTGCCCAGCGCCACGGGGATGTGCGCATCGCGGAATGCCAGCAGCGGGGTCACGCCGTTGCCGAGCTTGGCGTTGGAACGCGGGCAGGCAACAACGCCCACGTTTTGCTCGGCCAGGCGCTCGATGTCACCCGGTTCGATGCAGATCGCATGAATCGCCACGACCTCGGGTGCGTAGAGGATGCCCCAGTTGAGCGCATAGCGGATGGGGGAAACGCCCGTGGGCAGGAAGGTATCGGATTGCAGTCCCTCGTACGCATGGGACTCCTCGCTATCGGCGGCAAGAGCAAACGGCGAGGAACCGTAGCGGATAAAGTCCGCCTCCTCACGAGAACCCGCCACATGGACGGCGACAGGGGTCTGCTCGTCGGCATATTCACCAATGGCGCGCAATACCTCGGGGTGCACGGCATAGATCGAGCCCGGTCCGATGCCCACGCGCACGAGCATGTCGCGATCGGCGGCAAAGACGCGCCAGTCCTGAATGTCACGATCGGCAGCGGCCATATCGGCCTCGACGTCGCATTTCTTTGGAGTGATGACCTCGCGATAGATCACGCCGTGCTGGCCGGTAGCGGCGATGGCACGCAGGGGCGCTCCCGTCTGCGTTACATCGGCAATAGCGGTGATGCCCGCAGACAGAGCCTGCACGGCTCCCAACAGCGCTGCGTCCTCCCAATCCTGCGAAGTGAGCAGGCGGCTCTTCTCCACGATGCGAGCCTTCCAGGGCGCATACGGCACATCCTCAAAAATGCCGCCCATGGTGGAGTACTCCAAATGGCTGTGTGCGTCCACAAAACCGGGAATGAGCGCTGCGGTGCCAAAGTCGCGCACCTCGTCATCCGGATACCAATAGCGCAGCTCATCAAGGGTACTTACAGCAGCAATGCGACCGTTTTGCACCACAACGGCGCCGTTTTCGATGGCACGCCCCACAACGGGCAAGACATATCGAGCGGTTAAGATCATGACAATCCCCCTGAATACATGGGTGCGCCCCGCATGCAGTCGCAGGCTCGGGCGCTCGAACGGTATGTGCTATTCGAGCTACTCGAGCGCCTCGGCGGCGAGCTCGGCGGACACGAGTTTGACGGCAAGTACGAGAACGTCAAGGGCGGCAGAGAGCTCCTCCACCGTGGGATAGCTTGGGGCGATACGGATATTGGTGTCGTGCGGATCCTCTCCATACGGCCAAGTGGCGCCCACCGTGGTGAGCTTGACGCCCATCTCGGCGCAGAGCGCCCCCACACGCTTGGCAGAACCCTCGGGGCCGTCGAAAGAAACAAAGTAGCCGCCGCGCGGATGCGTCCAGGTAGCGCAACCGGTGCCGCCCAGCCCCTCGGCAAGCTTTTGCTCCACGCACTCGAAGCGCGGGCGCAAGAACTCGGCATGCCTCTTCATGTGCTCACGCACCGCATCGAGTGTGGGCAAAAAACGCACGTGGCGCAGCTGGTTGAGCTTATCTGCGCTGATAAGGCCGGCCTTAAGGTGATGCGCAAACTCGGCAAGCACCGCAGGCGAAGCTCCCACAAATCCGATACCCGCACCCGGGAAGGTGATCTTGGAAGTCGAGGCAAATGCGACCACGCGGTCCTCGGTTCCCGCCTCGCGTGCAATGTCAAAAATGTTTGCGAGCTCGTCGCTCTCATCATAGAGGTCATGGACGCAGTAGGCGTTATCCCACAGGATACGGAAGTCGGGGGCAGCGCAAGTCATAGTAGCCAGTCGACGCACCGTATCCTCGCCAAAGGTGATGCCCGTGGGGTTGGAGTACTTGGGAACGCACCAGATGCCCTTGATGGAATCATCCGACGCAACCAGGCGCTCGATCTCATCCATATCCGGACCATCCTCGGTCATGGCAACCGGGATGTTGACGATGCCCAGGTCCTCCGTGATACCGAAGTGACGATCGTAGCCGGGCACGGGGCACAAAAACTTGACCGGCTTGTCCTCGTGGGCGGCGGCATAGGCCGACCAGGGTTCAAACCCGCATGTTCCGCAGCGCCAGAAAGTGCCCACGATATCGTGCTCGATCAGCAGGCTCGAAGAACCCAGCACGAGCGTCTGCTCGGCAGGGCAACCCAAAAATTCGCCAGCAAGCTTGCGCGCAGAAGGGATGCCCTCAAAACAACCGTAGTTGCTGCAGTCCACGCTACCATCATGCAGATCGGAATCGGTGCCCAAGATATCAAGCATGGGGCGCGAGATGTTCACTTGCGACGGAGAGGGCTTGCCGCGGGCCATGTCGAGCGCCAGGCCACGAGCCTTGACAGCGGCAACCTCGTCTTTGAGCGAGACAATCGTCTGTGCAAGCTCACCTGAATCCATCTGCTGATATATCGTCTGCATAATCGGCCTTTCACTCGCCGGCGTTGATACACTCCGCTAAAGTATAGCTTTACCGACGCCTCGCTTTATGCATGGGCGCAAAAGAGCGCGAGGAGGAAACATGCGCATTGGCTCCTTTCAAGCAGATGAGTACGGAGAACTTCAGCGTCTAGTCGACAGTCTGTATTCCAACAAGCATGAAATCGACCGGCTGGACCTTGTAGTGCAAGCCGAGATCCTCGACCTACCCGCCGACCTCATGGAGATCGTGACCCTGTTGCCGCCTGGCATATACGAGCGCTCGCGCCTCTGCGACCAGCTCAACTCCTCCCTCGCCGCCCACGGCTGGGGCTCCCTCTACGGTACCGTAGAATAATCCCCCCCTCTCCCCTAGATGTGACAAAAAGTCGACAGGTTTAATTTGTCACATTTTGCTGTTTGGGGGCGAAATCACACCGTTCACCGTCAAAAAGTCCGCCGCGCATCAAATCAGACACGGCGGCGGACTCGTTCTTATCTTGTTTTATTGAGGGCGGGCGCTAACGACGCGGGCAAGCACGACTCATATAAATCATGCCCACGACAGCAGCCGTGACCGAGGCGCCCAAGATGGCAGCCTTGGCCGCCAAGACCTCGAACTCGGCAGCCGGGAACGCCAGGCCGGCAATAAGAATCGACATGGTGAAGCCAATGCCGCCCAAGATGCCAACGCCCACGATATGCTTCCAGTTCACACGACGCGGAAGCTCGGCCAAACCAAGCTTCACCAGGACAAACGTCACTCCAAAAATACCAACGGGCTTGCCCAACAGCATGCCAAGGTACGTGCCAAGCGTCACGGGATCGACGAGTAAGGCGCCCATGTCCACGCCCACCAGGCGCACCTGCGCGTTCACAAAAGCAAAGATGGGCAGGATCAAGAAGTTCACCGGCGTGCTGATGTAGTGCTCCAAACGTTGCAGCGGCGGGGTCACGCGGTGCATCACGCGTTCCACGCGCGTAGCGGCATGCGTGAAGTCGTGCTGGCCCAGCACATGCGCGTCCTCGTCAAAATGATCGTCCAGCTCGGGCATAATCTCGCCAAGCCAGTCGGTAAGATTCGAAAGTTTGACACCGCACTTGGCAGGCACGGTAAAGGCCAAGATCACGCCGGCGAGCGTAGCGTGGATACCCGATCTGAACATGCAGAACCACAGCAGTAAACCCAGAATAATGTAGGGCGCAAGCCTAAAATGACGCGTGCGATTGAGCACAATCAGAAGCACTGTTACCACCACAGCGGCGGCCAGCCACAGCAGATTGGGGCTCTGACCATAGAAGATGGCAATGGCGAGAATCGAGATAAGGTCGTCGGCGATAGCCAGCGTGGAGAAGAACACGCGCACGCCGTTGGGCACGCGATTGCCCAACAGCGACATAACGCCCAGCGCGAACGCGATGTCAGTCGCCATCGGGATTGCCCAACCATGAATTGCCCCGCCTTTATTTAGGAAGGCATAGATGCATGCGGGCACCACCACGCCGCCCACGGCGGCAAGCATCGGCAGCATCGCCTGGCGCGGGTTGGTGAGCTCGCCCACGGTCATCTCGTATTTAAGCTCGATACCAACCAACAGGAAGAAAATCGCCATGAGGAAATCGTTTACGAAGACCTCAACGGTAAGCCCCGCCGTTAGCAAGCCCAAGCCCACAAAGAGCTCTTGTTCCAGGAAATGATGGATGGGTTCGTACGCAGCTGTGTTGGCGCACACGACGGCGGCGATTGCAGCGAGCACCATCACCGCAGCCGATATCGTACCGTTTGACGTGACCCGATCCCATAGATCATGGCGCTCAAGGCGCTTTCTCTGGGCGGCGTCGAAGAGTTGGTCGCATGATTCCATAGGCGGCCTCCTTGTTTGAAGCTTAAAAGAAGCGCGGCCCGCTGTTATGCGAGTCGCGCTAAACCTTGCGTCTGGAATTATCCTACCCAGCGGGCGTAAATCTACACCGTTTTAGGCAGAGTTACGTGACATATGCAACCGAAATTACTCAGCAGCAGCGATAATGGGGGCAGCAACCTGCTTTTTGCGGGAAAGCACGCCGGGCATCCACACGCCATCATGCTCGTCAGAAATGGACAGGCCCTTCTGAGCGAACTCCGTGTCGCCCTCGAGAAGCACCTGTGAGCCCTCCTCCATGATATCGGTAATGCACAAGACGATGCCGTCGGCACCCTTCTCGGCAGCATAAGCACGCATGGCCTCGCGAATCTCGTCAATCATGCCCAGAGCGCGAGACTTATCGACCGTCTCATACTGACCGATGAGGAGCTTCTTGCCAGCAGGCTCGAACATCTTGATGTCGTTGCCCACCATCTCGGCAGCAGTGAAGGAACCGGACGGACGGGTAAGGAAGACCTCCATGCCAAACTTAACGGGATCGACGCCCACCTGCTCGCCCAGCTGGGAGGCCACAGTGCGGTCAACATCGGTAGTGGTGGGGCTCTTGAGCATGAGCGTATCGGTCATCATGGCGGAAAGCAGCAGCTTGGCCTGGACATCGGAAAGCTCGATGCCCAGCATCTGGGCAACCTTGGTCACAATCGTGCAGCTGGAACCCCACGGGAAAGCAAGGTAGTGCAGGGGGCCAGCGGTCTCGAAGTCGCCAATGCGGTGATGGTCGACCACGCCAAAGACGGTTGCAGACTTTAGACCCTCAACGGACTGAGCGCTCTCGTTGTGATCGGTGAGAACTACGAGCTGGCCTTCCTCAACCGAAGCAATCTGACGCGGCTCCGCCACGCCAGCGTCGGCAAGAAGCTTCGCAGACTCGGCAGGCAGAGCGCCCAGAGCGCAAGCCTCGTAGGTATTGCCGGCATACTCAACCTGATTGAGAAGCTGAGACAGCACGACAGCCGACATGATGGCATCGTTATCGGGGTTCTGGTGGCCAAAAACAAGAACGTTAGCCATGGATTTTCCTCCATTTGCACAGGTGTACTCAAACGAATAAATGGTAGCACGAACTCAAGGCACACCCGCCATACGGCGCGCCCCGGGTTTATTTGTCACATCTCGCGAGGGGACTCGTCACCCAGCACACGATATGAAGGACATGTGAAAATGTGACAAAATAAACCTGTCGTTTTGCTGTCACAAAAGAAGGAGGGGAGGCGTCCTCGGACGTCTCCCCTCCTGGATGCATATATGCCGAACGAGCTGTTAGATCTTCACACCCGGGAAGTGGCACTTCACAAAGTGGCCCGGGGTGTGCTCCTTCATCTGCGGAACCTCGGTCTTGCACTTCTCGGTAGCATGCGGGCAGCGCGTGTGGAACGGGCAGCCCGAAGGAATGTTCGTGGGGCTCGGCAGGTCGCCCTCAATAAGCACGTGCTTCTTCTCAATCGAAGGATCGGGGATGGGCACAGCGGAAAGCAGGGCCTGCGTATACGGATGCAGCGGGTTGCTGTAAAGATCCTCGTTGGGAGCGACCTCCATCAGCGAACCCAAGTACATGACGCCAATGCGATCGGAAATCATCTCAACAACCGCAAGGTCGTGGGAGATGAAGAGGTACGTCAGGTTGTACTGCTCCTGAACATCACGAAGAAGATTCAGAACCTGAGCCTGAATGGACACGTCAAGTGCCGAAACGGGCTCGTCGGCCATGATGAGCTTGGGGTTAACCGAAAGCGCACGGGCGATGCCGATACGCTGACGCTGGCCACCAGAGAACTCGTGCGGATAGCGCTCGCCATGAGTGGCCGAAAGGCCAACGACCTCGAGCAGCTCTTGTGCCTTCTTCAGACGCTCGCCCTTGCTCATCTTGGTGTGAACAAGCAGCGGCTCGCTAATAATGTCCTGCACCTTCATGCGAGGATTGAGCGATCCATACGGGTCCTGGAACACCATCTGCATCTCGGCACGCAGCGGACGAACCTCCTTCTCGGAGAGCTTCGCCACGTCTTTGCCCTCAAAGAGAATCTCTCCCTCGTTGGGCTTGATGAGGTGGTTGATCAGACGGCTGGTAGTAGACTTACCACAGCCGGACTCGCCTACGAGCGAGAACGTCTCGCCGGGCATGATGTCAAAGGACACGTCGTTCACCGCGTGCACAAACTTGTTGGCACGACCGAAGAAGTCTTTGCCCACAGGGAACTTCTTGCTCAGGTGACGAACGGACAGCAACGGCTTGGTCTCAGTTGCACTCATTATTGCTGAGCCCCCTCTCGAGCATTGCGATAGAACGGACACGCGCAACGATGGCCCTCGGCAACCGTCTGGAGCTCAGGCAGCTTCTGCTTGCAGGAATCCTGTGCATACTTGCAGCGCGGAGCAAAACGGCAGCCCTCGGGCATGACGGACAGATCGGGAACGGAGCCGGGGATGGACGGCAGGCGATGCAGGCGCTTGCCCAAACGCGGTACCGAAGCGATAAGGCCCTCGGTGTAGGGATGCTGCGGGTTAGCGAACAGCTCTTTGACCGGTGCTTCCTCGACAATATTGCCAGCGTACATGACGATGACGCGGCTGCAGGTCTCGGCAACAACACCCAAGTCATGCGTGATGAGCAGGATGCCGGTATTGCGACGGTTGCGAATGTCCTCCATCAGCGCCAAGATCTGCGCCTGGATGGTCACGTCGAGAGCCGTGGTGGGCTCGTCGGCAATCAGAAGCTTGGGCTCGCAAGACATAGCCATAGCAATCATGACGCGCTGGCACATACCGCCCGAAAGCTCGTGCGGATAGTTGCGAAGCGTCATCTCGGGCTCGGGGATGCCCACGAGCTTGAGGGCATTAACGCAACGCTCGTGAATCTCGGCCTTGCTCATGCTGCTGTTGTGCAGGCTGATGGCCTCGGCAAGCTGGTCCTCGATGCGCATGATCGGGTCAAGAGCGCTCATGGGCTCCTGGAAGATCATGGACATCTCGTTACCGCGCATGGACTGCATCTCGCTCGTAGTGAGGTCGAGAACCTCTTTGCCGCCAAACTTGATGGAGCCGGAAATCTTGGTCAGGCGCTCGTTATGCAGGCGCATGACAGAAAGCGAGGTTACGGATTTGCCGCAGCCGGACTCGCCGACCAAGCCCACGATCTCGCCAGCGTTGACATTAAAGGACACGCCGTTTACCGCCGTAATCCAATCCTTCTTGCCACGCTTAAATTGCGTTCTGAGGTCCTTGACCTCCAAAAGAGTTTCAGACATCAGGGCCTCCTTAGTTCAGTCGCGGGTCGAGCGTGTCGCGCAGACCGTCACCGAACAGGTTGAAGGCAAGCACGGTCAAGAAAATCACCAAGCCGGGGAAAAGGACCAGGTGCGGAGCAATAGCCAGGTAGTTGCGGCCCTGAGACAGGATCGCGCCCCACTCGGCTTGCGTCACGGATGCGCCGAAGCCCAGGAAGGACAGGGACGATGCCGAAAGGATGGCGCCACCGATGTTCATCGTGAAGTTGACGATGAGGGCCTGCATGGTACCCGGGAAGATGTGCACGAACATGGTGCGGGCGGACGAGCAGCCAATGGACTGCGCCACTTCGACGTACAACTCACCACGCACCTCGAGCACCGCGCCGCGAATAATACGTGCAAACGACGGCACCGTGAAAACGGCAACACCGATCATGATGTTGGTGATGCCCGGACCGATGATGGCCACGATGGCGATGGCGAGCAGGATGCCCGGGAACGCGAACATAACGTCACAAACGCGCATGATAAGGGAGTCGACAATGCCGCCAAAGAAGCCGGCGATAAGGCCAAAGACGACGCCCGCGGCGGTACCGATAATCGAAGCGGTAAGCGCCGTGCCAAGCGACAGCTGCGTGCCGGCAAGGATGCGGCTAAAGACATCTCGGCCAAACTCGTCAGTACCCCACAGATGCCTGGCGGAAGGGCCAGCCAAAATCGCGCTGTAGTCGTACGCGTTGGGATCGTACGGCGTGATGTTGGGTCCGATCACGGCAAGAATCAGGATGAAGACGATAAACAGAAAGCCGATAACGGCGGTCTTGCGGCGCAAGAACTTTTTGACGAACTGCCTAACGGGGCTTTGCGCCTTCGGCAGCTCCTCAGCCTCACGCGTTGCGGAGGCAGCATTAGCAGTGGTATCAGACATGGCAACCTCCTATTCGTAGCGCACGCGCGGGTTAATGATGCCGTACAGGATGTCCGCAAGCAGGTTGATCACCATGTACTCCAACGAGAAGAACAAAATGAGCGCCTGCACAACCTCGTAGTCGCGGAAGCCGATGGAATCGACGAGCAGACGACCGAGGCCCGGAATCGAGAAAACCGACTCGACCACGACGGAACCGGCGATCAATGCGCCGATCTGAAGCGCGGTGACGGTGATGACGTCGATGGAGGAGTTCTTGAACGCATGGCGCATAATCACGCGATGCTCGGGCAGACCCTTGGCACGTGCCGTGCGAATGTAATCCTTGCCCAAGTTCTCAATCATCGAAGAGCGCGTCACGCGCGCCAGTATACACATGATGCCCGCGCCCATGGCGATGGAAGGCAGGATGTAGCCCTTCCACGACTCAAGACCACCCGTAGGCAGGATCCTCAGGTTCACGGCGAAGATCTGCATGAGCTGCAGACCCAGCCAGAAGTTAGGCAGCGAGATGCCAGCGATGGCAATAACCATGCCAATGAGGTCGAACGCACGACCGCGGTTCACAGCGGCAAGAACGCCGATGATGATACCCATGATCGCAGACCAAGTAATGGAGCAAATGGTCAGGTAGATAGTGATGGGCAGGCGGGGCGCAAGGAGCGCGATGACGGTGGTCTTATTGGCGTAAGAGACACCGAAATTACCCGTGAAAATGCCGGTAATCCACTTGATGTACTGCGGTACCAAAGGCTGATTCAAACCAAGCTGGTTACGAATCTCGTCCACTTCGCCGATGGTCGCGGTAGGACCGGCAATCTGGCGGGCGGGGTCACCGGGGATAAGGTGGATGAACAAGAAGATGATGATGGAGATAACGAATAGCAGCGGAATCATGTTGATGATTCGCTTAACGGTGTATTTCCCCATTTAGCTCCCTCCCCTTTCAAATCAAGGACAATCAAACCGCAAAGCTGCCGGCCTCCGCGGACGGGAGGCCGGCAGCCAAAACTGCTTGCTTGTCAGCTTACAGAATCAAACACGCGCAGCCTTAAGCGTTGAGCTTAGCGTGAGTGACGTCAATGCCCTGAGCAACATACTTGATGCCGGTGAGGTAAGCCTTGTAGGACATCAGCGTGTTGTCGGAAGCGAGGTACAGCCACGGGCACTCGGGCCAGACGATGTCCTGGCACTTGGCGTAGTGCTGGTTCTGCTCGTCCTCGGTCTTGCCCTCGTTGCCAAGCTGGAGCTCGTTGTCGAACTCTTCGTTCTTCCAGAAGGCGGTGTTGTAGCCGGTCGGAGGAGTCATAGCGGTGGAAAGCAGCGAACGCATGAAGCCGTCAGCGTCAGACTGGGACCAGTTGACGTACCACATCTGAATCTTGGTGGTGTCCTCGGGCTCAGCAGCGATCTCGGCGTTGGTAGCGGCCTCGTTGGGGACAACCTTGACCTCGATGCCAACTTTCTTGAGCTGCTGCATGACGAAGGTCATGCCCTTGGTCTCCTGCGTGGAGTTGTCGCCGATGATCTCGACCTCGAAGCCATCCTCGTAGCCGGCCTCCTTGAGAAGGGACTTGGCCTTGTCGAGGTCGTAGGCAAACGGCTCCTGCTCCTTGTAACCGGGAACGAGAGCGGGGAGCACAGAGGTAGCCGGGGTAGCGGCACCAGCGTACATAACCTTGACGTACTCGTCCTGGTTGAAGGCGTAGTTCATGGCCTGACGCACGCGAACGTCGGAGAGCTCCTTGACGTTGGTGTTAAGAGTCACATAGCGCATGGTGGTGGAGGGCATGGAAACCATGTTGATGTCGCCAGCGCTGCGGACGGTAGCGACCTGGTCGGTCGGCATCGGGTAAATGACCGTAGCCTCACCAGTCTGAAGAGCGGCGATACGGGAACCAGCCTCGGGGATGATCTTGAAGTCGACGCGGTCGATCGTGACCTCGCCCTCGTCCTTCTGGCCGCCCCAGTACTTATCGTTCTTGACGAGCGAGCAGTGGTCGCCCTTTGCATACTCTTCGAGGACGTAAGGACCAGAGCCAGCGGACTTCTTGCCGTAATCGTAATCCGGATCGGTGACGACCTTAGGATTAATGATGTAGAACTGCGTGATGGAGTTCATGAACGGAGCGTAGGGCTTCGGCAGGTGGAAGGCGACCTTCAACGGATCGTCGTCAACCTTGTACACGTTGTCGATGCGGGTCTCTTCGGTGTTGTCATCGATGGTGCGGATGAACATGCGGCGGCGGCGCCAACCGTTCTCCTTCTTGATGCACTCCTGATAGTTGGTGACGATAGCGTCTGCATCGAGCGGCGTGCCATCCTCGAAAGTGATGCCCTCATGAAGATGGAAGGTGTAGGTGCAGGCGTCCTCGGAAACCTCATAGGAGTCGGCAGCCTTCGGGATGAGGTTGTAGTCCTCGTCGAACGCATACAGGGAATCGTAGATGTAGTACACGACGTTGCCGGAGTTACCGTCGGACCAGTTCATGGGGTGCATGTTCTGGATCTCGCCCTCGAGCGCGATGACGCACTCGTTCTTGGGGGCCTTGCCGTCGGTCTTCTCAGCCTTGACGACGAAACCGTCCTTGTCAACAACGATCTCCTCGACGGAGCTGGAGCTGGAGCCGGCTGCGGAGCCCTTGGTGTCGGAACCGGTGTTGCCGCAAGCAGCAAGACCGAGAGCGGCGGCGCCAGCAGCAGCGGCACCGACGAAACCACGGCGGGAAACGGCGGGGTTAAGCTTGTTTTCCAAGTCCATGAATACTCTCCTTTCGCGCCTGCGAGCCATCCAGAATCGCGGGCACCCTTTTTTCCTCTACGCGGCCTTCGAAGTCTTTCGTCTCCGAAGAACCACGCATCACATCTTATTGTATTAAATTCGCCCTGTTTCTCCGTTTACGATGCTTTAACATGACTATCCGAGCAGGTAAACGGTGGGTCGACTTACCGCTCACACCTAAATAACTACCTTTCACGGCCCACAACACGTGATTTGTACACAAAACGTCGGCAGCAGAACGGAGATTGCCATGACCTATCAGTTTGACCGCGTTCGGTATAACGAACGCATGAAATGGTACCTGCACGATCGCTTTGGCCTTTTCCTTCATTTCGGTTTGTACTCCATCCCCGCTCGCGGCGAATGGGTTCGCAGCGATGAGGAGATGCCTGAGGAACTATATCAGCCCTACTTCGATGAGTTCAACCCCTATGCCTTCGATGCCCGCGCCTGGGCACGCGCCGCACGTGAGGCCGGTATGAAATATGCCGTACTCACCGCAAAGCATCACGACGGTTTTTGCCTCTTCGACACCCAGACCACCGACTGGAAATCAACCAAGACTCCCTTTGGGCGCGATATCGTCGCCGAGTTCCTCGAGGCGTTTCGTGCCGAGGGTCTAAAAGTAGGCCTGTACTACTCGATCATCGACTGGCACCACCCCGACTTCCCCCAGTACGGCGATCGCCAGGCCCCGCTGCGCAACGACCCCATAGCGGGCTGCAACGATAAACGCGATTTCAACCGCTACCTCGACTACATGCACGAGCAGGTGCGCGAGCTGTGCACCAATTACGGCAAGCTCGACCTGCTGTGGTTCGATTTTGCCTACGACTCGCCCGTCAACGGCATGAAGATGCGCGGCGAAACCTGGCGCGCAACCGAGCTCATGAGCATGGTGCGCGAGCTGCAGCCGCAGGTTATCACCGACAATCGCCTCGAGGTCTCGGGCGAGGGCTACGGATCGCTCGCAGAGTGCAACCCCACACCTTATCACGGCGACTTCGTAACGCCCGAGCGCATCATCCCGCCGACCGGCATCCTGGACGCCGAGGGCAACCCCCTTGCCTGGGAATCTTGCATCACCATGAACGACAACTGGGGCTATTGCTCTACCGACACCAACTACAAACCCTCGTCGCTGCTCATTCACAAGCTGGTGGAGTGCGTCTCCAAGGGCGGCAATCTTATTCTCAATGTGGGCCCCGACGCGACGGGTCGCTTCCCCGAGCAGTCCTGCGCCATCCTGAAGGAGATCGGTGCCTGGATGGCGCGCAACTCCCAGAGCATCTACGGCGCGGGCATGGCCGCAGGCGGCCCCATCGAGCCCGAGCGCCCCGAGTGGGGTCGCATCACGCGCAACGGCAACACGTACTACTTCCATCTATATGAGAACGCCCTGGGCCCCGTGCCGCTCATGGGCGTGCCCAAAGATCGCATCGAGTCCATTCGCCTTCTGCGCGATGGCAGCGAGGTCAAGCTCTCTACCAGCTGGACGCACAGCGACTATCCCGACATCGCCTTCGCCGATCTGGGTCCCTCGCCCTATCTGCCCGATCCCGTTGACACCGTCTTGGCCGTCAAGATCAAGGAGAACTAACACATGCGCATTCTCTCCCCCGCCTTCGCATCCTTTGCCCAAGCTAAATTTGACGAGCGTGCCGAGCTGCTCAAGCCGCTCGCGAGCACCATTGCCGCAGGCCTTGCCCGTGTCGACAACGCCGACGTCGCTGCGCTCATTAAAAATTACTATGGCACCCTGCCGCTCACCGACGTATTCGACGCCGATTTCTCCGTGTTCGAATCCATCGCACGCCAAGCCGTCGAGCTTCGTACCACCTCGCCGTGGTGCCGCGATGTTGACGAAGATATCTTTATCCACTTTGTGGCAACCCCGCGCGTGAACAACGAGCCGTTTGTCGATTCGTGGCCTATCCTGCGCAAGGAGCTTGCAGAACGCATCGCAGGCATGAGCGCGCGCGACGCCGTGCTCGAGACCAACTACTGGTGCTGTGAGACCGCAACCTATCAGACTGCCGACGAGCGCACCCTGGGACCGCTGGGCATGCTGGCCTCCGGCAATGGCCGCTGTGGCGAAGAGTCAACCTATCTGGTCACCGCACTGCGCGCAAACGGCATCCCCGCTCGTCAGATTTACACCCCGCTTTGGGCCCATTGCGATGACAACCACGCCTGGGTCGAAGCGTATGTCGATGGCGAATGGTACTATCTGGGCGCCTGCGAGCCCGAAGAGGCGCTTAACCGCGGTTGGTTCACCGCCGCCTCCGGACGCGCCATGCTGGTGCACACCCGCTTGTTCTCCGACTACGGCTGCGATTTTGAGCGTGATCGCAGCATCCTCGCGCGCGAAGGCAGTCAGGTCATCGTGAACCAAACGGCGGCCTACGGCCCCACCGTCAAACTCACGGTTACGGTCACCGATGAGGCAGGCAAGCCTGTACCCTGCGCCTATGTGCGCCTGACGCTTGTAAACTCCGCCGAATGGGGCGACGTCGCGCACCTCATCACCGATGAATGCGGCCATGCCCAAATTGTGATCGGCGAGGGCACTCTGCGCGTTATCGCCGCAACCGAACATCAAATGGCAGATGCCTTGGTCGACACCGATGAGTGCGATCACGTGGAACTTACCCTGCACGACGTGGACACGGCTGCAGCCGCCGCATGGCGCGATATCGACGTCCACGCACCGGCAGACCATCCCGCCCCCTCCTGCCCCCTCACGCCCGAACAGGCAGCATCTGGCCGTGCTCGCAAGCACGAGGCCGACCAGATGCGCACCGAGCGCGTGGCAGGCTTTGTCGAGGAGGCGCGTCACCTGGCAAACGCCGCAGGCCATGGCAAAGACGAATGTCTCGCCTACTATGAGCAGGCTTTTGCCAACGCCCCCGAAGTTGATCGCTTCCTCTCCGTGGACAACGGCGCCGATCGCGTCCAGCTGCTCTCGACGCTCACCTCAAAGGACTTCCGCGACCTTACCGCCGATGTTTTGGAAGACCATCTGGCCGGCGCCCGCGCCATGCACGACGCCGCCATCGCTTACCTCGAGCGCGAGGGCGCAAAAGACGATGCCGAGGAACTCTACGTCAAGTACGTCCTCGCTCCGCGCATCATGTTCGAGCAGCTCTCGAGCTTCCGCTCCTATTTTGTCGAGACTTTTGACGCGACGACAGTCGAGGAGTTCCGCGCAGACCCGCGCCGTGTTTGGGACATGATTTGCGAAAACCTCGACTTCACCGCTTCCGAGCACGTCAAGAAGCTCTGCGCCAGCCCGCGCGGTGCCTGGCTCTCCCGCCAGGGCAGCCCCGTCACCTGCCGCGCGCTGTTCGTGGCAATCTGCCGCACCTTTGGTATCGCCGCTCGTCAAAACCCGCATGATCGCGCCATCGAGTATTACCACCAGGGCGCATTTGTGGCCGTCGAGCGCGCCGAGCACACCGCCGACGTCACGTTCACTTCCACCGTGGAGCCCGGTCCTGGATATTTCCAGGCCTGGAGCGTTGCCCGTCTGGAGACAAGCGTTACGGTTGCCGGAACTCGCGCGCTGGGCTTCGAGGCCCTCGACTTCTGGGGCGCCTCGGTCCAAGATGGCTCGTGCACGCTGCCGCTTCCCGCCGGCGACTATCGTCTGGTGTGCAGCACGCGCTTGCCCAACGGCGATACGCAGGCAGCCGAGCGCACCTTCCATGTAAGCGACGCAGGCACCGACAAGCCCATCGAACTCGTCCTGCGCGAGCCCGAGGCATCACAGATGCTCGAGGATATCGCGCTCGAGGCGTTCGCCCTGTGTGACGCCGACGGTAACGTTGTCGATGCTGCAAAAATCGCTGCCGAGCACGGATCGGATTCGCACCCGGTTGCCATCTCGTTCCTGGAGCCCGGAATGGAGCCTACCGAGCACCTGCTCAACGAGCTTCGTGAGCAGGCAGAGCGCGTCGCCGAAGCCGATCTGCCGCTCGTCCTCGTGATCAGCGACCCCGCCCAGCTCGATGACCCCACACTCGCTCGCACGCTTCCCACGCTCACCGGCGCGACCATCGCCTACGACGACTTTACCGAGCTGCCCGAGAAGCTCGCTCGCCGCATGTTTGCGAATCCCGAGAAGCTGCCGCTCACGGTGCTTGCCTACAAGCAGCCCGACGACAACCTGCGCGGCGTCTATGCAACCGCCGGTTACAACGTTGGCACTGTCGATTTGCTGATGAAGCTCATCACTCTCGTCTAGTGCAAGACGGGCTGTATTCGCTAACAAGCAAAGGGGGCACCTCGCCTGAGGTGCCCCCTTTTTGCTGTAATCGATATGACAAGGCGTGTTACGCGTTGGTCACCGCGTAGTAGGCGGCGCCGAGCATGCCGGCGTCGTTGCCAAGAGAGGCAACGGTGATGGGCGTGTCCGCGCAACAAGACAGCGTCATCTTCTTGAACACCTCGGTCACGCGGTCGAGATAATGCTCGGCACCGGCAGAAACGCCACCGCCCAGCACGAAGACCTCGGGATCGAAAGAGCATGCGGCGTTGGCGAGCTCGAAACCCAGAGCGCCCGCCATGGTATCGACAGCGGTGCGCGCGGCTTCATCGCCTGCAACGAGGGCTTCGAACACGCTGCGCGAATCGGAAGGGCCGGAAAGCTCGACAGGCTCGCTACCACGCTTCTCGCACTCCAAGCGATAGCTGTTGACGATGCCAGTAGCCGAAGCATACTGCTCCAAGCAGCCATAACGGCCACAGCCGCACTGACGCGTCTCGGCAGGATTGACAATCACGTGACCCAGCTCGCCCGCAGCGCCGTTCGCGCCTGCAAGAACCTTGCCGTCGCACACAACGCCCGCACCGATGCCAGTGCCGAGCGTCACGAACACGAGGCTGTTATAGCCCGCACCGGCGCCGCGCCAAAGCTCTCCCATAGCGGCCGCGTTGGCATCGTTGAGAAAACCAACGTATACGCCCGGGAAGGAAGCCTGGAGCGCGTCGTGCACGCCCAACAAATTGAGACTCAGGTTGGCGATGACAGAAATGTTGCCGTCGGCAGGAACGGGGCAGGGAACCGCAAGGCCGATACCCTTGAGCAGGGAAGCATCGACATCGGCACCCTCGAGCACGGACTTGACGCCATCCGTGACGGCGGTATAACCGGCCTCGTCAACCAGCGGAGGCGTGGGGACGCCCGCCTTGGCAACGACGTCACCTTCTTTGGTCATAACGCCGATCTTGACCGAAGTACCGCCCACGTCGATGCCAACATAGAGTTCGTCTGCCATGTTCGTTCCCTTTCCACCGCGAGCGCTTATCGCCCGTAATTATTGCTATGCCCGAATGATAGCGCGATACGCCCCAATCGTGCCTCAGGCATCGTGGAGTGGTAGTAACCACACGTCTATCCGGCGTTCCGCACGAATCAAGACCCATCGGCACGCTGCAGTGCCAAAGGTTCGCCCAAAAGAGGAGGGTACCGCGCCTAGCGTGCGGCGCCCGACGATTGAGGGCCAAGGTGCGGTGCTACAGTCCGCCGATGGGGCTACAGCTTGACGATGGGGGCAAAGCCCTTCATAAGCTTCTTGGTCTTCCCGCTCTTCTCGAACTGGACCTCGATCATGTCGCCATCGACCGAGATAACGGTGCCGGGGCCAAACGTCTTATGGCTCACAGCGTCACCCACGGCAAAGACCTCGGCAGCACGCGCGGCATCGGGACGGCGCTGCTCAACCGGAGCGGATGCCTTCTGTTGACGCGGGCGCGCGGCACCGCTGCCAAACGTAGCCGGCTTGCGACCCGCATCGGGACTCACGCCGCGATGGCGCTCGGTTCCCGCCACGCCAAAGAAGCTGTCATACGACCCGGCAGAAGCGCCTGAGCCTCCCGTCGAACGCGTATACGAGCCAAACACGCGCCCACCGTACATGTCCGATCCCTGACCGGATCCAAAGGTTCCGCGGCGGTCGCCGCGCTTCTCCCAGCCCGTGCCGGAAAAACCGGATGACCCGATACCGGAAAACTCGATATCCTCATCGGGAATCTCGTTCATGAAGCGCGAACGAGGATTGGCCTGCGTAGAGCCGTAGGTACGACGGGTGGCAGCATAGGTAAGGAACAGGCGCTTGCGCGCACGCGTGATAGCAACGTATGCCAAGCGACGCTCTTCCTCAAGCTTCGCCGCGTCCTCTCCACCAAAGCCGGCAACATGCGGGAAGATGCCTTCTTCCATGCCAGCAACGAATACCGCAGGAAACTCCAGGCCCTTTGCCGAATGGATAGTCATCATGGTGATGGCGCTCGACTGGCCCGAAAGCGCATCGAGGTCCGAGCGAAGGGCGAGCCATTCCATCAGCGCGGGAAGCGCTTTGCATGCCAGCGGACCATAGGTGCGCTCGATCTCCGAGGCGGCCTGCGCCGCGCTCGGCGCGAAAGGCGCGTCTGCAAGCGTGGACGCCGGAGCAGACTGAGGCACGTCGCCGACACCGGCAGCGCGCAGCTCCTCCAAACTCTCCAAGGTGCCCTCGATATCCTCGTGGCTCTCTTCGAATTCGGCGGCTACACCCATGAATTCCTGAATGTTCTCGGCGCGCCCCTCGGCCTCCATCGTGCCCTCGCTGCGATACGCCTGGACAAGACCCGCGCTCTCCACAATAGCCTCGACCACGTCTTTGAGCTCGCCATCCATACGGCGACCACGGCGTACGATGTTGACGAAATCGGCCAGACCGTTGCGGACCTTGGCAGAAAACATGCCCGTCTCGGCGCAAGCGAGCTCGCACGCCTGGAAAAACGAGCAACGATTGGATGCGGCGAGCATCTCGATCTTTTGGATAGACGTGGAGCCGATGCCGCGGCGCGGCGTGTTGATCACACGCTTGACGCTCATCTCGTCGGCAGGATTCACCACCATCTTGAGATAGGCCATCACATCGCGCACCTCAGCACGATCAAAGAACCTCGTGCCGCCCACAATCTTGTAGGGCACGCCTGCGCGCAGGAACATATCTTCCAAGATACGCGACTGCGCGTTGGTACGATAGAACACGGCGATGTCGTCGTACGGCGTACCGCCGTCATGAAGCTTGTCGATTTCCGAGGCGATCCAGCGCCCCTCATCGCGCTCGTCGCTTGCCTGATAGGCCTGAATCTTCTCGCCATCGCCCGCGGCGGTGAACAGACGCTTGTCCTTGCGCTGCGAGTTATGACGCACCACGGCATTTGCCGCCGAAAGGATATGGCCGGTCGAACGGTAATTCTGCTCGAGCTTAACCACCTTGGCATCGGCAAAATCCTGCTCGAAGTCAAGGATGTTGGAGATATCGGCGCCGCGCCAGGAATAAATCGACTGGTCGTCGTCGCCCACAACCATCAGGTTCTTGTACTTGGCAGCGAGCAGGTTCGCGATCTCGTACTGCACGTGATTCGTATCCTGATACTCGTCTACGCTGATATAGCGAAAACGCTCCTGATATTTTTCGAGCACCTCGGGGCGGCTGCGCAAAAGCTCAAGCGTCCGCACGAGCAAGTCGTCAAAGTCCATCGCGTTCGCGGCACGCAGGCGACGCTCCAGCTCTGCGTAAACACGCGCGGCCTTCTCTTCCTGAGGACTCGACGCGCGAGCGCTCATCTCGTCCGGGCCGATCATGGCGTTTTTCGCCGCCGAGATCTTGGAGCGAATCATGTTGATGGGGTACTGCTTTTGCTCGATGGAAAGCGCCTGCATGATATCGCGCACCATGCGGCGAGAATCGTCATCATCGTAGATGGAGAACTGGCCGGTATAGCCCAAAAGATCAGCATCCTCGCGAAGCATGCGCACGCACATAGCGTGGAATGTGCATACCCACATGCCACGCGTGCCCTCCGGCAAAAGAGAGCTTAGACGCTCGCGCATCTCAGCCGCAGCTTTATTGGTAAAGGTGATGGCAAGGAGCTGCCACGGACGCACGCCCAGATCGGCAACCATGTGAGCGATGCGGAAGGTAAGCACGCGAGTCTTACCGGAACCGGCGCCGGCAAGCACCAGAAGCGGCCCCTCGGTAGTAAGCACGGCTTCGCGCTGAGCGGGATTGAGCGAATCGATATCGACGGCGTACGCCATGAATAGAACTCCATTCCAAACGGCGCGATGGCGCCAGACACATGAGCCGTACCAGTATAGCCGCCCGCACGGACGCGCGGGGCAAGCAACCCTGCGACCATCAGGGGCTCACGAGCGGGCACCAATGTGACAAAAAGTCGACAGGTTTAATGTGTCACATTTTCACAGTCCCTTCATATAACGCGCCCGCACCACAATACCGATTGTGGCGCGGGCGTTACGTTATCCCCTCCTCCCCGCAAAAGCGCGCACGCCGTCGCATAATGAGGGACGAATAAACGAAGGAGAAAACCCAATGGCGCATCGCATCCTGTACTACATGGTGGACGGCTCGACAGCAAAGGCCCAGCAGATCCTGAAAGAATGGGGCGTAGACGATCAGATCGAGCTCATCGGGTGCGCACATGAACCGCTTGTCGACCCCAGCCCCGCACAGATGGTTGGATGCGAGGGCTTTATTGGCGAGTTCGGCCCTGTATCGGCAAAGACGGCAGACACCATGGCGGACGCGGGCATTCGCATCGTCTCGAGCATGTCTATCGGAATCAATCACGTCGATGTGTCGGCCCTTGCACAGCACGGCATCATCACCACCAACTGCCCTGGCTACTGCTCCCTCGATGTCGCCCAGCACGCAGCAGGGCTCATGCTCGACCTCATGCGCAGCATCACCTTCTCCAACCGAGAAGTACTCGCCGGTGCCTGGGAGCCCACCGGAGGCTATACTGCGCACCGCACGCAGGGGCAAACAATCGGCCTCGTATTCTTTGGTAACATCGCCCGCGCCATGGCAAGCATCGTGCAGGCGCTTGGCATGAACGTCGTGGCATGGGCGCCCACCAAGACCCGCGAGGACCTTGCCCAAGCAGGTTGCACTAAAGCCAAAACTCTCGACGAGCTGCTCGCTGTCTCCGACGTGGTGAGCCTGCACTGCCCGCTTATTCCGCAAACCGAAAAACTCATTGGCACCCACGAGCTCGAGGTCATGAAGCCTAGCGCCTTCTTGATCAACACCGCCCGCGGCCCCGTCATCGACGAGGAAGCGCTGCTCGCCGCGTTGGACGAAAACATCTCCAGCAACGGCACACGCGGCATCCGCGCTGCCGCTCTCGATGTCCTTGCCGATGAGACCGCTCCCAATCGCGCCCTTATCGAGCACCCCCGCTGCATCGTCACGCCGCATACTGCCTACTGCACCGAGGAGGCCAACGACACCTTGCGCCGCATGACGCTCAAGGCACAGGTCGACTATCTTGTTCGAGGCATCATGCCCGAACACGTCGTCGCGGCATAGCAAAAGCGCCGCTCGGCCCAAGCCGAACGGCGCACCATCACCACAAACAAAAAGCGCTATAGCCCCAGCACGGGGGCAGCGACGAGGAAGTACGCGAGTACGACCACGCCCAAAACGATGCGGTAGACGCCAAAGGCCTTGAAGTCGTGACGCTTCACAAAGCCCATGAGCCATTTGATGGCCGCGAGGGAAACAACAAACGCAACCACGCAGCCCACGCCCAGAATCGCCGCCTCGGACGCACCGAACGTACCGCCCTTGATAAAGAACTTGACGAGCTTGAGCGCGCTTGCACCAAACATGACGGGGATGGCCAAAAAGAACGTAAACTTGCTCGCCACCGCACGCGTGCAGCCCAAAAGCAAGCCGCCGATAATGGTCGAACCCGAGCGCGACGTGCCCGGCACCAGCGAGAGCACCTGGAACAAACCGATTCCCAAAGCAGTCTTCCAAGACAGATCATCCAGCGTGGCGATGGAGCCAAAGTCCCCGCCGTCATCCTCGCTCACAGAAGGCGTCGCAAAATGAGCGCCGGCAGGACGCGCGCCAGGCAGCACATCCAAGGTCTCGCGCGTGCGGGCACGGCGCGTCTCGATAACGATGAAAGCGATACCATAGACGATCAGCGCGATAGCAACCACGGGAGCATTGTAAAAATGATCTTCCATCCAATCGTTCAATGGCAAGCCGATAACCGCCGCAGGAATGCATCCGAGCACGATCTTGCCCCAAAGCTTCCACGTGTCGCGACGCCCCTCCTTGCCCTTGCTGGGCGAAAACGGATTGAGCTCATGAAAAAACAGCACGCAGACAGCAAGGATTGCACCCAGCTGAATAACCACCAAAAACATGTTGAGAAATGTCTTGCTCACGTTGAGCTTGATAAACTCATCGACCAAGATCATGTGACCGGTAGACGAGATGGGCAGCCATTCCGTGATGCCCTCGACCAGACCCAGGAAGGCCGATTTAAGCAGTTCGATGATATCCAAAAGAAGCCTTTCGCCTGAGCTGCGGCCATGGTCCCGCAGCAACTCCGTGCACCATTATCCCACGCTGCAGGCATGCTCGAAAAAAAGCAGCGTCATTTACAGAATTTAGAGGTACCGGGTGATTAAAGCCGGGTATAACCGCTGTAAGGCAACGCAGCCAAAGGAGCTGCAGAGCCATTGAGGAGGCAAACATGAACGAGGGTTATTCAAAAGTATTCGTCGCGCTCGACGGCACTGAACAGCAGGATTTTGTTCTCGCGCGCGCTATCAAGGTCGCCGCGAATAACAAAGCCAAGCTCATCATCGGCCATGTAATTGACTCGACAGCGCTCGAGTCCGCCGGTTCCTACCCCATTGATTTGGTAAACGGCCTTGAGGAGGCATTTAAGAACTCGATCGAAAAGCAGGTTGAGGAAGCCAAGGCAAACCCCGATATTCCCGAAGTCGAAGTCATCATTCGCGCCGGCCGCATTCGCGAGACCCTCAAAGACGAAATGCTCGACATTATTCAGCCCGATCTGGTGCTCTGCGGAGCTCCCGGCCTCTCTTCAATCAAGTACGCCCTGCTCGGATCCATCTCCACGTTCCTGCTTAGGAACACCGAGTGTGACATCCTAGTTGTGAAGTAGCTCGACGCTCCGCCCAATCGCCATCAAACGCATTCGATAAAGCTCCGGTCCAAGACCGGGGCTTTATTTATGCAGGCGCCTAAAGGCAGGCGTCCGCCGTCAAACCCGTCACCATGTCTACGACTCAAAATAGTGCATATGATTGGTTGGGAACGTGATCTCGACTTCAAAGAATTCCCCATGCTCGGAGCGGGCCACGATTCCCAACCCCATTTTGTCGCATAGGCGCTTGACCAAATAGAGCCCAATACCAGTGGAGCGCTTGCCGTTTCTGCCGTTCTCGCCGGTAAAGCCGTGGTCAAACACACGGTCCAAATCTGCGGCAGGAACGCCGCGGCCGTTGTCGCGAACCACAAGCTTCACGCAATCATCGGTGCCCCCTGCGTTCGCACGAGTCGCCGCAAAGAGCAGCTGAGCACCTTCGTCGCGGGCGTATTTCACACTGTTTTGAATGAGCTGCCCCAAGATGAACTCAACCCATTTTTCGTCGGCAAACACCTCGAGCTCAAGGCCGCGGCAAACGGGTGCCACATGGGCAGAAATCATCGCACGCGCGTTGCGCTTAAGTGCCGAAGAGACAATGGACTGCAAGGAGACATTTCGCACTACATAATCGCGGTCGAGCGATTCCGAGCGAGCGTAAAACAGCGCCTGTTCGATGTATCCCTCAACGCGGTCAACCTCCTCCGCCAGAGCATCGACCTTTTCGTGCACCTCCTGAGGCTGAACATTGTTCGCAAGGTCATCATCCAGGTTTTCGAGCATCAAATAGGCTGCAACCAGCGGCGTTTTCGCTTCGTGCACCCATGTTTCGACATACTCGCGGTAATTCGCAGTCTGGCGGCGATAGCCTGCGACCTCATCGTTTGCAGCCTTAGCGATAGCACGGATGACGTCATACACGGCCTCGCCCTCGGCATCCTCCGGATATTCCATCATCTCCATCGCCCAAGAAACGCTCTCGAGATGTTCCGCACAGCGTTCGAGCCCGCGATAGAACTTCCGGTGACGAAGCCAGTCCGACACAGCGCCGATCAGCGTGCCGGCAACTCCAATAAGGGCGACCAAGACCACGATCTGCACGTACGCGCTCGTGGTGAGCAAAACGCTGCAGGCAAGCCCCGTAGCGAGCAGGGGCAACAGCACCACAGCGCCATGTGACCTCAAATACCTGCCCATAAGCCGCTACACCGAATAGCCTTGGCCGCGGTGCGTGGTCAGATACCCATGTACCCCAATCTTATCGAGCGTAGCGCGCAAGCGATTGATGTTAACCGTCAAGGTGTTGTCGTCGATAAACGTATCGGAATTCCAAAGGTCGCGCATGATAGCCTCGCGCGAGACAATCGTTCCCGCATGGCGCATAAGCAAACTCAAGATCCTCAGCTCGTTTTTGGTCAGCTCGACTTCTGAGCCCTCGTACAGCGCGCGAGAACGGGCAACATCGAGCTCAAGCCCATCATGTCGCAGCACGGTCTTTCCCTGCGCGGAGGAGCTGCGACGCAAAAGCGCTTGCATGCGCGCAATGAGAACACGCAGGCTATAGGGCTTGGGAATAAAGTCGTCGGCGCCAAGCGTCATACTCATAACCTCGTCGACCTCCGTCGCGCGAGAGGTGAGCACGATAATGGGCACGTCCGAATGCGAGCGCAGTTCGCGACAGATAAACTGCCCGTCCGTCTGAGGTAGGCTCAAGTCGAGAAGCACAAGGTCGGGAGACGCCTCCAACACGTCGTCGACCACATGGTCAAACGTCGTGCAAGCAAGCGCCTCATAGCCGTTGCGCTCAAGCGCCAAGGCGAGCTCTGTGCGAATGGCGTCGTCATCTTCGACGATGTAGATCTTCGACATGGAAAAGCCCCTTTCGGTTGCCCTCCATTATGGACGAGACAAAGGTGATGCCACCGCATGTGGCAACAATGTAAGCAAGCGTCCCGTTAGGAGAAGAGCTTTGATACGCCCGTGGCCAAGAACTCGGCAATAGAGCGGTCCTCTGCCGAATCTCCCTGCCCAGCGTCCTCCACAACCACGCCGTGCTCATCGGAGACGAGCACATGCGCACCGCCAAGGTCGTTTAGCGAAAGCACGATATCGTCCGCGGCCCCAGGCGTCGCGCGCAACACGCGATAGCCACGCGTTGCCGCCAGCTGCTCAACCAGCGTCATGGAACCACACAGGTGCTCGCCTTCCGCGGCAGCCACATAAAGCGCGCCCGACTTCACGCAGCAAAGCGCCTCCGGAGCCACACCCGTCTCAATTTGCTCGGCGTGAGCAAGCTCGGCACGCGCGCACAGCGCATCATGGGAAGTCGAGGCCAGGGGTTCGTAAGCGCCCACGGTCATGGCAGCGTTGCCGTTTACGTCAATCACCAGCATGAGCACACCGTTGGGATCCGCATAGGTACCCTCGGCAAGAGACCACTCCACGTGCTGCTTTGCCCAAGAAAGCATATTGGTGGTGAGGGGGCGACCCTGTACCAAGCGCTGCGAAAGAGCACGGATATGTCTGTTAAGCAAAGGAACCTGTCTGCGCGCCATGCGCCAGCGGCATACAAGCGCGGGCTGATCGAGCTGAAAATCCGGTACAGCCTGCTGCGTCTCGCAAAACTCCCTGTAGGCACGAAGGTCCTCGGGATTGGAGAAAAGATCCTCGTCACGCACCGTCATGGCAGACACGGCTCCTTTTCATCTAAGCACGCGGGGCATGCACCCCACCATTCCCGCACGCTTCGAAAAAGCGCACGGGCCAAACTCTCGATAGCGAAAACGCCCCAGCAAAAGCAAGATGCAGCACGCTCATGCGGCAGGTTGCCCAGCTGGGACGCCTTTAGCAAAAGCCAAATCCCAACGCTCGAACAAACAACGAGATTCGGCAAAAACTCCTAGTGGCGGAAGTGACGAGCACCCGTGAACACCATAGCGATACCGTGGTCGTCACAAGCCTGGATGGACTCCTCGTCGCGCATCGAGCCACCGGGCTGGATAATCGCGGTCACGCCATGGGCCGCAAGCACGTCCACGTTGTCGCGGAACGGGAAGAATGCATCGCTCGCAGCAGCAAAGCCGCCCGCCTCAACGCCCATGCGCTTGCAGGTCTCCTCGGCGCGCTCGCACGCAAAGAGCGCAGAGTCGACGCGATTGGGCTGGCCAGGTCCCATACCGATACCGGACTGATCCTTGGCGATCAAGATGGCGTTGGACTTAACGGTCTTCACCACGCGCCAAGCGAACAGGAGGTCGTCCATCTCCTTGTCCGTGGGCTTGCGAGTCGTGGGGAAGGTAAAGGTCGAGGGATCCTCGGAAACGGTGTCCACGGCCTGAACGAGCATACCGCCATCAACGGTACGAGCCTCGAGGTGAGCGTGGCCATCGGCACCGCCGGTCTCCAGCACGCGCAGGTTCTTGCGGCGGCTCAAACGCTCCAGAGCCTCGTCGGTAAAGGACGGGGCAATGAGCACCTCGACAAAAAGCTTGTCGCGATCGGCAAAGTGCTCCACAAGCTCAAGGGGAACCTCGCGGTTCAAGGCGATAATGCCGCCATAAGCGCTCTTGGGATCGCATGCAAAGGCGCGATCATAGGCCTCGGTCACCGTCTTGGCGACAGCAGAACCGCAGGGATTTTGATGCTTGAGGATGATGGCAGCAGGCTCATCAAACTCGCGCACGGCATTCCAAGCGGCATCGGCGTCGAGCAGGTTGTTATAGGAGAGCGGCTTGCCCTGGATCTGCTTGGCGCCAACGAGCGGATTTGCCGAAGAGGCAAAGTTGCCAAACTCATCGGCAAAGCGATAGACGGCAGCGGCCTGATGCGGGTTCTCGCCATAGCGAAGGTCCTCGACCTTCTCGAGATGCAGATCGATTGCCGCAGGCGGAACAAAAGCAGCAGAGGCGGGAGCCTCGGGGGCCTCCTCTGCCAAGTAGCTGTTGAGCCACGTGGAGATAGCGGTATCGTAGGCGGCGGTACGCGTATAGGTCTTGGCAGCCAGGCGACGACGCGTGCCCAAGGTGGTTGCGCCCTTGTGGCGATGCATCTCGTCGAGAACCATCGCGTAATCGGAAGGATCGCACACCACGGTCACCGAGTCGTTGTTCTTGGCGGCAGAGCGCAGCATGGAAGGGCCACCGATATCGATATGCTCGATGGCGTCGGCAAAGGTCACATCGGGAGAGGCAACGGTCTTCTCAAACTCGTACAGGTTAACCGCCACGAGGTCGATCATCTTGATATCGTGCTCGCTGGCCTGAGCCATGTGCTCCTCGGAGTCACGACGGCACAGCAGGGCGCCGTGCACCTTGGGGTGCAACGTCTTCACGCGACCATCCATCATCTCGGGGTAGCCGGTAAACTCCTCAATCGGGGTAACGGGAACGCCCGCAGCCTCAATCGCCTTGGCGGTTCCGCCCGTCGAGATAATCTCAACGCCAAAATCGTCAACCAGTGCTCGTGCGAAATCGACGACGCCGGTCTTATCGGTGACCGAGATAAGCGCGCGCCCGATCTTCACATCAGCGGCCATGCCTTCCTCCTTGTCGCGAAAGGGGCCTTGATACCGCAAAAGTTGCGGCATCGACCCCCTCTTCCACATACATCACTAATGTAGCGCATCGACACGCCAACTCGCAGGCGATACGCATGTTATTTGAAGAAAATACCGAGAGGCGATGGCGCTTTCGCGTAGAAATGACGCAGTTGACGTGTGAACATGAAGGCACCATATTCCGCGCCCCAAACGGTGGTATTAAATCTGCCGAGAGAAAGGTGCGCTGCGTGTCGACCGTGCTGTACAGACCATTTGAAGATGAAGATTTCGAACCGCTTGTCGAGATCGTCCGTACGCTATGGCACGACGACGATGAAGTCCCCGACGCTGCCTTTGGCACCCTCGAGGCGACATGCGATCTTGCGCATTGCCTCTCGGTATCCACTTTCTCACAGGTAGCCCTTATCGACGGTGCGCCGCGCGGCATCATCCTTGCCCGCTCGGAAAACGACTACAATCAAGATCTATCCCGTTGGGCGACCATCGAAGCAAAATCGGCTTGCGCCATGGATTCCTACGACGCCAAAGCCGCCCACACATTCCAAACGTGGTACGACGGCATGCGCAAAGTAGACGAGCGCCTCTTGGCATCGAGCGGCCTTACACTCGACAATGAAATCACGCTGCTCGTTGTAGACCCCTCGGCACAGGGGCTCGGAATCGGAACGGTGCTGTTTGACGCCGTATCTTCGTACTACGCCGCACTCGGCGATCTTAAGGCGTATCTGTATACCGACAGCGATTGCAGATGGTCGTTCTACGAGTTCCGCGGCATGAAGCGTTTAGGGAGATACAAATCGACACGCGAAGAGCGCAGTCTGCTTCCGCGAGAGATGTATCTTTACGGTTTAGACCTCAGTGCCTAACCTGCAAGGAATTGGACGTCTTGAGGGCAGCTTGACGCCCAACACGCCCGCAGGGGAAAACACATAGGCGGTACGGACACACGCCCGTGCCTGGACGCGATCGCAACTCTCTCCGCGGTCGTGTCCAGATATGAAAGGGTCCGACGGAAACATTCCGTCGGACCCTTTTGCATGAACTATCGAAACTCGCAGGTTAAAACGTGCCGCCGCCACCGCCGCCGCAGCCGCCGCCACCGCCGCCGGAAAAGCCACCACCGCCGCCACCGCCGGAGCTGGACTCCGAAGCTGCCACCGCGGACACGGAATTGTGGTAGACCCTGCCAATCGAATCGGTGGGAGCGTCGAGTGCAGGATCGCTATAGCACCACCAGTACACGGGGTAGTAATCGTAGAAGCCCTCGGCATTACGAACCGCAGGCGGCACGGCGTCGGCAAGCTCGCGCAGCGTCTTTTTGGAAACACCCAGGGCCACGCCCATCACCATGAGCTTGTTCCACAAGACAAGGTCGCCCGGCACGGCCTCGCCCAGGCGGGTGAAGTCCTCGAGCCACCTCTTAAGCGCGCGGCATTTGTTCTCCAAGTCGGCACCCTCTTGCGTTAGGCGACGGAAGGTCAAGCCCAACAGAATGGCAATCACCGAGCAGACAACGGAGACACCAAACGCAATGATGTTAGGCACGGGAGCATCCAAGAAGAACATCTGGAGAAGTCCTCCTCCGATGACAAACGTGCCACCAATAATCGTGAGCACCACAGCCGCCGTGCCATCGGAAGCAACGAGATTCCTGGATTCCATAGCGCCCGTGACACTGTGCGTGTAGTTATCAAGCCTCCTGGAATACGTACTCGTATGCTTTCTGGCATATTGCTTGAACGACTGGAATGTGCGCGAAAGAGTAGTTCCCTGGCGCTCGACACCCAAGAAATACAGCTCGAGCACAGCGCGATCGATTCCGTTCTTTGCCCTCGTAAAGCCACCGTTATCCATCGAGATGCAGTAGTCGCTTGCAGCTTTTTGACCGGGTGTGGCAACACTTTGCAGCTTGATCAAACGATCGTCCGTAAGCTTCATAAGCGTAGCAACAAAAGCCCGGTCGGGCACCGTGCCTTTGTTCATAAACGTCGCGAGCACGGCAGGGTGGTCGTCGCTTGGAACATCACGGAAGTACGTCTCGCTAAACGTGGGGACAGGACGCTTGAAGCGCAGCTTCTGTATCACCGTCACCGCCAGCAGCGCCACGGAAACAACAACCGTCAATGCCGCCAGGCCATAAGAGAGAAGCCGAGCGCGTTCACGACGAGCATTCGCCTCTTCGGCCCACTGCTTTTCCTCGTCCAAAATATCTGGAAGGCGTTCTTCGTCCGATCGAGAACTCAGCGGCATGCCGGGCACCCAAGACGCGGGGAACGCGATGCGCGCCTCGGCAAACTCGCCTGCCCTCACGCGGGGAACGTCGTAGTCGACCTCGCCGTCCTCGTCGTCGGGTGTGACTGTCGCCGTTAGCGGGCCATGGCCCCAGGCACGCAGAGTATCGCCTACAGTAGCAGGGTTTTGCTGCACCAGGGAGGCGTCAAACGAAACGTTAAGCGTCACGTCGTTCGAGTCTTCCCCCCATCCGTCGCCCACGAACTTCCAGTAGAGCTCGGCGGTATCCTGCCAAAGCATGACCGCGCCGCTCATCGTGTAGGAGATCTCGACATCTGCACTCGAGCCATCGGACGAAGGCATAAAGATCTTCAAAGTCACAGACGAGCCGCTGGTATCTACGGTATAGACGCCGTAATCCCCCGAGGAGGCATAATCCGCCTCTTGGAATTCATCTCCATCGACAGAAACGCCGCTGATGCTCAGGGTCACGTTCTCGCCCTGCTGATTTTGTCCGAGCGGAATCTCCCAGTACACGCCGTTAACATCGTCGGTGAACTCGAAAGTTCTCTCTTCGCTCACCTGCAGGGAGCCATCGGACGCCACGTGCGCCCGCATATCCACCTGCGATGTCTGGTAGGTGCTCGCATAAGCTGCAGCAGGAATCAAAGACGCCACCAGCACCAGGGCCAAGGCGGTAATTGCGCGAAAACGGGTACGCATGGCACATCCTTACGTCGGCGGTATCCGTGGCCCTATTGTAGTCGCGCGGGGACGCTTCGCACGCGTGCGCGTCCACATTCGATGTTGGTGCTCCCCAACAAGGCAGGCATATCAGCCCTTCGCATCATCCGCCAAGACGCTCCCGTCGCTCACCGGCGAAACGTAACCGGCGTCAAACGTCACCACGCAGGGGACACCGGGGCATTTTTCGCCCACAAGCGCACTCACGCGAGAAAGAAGCTCATCGTCATCCATATCAAAATCGGTAGGACGTACCAGGTCGAACGCCACAAAACCTCGCTTCTGGCGCACATCGTGGACCGAAAGCCGCGGGTCAATATCCCGCACGCGCTCGTTAAGCCACGAGCGCAAGTCAAAGCCATCGGGAGCATCAGTCACAACAGGATCGCAGTGCAACGTTATCTCGACCCCCAACTCTCGCTGGATGTCATGCTCGATGGTGTCGAGTACCTCATGGTTGGCAAAGGCGTCGCGCTCGCCCGGCATCTCGACATGCGCGCTTGCGAACTGACGGCCCGGGCCGTAATCGTGTACCATAAGGTCATGCGTGCCCAGGACCCCGGGATACGACATGATCTTGGTGTGGATGCGCTCAACAAGCCCCTCGTCCGGAGCCTGGCCCAGAAGAGGGCTCGCCGCGTCGCGCACCAAATCGACGCCACCGGCACACACAAAAAGGCCCACGCCCAAGCCTGCCCAGCCATCAAGGTCGATACCCGTGGCACGGGAGATGAGCACAGCCGCCAAGACCGCACCAGAGGCAATCACGTCATTTCGGGAGTCGACGGCAGTAGCGAGAAGCGTCCCCGAATCGATGCGATGCCCCAGGCGCCTATTGAATAGGGCCATCCACGTTTTGACCACCATAGAAAGAATGAGCACCGCCATCGAAGCCACGCCGTATTCGGTAAACGACGGATGGAGCAGCTTATTCACCGATTCGGTAACCAAGTTAAGACCCACGGAGCACACGATCACAGCCACGCTGAGGCCCGCTAGGTACTCAAAGCGTCCATGCCCATACGGATGGCCCGCGTCGGCAGGACGTGCCGCCAGGCGAAAGCCCAGCAAGCTCACAATATTGCTCGAAGCGTCGGATACGTTGTTGACGGCGTCGGCAACAAGCGACACGGAACCCGTAAGCAGTCCAACGATGCCCTTGCTCACGCACAACACGATATTGCAGCAAATGCAGATAATGCCTGCGGCCAGTCCGGCACGGGTACGCACCGAAGCGTCCAAAGGCTCACCTTCCGGCTGCGCCACCAAACGACGTATCAGCCAGTTTATCATCGCGCACGCACCTCCATGTAACATTGAGAGCACAGTATACCCGCACGCGCTGCCGCGTTTTCGTCCAGATTGCAACGAAATCCAAACTCAGCATCGAGGCATCAAATGACGTCGAGCAAGCGCAGACGCACTCCAACCTCTATACTGAGCGGCATGGAATTCAACGAAGAACATATCGACAGCGCAGACTGCCCGCGCGACGCCTGCGTCGTGGGACGCTTTGCGCCATCGCCTTCCGGTCGCATGCATCTGGGCAATATCTTCTCTGCCCTTATGGCATGGCTTTCCGTGCGAAGCCAGGGTGGGCGCATGGTCCTGCGCATCGAGGACCTCGACACGCGCTGCCGCAACCCCCTGTGGTCCGATCTTTTTATCGAAGACCTTCGCTGGCTTGGCCTGGACTGGGACGAAGGTCCCTTCTATCAACGAGACCGTACGAACCTTTACGAAGACGCCCTCAAGAAGCTCATCGCGTCCGGCCTCACGTACCCCTGCTTTTGCACGAGGGCCGAGCTACACGCGGCAAGCGCTCCACATGCGAGCGATGGTACCCCCATCTACGCGGGCACGTGCCGCCACCTCTCGCCTGCAGAGGTGGCGCAGCGCACAGCCGTACGGCCGCCGGCAACGCGCCTGCGTGTGCCGGGAGCCAACAGCCCTTTCGATACTATTGAATTTGTAGACGGTGTCTACGGCGAACAGCGCGAGTCGCTCTCCTCGGAATGCGGTGACTTTTTGATTCGGCGCAGCGATGGAATCTTCGCCTATCAGCTTGCGGTCGTAGTTGACGACGCCGCCATGGGCGTCACGGAAGTTGTGCGCGGAAACGACCTGCTCTCATCCACGCCGCGCCAGATGTATCTACAGCATCTGCTGGGATATCCTCACCCGCATTATGCCCACGTGCCACTGCTCGTTGCCGCCAACGGACGTCGCCTTTCCAAGCGCGATCACGACTGCGGTATGGACGAGCTTCGCGAGCGATTTGGCTCGCCCGAAGCACTTTTGGGATACGTCGCGCATCTCGCCGGCATCGCCCCAGATGCCAAGCCTCGCAGCGCAGCAGAACTGGTCGAGCTGTTCTCCTGGGACGCCATCCGAGCGCATCGCGACGATATCGTCATCGCGCCGTAGCAAGCGAGCGCGTTGCCTCAGCTCCGCACTCTCTCGGGTTCGAATCCCCGGGCTCCTTCAAAACGGAAAAAGGACGCCCGGGTGGACGTCCTTTCCAAGTCAAACTGGCGGAGAGCTGGGGATTCCGGCATGCGTGCGCATGCCGCACCGCTGCGGTGCTTGCGCGCCTTGCGTGCTGCGCTGGACAACGCTTACGCGTTGCCTCAGCTCCGCACTCTCTCGGGTTCGAATCCCCGGGCTCCTTCAAAA
>OLPU01000223.1_pt1 | contig 52312 bp, 46 predicted proteins | sample 1673111 | NCBI WGS metagenome assembly OLPU01 (sample SAMEA3136755, study PRJEB25190) | human gut metagenome | reverse complement strand
TACCGTACCGATGACTTCGACATGACACCGGAACTGCAGCGAGCCGTCGATCACGTGCGTGAACTAGTCAACCAGGACTGCGTCGGCGTGGACGACTAACCGGCAACCTTTCCTAATCTCCCGACCATTGCGGTCGGGATATTTTTTTTGGATATCGCCACCAACCGAAAAACGGGTATTTTCAATAGAATATCGGTTAATAACAACATCAAAATCTATCGTGGAATATATGCCACGAGGAAACTTCTACCGTCCAGAAAGCTTTATAAGCCCGGCCAGCGAATACGGGCTGCTCCGTTCTGCCACGCCGGATCGCACCGTATGGCTGTACGCGCGCATCCCCTGGAGCACTGCATTGCTGGATGGAGCCAACGACCGGAAACGCAACGATGCCGCGCAACAGCTGATGGCGTTCTTCGACGGCCTCGCCAATCAGGTCACGGTTGCCGGTATGCGCTACCGTTACATGCTTCAAAGCGAATATCGCGAATTCCATCTACTCACCGGATCCATGCCCGTCCGATACAGTCCGCCGGCCAGCATGAGGGACACCGACCTCGGACGATACCAGGCGCAGTACTACCGTAGCCAGAAGGTATGCAAGCAGTTCGCGGTCATCGGCGTTCCTTTGAAACTGGTCGGGGATCATAGCAACAATCGCAAGCCCGGCATGCTGCAACGCGCCCTGACATGGTACGACCGCATGTGCTATTCGGTGGCAAACGGATGCCCAATGTTCGAAGAGTATCTGCCAGACGCGCATAATATCGAACGAATCATGCTCAACGCCGGGCTGGAACCATTCACCATCATGGATGAGCAGGAACGCGAACAGCTGGTCGCCATGATGGAATCATGGTGGGTGGGGCGCGCCAACTCGTCGGCCCTGCCTATCCTGGCGGAGAACGCACACGTGCATTTCTTCCCGGATAACGCGACCTGCGCCCACGCCAAAAACCTGTACGACAATGGCGTGGACTGCACCGAGTGGAATATCGACGAAGAATACCCGGCCAGCATCTGCTTCGCACGCACGGCGGATTTCAACCAAAGCAGCATCACGGATCCAAACAACCTGTGGATTGCTAGACTCATGGAAGTCGGACGAGCCGGCGGAGCCAATGCGGTCGCCACAAGCATCCGAGGCAAAGTCGAACCGGCGAAAGTCACCGCCGACCAGATTCGACGCAACAGCCGCACCATCGACGAAAGCATTAAGGAACGGTACGAGAAAGGCCATGAAGCCCCCGGTGATATGACCGAAATCAAGGAGCGTTTGGATTATAAGAAGGCAATCTACAATACTCCGGACATGCCGCCCAGCATCATTGATCTGAGCGTCGCCACCTGCGTGGCGGGCAACGAGCAGATGGCCATCGACGCTTTGGGGTGTATCCCCAACATCGAGTTCGTCAATCTGACGACGGCTAGCGAACAGTTGATGGCGTTCAAAAGCATGCAGGCCTGTTCGAACGTACGCATGACCCCCTATGAGATCCACTGGGCCGCAACATGCGTCGCGGGAGGAGGCGTGAGCAGTTTCGCCAAAGCAGGCGACAGGGACGGAGCTCTTGTCGGATTGTCCGAAGCCAACAGGCAACCGGTGTATATCGGGACAACAACCGTGCAGGACAAGGACAGGCGTCCAATTTTGGCTATTATCGGAGATACAGGAAGCGGGAAGGCTGTTCACATTTCCTCCACAATTCCGGTTCCCCCTCAGGCTAGCTTCCCCCATGGAAAAATGGCTAAGATCAGCGATTTGCATGAGGGAGACCTCGTCTACGGGCGGGACGGAAAACCTTATCCACTCCTCAAGCTTCATCCGATTCACACGGAAGATCTTTACGAAGTCACCCTCAGTGACGGTCAAACGATAAAAGCCAGCGGGAACCACCAGTGGATCGTCTCCGATTTCAAAGATCGAAACAAATTCAGAAAACCAAAACATTTGAAATCCCAACAGCGTAAGAACATGCTGTCGGAGACATACGATGAGCTATGTCGGATGTCTGATGCGCTACCGGCCCAATCAACCATGAGCGTGAACGAGCTTGCAGAGTTTGTCCATCCAGTAACGAGTCGTTGGTGGAGCGGAGAGAGCAATGCCAAGACCATTGCCGCAGCGCTGCGATTTATGGGAGTTGAATCTCATCAAGAACAGCGAGACCGCGCGATAGCGGATACAAAAAAACCTTTTAAGACTCGGCAGAACTGTAGGCGCTATAACACGCAGGAAGCTCTTCGGGCTTTGATTGCACATTATGATGGCGTGGCGCAGCATGCGAAAAGATGGAACGATCTCGCCAGGGAGCGTGCGGATGTCCTAAGAAAGCATTTGGAAGATAACTATCCGAAGGGCATCAGCATCACTGACATACAGAAGATGCTCGAGGATCGTTCACCAAGCCGTTCCTCTATCGCATCTGTCATAAAAACGCTCAATCCAATCAGTGAGTGGGATACGGAAGAACGAATTCACTCCGACAGAATGCGTCATGATTCGGTATCCGTATACAACGTTCGAGAAGCATGCAGAGCCATAGGGCAACGCATGATGCTTCGTTATGAGGGGGCCTTCAACGAGACCAATTCCCTTGGATATTGTGAACAGGTTGTGACTACGCGAGACATGCTTGCGTCTGGTCTAAAGGATTCAGGCAATCGTGCGCAATGGGCAATCCGAGCCGCGATGCCTGTTGCCAACCCCCAAGCCGACCTGCCACTTGACCCATGGGTTTTAGGGGCTTGGTTAGCCGACGGTAGTATCGGCACTGGAATCATCGCTTCAGATAACAGGAATGGTGATTTGCAGCATGTGAAGTCCTGTCTCACCTCTGCGGGATTTTCTCTAGGAAGCATCAATACGCCGATGGTCGTGAATGTGAAGGGGCTTGTCTCCATTCTTCGCGATATGGGGATACTCCGCGAAAAACGCATTCCTGAGATCTACTTCTCGGCGAGCATCGAGCAAAGACTCTCCCTCGTGCAGGGGTTGCTGGATCAGGATGGGACCATCTCCTCAAATGGGAATATAGAGTTCACCCAGTCCGCCGATCATCTGCCGATTGTCCGAGGAATGGTGCGCCTGCTGAGATCTCTGGGAATCGTCGTTCACGAACCCCATCTCAACAAAGCAGGATACACGGCTGATGATGTGCGTCACGAGGCTCAGGATCGTTATCGCATCACCTTCACGACGGATCTGCCGGTATTCTCTTTGCAACGCAAAGCGGCTTTAATCCCTACGACGTTGAGACAAACCCAGCAATGGCTATACGTCAAAGACATCAGGAAGATATCCAACGCGCCTCATCGTTGTCTGACCGTTGGAAGCCCTGACCATTCGTTCCTCATCGCTGATTACGTGCCGACCCATAATACGATGGCGGCGTTCAGCCTGTTTCTGCAATGGTCGAAGATTGACGCGCGTGACGGTAAAGGCAAGACCCCGTGCATTTACATTAATCCGAAGGCCGGTAATGATTTGGAGGATGCGACCCGTTCGCAGGGTGGTACGGTCATCCGGTTGGATTCCGATGTGGCCAACGGCACGTTCGACCCGTTCAACGTGATTCCGAATGTGGAGGAGGCCAAGGAAATCGCCGTCCTGATGATGACGAACATTCTTGGCGGTGACACAAAGATGGAATCCGCCATGACAGCCATGCTGGATTACGGCGTCAAACACGGGGCGCGTTGCGTAGGCCGGGCTCTGCTTGTCGCCGCCCAAGCTGTTGCGAAGACCATCAAAGCGGGGAACACGGCGGAGTCCATTGGGTTGCCTTCCAACACCCTCGAGGTGTTTTCGACAATCAGCATGAACCTGAAGGCGAACCAGGGACTACGTCTTATCTTCGGCACCGATAATGACACCAAGCCGTTGACGATCAGCCAAAACCTGACCCTCATCAATGCCGGAGACCGTTCACTCATCCCCGAAGGCCAAGATGATTCCATGACCGCTCGCATCCGCCAGTGGACGTTGCGAATGGTCGTCATGGGAGCCGGCACCGCCGTTCGAGGCCGCGATGGCATGGTAGGTGTCGATGAGGCATGGGTGTTCATGGGTAAGGACAAGGGAGCTTCCCGAACCTTCGAACAATGGGTGCGTATGGCCCGTTCGCAACGATTCACGCCTGTCATCATCAGCCAGAAAGTGCAGGAGTTCATCGATGCCGACTTGACCGGAGGTATCAGCCGCGCCCTCCTTCTGGCGTTGGACAACCCGGAAGAAGCCAATGGCACGGTCAGTCCGGCCAAATCAGCGGAACGACTCCTAGGCATCGAAGACCCCAATGGTCGGATCTTGCAGCGCATGGGAGCCGATGATACTTTGGACAACGGTCAGCCGAACCCGAACAGTCTGAAGCGCCTGGTAAGCGCATCGACGAGGAAGACCGTTCGCGGAGCCGTCGCCTATTTCAAAGACGGGTCCAAGCAGCCTATTCCAGTGGAAATCGTGATTCCTCCGGCATTGTTGAAGGAAATCAGCACCACTGCCACGGACAAGATCGCACGAGAACAACGAAAGAACAAGGAGCAGTGACCCCTTATGGGATACAAAGACATATTCGATGACTCATTTTCCACACCGGCTTCCGACAAGTCGGAGGAATCATCTGCCGTTACCCCTTTGACCCCGGAGCCGGAGGAACAGCAGCAGTCGAAACCATTGCTGTTCCCTGGTTTCGGTAGCGGACGTCCTCTCCTATTGGAACGCCCCAGCAGATATATCCAACGTCTCAGCGATACCGCATCCAAAGTGTATGCGGTACCTGACGGAGACCCATACGGAGGAGTGGAAAACCGTATCCTGTACTCCCCCGTGATCAGCCTCCCCGTATTTCTGCTTCAGGGGAATGAGCTGTTCGCGAATCATGACGTGCTCAAGTATCCTTTGCTGAATCCTCCACTGAATCACGCTTGGGATGGAAGCGACATCAGCGTGTACATGCTCACCATCATCGCCGCATATACTTCAGCGGGCATCCTGCATGAGGATGTAGACGGTGATGTGCTTGCATACGATGTCGAATATCCCCTCTCCGTTGCAGACGAGCTTTGGAATGCGGCATCCGATTGGGCTTCCGAAGCGGCTCCGCTGTTGAAGGATCTGAACACCGCACGGCTTTTGGGATTCGCGTTGAAGAGTCCCAACGAGGAAACCGATGCTTTGAGGGCTTTGTTTGAATCATGGGATGAGAATCGTTCTTCAGGTGAGATCATCGAGGCGGGGAAACATGCCGCGAATCTTCTTCGAGACGATTACAACGTGTTCGTCGACGTGGAATTCCGACCATTCCAAGAACGGTAATTCACCGAATCATTCAAAGTCGGTAAATTTTTACCGACTTTTGCCTTCCGTAAGGGGGTCATCCTTTGAAAACCAGTACAAAACTCATGGCTGCGGGAGCCGCATTGCTGGTGGGGTTGAACGGTCTTATCGTCATGAACGTGGTGAGTGCCGTTTCCGGCAGTGTCGCGGCCCTTACCAGCAACGTCGGAAAGTCATTATCAGCCGCAGAATATGATTGCGGCACCTCATCAGATGATGATTCGACAACCGGGACCACATCGATAGCCCCCAACAAGGTCGCGGTGGCCATAGCCGAGGCATTCGCCAAAGCCGGGTATTCGAAAGCCAGCACGGCAGGCGCTCTTGGTGTGATCCAATTCGAATCTGGGATGAATCCGGAACAGGAGCAGATAGGAGAGACCAATCCCGCATTGCGTGGCTTCGGTCTGAATCAGTGGACACCGCGCAGCAAAATCCAAGCATGGATGGATCAGCATAACGTGTCTGGCAAAGACTCTGATGCCGACGTGCAGATAAAAATGCTGGTTGACACGTCCGAATCCGATTGGAACAACTTCTATCTGGATAACATCGAGGCCGAAGGGTACAACGTCACCGACCATGACCTGCACAAATGGTGGCTGCATGCGGATAATCCGGAGGACGCCTCAATCGCATGGCTTGCCGGGTATGGGCGCGGAGCGTGGAACGATCGGCATGAAGAGGAACGTAAGAAATATGCGCGCTCCTACTATGATTCACCGGAGATTAGTGCGATCGAGTTCACTGGGAAGGCAAGCGACGATTCCCGTGGTTCCGACAATGTCGTTCAAGCTTCCTGCTCATCCGACGACGATGGTGATGGAGGCAGTGCCGTCGTAGGTTCTGTGGGCGGGGCTCCTATAGGCAAAACCCGTAATTTTGGCTGGCTGTGCGATACGGATGCAAAAGTGTGTCACGACGGGGACTACGGGCCATTCACTTCCTTCGCCAGCGGCGGACATTACCAGTGCTACTGGTATGCACTTGTCAGACTATGGGTGATTCACCATCATGACGTGGCAAACTGGAACACCCCCGTGGGTGGTGACGTCCATGTGCATCTCGCCTCCGACCCTGCATACACAGTCGATTCCAGTCCACACCCGGGGGATGGCGTCAGTCAGTTCGGCGGTGCTTTGGGAGGTGATATGAGCTCCGGGCATATCGCCGTGGTCGAAGAAGTCAAGCAGGACGCAAACGGATGGAGAATCCGAATCAGCGAGGGAAACTACGGCACGAACGGAAGCGGCCCATGGGAGGGGTACAACAGTCGCTGGCTCACGCAAAAGCAGTTCGATGGCGCCGGCAACGTGTTCTTCCGGAAGAAAAGCTGGAAGAACTAGCCGCAGTATCCCGGATTCTGGCAGCCTCCTCCAACCGATGCCATGGGAATGCTATCCCAAAGATGCCAGTCAACCTTGCCATCCAAGTCCGACTGCGTGACAGGTCCCTTAAGGATGGGCGTCATGCTGGAATGGGCGAGGCCCATCTCGGGATCGCCTTTCACTGGGATGGCTATTCTGGTTCCCTCGCTCAAATCGTCGGCCATGTTATTGTCCCAGCGTGTCAGCCAAGGATTAATCCACCAAGGGTTGTCGCCGTTGATGTTCATGCCGCTGATTTTCCCGTTTGCGATGGTGAGTTCATCGTTGATGTCGTAGTCTCTCCAAGCTGGAGTCAATGCCCAGATGCTCCCATTGTTGAAGGAATCACCGTCCTGCAAAAGCATGGATTCGACCTTTCCTGTGACCGTGACCGTTCGGTCTTCGTTGATCGTCACGTGAGGTCCGTCCGTCCACCGGCTGCCGGTCGCCAACGCCTCACTGTTCCACCATGCTTTCATTGTCGGATACGCTTTACAAGCGTTTTCATATTCCTCTTCGCATGGATAGCTGACGGCATCAGGCCCATCGTTCTTATCCGCTGGGATAGCGCTCAGAGCGGGTAGAGGATTGCTTCCGATGTCCGGTGTCCGCAACTGGTCGATTACCTGTTGAGCATCATGTTGGCTGAGTGAGTCCAAATTGATCGTGGGGTCACTCCCCCAGTTGCGGGCTGCCTGTTCGAATTGGATGGCCAGATCCGTGTACTGTTGTTTCTCCTCATCGGTCAGCTGATTTGCGGCAGCCTCAGCGGCTTTCTTGCGTTCCTCCGACTTATGTTTTTTCAACTGTTGGGCCTGCACCTGCTGGCGTTCCTCAGCGGTGACTTTTTTACGCCACGTACTCCAAGCCAGGATGCCAGCGACGAGAACCACCACTGTAATAACACTGGCGAGTATTTTCATAGGCCTGCTGAATGTTCCGTGCATCCTCAACTCCTAATCCAAAAAAAAACGTGTGGTTCCAGCGTATCCTTCCCAGAAAAGCGAATGCCTCCGATTATCCGAATCGGAGGCATTCTGTCCACTGAGAGATAGTTTTTTCGGGCGAAGGATCAATCAACCTTCGAATTCTTGTTTTCCTTGATCTCCTCAAGCTTGACGTACACGTTCAAACCCAGGTTGTACAAGGCCGGCAATGCGAAGATAAGAACACACAGGACACCAGCCCACCGATACTCCAAGCCCCAGGCCGTGAAGAAGAACGCAGGAATCGGGATGAGAACAATCAGTTCGATGATCATTTGGACGATCAACGGGAGCGCAGATTCCAACATCCTCTCGCTGACGAAGAACCAGATAACGGCTTGTACTGCGAAAGCCGCAAACAGGATGATGAGCATGACCCCAACGGTCACCAGATCAGCGATCCCAGTGGAAGTCGCATAGTTGAACACGTTCACGAACATGCCGCCCATGTCGCTGCTGAAGAACATTCCCATCAACAGGACTATCACCAATCCCAGAACGAGAAGAAAAAGTCCAATCATTGCCAGCAAGGTAAGCATTGCGACCACCTCCAATCCATGCTCAGCGTTCTGTTATATGCAGTTGCATTGCTTCGTTTGCCTGACCTTATTCTGTGACAGAATTCATCGACAAGCAAATCAACACCAGCAGTGGCCGCATTGTCCTATCTGGATGGTTTGCGCCGCCAATAGTCATGCACCGGATGCCCATCACGATCGTGGGAGACGACATGCACCATGCCATTGTCGGGAAGGACGAAGCGTTGAGGACTTGGCATGCCACTGTTCGCGACACGAATCTTGTCCAACAGCTTGGCCTGCAGTTCCGGGGCCAGATCCATATACGCAGTATGCGCATTCAACCGGACCAAGTCGCTGATGCGGATAGCCTCGTCTCGTGCAGTGTCGGAATCGAATCCACAATAATCAGCCAACCTCGCATAATGGTCCGGCGTCACTTCACTGGCATGCTCCGCTCCTGAGAATGGCATCGCGAGCTTGTCCGTCAACCCCGGCCATACAGTCGTGGTCATCACATCGTATGCTGGGCTTAGTTTCCAGGACTCACCATCCAGCGAAGTAGGCATGACTGAATAGTTACGGGCATGCGCATCGCAATTATCGACAGCCACGTTGAAGGCCAATCGTCGCAGCCACTCCTCCCCCAGTCTGCCGGACGGATCCATCTTCCGTAGGGTGGTCAGCGTATCGACGGCACTCACCTTGTACTTCTCGGATGATGGTAGGCCCAATGCCTGCACCATATCCTCCATCGGCAGACGAACCGGCATACCATTTTCGATACGACGATCGAACCGTTCCACGATATAGGTCTGCTGGCCGTTGAATTCCTGGATATCCGACTCCGGGGTTTCGATGCCGACCATCTTGGAAAGCATCATGGTCGCATGTTCTACTTCATCAGCGTCATAAATGCCGGCCGGTTTAAGAATATGAGTCGACGGAACGGCGCCATTGGGCCACACCCATTCATCGCCTACACGGGACAAGGAGAATTTGCCTTGAGCTCCTGCCAAGGAAAATCTGGCACCTTTGTTCCTGACGAACCATGAATCAGGCGTCCGTTTGACGGCGGCAATACGTGTCGCGATTTCGTCATCGGTTGCTTCTGCAGGAGGCACACTGGCAATAGTCGGCATCTCATCGTTCCGAGAGAACACCAGCGCACCAGCTGAATCCACGTTTTCCAGCAAGTCGAAGGATTCCTGAGATTTCGCGCCGACTGCCTGCATCATGGCATACTTGGCGGCACCTGATTCCGGGAGTAAATTTTCTAGAAAATTCTCCGGTGCATCCTCGCGCCACTCTCCATCTTTCGGGAGGCTGAAACTTATCCGTGGAGCATTCCAATCATACTCAAACGCGACTCCTCGTTTGAGAGAGGTGAACACGCCAACGTGGGAGCCGTTCATCCAGACGTTTAGCCGATCACCTTTTCTCATGCCACCACGCATTCCGCAGGCAAGGCAGTGGCATCCACTCCAAGAACCTTCATTATCCGTCGAGTCGGAAGATATGGTGCAACGCCGGTGTCAATCAGCCGTTGCACCACGCTTGAATCGACTCGTGCTTTCTCGGCCACTTCATCGACGGTACGGTGCTGCATGAACTCGGCCATGACCCTGCGCATACGTTCCGGTGATTCGATGAATCTCACGTTGCTGGCGGTTTTCGGCATGGCCTGCTTGATGCGCTGACGGTACTCGTCGCTAACCTGCCATTTCTCGTATATCATTTTTTTGCCTATGCATTAGTAAGGTGTCTGCGAATGTATTCGCTACGACTGATGTGGTACCGCTTCGCGGCGGCAGTGACCTGTTCGAGCTGGCTTTCGGGCATCTTTATGGTGACGGTGACCATGCGCTCGTCCCGTTTCGGCAGCATGTGGAGACCGTAGTAGATAGGGCCGGTGATACCGTGGCCGGCGTCCTCGCTTTCCATTCGTTCCACGTCACTGCTGACCTGCTCCTCGGTCATTCCGAATTTCTCCAGCAGTTCCTTGTCTCGTTCGTTGAAATCGCTCATCGTTCACCTCTTTTGCCTTCCAGCTGATTAATTTCCTTTAGTGTTTTCTTCGTCGGAGGTGTCATCACGTGGTAGATCAGTACGCTGTCGTTCAACTGCTTGTAGACCATCTCCACGTCACGGCCATGTCCGTCAAGACCTATTGCCACCCAAGTGCCATCCGCCCTACGCGCGTCTTTCATGACACTTCGAAAGGCCGTCAGCACGTCCTCTGATGTCAGCTCCGGATGCCGTTCATGCACGCGCGACAGCACGTAGATTTTCAAAAAGCAACCTCCACTCCTCTTGACGAAACTATTATAACACGCAGGTAATACCAATAGAATACCGCAGAAATGATACATGCCAGCAGAAGCCACAAAAAAACCGAGCCGCCTAATCAGCCCAACAAAACCCGCGACACCGCCCCCTCATCAGGCAACCCGGAATCCAACAATTCAGCCAAACGCGACGCAACACGATCGGCATCAACACCGGTGAACATGCCACCCATCCATTCGGACATCAGCGTCCGGACATGCTCGCAGTCGGCGGAATGCACGTGACGTGCGGGACCTTTGCTCTCATCCACTACTTCAGCCTCAAGGGGAATATCAGCCGACTCGCTCTGCGCAGTCTGTCGCGTTGGAGCATCGGTGCGAGGATAATACTTGATCCCATGCCTGAACGGTTCGGCCCTCAAATTCGGAGCCGCCTCCAAGACATTCGACAACGCCTGTTTGAACCTGCGCCGGAAGTCCTTCATCGGCAGGCCGGTGCCCTCGAACTGGTCATACAGTTGACGCCATGAAACGTAGGCGACGTGGTCGAGCCGGTATGTGCGGTACGTCAACCATATATAGACGTCCAACGCCCGCGCCGATTTGCCCAGACGCGAGATGACATCCATGCTGAGTGGGACGCTTGGCTTCGACAGCTCGGCCCACATCTCGTCCGTGAACTGGATTGACGCGATGATGTCCTGTTCTGGCCTGAACTGTGTACGGCCTTTTCTGGCGACGGTGAACGGCGTGCATTCGCCTTTGTTCTCACGACTCTCGTCGGTGTTCATGATGGAGATCGAGGTTCGCGCCAAGTTCATCAGCGTGTCCTCCGTCTCTTTCTGACAGCCGGAGTGGTTGGATATTCCGGTGTTGTCGCAGAATTCCTGGAAGCTGCCACGAAAGACAACAGTGTGGGTGTCCTGATCCACGTCGGGATTGTTCTTCATGCGAATCATGGACTGCACGTAGAGGAATATCAGTCGCGGGGTTTTCCCGTAGACCCATTCCTCGGGGCGACTGGGGGTTATGCGGACTGTTTCCCGACCGTTCGTTCTCTCTATGTAGGATGAGCTTGGTTTCGACACGGGGAAGAGGGCGAGTTTCGCCATGAGCGGCGGTGCGCCCGTGTTCATTTTCGTTGTGGCGATGGCGTTATTATTGGTCATGTGGTCGCTCCGTTTCAGCGATTGCCAGATACCCGGCCGGTACGAACGGTGCGGGTATCTTTTTTCTTTTCGTCGTTATTTTATCGCGTTTTTCTTAGAATTTTGACACCTTTCTTAGAATTCTGACACCAAATTTAGAATTTGGACACCATTTTTAGAATTATGACACCATTTTTAGAATTATGACACCTTTCTTAGAATTTTGACACCATCTCTGCGAATGCCATCGAACCACACCCCGATTGCCTACGATCAGAGCGGTCACAGCCTTAGAATTTTGACACCCTCGCTTAGAATTTTGACACCGACTCTTAGAATTTTGACACCCGTTCTTAGAATTTTGACACCGACATGGCCTCTCAGCCCTTATGGCAGTAGGGCTAAGCGGCACCCCCAAGTGATATTACAAGTGATATTACAAGTGAATATACAAACTCTCTCTTAATCTCTCTCCACTTCGACCCGCGATCCACCGGGATGCCGCCGACGCGGCAAATGCCACACGCTCTCCTGCACCTGTTTCGACCTCGGAAAAGAAGAATCCAGTCGGTTCGCTTGGCAGCGAACCTCAGAGCAAACAAAAAGACTGAATCTCGGACGAACAGGATTGCCGCACTCGTTCTTTCTAGTATCGGTTAATTTCAATAAATCTTCGGTTAATAACAAAACTCGAAGATAGATTGACAATCATGGCAAGCAGAAACAGCAGGAGCAGAACACAGACCCGTCCTATATCGAGCGGCGTCTGGTTTTCGCTGTTTCTTGTCTTTGGAATTATCCTCTGGTTCTTTTGGCGCCTGCCCTTGGTCCCGTTCCTTTGGCTTGGCATGCTCGCCGGAGGAATCACACAACAGTATCCGGTCAACGCTTCCGGAAGCCGCAAGGATCCCCCATCCGACAAGCAGATAATGGTCTACCACCGTTGGAAGGACATGCTTGCCGGTCTTATTCCGAACGCGGATTGGCTGGAGATTCGACGTGTTTCCTGGTGGATGGGCTGGATGGCCGGCATGCTGCTGGGATTGAACGGTGCCGTCTGGATTGCCCTGGTGGATGGCCTGTTCGGTTTCATGCTCGCCCAAGGCTGGTCGCATTACAGGAATCGGCGCGTTGACCGTAGGCATGTCTACAAGGGCGTCAGTATTCCGGCGTTCCTTACCAAATCGCCCGCCTGGGCGCGGCTTTTGTCCGTCTCCATGTCGTTGCTGGTTTTCGCCGGGGTCCTGGTTTTCGTGTTGGCGGGATACATGAGCTGGCTGAGCGCTGTGACGCTTCCGGGGTTCGTGTTCCTGCTACTCGTATGGATGTTGGGGCGCAAACCGCAGTCCCGGTATTGGCGTGAGCTGGTCGAAGGGCAACAGCTGCTTGATGGTTGGCTTGCCGGGGACGATTTGCAGAAGGCATGGTCGGGAGCCTATCTGACGCAGGTCAACAAAATCGGTTCTTCGGATAATCCTCTGATCGTCTACCGGATTCGTCTGCAGGGGTCGGACGGTAAGCCTCGCTCGAACGAAGGAGTTTTCAAGCTCGGCGTGGAAGCGTTGCGGGCGCCGGCATTGGCGGACGGATACCGTTTCGTGTGTCTACTGTCCGCCAAGCAGAGGAAGAAAGGGGCGGAACAGTTCGACCCGTCCAGTGTCCGTCTGGCGCTTGGCATGGACGAATCCTGTATCCCCTCCATCGCGGAGAGAAAGGCCGGCGAAGGTCTTGCCTCTCTCGTCGCCGACATCGCCTATGCGCAAACCGCTTTCATCTGGCATAAACGCGCCCCGTTGACGTTGGCTCATGATGTGAGCGCCGACGAGAGCAAAGCCGCCTGGCTGTTGGAGATCATCACCCCACCGCAGGGCGGGGATTCCATCGACCGCATCAGCTTCGACTGGCTGGAGGGAGAAGGATCGCCTGCCGAGACTCTGCGGATGCCGGTGTTCGCCGACCTGCAGGACAAGTTCCACCTGGTCGCATTCGACGATGCGAAACTATCCGACAAGGGCAACAAGTGGCGGCCGGACGGCATGACCCACAAGAAAGCCTTTGACGATTACATCACCATTTCCAAACGGTTCAAAAGCGACCAGTCCGCTTGGGTCAAATGCCTCCCGTCGAAACTCAATCCACCGGCACCCATCTACGACTATGAGAAAACCCAGGACTGCGACGGCTGGCAACTGCATTCCCTGCCATTGGTACTCACCGCACCAGCCACGCCGGCCGACTACGAGCGTTGCGACCTTGGCCCATTGCAGCCGGAGGCACGGTTCATCGGACTCGTGGACGAAGGCTCCGACATGGCCGGACTGATCTGGTCCACCGGAAGCGCGCCCGTACGCATCGACCAGCTGACCGGCAACACCCCCCTTCACCGCAAGTACGCGGAAGCGTTGATATTCAAAACCCTCATCGAAGTGCTTCCCGCAAAAGCGTCCGTGAACATCACGGCCTGCACTCCGCAAAGCAAAGACAAGCCGATTTGGAGCATCCAATTCCAATTAGGCAACGGCGCGACCGTGGAAGACGCCCGCAAACAGTCCGCCAGAATCCAATCGTCGGTCGGGGCGAAACATATTTACTGGGAATGGCGGTCAGCCGACAGCGCGACCGTATGGCTGTGCGACGACCCGTGCCTGGATGTCAGGGACATCAGCCACTGGAATCGCAGATCAAAGCAAAAGCATCTCATCGAACTCGCCTTAAGCGACTCGTGGGGCGTGGCCGGAGTCAGCGATCCCAGCGGACGCACCCCCGATGTGGTCAGTCTCGGCGCGTTGCCAAGCAACCATGACGTGTTGTTGGCACGATTCCAGATTCCGGCCGGGTTGGATGTGGACAAGCCCTCACGGAACATAGGCAAGTTCCTGACCAGCGCCGACTACGCCTACGGGCGCATCCTCCCGCGCGGCGAGGAACACGGTTCGAACCTGTACGACATGGTGCTGGCGAAACGCAGCCCGTTCCCCACCATGGTCAACGCGGACTGGGATTTCGCCCGCCAGTCGAAACCACGCATGTTCCCGTTGGGCGTGGACGATATGGGCAAACCGGTCTACTGGAGCATGAAGGACACGTTCCACCTGCTCATCAGCGGAAAATCCGGAACCGGTAAATCCTCCATCGCGCAGATCGTGGTCGCCGAAGCGCTGCTCAAAGGCCATGACATCATCCTCATCGACCCATCCAAAGGTTGCATCGACTTCACCCAGTGGGCGAAACCATTAGCGTTGGCGTTCGTCGGCTTGGGGCAGATGCGCGAAACCGAAGCCGTCATCGCCTGGCTGCGCAACGAGATGGCACAACGGGTGAAACTGTTCAGCCGGTATGGTGTCGGCAGCATCTACGACCTCGACAAAAGCCAGCTCAATGAGGAAGAGCTTGCCCACACGAAACCCATCGACATCGTGTTCGACGAATTCAACTCCTACCTTCAGGAGGCCGGCAAGACCACGCAGAACCCGAACAGGGACATCCAGCTGGCCAACGACAATGCGGCCGTCAGCGCGACGAACAATTCGATACGACGCACCATGAGCGCTCTCGGCAAAATCGTCGTGCAGGGACGAACCGCAGGCATCAGCGTAATCCTCGGCGCCCAGCGTCTGACCATGGACGACATGAAGCCGTACAACGCGAACGCGTTCTTCCGTTCGCTCGGCCGAATCCTCCTGGGCATGGACTCCACGGCGGGCATCATCAGCGCGCAGAACCTGCGCGAGGCGAACCGGCTCCAACAGTCGTTGAAAGGCGAAGGCGGGAAAATCCCGCAAGGCCGTGGAATCTTCGAAACCGCGCAAGGCGAACTGCTGGCCGTCCAAACATGGTGGTCGGGAGGCCAAGAAAAGTTGGCGGAACTGTTCGCCGACCGCACTCCCCCGCAACCCATCGACTATTCGCGGTTCATGCCATCCGAAGCGGAAACCTACGGCGAAGTGTCCGAAGACGAACTTTCCAAGCTGCTCAGCCAAGGAACGGATCCACAGACAGCCGGCGAGGAAATCAACGACATGGACGAACTCCACGACATGCTCCACCACCCAGACAACAACGATGCCGATTCCGAAGACGGGGACGACATCGAAGAAGTCGACTGGTAGCCAAACACAAAAGGGGAAACAACATGCTCATCAACCTGGGAACAGACGTTCACGGGAAAAACCTTGGATGGGACACGTCCACGGGAACGCCACTCACCATCACCGGGCCCGACGGAAGCGGGAAAACCATGCTGCTTGACAGCATCATCCGACAGGCAGATTCGGACGGCACGCTCGTAACCTTCACCGACCAGTGGGACAGCATCCCACCCTCCCCCACCGTCATGTGCGGACGCTACCGGCAACCCTATGAGCTGCTGGAAATAGTGCAACGGGTCAGCATGGAACAGCGACGGCGCATCAAGGGCGAACCCGAGCCGATCAAGCCGATACTGCTCGCCTTCGATGACTATGACGTACACAACGGCTACCCGGACATGAATCTGCTGAACGTCAACAGTCAAATCTCCGACGAACTCAGCCGAATCATCGAAATGGCACCCGGAACGAACGTCAACGTGGTCATGGTCCGCAGCAGCATTCACCCATCCACAGTGGGTCAAAAGCTCTACGACCGTCTTATCGCCGGCAACCATGTGCTATTCCATCCGGCCGGACAGCTCGACCCGCACACGCAACCTCTTTTCCACACCGAAAACACCCGTGAAGCCGAAACCCTCACCTATCTCAACCGGCATTTGGACTTCAAACAGGCCCGCAATTGCCTGTACGAAACATCAGACAGGCTACTCCAGGCCTTCCACACCCCCATCTACAAGAGAAAGGAAAACTGATGGCCGACCGTCGAAAGAAAATCCCTCTCGAAAAATTCTTCCCCAATGGTTTTGATAAAACCAATCCGGACGACATGATCAAACTCACCGTCCTCATCCAAGAGAAAGCCGCAAAGAACCCTGAGTTCGAAGGCTACAGCGTATTCAGCGTCGATTCCGACAACCGGTACGCGATCATCGCGCCGATGGATATGGATTCCGATGATATCAACAACGGAATCAAAGCCGTCAGACTCAGCAACAGCGAATGCGCGGACACGGCTTCCCAGAAGAAGACGGTGCAGAACCTGGAAAGCCAACCCCAGTACGAAGGCTATTCCGTCGTCGATTTCGTTCGAATCAGTTCCAGCGAATTCCTTGTGCTGCTCCAACAGTTGGACGAGAAGGCCGCAGCCACCCGGCGTATATTCGCGAACGTTCTCAAGGTCAAGCCTTGGGAAATTCGTATCTCACGTACTCCTGAGAACGGTTGGAAAATCCGCATCAAGGAGAACACCGTCACCTATCAGGCTTCCGTATACGACAAGCGAATGCAGGAAGCCGTCGAAGTGGTCGGCAAAAAAGGCTGGTTCTTCAAGGCCGACCCCGAAAAGGGCGTCATCATGGTGTACCCCGGCACTCCCCCGACTTTTCCTGCGATGATAGCCTGCCCGAAACAGCTGATCGGTAAAAACGACCTACGTCACGCCTATCTGGGCATGAAGCTGCCCGAACGAGGCCGCGAGACCGGCGACTGGCTGTCACTCGACTGGAAGTCCGGCCCGGGAATCATGGTTGCCGCCGCCGCCAACAGCGGGAAAAGCGTTGTCATCAACACGCTCATCGCCGCCGCGCTGGAAGCCGGATTCCAGCTTGCCATCTGCGACGACGAGGACAAAAGCGTCGATTTCCAATGGTGCCGGCCGTGGATCATCCCCCACGGCTGGGGTTGCGATAGTCCTGAATCAGCAGCCGCGACATTGATCCATGTGCTTGAGATCTGCTCCTACCGGTCGAAACTCATCAAACAGTATGGGGTCGAGAACTGGTGGGGTCTGCCTAAGGGCGAACAGGAAAAGAACCCCCTGCTTTTGCTTGTGTGCGATGAGGTCGCCCAATGGGCTGGGAGCGTCACCATACCGAAGGTCAGCAAGGACAATCCGATGCGCATCCGGGCCGAGTATGAGGCAAGCATCCATGCGGCGAACATCACCTATGCGATGAAGATCACGCAAAAAGCCCGGTTCTCCGGTGTCTGCTTCCTGTTCTGCGGGCAATCGACCCGCCTGCAGGACGGTTTCGACCCCGGTATGCGAGTCAATCTGACCACGGTCATCTCCCCCACCCTGCAACCCTCCACCGCTGTCGAAGAGCTGCTGGGAGGGGCGAAGGACTTCCCTGAGATACCGGAAAACATCATGCAACCGGGAATCTCCAGAGGAGCCGGCCTTATCAGGCTTCCCGGCATGAAACCCGTCATCTACAAGGGTTTCTACGAGGAGAACCAGAAGCAAAGAAAATCATACAGCGACCTGCTGCGCGAACGTCTGACCGCAATCCGACCGCCGGAAGGCGACATGAACTCGGGCCACTGGTCATGGGATGAAATCGTAAACGCCCTGCCGACCGCCGCAGAAAAACCCGATGACGGCATGATCGACTCCGGCGGGGACGAGGACGACGGGTTCCCCACAGACGGTTTCGGCGAGGACGGGCGTGATGTCGCAGACCGTGACAAGCCGTTGAAGGGTGCCGCCGCTGCGGCGCATGCGAGCAAACTGTATGCGGCAGGTGTCGACGTGCCTCACATGAGCGCCATCGATGCCGCCATGAATATCGGGCGCCTGTCTGCCGAAAAAGGTCTTTGATATAGGATGTGATGATGTTGGCGAAGGATGATGATTGGCTGACGGCGGGGAATCAGTTGGATGATTCCCTGTTGATGGATGATTTGTGGGATGATGACGCAGATCCACAGAATGACAAAGGCGCAGCGTCACATTCCACTGGTTCCGCATTTCCACAGGACAATGCAGAAACGCTTCCACAGAAAGCCGGGGGTACAGGGAGTAGTTCCAATGTGCCCACAGTTTCGCAATCCAACAGGGAGTCCATTCCCGGTGAAAATGCAAACACGTTTCCACAGTATTTTGATGACTCATTTCCACAGTCTGACGAAAGCACAACCCATCAATCCGACAGCGACCCATTTCAACAGGAAGACGTAGACCCGTTCCAACAGGATGACGTAGACCCGTTCCAACAGGATGACAGGCAATTGCCTACACAGGAGAAAGAGGAATCGTTTTCACGTTCCAATGATTCCACTGTTTCACGTTCCAACAGCGCAACACTTTCACAGGAAGACGCGGAAACAATTCCTCATTCCACTGACCACACAGTTCCACAGTCCAACAAAACGACAGATTCGCAGGGCAACAAAGGCACAGCTTCACGTCCCATCAGGACGACAGTCCCCCAGAACACTGTCGACCCAGTTCAACAGGACACTGCGGATACGACTCCACAGGAGAATGCGGAAAACCTCGATCAGATAGACCTACTCGCCAACGGCTACGACCCGTTCGAGGAATTCGCCGACTCAGCAGAAGACTGTAACGACAAGAAATCAGAAGAACAGTCTGCTGTTTCCGCATTTCCGCAGAACAATGAGGAAACACGGGAACAAGGAAAAGGCCCGGAGGAATACGACCCGTTCGAGCAATTCGACCTGCAATCGGACGATTCCAGCGAACCGACAACGGAACAGAACGAACGTCGAGACGACAACATCATTCAAGACAGTTCCGCAGATTCAAAGAAAAACGTTGATATGCAGGAACAGGGAGACATTGAAACTGTTTTCCCATCCAATGTTCCTATGCAAAATCAATGGAACAGCGAAACAGAAGAACAGTATGACAGTTCGTCCTTCCAACAGGAAGACAGTTCCCCAGTAAGACAGGACACTGGCGAAACATACCCGAAGGACACGGACTCTGCGGATCCATTCGACCTTTGGGATGACCCATCCGAACCTCCGGAGGGGGGACCACAAACATCGTCCCCATCCGCCGGAAGCCTTGGCGCGGATGATTACCCAACGCAAACATTCCAGACGGGAGATGACTTTTGGAGCCAGACGGACGACGAATCGAACGGTCAGTGGAATACAGGCCAGCAAACGAATGGCATGCCCCCGCAACAATTCGACAATCCGCCATTCCCACAGGAAAGTGTCTTCCCAGTTAAACACCAGTATGATTCCCCATTCCCACAGGAAAACACTGATACAGAAAATAGGGGAAATGGTGGAACGCTGATAAAGATTATCGCAGTCGCGGCCGCCATACTCATAGGCCTCGGAGCACTGATAGGCGGGGGAGCGTACACCTATCACGCATACACCACTCACGTCGCGGAACAGCAGGCCGAAGCCGACCGCAAACAGCGCCAACAATCCCTGGTGAAGGCACAGAACAAATGGGACGGGAGGAAACGGAAGGCCGATGACCTGGTCTCCACGATCAAAGCCAGTCCCGTCGCGGAAAACAGCGACGTGCAAAAAGCCATGGAAGCCCTCCAGAAAACAACCACAGGGAATCCGATGACTGAAAAAGACATCACATCGGCCCTGGAAAAACTGGACGGCGAATATGAGAAAACCAACAGAACCTACACGGATGCAATGCAGGCAAAAGCCAAGGAAACCAGAACGACACTCGACGGTCTGGTACAGCAGGCAAATGGTCTTGCTGACGCTCCTGACGGCAACGACAAGAAGCAGATGCAAAGCCTCGCATCCCAGTGGAAAAGCACGGAAATAACGTCTGACAACCTGTCCGACGCTATTTCGGCTTCGACCGAGCTGAAGAACCTCATCTCCAAAGTGGATAAAGCCAAGAAGGATGCGGACGCGAAGAAGAAAGCCGAGGAAGAGGCCAAGGCAAAAGCGGAAGCGGAACGACAGGCCCAAGCCCAACAGGAGCAGCAGCAGGCGCAGCAGCCTCAGCAGAATCCATACGGGAACATGTACTACTGGGGCGGGGGATATGGTTCGACTGGTGGATCAACCGGCGGATCAACCGGCAACAGTGGGGGAGGGGTATCCCCGCAACCGCAGCAGGAGACGCCACCCAAGGGCAACAGTGGCGGCAACGTCGGCTGAAAAAAACGGGAAAGCCGAGGCAATTGACCTCGGCTTTCCCGTTAATCCCATCGTTTTGCCGTGAGGGTGCCCCCGCCTTTAGGCGTGGGGAGGAATCACGGCTTACTATCGCCATAATACGCGTAATGTGGTATTATGTGAGTCATGAGTCAGAAAGTCGTGTTGGAACGTGTGACGTTGGACGGAGCCAAACCGTTCACCGGCTACGCCGACCGGCACGACCCCGAATCCGAAAGACTGTACGCGCGTTCGGGCGGTCAGGCGATGGACTGGCTGTGCGACGCTTGGCGATACCGGTTCAACCAATTGCGTTCCAACCGTTGCAAATACGGCAAGGACAAAACCCTCGTCCCCATCGGCGGCGAGCCCGACACCCGCAGCGTCAGCCAGTCACGAAGCGAATGTTCTTGGCTGGCGGCGGTGCCGTCCCTCATATTGGAGTCACCGACGCGGATCGAACGGGTCGAATGGTTCACCGCCGTGCAACGACGCAAGACTCTGCTGGGCAAACGGTTGAAGCCGGGACGAATGCCCCGGTTCAAATCATATAAGCGTGACGGGCAGCGTTTCGTCTGCTGGCACAACGGGGGACGCAACGCCGTATACCGTCGGGTCAACCGCAACCACGGCATCATAACCATCACCGGACAGAATCCCAAGGGCATGTCATTGCCGGGCGAACCGTTACGCTACCGCATCCTCCTGCACGTGCGAGTCAGCCAGCCGATACGCGAATACACGGCCATCCAAGTGGATTGGACGAACCGCACCGTCGTGTTCAACAACACCCCAACGCCCGTCAAGCATGAGCCGACCGGCAGGGCGGTCGGCATCGACCGTGGATGCGTACATGCCGCCGCCGACTCCGACGGACGGTTCATGGACCTGCCGAAAGACAGGTTGAAGGCCATCGACCGTGAAATCAGGAAACGGCAGAAGGCCCAAGCCCGCAGGATTGGGAGCGCGGGATACTCCAGCGAACGGGAGTACGCGAAGAGCGGCAAGACCAGCCGCGCGTATCGGAGAACACGGCTGGAAATCGGGAGACTGCACGCGAAATCCAAGCGCATACTGGACGACGTGTACCAGAAGTACACGACCCGGCTCGTGCGCGAAAACGACCTGATTGTGTTGGAGAACCTACGGTTGGCGAACATGAGCCGCCGCAACAAGCCTGTTCCCGACCCGTTGCACGAGGGCAGATACCTGCCCAACGGTCAGGCCGCGAAACACGGACTCAACCGGAGCCTGAGACAGGCCAGCATGGGACGACTCGCGTCCATGCTCGCCTACAAGACCCGACTGGCCGAAGGCGTGGGCATGATACTCGTCAACCCCGCCTACACGAGCCAGACATGCAGCCGATGCGGGCATGTGGACAAGAAGAACCGCGAGAGCCAAGCGGTCTTCGTCTGCAAGAAATGCTCGTACACGGCGAACGCCGACGTGAACGCCGCCCGGAACATCCTCAAACGGGGATTGGACACGCTCGCCGTCACGTCGGAAAACCTGTGGGGCGCGGACGGCACCCCGGTCGAACAGGGACGTAAGACCAACGGAAACGCTGCACGCGAATCCGTGGCAGTCTCTTAGAGACCAGAACCTCTCCTACCGCAAAACGATAGGAGGAATCCCCCGGCTTCAGCCGAGGGGAGGACGTCAAACATCAGAACATGTCGGGATAATCCTCATCGTCCACGTCATCATCTTCAACCTCGACAGGAGCCGGCTTACGACGGCCCCGCGAAGAGGTCTTCTTCGGACGATGGCGCGGAGCCTCCTCCTCGTCCTCGTCCTCGTCCACGTCATCATCTTCAACCTCGACAGGCTTCGGACGACGACGGGAAACGGCAGCCTTGCGACGTGGCTTGACCGCGATTTCACCGGTATCCTCGTCCACCTCATCATCGGAATCAGCCTCATCGAAGTCAGTATCCGCAAGAAGAGCCGCCTCATCATCGGCCTTGGAAGGCTTTGCGTTCACATGCTTGTCTCGCCAAGCGATAAGAGCCTCGATATCCTCATCGGTGAAGTCCTCATCGTATTCGAAGCTTCCATCTCGCACGCCTCCGCCAACAATCGTGAGATTATCCAAACGATAGCTGACACCGCTACCGGTCTGAGTCTTCCACGCACGTGCCGTAACCGAAGCCTGCACGTTCTGACCGGGATACACCAGCTTATCCCATAAGACCTTGACTTCCTTGGCCTTGGCATCACGCTCCTGAGCCTCCTCAAGATTGCGCGTCGCCTCCAGAACGAGCGTCTTCGCCTCCTCCTGAGCGTCTTCATCAGCCGTAGCGTAAGCGGCCCGGGCATCATTAAGATTGGCTTGAGCGGCCTGAACGTCTTCCTTTGTCCCGAGAATCGGTTCGGGGAGCTCACGCAGGATTCCTTCATCGTCGATGTAGCGGATTCCGGGACGACCGGCCTTGGAGCTACGACTGAAGTTCACATAAAAATGGTTGGCTCGATTCGGATATTTATCGGTCATGAGGACGGTTTTATCACCGTCAAGGATTTCATCCTCGTCGGCATCCTTGAGACCGTCATTGGAAACGATACGATCCTTCTTGCCCCATTTCTTCAAGGCGATGGCGTTGTCTTCCGCATTCTTGCTCAGCTTCTGAAGGATTCGGACGGTTCGCATGTGATCGGGGTCATCCTTGTCGAGAAGCACAGGGAACCCGTATGCGGGCGTGCTTTCGTTTTTCTTCTTATCGTCCTTCTTGGCGGACTTGTCATCATCCTTGTTTCCCTTGAATGCGACCGCCTCGTAGAGCTTGGGCCATCCCATCTGGATGACTCCGGTTTTCGCGTGAGTTAGCAGTTCTGTTGCCATGATGGTTCCTCCTTGACGATTTGACGATCGCTCCACAGTGCATTGAGGATGGGAGTTTTCGTCTTCTCTTTTTCTATGTGGACATATTCAAATATACGCAGTTATCTGAACATGTATATTATTCGGCGTGTTGCCTTTATTTCCAAGGCGTTTTCCCTTGTTAGAGAATGCTGAAAAACTCAGTTTTCTGCATGTTGTACAATGGGAGCGTGAACACAACCAGAAGACTGGGCAACACCAGTCCGACCACTGCATCCAGGAGAGGCGAATGAACCAGCTATCGATCAGACGTCTGCGCCAGCTAGCAGGAAAAACCAAAAACGAGATAGCCGACCTGCTGGGCATGAGCGTCAACACGTACAGCAAGTACGAGGACAACCCCATGAGCCTGTCCTACGCCGCATACCATCAGCTCATCGAATATCTCGAAACAGCAATCCAAATCAGGAAAAAACTGGAAAAGGAGCAACCTATGAACACCCCCATCAAAGCGAAAGTCCGATTCGTCGCACCCGACGAAGACGACGAGGACCGTCTCAGCGACTACACAGTACCGATCCCCGAAGGACTGACCGAGGAATTCCACCCCTCGCAACCCGTCACACCGAAGCAGCTCCTCGACTGGGAAACCAAGAACAAGGAACCATACCCGGGTTATTCGGAGGAATTCTTCAACTGGGAGAACGCTTGGGAAGAGGTCAACCGCGCCCAGCAGAAAGCCGATGGCGGATATCTCCACCTCTCCGACCCGGTGCCCGTCAGCCCGGAGTTCGACGAGACGACCGGAGAACCCATCACCTACGACGAGCCTCACGTCGTCGTGGACTCGGAAAGTGGCAACACCAGCGTGTACGTCGACGAGGCTGACATGTCAGCCCAGGAAATCGCCGAATCCGATCCAGTGAACAACAAGTAGCCTCCCCACATACCGTTCCGGCATGCTCCGTCCATAGGCATGCCCGGAACTTGAATCCAAGAAGGAAAGACACCAATGGCCTACGCGAAAATCATCGACATCGACGACCCCGGCTACTTCCGGTTGAAATCAATCGACCAAAGCCAATTGAAACAATTCCTGAAAAACCCGGCCGACTGGGCATATCACCGTCTCAACGACGACCACAAGCCCACCGACGCCATGAAGTTCGGTACGGCGTTCCACGCTTACCTGCTCGGCACCAGCGACGTTGTCAGCCTGCCTGAGGGAGAGAGCTTCAGGAGCAAAGACAACCAGAAGTGGCGCGACGAACAGCTGGAAGCCGGCAACATCATCGTCTCCTACAATGACATGCAACTGCTCAAACGCATGAAGGAAGGCATCGAACAGACCAGTCTCATGCCCGAATACCCCGATTACATGGAAATCATCGAACAGGGAACCAAGGAACAGTGCATCGAATGGAAGGATCGTCAAACCGGTCTGATGCTCAAGGCGAAGCCTGATCTGATTCCCGTCGGCACCGATTACCTGGTCGATTTGAAAACCGCTCAGAAGGCCGATGCGGAATCATTCGCCAAGGAAGTCATCAACTACGGTTATCACATTCAGACCGTTTTCTACCGTGCCGCGGTAGCCGCATGCAAGCCGGACGCCTTCGACCGTGGGTCCAAGGCTCCCAGCACCATGCAATTCTGGGTGTTCGAGAAATCCGATGCCTGCGACTGGCAGCCGTTCAGCATCAGCGATGACAATCCGATCACGAATCTTGCCGCGACCAGCATCCGTCAAGCGCTCTTGGGCATCGCCTTGATGGTCAAGAAAGCCAAGGAGGAAGGCTACGCAGAGAACACTCCAGACCCCGTGGATGCCGCCGCGAAGTATGCGCTCCGACATGGTTTCAACAAGAAGGTCAAGGAGGTTTCGTTCCAGAACTGGCAGCTGCTGACTGCGGAAAACATGCTCTGCGATCTCGCCAGCTGATTGCCTGAGGCACGACAGGAGAGGGCCATCCAGTACGATGGTCCTCTCTTCTTTTTATCGTTTGCTCGTTATACTGAATATGTCCACATAACAGTAAAGACGACAGAACCAACGCCAATGCCATCAGCACCTCGAACACGCCGGACAACATCCAGCAACCCAAGAAGACCAGCCAACTACAAGCGCGGAGGCTACGCCCACGAGTTCACCATCCCAATCGAATGGTGGAGTACGACCGACACCATACAGACGGAACGCATGCGAGCCAGACGAAGGGCATGGGTGAGGGACTACGCGAAAAACGAATGGCGCAACCTCAAGAAAACAGGAAAAGCCTGGAAAGTGGAACGGTTCATCGCCCTTATAGGCGTAGCCTGTCCAAGCCAGAAAAACATTTTCCCGGCGAGAGCGGCCGAAACCATCAAACCCATCATCGACGGTGGCAGTGATGCCCGGCTCTGGGACGACGATGACAGCCAGCACCGGCACAGCACCGTATACATCCAACTGCCAACACCGGCGCCAGCCAACCATTACAGGCTGAGCGTGCTCATCATCCCGGTGCCGGAATCAATGCCGAAATACCAGATCACCTCACGTCTCGCATCGAACATCGACCAGCATTGGCGAAATAATCCCAATCCGCCGGCATGGCACGACGGATACTCGGTGTCATTCACGATCCCCGACAAACAGTGGATAACCAGCAACTATACGGATAGTGACCTCATCGCCAGACAGAACGGCGAACGGAAATCAGCCACATGGGGGAGGGGAGGCAGCTTCGGCATTCGGGAACGAGTACGCGCACAACTCATCGAACTGGCCTTCCAACAGTGGAAAAGACAAGCCTACCGTCCGTATGAAAGATTCGCCATCATCGCCGGAATCGCATACCCGTACGGGGTGAAAACCGCCGACCCTGACAATGCGGCGGAAACGGTGAACACCATACTGCATTCGGGAACCCGCATCGGAGCTTGGCCGGATGTGAACAGCCAGCATTGCAGGGGAGTGGCTTTCGTACGTCTGCCGAATCTCATGACGGGAAACCACATGGTCAGACTTTTTGTTTTCCCGGTGCCCGAGAATTTTCAGATGGCGCAGAGCATAGCCGAAAGCTCCATCGACGCTTGGGGCGAACATGATCGGAGAATGCGTTGAACCTGAGACAAGTGCTAGTCCAGACCGCGATAGGACTCATCGCTATCCTCATAGCCGTCCTATATGCGATGTTCATCGTCCCGCAGGACTGGTTCATCGACTCCAGAGAATCAGCCATCACCATATCGGTCATAATCTGCGCGACCGGATACATCTTCACGGTCTGGGCCCGTTATATCCGCCATCTCATCTTTCACCAGCTTGACGTTCGAACCATCCGTGAAGCTGAATCCGCCGGGGAAACAGAGCCTAGGCAAAATCCGAAAATCCTGCGGAAGGAACCAAGTCCGACCATACGATTGAACAGGAAGCACATCCATCAATCTCAGAGAAAGAGCCGATAATGGTATGGACACCAGCGACACAGCCGCGTGACCCCCTTGGTAGATTCCGTAAAACCAATCTCGTCCCCGGCGAATACACGTACACCACGCGCAGCGGCATCGTCAAGAAATACTATGTCAACGATATGAACCAGCTGGCAGACGGATCCACCATCCTGCATATGAGCGCCCAAGGCAAGGTGTTCAGCAGTTTCAAGACCCAGAACCCCATCGAACGCATCCACATCATCGGCAACAGCGATATGGAACAGATGGCCGTCGCGGCATCCGGGGAAACCACATTCGGCGTGATCAACCACAGCAAAGCCGCCCCACCGGATGTGTTCAGCCTCAACCGTGGACACGATTTCGAGCCGGTCAGTTCCAATCTCCCCGACGGCGAGACCGCCTTCGGAGGACATGCCGCACAGATCAGCGGCCGTCCGGACAGGAAAACCTATGACACGTTGAACGCCCAGAAGGCAGAACGAGCCAACCTCGCGGCGTTCGCAGACCTTGACAACCGCGTCTATTCCGCTGACCCCGGCGACTTCGCCGAAGCTGCGGTCCAGGCACGTCATTACTACGAGAAGGAATTCGGGCTCAGCGAATCCCAAGCCCGGGAAATGCCGGTCTACGTGTATGCGGACAAGAATGGCGACGTCACCGTGAAACCCGCATACAAGCCTGAAAGCGTTCCCATGAGCGAACTGGGAATGAAACCAGGAGACCCGGTGCCGGAAGGCTTCCATGTGAACGGGGACAATCTCGTCGCCATGGTGCCCCGGCGAAGCCCCAACACGCATGGAGGCAGCGGCAGCGTCCGTCTCCGCGGCCGGGATCTCACTCGCATGACCAGGGCCATGCAGAAGGATGGTCTCAAGAGCGTCGACTTCACCGTGAGCGGAGGCACCAAGGTATCCGCAAAAAGCGGCAAACCGTTGCAGAACGCCTTGCATTTCCGCGCCGACTACATGAACCCCCACAGTGGAGACGACATCACCGTATGGGGTTCCATCGAAGCGAAACAGTACGGGACGCAGCCGGTCAAGGCACGCAGGGAGTTCACCACCAACGAGGAATTCCAAGACTATACGCGCAAGGTGCAAGCAGTCCGTGAACGGGCGGCCGCACCATACGTGGATCCGCAATCCCCACAGGCAGCCGCGAAACTGCTGCGAGCCAAGTATGGGACGAATCGGTTCTACAGCAGCGACATCCAGATGCGCGACGGCAAAGAGGGAGTGGCCTTTGCCATCAACACTCCCGGCGGACACGCCCGCATGCTGTCCAACGGGAACGGTGTCTGCATCGGCAAGGAGCCGGCCGATGCGGAGGGCTTCGCATCCATGTTCAATAACGGCAAGAGTCCGGCCAATCGGATCACCGCCGACAACGTGAAGGTCTTGTCGGATGGTAATTTCCGCGTCCGGAAGAACGGCCGTGAGTCGTTCTACACTCCATCCATGTCCACTACCCGCGGGACTCGTAGCCGCAACGGAAAACTTTACGGCTACAACGAGGCCGGAGATTTCATGGAATTGCCGAATCGCTGACCCTAGGAAAATGCCGGGTGGTTTTTTACTTCCCGGCATTTTACCTGTTATACTGAATCTGTCCACATAGAAAAAAGTGAAGTCAGGAGACCTAAATCCACCATGCCCATCATCGAATTCGACACGAAGATGCGAGGCTACGATCCTCAACAAGTCAATGATGCCGTAACCAATTTCCAGGACACCATCAACAAGTATGCGCAAGCAAACACTGATCTGAAGAGGACCCTGGATACGGTCAACAACCAGTTCACCCAGGCAAACCAAGACATCGATCAGCTGCAAGCCGAAAACAAGAAGCTCTCCGAACGGATCGAAGAACTCGAAAAGCAGAACGACGATCTGGAAGCAAAAATCAAGAACAAGTACACGAGCGTGGGCGACGATGTGAGGAAACTCCTCGAAGACACCCAGACCGTTTATCATGCTGCGGAAAAGAACGCAGCCGACATCAAGAACAAGGCGCTGCAGGAGGCTGACAGCATTCGCAAGCAGAGCCAGTCCGCCGCGGAGAAGACTATGGTGGACGCGCGGCAGGTCGCCGAAAAGAACGTGAAGGAATCCCAAGCGAAGTCGAAGCAGATCATCGAATCCGCGCAGCAGTCCGCCGCACAGTTGCGTAAGGAAGCCGACTCGTATGCCACTGGACGGCAAAACATCGCGGAGCAGGCCGATGCAAGGGTTCGTGCGATTCTCGGCCGTCTCCAGGAAGCAAGCAAAGTGCTTGACAACGCCTACCAGTCCGGACGCAAGCCTAACGCCACTACAGTCCAGTCAGCTCCGAAGGATGCGCCAACACCGGTCATCGCCGGCCAGGCCACTAATCCGAACGAGGCGGATCTTGAAGACGATAGGACCATCGCCTTCGCTCAAATCCATGCGAAGAACACCGCATCCGCACCCGCGACCCCTGTTGACGCCCAATAAGACCATTCCCGGAACGTGAGAATCTTGATCCTCCAATACGTAATGGTTATGACCGGAGGATATGCCAGTTCATGGCTTATCCTCCATGTCGGCATGCTGTTCGGGCAAGGCGCGAAGAACGCCGCTTCTCTGGACCGAATCAAGGAAGCCCGCTGTTGGAACATCGCATATTATCTGTGCGTCATCCTGACGTTCCTGTGCGTCATTGCCGGATCATTGGGTCTCATGCTCCTGTTCAAGGAGCTGATCATTGACTGAAAAAACATCCCTCAAGCAGTCCCGTAATCCTTTCCTGACCATCGGACGCTATGTCCGGCAGGTAATCGATGAAACCCGTAAGACGGTGACTCCAACCGCCCGCGAATGGATGGCCTGGAGTATTGCCGCATTCGTGTTCGTCATCCTGCTCATGATATTGGTCACGGGCATGGATTTCGGGCTCGGCAAACTCACTCTCATGGTGTTCGGGTGACGGTCACACATCCCGTGACCCTTGCCATGCTGCTATGGATGGGTATCGCCCTGCTCACGTTTCTTCTCATGAGCGTATGGACGGATAATCCACAGCATCGCAGCACCTATCGCCATTGGGCTGTCGCATACCTGACAGCCCTGATCATCTTCATCGCCATCTTCTATTCCGAAGGAACCCTATGGCCGTTCTCATCATCGTTTTGAAAACCATCGTCGCCGTCCTGAGCGTCCTGCTATCCCTGCTGATTCTTCTGCACAAAGGCAAGGGCGGGGGATTGTCCGACATGTTCGGCGGCGGCTTGACCGCAAACGCGGGCACATCCGGGGTCGCGGAGAAGAACCTCAACCGTTGGACGGTCGGCATCGCGATCCTATGGGTTTTGCTGATCGTCTCGATCAGCCTCATCGCAAAAACCATCTGACGAAACAGGAGACCTCATGCTAATTGCCATCATCTGCCTATTTACGGGCTTCACCCTTGGCTTCTTCACCGCAGCCCCTATGCCAAGCAGCATCACACTCAGATTCTGACAGAAAGGACAACCAATGAAAAACAACTGGTTCTGCCCCAACTGCGGGCAGCCGATGGAAGCGCAACGCCACGTAGACAACTCCACCGGCCGTATCACATGGACAATCGGCTGCCTCAACCCGAAACACTTCCACACGCGCGGCTACATGAACGCCGCCATCGCCGAAATCCAACTCGGGAAACTCCTACGCCAGTGAAATACGTCAGCATCTTCAGCGGTATAGAAGCCGCCACGGTCGCATGGCAGCCATTGGGGTGGGAGCCGCTGGCCTTCAGCGAAATCGACCCATTCCCGTCAACCGTATTGCAGCATCATTACCCGGATATCCCGAATCTCGGGGATATTACGAAAATCGACTGGAACCCATATAAAGGGCAAGCCGATTTGGTTGTAGGCGGTTCACCGTGTTTCCCCGCAGGCACCCTCATATTGACTTCGGAGCACTTGAAACCCATCGAGGAAATCAAAGTCGGAGACATGGTGCTCACCCATCGGAACCGATGGCGCCGCGTCACGGCCACCGGTTCCAAAATCGCTGACACGATCGTTCTAAGGGGAAACGGTGTCTCCTCTTTGGAATGCACCCCGAACCATCCTTTCTATGCGAGAACCAGAGTGCATCGTGAAAGCGGATATGGCTATGAATATAAGCAGGAGTGGATTCCCGCGACTGACATGGTTGGCCGACAATGGCTGAATATGAACGCCGCTACAGAACCACTGCCCGTCCCCGCGCTTCCTGATGGAGTATCGTTGACAGAGCCGTTCCTTCGATTAATCGGTACTTGGCTTAGTTTGGGACAATCAAGTTCCTTGCCTGCCTTCCGGTTTGATAGTCGAAGCATCAATCGTTGGGTGATGAAGCAATTCGGAGGAAAAGAGAAACATATTCCCTCATGGGTATATGGACTGTCCGAAAACCTGCGAATCTCCCTATTGGAAGGTTACTTCCAACGAATGGATTCAGTCCGTTACGCTCAACCATGCTCAGGAATGCAACTCCTTGTTGGAATGAAAATTCTCGCCGCAGGAGCAGGCTACCGTTCAAGCATTCTCTATGAAGAGAATCCATCGATTCACAGCACGGGAACCTACCGGATAAAGTTCAACACTTCCCCTATTGATTCAGACGACTTCGATGATGACGGATATTGGGGTCGTGTGAATGAGAAAACTGTCGGACGTTCCAATGTCCTCGTATACAACTTGGAGGTTGAAGATGACCACAGCTATGTGGCAGCCGGAATTGCCGTTCACAACTGCCAATCCTTCAGCGTCGCAGGCAAGAGGGAAGGACTCGCAGGAGCTTCCGGACTCATGTTCGAATACATTCGAGCGGTACGTGAACTCCGTCCACGTTGGTTTGTCTGGGAGAACGTCCCAGGAGCGTTCACAAGCGAGCGGGGGGAGGCTTACCGCCAGCTCCTGTCAGAGATGGATGCGCTCGGGTATGGTCTGGCATGGCGAGTATTGGATGCGCAGTTTTTCGGTGTGGCCCAAAGACGCGAGCGTGTGTTCCTTGTTGGAAGTCTTGGAACCATGCGTTGCGCGGAAGTACTTTTTGAGCGCGAAAGCCTGTCGTGGAATCATCAGTCGAGCCGACAGAAGAGGCAAGCCCTTACCGAAGAGGCTCAGGAACGCGTTGGAGAAGCAGATCATGATTCTGGCTGCCTGAATCCCGGCGAAACCCAGAGTCGAAGGGTTTATCCGGCTTCCGGCGTATATCCGACGTTGTCCACGAGAGAAAAGTCAGGGCAAAATCAGGAAAGCGTTTTCACCCAATTCGGTGATGATGTCGCCGGCACTCTCACCTCACGATACGATAGTTCCCCCTGCGTTGACCGTGGAGCAAACGTCGTCGTTGACGAACGGGATAAAGTATTCCTTTGCCAGACGGCGCAAACCGGCAGCAACGGGAAACTCGTCAAACAGGACGATGTAATGAACACGTTGGATCGGACGAACAGCACCGCAGTGGCCGCATTGGACTTCAATCCGACCGATGCCAGACTCCGGTATGCGAATGATGACGTCAGCCAGACATTGACCGCACGGGCCAGAACCGGAGGCAACCAAGTCCCATTGGTGCAGGTGCAGCCGCTCGTGTTCAATCCGAATGCGGGAATCACGGAGAAAGGCGGCGGTTTCGCCTTGTCGGAAGACGTGACGCCCACGTTGAAAACCGACCATAATCCGGCTGTCGCATTCGCTTCAAATCAGCGTGACGAGGTTCGTGAACTGGAGGTCGCAGGCGCATTGGCCGCGCAGCCTGGCATCAAACAGCAGACGTACATCTGCCGGGCCGATGGTCAGGCGAATGCGATGACCAGCGTGGATATGGCTCCCACCTTGACTTCTCATGCGAAGAAGGATCCGCCGCTCATCTATCCTGCTGAGGATTCAATCGGGGAAGATGCCTTGATTCAACGGGATATGAGCGCCACATTGTCCACTCACAACACCCAGACGCTGATAACAGGCGGCCGCGAGAAGAGAAGTCTCACCGTCCGTCGGCTGACCCCACGAGAATGCGAACGCTTGCAAGGATTTCCCGACGATTACACCGATATCCCATATCGGAACAAGGAACACGCTCCGGACGGTCCTCGTTACAGGGCGTTGGGCAACAGCATGGCCGTACCGGTCATGCGATGGATCGGAGAACGCATTCGGATGGTCGAAGGATGACGATGATGCACGGTTGAGGATTCTTTTCGACTCGTATCAACGAATGAGCTGAGGGATGCAACCCTCCTAGGAGATCAAGATAGTGGCCTATCGGTGTAAATGTATTCACCGATAGGCCACTGCCGTTCGTTCTCGTTCTTACTGCTATAAAAGAGTATGTCCAGTATGTAGTATGACTATAAGCACTGCCCGTCAGCCCTTATAGGAGAAGCGGTTTGAGCAGGTTCGTTACACCGATAGTCCACGGATTCGGCAGTGATATTCCACGGAAACGACGCCGATAGGCCACTAAAACAGCAGCGATAGTCCACTATCATTGCAGGGATACTCCACGCCGTAAGGTTATTGCCAAGGCTGATTACACCGATAAGCCACTACTGGCTACACCGATAGGCCACTATCCACAACAGTGTCGAATAGGGCCAGTATACAAGGCCGAAACTGGTGGAGAACAATGCGTTGGGACTGTGGATAGTGTGTTTTGCACCGATAGGCCACTATTTTCCTCGAAGCTAGGAACACGAAGCCTTTTATAGGGGGGGTCGGGAGCCGCAGAACCCGCTCATTCGAGGTTCCGCTCGGGAGGCTTTACACCGATAGTCCATCAGCAGAGACAAGAAAACAGCACCGATAGGCCATCAACGGATCGGCGGGATTGCACCGATATGCCACTACCTCAGAAAGATAGAGCGTCAGCCCGTTCTCGAAGCCGGAAAGCTCCCATATACAACCAAACTGCACCGATAGGCCACTACGTGTGGGACGAAATCCACGAATCAACTTCAAAAAAATTGGGAAACTGCACCGATAGGCCACGTGTCGATACAGCGATATGCCATCAGCTTCAAAACCGACTGCATTAAGCACTGATCTGCATCAGCGAATAAGGTGGGACGATTGGTGGCCTATCAATGCCAATCGCCCCGTCCCTCGTCCAAAGCACGCCGTTCCGCCTTGGGTGGGACGGACGTTGGCGACGGGTGCAGGATGATGCCGTCCCGGGTGGTTTCCACGTTCGCGGCGGGATATACGTCGTGGATTTTCTTCAATGCTTCACGGAACTTGGCTTTGAACACGCGGCGTTCCTTGATGCTGTCGCCGAAACGTCCGTGCAGCCAATCCCAATCCAATGTGAGGTCGTGACGCAGGTTGCGGAATGTTCCGGTCAGCCACACGTACACGTCGTAGGGGAGAACGGATTTGCCGGACAGCAGGTAGTTGGTGGCACGGGTGTCGAATGGTGCCGACTCCTGGGCGAGCCTGTCCCACACTTCATCGGTGAGGATGAACTTGGCGCCGCTGAAATCCTGATTATTGTTGTCGTTCAGGAAGCTGACGGCCTTCACCATCTGCATGTTCACGGAGTCGAACCGATCCCGGTTGCCCGCAAACCCGGTTTTCTGCCTGATGCTGATATGACAGTACAGGAGACGGCGCAACTGTTCCTGCAAACGTTTCGATGACTGTCCTCCACGGGGTATGCCGAGCTCTTCGGACAACTGGTACATGCTGGGAATCGTGATGGTGTGCTGCGACGGGTCAACGGTCGGGGTTTTCCTTGTTCCCGCAGAGCGAATCTGCTTTGCCATCCACGCCATCAATAGTCGGGGATATTTCCCGTAGGGGAAGTCCCTTGACCTGGTGAGGCTATCGATACCGGCTTCGAGGATGTATTCGACGGTACTGTTGTCTTTGCTGACGAAGTCGGTGCCTTCCGCCGGGGGAGTGGCGGGGAAAAGGGTGCTGGTGAGGATGCTGTGCCCGTACCAGATTTCCTTACTGTCCGGCAAACGGTTTTCGATGTCTGAGATCGTGGCTACCCGGTCGAGCACGAGGTCGGTTGAATGGGTAGCTGGTTTCGTGTTGTCCGGACTGTTGTTGGTCATGGTTCTATGGTACCGGCAGTTAGTGGAATACGGAAAACGATTTTTGGTGGTGCTTGTCCGGGGTTTTCCGGTGCGACACGCCGTATATTAAACATATTTTGTTGTTATTAACCGTTGATATTTCAACATTTTGGCTTGTTTATAGGGTTTCTCTTTTTGACAGCATTAAAATACTTGTTATACTGAATGTGTCCACATAGAAATGAAAGAGGTTCAAGGATCCATCAAATCGGATCATTTCTTCGACTTCTCTCAAGACTGCAATCCGACAAAAGCGGATCATCCCGGAGCAAGACCGGGGCAGTCGCGAAGCATCCTGCGTAGGAAGCCAACCACTACACCACGCACGTGATGCGGACGCTTGAAAACCGAAGAGAGACACCAAAAAACATTCTTGTCCAAGGCAACTCTAGCCCGCATGGGCGTGAGGATAAGACCTTGGACCATACGCCACCCTTGCAAGGTGGCAGCAGTAAAGACATGGGTTGAACGGCTGAAGTTCACGCCGTTCAACCCATATCACCTGTTCAGTTCGGCCGGTTCTGGTTTCGGATGTACCGCGACTACAATGCGGCCCTGAACATTCTCGACGCGGCAGGGCTTGCCGAGTCGTTAAACGCGCATGGAGACGGTATAAGACTGCGCTTGGCTTCGGCCAAGCGCGGCAGCCGTCAGGGAAGTGCGAACCCTACAGGCGGAACGCTTGCGCGTTCCGCGCTGGGAATCCCGGTGCTAAAGCACCGGGAGGAAGTCAATGGGGCTGACAGGCTTTCGATAGCCTGCAGGAAACCATTTGCTACGTGCCGGAGGCCGGTAAGGACAACCGTCATCAACCTTGCCACAAGAACGAACGCCAACACCGTTTCTTCTTCCCGTTTCACCCTCGCAGCGTGAAACCCGACTTTGATCCCATTGCCGATTAACGGGTCAAAGCCGGAAAACTTTGAATCGGACTGGTCGGACAGTCGGACGATGGATTCGCCCGACCAGTACATGAACATCGTCTACAAGCCGTGCGGGTTCGCCGAACGCACCCGTCCACGGATGATCTTCCCCCACGCAAGTGGGGATAAACCCCTACGCACGTGACAGCAAGCAAAGGCTGACAGCAGGCCAGACCCGAGTTCGATTCTCGGCAGCTCCACGACCCTGATCCATCTCCCATGAGCTTGTGCAGACTCACGGTCTGCGGGGACAGATGAATCGGGCACGGTACGCATCGCACCGTGACGGACGACAGAAGCGATGCACCGGTGGTGTGGCCCAGCGGCGACGGCAGCAGACTGTAAATCTGCGACAAGGAAACACCGGAGGTTCGAGTCCTCCCGCCACCACTATCCGCCTGGTTGCAAACAGGCGGATTAACAGGTAGCGGCGCCTTCAAGGCCGTGCTGTGGTTTTCGTTTGTACACAGTATCTAAACAACAGACGGATTTTATCCGCTGTCAGGCCAGTCTCATTAGACTGACAGCGAACGGTAAAAGCCGGAATGATACGCAGTCATGAGACGACGCGTTCCGGTCGGCTTCGTAGCTCAAACGGCGGAGCATGCATGGTTGGTGGTTCGAATCCACCCGGAGCCACGTTTTTGACAGGTCTTACAACCGGAGAGTCGAGGACTGTGAAGAAAAACTGGAAGAGCGTGCAAATCCTAGGTCGCACGCTTGGAAGGGGAGGTTTCGCAGGAGGTTAGGAAAACCGGTGGAGACAGTCTAAACACGCGAAAGAATCAAGATGAAAGCATCGTGGTACTGGCTTAAGACGGTGCCAGAATCTGAGGAAATCGCGTTTAATAGGGCACGTACGTAGCTGGTAAGCCACGGAGTCCTGTCAAAAATATCGGATTGTGGCGCAGTTTGGTAGCGCACGTGCTTTGGGAGCATGGGGTCGCAGGTTCGAATCCTGTCAATCCGACTCGCATGGGAATATCGCTTCCCATGGATCTCACCCGGGCGGGAGGATGCCCGGGCAGTACGACCGGCAGCGCCGGCCGGCGGAATCAACACATCCGTGACCACTGGCAAGAAGGGTCGAAGAGCGTTGGCGAACGCAGGCATCCAAGCCCCATCCGGCGTGCAAGCCCCGGACGTTCACTCGGAAGCCAGCCATCCCTCTTTCGGCTGGCGGACTATACGTCACCGCCGTGCGACGTATCCGAAAAAAGCACGGCCATGCGGATGTGGTGCAGTGGTAGCACGCCTGCTTCCCAAGCAGGAAACCGCGGGTTCGAACCCCGTCATCCGCTCTATCCGGAAAACCAAAACAATGGATCTGATCCAACAATGAGACTCGTAACCGTCCTTTCCATGTGGACGCTTCCGGAGAAAACATGGACGAACAGCCTCGGCATGGGCACGCATCGTCAAGGACGGGAACATGCCATCGCCCCGGTAGCTCAGAGGAAGAGCAGGTGCCTTTTAAGCACTGGGTCCGGATATCGTAATTCCGTCGGGGCACGATGCTTGGTAAATCGCCGAGCATAAGCGCATCAATCTATTATCGGATAGGCTGCGGCAACTTCTTCTTCCGGCCGCGCGCGAAACAAGGGAAGGAAAACACACAGTGCGACGGGCCAGGGAAGGGCCTATAACCCAGATCCCATAACAGTCCGTCGTACAGCGCCTCTGTAGCTTAAATGGTAGAGCAACGGTCTGAAGCACCGTGGATGCTGGTTCGATTCCAGACGGAGGCACGAAGCAATCCATCCGATCAATGGACTGCTTTCAGGGAGTGATCGAACAATCGCATCGGAAACGAGGCGATAAGATGAGCCGGGCCCGGCAGGGTGGTTTGCGACCGAACCGGCGGCACGTCCAGAGGGGATCTGACATGATCTCGTTTGTCCTCGACGTTGCTGGTAAAAACCCAATCCAGTCTCCCGATTCCCCTCCATCTGTCATTCAGGACGGATGGGGGAGGGCGCTCTTTTTGCAGCTATGGTCTCCGGAGCGACATCAATGAGGACCATGCCGAACACGGCCCGGCACAGGCGTACGTCGTTAAAGGAACGAAATGTGCCATCGCCCTCGTAGCTCAATCGGATTCAGAGCGTTGGTCTACGGAACCAGAGGTTGCGGGCTCGAACCCCGCCGAGGGCACTCGGAACAGGAAGCTACTCCGCTACCTATATTCGGCTTCCTGCTCCTCATGCGTCGGTAGCTTAACGGCAGAGTGCCGGTCTCCAAAACCGGTGGGTGTGAGGTCGAGACTCACCCGACGTGCCAGGACGGTATTGTTTGGCTCCTTTCTCACTCACGGATTCAGTCAAGTCAAGCGATACCGTCCCAATGGTTCTGGGCGGCTTTTCGAAATTTTCCTTATTTCCTTTCGGAGCCGTCCAGTATCAATGCCCCGTTGGCGGAACTGGTAGACGCGCTCGGCTCAAACCCGAGTTCCCTACGGAGTGAGGGTTCGATTCCCCTCATGGGGCACGAGCCGTGAATAACATGTTCTCAGTAGCCGGGCATGATATTCACGGCATTTCAGCTTCCAGCTCGTATCCGGTTTTCTTTTTCCTCTTCTATTCATTGGCCGGACACGGTAGCGGGACACCGTTTCTAGGGATTGTCGGCCGGAAGAAAACAATCCCCTCACATTCTTCCCCCCATGACCGGCATCCCATTCTTCCCTCTCTCTTTCGGGATGCTCAGGTTGATGTCAGCCACGAAGGTCGACCGTGGTGAGGGAAAGCCGGCCAAGTTCCCGTAACCCAACCGGCAGAGGCACGCCCCTAAACGGCGTTCAGCGCAGGTTCGAAGCCTGCCGGGAACACGACGCATGGCACAAGGCCATGTGTAAGCGCAACATCGCAAATACGGTGGTATCCGCAGACCACGCGCGAAAAGAAGGCGGAAAACTTGGATGCCTAAGTAACAACAATATTCCAAAAAAAACGAATTACTCCTTTGGAAAAGGGTTGTCGCTTTTTCTTGAACCGAAGCAGGCATCCACCTTGCTCCTGTAGCTCAGTGGATCAGAGCAGAAGAGTTCTAACCTTATGGTCGTGGGTTCGAATCCCACCGGGAGCACGAAATCCATACGAATACGTCAACCAGTTTGTTCCTTCGTGTGGATCAGTGGAGTAGTGGCAGAGCGGTCGAATGCGACTGTCCCGAAAGCAGCAGGGGTGCAAGCCCCCGGAGGTTCGAATCCTCCCTACTCCGCGAACCCCGCATGAAAATCGTTCCCATGAGGGGTCCATCGAGGCTTGGCCGGTGTGCCCCGCACTAAAACACTGGCATGGATGGTGGGCCGTGCGGCAAAGGCGCAGTCCTGCTAAGACTGTTGGGGCGGAAGTCCCTGGCGAGTTCGACTCTCGCACCATCCGCTAGCCGATCTGCAGTGATAGGCCACGGGATAGGGCCTGGAATCCAGTCAGCAAAAACGGGTTGGATCGGCATGGCGGAACGCAGTCGGGCATACGTGTCCGATGCGTTCGCGCACATTCCTCCTTGGTGTAACGGCAGCACACGGGTCTTTGGAACCCATAGTCCTGGTTCGAAACCAGGAGGAGGAGCTTAGCGGCAGCACCTCGAATTGATTTTCCCTCTACACTCGATTCGACGTTTGTTGTACCGGACATACAGGAGGTCAGGCGTCAACCCAAGCCGCGAAAACGACGCCACGCCCTTGTAGCTCAGTGGATAGAGCGTCCGTCTCCGGAACGGAAGGCCACGAGTCCGATTCTCGTTGAGGGCACGCACGAGACTCCGCCAACCATAATGCACGGAGCCCTTCTTCTCTTCTCTCTCAAACCGTCGCGCCTCGTACGGTTCGTGCATCACGAGGCAACGCCCTTGTAGCTCAACGGATAGAGCGCCGGTTTCCTAAACCGGGCGCAGCCGGTCCGACTCCGGCCATGGGCACGATGCCTTGTTAGCTCAGTCGGTTAGAGCGCGGAGCTCATAACTCCATGGTCGTTGGTTCAAGCCCAACACGAGGCACTAGGATACCGTCGTCAACGTCACCGCCTGTTCTCTCGATCCATGGGGAATGGGGATGGAGCGATGGATGGCATTGCAGCTTTTAGTCCTTTCAGCTTAGGCTAAGCCGTTCAGCGTCGGCATCCGATAATCGCATTGCTAGCTCAGTCGGTTAGATCACCCTGCTCATAACGGGGAGGTCGTTGGTTCGATTCCAGCGCAATGCACGAGTGCCGTATTTTGACGGTTCCCGCACTCGGTAAAAACGGAACCGTTGGAGTCCCGACCGGCCTCCGTCGTGATAAATCCCCGGTCAGGCAAACGCATGGGTCGTACGATCATGACGCGCAACCGTGCGGGGCGTTGGTGTAATGGCAGCACGCCACCCCCTGTGGGTGGAGATCCGGGTTCGAATCCCGTGGCGTCCGCTAGGGAATCCGCTTTCTGATACGGTGTCTGCGGATTCCTGTTTGCGGTGTTAGCACAACGGTTAGTGCCTCAGTCTTCCAAGCTGATGATGCGGGTTCGATTCCCGTACACCGCTCGATACGATTCCATGCCCGTTGGGAGTTCCCGGCGGGGAAGCCATGACCATGCGACTCGTGTCCGATGATCCGCGCCTCCGTTTGTTCGACGGACACGCGGATATCGCCGGCGCCCATCATTCCAGGATGATGCGAACAGCCCCCGTCGGAGGGGTCGGCGCGAATCCGATCTGCCCATCCGCCAAGTGCGGACAGGGTTTCCTGAGTCGTAATCGATTACGCCTCTTGTCAGCCGATCCACATGATGTGGAAACGGTCTCGGTGGAGCATGGGCGTCATAGCCCGTGATCCTCGTCATGCCTCATGCCGTAGTATGCGCGTCCACCGCAAGCATGAGTGCAAGGATCCGGCACGAGTGGCCGGATCGATTGTGGACTGTGCGGATATTGCGACCTCGCAAGGGTGGTATCCGCACATGCTTTCGTAGCCCAACCGGTAGAGGCAACAGTCTAAGGAACTGTCCAGTCCGGGTTCGAACCCCGGCGAAAGCACCAGCGGAAGCAACGGCGTCAACGCCACCCGATCCGGTTCGAACGTCTGACGGAACGGGAACGATGCTACGGTAGGTTCTCTCCATAACTGGGACCCGTAACCGTTGCAGCGCCCACTTCCGCTCATATTCTTGCGGAACATGATGTCAACGCCACCACCCGCCCGCTGCCATATTGGGGCGGAGTGGAACGATGGTCTAGGCGCAGGCCTGCACCTCAGTAGCCTGACAGAACCGCTTCTCCAGCATCGTATCCGCAACATGGCTTCGTCTTCCACCCGATAGGATGCCCTTTTAGGGTGATGCGGGTTCGAATCCCGTCGAAGCACGATGGGTCCAGTGGCCACATGCGAAACGCTGGGTTCCGAATGGGAGCAGTCTGTGGCCGATGGCATGAACCGGTCGCAGGACAAGCATTCCTTTGCTCGCATGGCCCATCCGCCGTTCCTCATGCCGGAACGGTTCCGCCGTCGTAGCTCAGCTGGCAGAGCAGCGCCCTCGTAATGCGCAGGTCACCGGTCCGAATCCGGTCGACGGCTCGCAGGAAGGAAACCTATTTCAGGTTTCCGAGAGATTAAGGAGATTCCTATGACTGCACCTAATAATGTAACTCCCCCTACCCCCCCGCACAGGTTCCGGTAGATGGAGGGCAGCCGCGCCGACACGATAATAAACAGGGTAAGAAGCCTCTGTATAAGCGTTGGTGGTTCTGGCTGATCGTAGTACTGGTTGTCCTTGGAGTTGTCGGTTCCACCCAGTCCGGCGACGATACGGCGACATCCGCTTCGACCGAAAGCAGCACCAGTCAGACCGCAACACCGGAGAAATCAGAGAAACCGACGGAACCGACGAAACCAGCGGAACCGGCGAAACCAGCGGAGAAAACCATCGAACTCCAGGCGACCGCCACCGGCAACGGCACAGCGATGATCTGGGAAAACGGGTCATCCAGCAGCCAGCAATTCTCTGGTTCGTGGTCGAAAACCTACACCGGGGATGAAGCCAAGGACTTGACAATGCTCAGTGTCACCGGCGACATCATGGGTGACAACAACCAGCAAGTGTCCTGTAAGGTGATTGTCGACGGACAGGAGAAAGTCTCGAAGGATGCCTCCGGTTCCGCTGGTACGGCCACTTGCAACGTCCCGTTGTTCTAGCGGGATCCCCAGCCGGAGGGAATTGAATCCGGCAATGCTGCCGTAGCTCAGCTGGTAGAGCAGCCGCCTTGTAAGCGGCAGGTCGTCGGATCATATCCGACCGGCAGCTCGATTGGGGTTGTGGCTCAGTTGGTAGAGCGTTTCGTTCGCAACGAAAAGGTCGCGGGTTCGATTCCCGCCAGCTCCACTTCTTTTTTTTGGTGTCTTTCTTCAGTTTTTTCGTATGCCTATGGTGGTTTGACTTTTCTCTTTTACTTGTTATACTGAATATGTCCACATAAAAATGAAAGAGGAAAACCAATGAACATCGCATACTCCCGTTATCTGCAAAACGCGCTCGAACATAGCACCCTCACCGATGAGGAGAAGCAAGGCGCACACGCCTTCCTGAAATTCCTGTCAACCTACAAGCCCACAGGGCTGAACGTCAGGGAACCGGATTTCTACGGTTATGGTGATGCGTTCGGCCAGTACGGCGTCACCTACTTCGACCAGCAAACCCTCGAAGACTATGGCATCGACCCCGACAAGCTGGACGCACCTCAGCTTGACCAGCTGATGACACGCTGGACGGAAGAAGCCTACGACATGCTCAGCGGCGACGGCTGCGACATCATCCCCGACTCTCTCGACAACGCGATCAAGACGCTTGGAATCGACCGTGAAAGCATCGAGGCGTGAAATCATGATGAACATTGAAGACTTCAGGAACATGTTCCGCGCACACTTGAGCCATGAAATCTGGGACAAGTGGCGCAAAGGACAGCTTGACGTGTCCAGGCGCCGCAACACTCCTGACGGATGCGAATACGAGGAACTTCCCAAAGAGGCGGCAGATCAGATTCTTGACGGTGGGGAAATCCATTCCTGCGAGGATCTGGCAGACCCCACTGAAGTGATTTCCGACCGTTACGCCTGCTCCCTGTATGGCATCACCACGTTCAAACCCAGCGGATACGCGATCGAAGAAGACTTCCCGAATGAGGTGGTTCTCCTCGTCCGTGGTTGGAGCGTCGCTGATTTTATGAGCGACTGGACGAAGCTCAACGCAGTCGATGAGTAAGAGACAGGGAACAGAATGTACGAGATTAAAAGCATCAAAGATGGAACCTACGGCGCATACGAGTATTCGGCACCAGTACCAGCAGACTACAGCTTCAAGCAAATGCTCGCCATGGCACGAGACATCGCCAACGAGAACGGGTATGAGGCAAGCATCTACGACGACGAAAACGAAATGGTCATCACCATCTCGCCGAAACAATACAGCATGGGAGTAGCGGCATGAGCAACAGGAAACTCGTCAGCGTCCAAGAAATCACCGGCATCGACCCCATCGAGGGAGCCGATCGTGTCGAAGTCGCCCGCGTATTGGGTTGGCGTGTGGTCGTCGGCAAGGACATGCATCTGAAGCCGGGGGACAGGGTCGCCTATTTCGAGACCGACAGTCTCCTGCCAGCCTATGACCCGCGTTACAAGGCGTTCCAGGAGCGTGGCCAGAAGACCATGATCGTCGGAGCCAAGGAAATCACCGGCCATGTGCTGCGCACCATGAAACTGCGCGGCGTGTACTCGCAGGGCCTCATCATGCGTTTGGATGAACTCGGATTCCGGTACACGCCCCCTGTCGGCACGGACATCACCACGGAAGCGAACGTGCTCAAATACGAGGAGCCCCTGCCGATGGGCGGCATGCAGGTCGGCCGGTTCGACGCACCCTGCTCCAAGTCGGACGCGCCACGTCTGCAGACGCTCACCGAATACTGGGATGAATTGAAGACGTTGAAAGCCGTGCCGACCGTGAAGGTCGATGGCACCAGCACCACGCTCAGCATGGACGAACGAGGACAAGTCCACGTGTATTCCCGCAACTGGGAGCTTGACTCCATGTCCTCGAACATGCAGCTCGCCAAAAGATTCCAGTTGGATAAGATGCTATGGCCCGGCATGGCCGTCCAGTTCGAGCTATGTGGCCCCGGTATCCAATCAAACCGTTTGAAACTGCCGGCCCAACGCCCGTTCGTCTTCGCAGTCTGGAAAGACCGCCACAAGATCGACCGCGACCAGTGGCCGACCGGCATGCCGAATCTTGCCGTTCCCGAACTCGACGAAAACGAGTGGGCATTGACGGGGAGCGTGGACGACATGATCGCCAAAGTAGACGGGTTGCGTGGCAACGTCACCAAAGACCGTCTGGACGAGGGCATCGTCTGGCATCTGCACGAAGACCAGCAGTTGTCCGAAGGATTGGCGAACGAGCTTGGCTCCAACCGGTGCTTCAAGATCATCAACAACAAATACCTGACGAAGAACGGACTATAAGCATGGCATACCCGATGTTCCCGCTCGTATCGGCTCCCGCATCCTACATGCCGGTACCCGTCGATCTGGTACTGCGCCTCGCCTCGTTCACCTTGGCCCACCCCGGGGAGCCGGGAGGCCTTACCGCCGATGAGGTCAGGCATCTGAACCTACCCTGCGGCTCCTACGGGTATGAGAGCGAAGCCGTCGACGATTGGCTCGACGAACTGGCAGACCAGCTTGAAGAGAGGCGATAGCTTTGGCCAAGACAATCATGGTGGACATCGACAACACGATCGCCGACTATACGAACGGTCTGCGCGACTACATCCGCGAATGCGGACGTGGCGAGGAGGATTATCCCTGCCCGGAGCCGACGGCCTACGATTTCACGCTGGCCGGCGGCTGGCCGTTCAGCGGGGATGCGAAGGCGTTCACGTGGTGGCATACGCGCGCGGTCGCCGACGGCCTCTACTCGAAGGAGGAGCCGTATGAGGGCGCGGTCGACGCGTTGAACCAGCTGCACGATGCGGGCTGGAACATCATCATGGCGACCAGCCGCGCGGATGACTGGCGCGGCGAAAGCCAACGCTGGCTGCACCGCAACGGCTTCCAGTTCGACGGCTACTACAACGGCGACAAGACGCTGCTCACGCCGGACGTGCTCATCGACGACAGGCCCGTCACATTGGAGGCGATGACTGCGAAGGGCGTGACCGTGCTGCATCCCGATCATGCGTACTGCGCGGCCGCGCCGGGCCGCATGTTCCACCGGTGGGCCGCGGTGCCGCTGATCCTGGGAGGCATGCGTTGAAGGCGACGAGGGGAACGGACGTGGAGATCGAACGACGGTGCGACATGGTCACCGGTGCCTCCTGCGGGCATGTGAGCCTGAGCTGGATTCCCGGAAACGGCCGACACGGCGTCCGCACGTGGGTGCTGTCCACCGATGACGGCGGCACGATCCGCCGGATCCGGTTGAGCCCCGGCGAAATCGGCTGTCTGGCGGGCATTCTCCAAACAATCGCGAATAAGGGAGGCCGCGATGACGAACCCGTTGGATGAGAGCGCCGTGCCCCTGATCCTGGACGAACCCAAACACGGGAGGGTAGGGGGATATCGATGATGATCCGCTCCACATACGCTCTTCATGTCGGAACCGGCCTCATAATGGAAGGACTGAATTGATCTACGACATCACACCCATCACCTTCAACCAACTGGATCTGTTGTCTGCCGGACACCCGCAGGGCGGGTTCCAGCAGACAGGGCACATGGCGCATCTCGCCACCACGGACGTGGATGCCACGGATCTGATCGGCGTGACCCGCAACGGTGTCCTGACCGCCGGCTGCCTGATCGCGTGGACGCGGGGCCGGCTTGGCCTGGAAGGCAGCATCTGGCTCGGCCCGTTATGCGCGCTCGATGATCCGAAACTCCTCGAACACATGACCCGTGGAATCCGGCTCGCCGCACGCCGCCGCCATGCCGTGTCCGTCACATGCTGGCCGAACATCGAATACCAAAGGCATGACGCGGCCGGAAACCCGATCGGTGTCCCCGACACGATGATCCTTGACGCCTACCGGTCATGCGGCTGGAAGCATCAAGGATTCGACACCGGATACGGGAAAGTCATCAACCGTTGGAATTGGATCAGAACCTTCGACGGCATCAAGGATGAGAAGACGCTGCTCGCCTCATGTAAGCCGCGCACCCGGTGGAGCGTGAACCGGGCGAGAACATCAGGCGTGCGAGTACGCGAACTCGGTGCGGATGAGCTTGGCACGTTCGTGGACATCGAACGGAAGACCGCAGGACGACGCGGCTTCACGGCCCGCGACGAAGACTACTATCGCCGGTTCAAGGAGACATTCGGAAGCCGAGCCCATTTCATGCTCGCCGAAATCCATGCCAATGAGCTTCTGGCCGGCCTGACCGCCGAACATGACAGGCTCGCCGATCAGCTGGATTCGCTGAAAACCAGATACGAAGCGCATGCCACGACCCGGCTCAAACGCCAGATTGACGATACGGCCCGCAACCTGACCGCCCTGGAACGTCGCCTCGACGAGGCGCGCGCCTTAACCACACATGGTAGCGTGATCCCAGCCGCCTGCGCCCTGTTCGTGGAACACCGGCGTGAAACCGTGTACCTGACAGCCGGCGCTCTCCCCGAATACCGGGCATACCAGGCTCCCGCCCTGTTGGTCCACGAAGGAATGCTCCGCCTGTGCGTCAACAGTACCCAACCGCGACGCTTCAACATGTACGGCATCACCGGCGTATTCAACGACCCGGATGACGAAGGCCGTGGGGTATTGGAATTCAAACAGGGATTCAACGGGCATGCCGAGGAGCTGGTCGGGGCGTTCATCCTGCCGACCAGCACGATCCGATACAAGCTCAGCGAAGCCGCGCACACAATCAAACTACTGAAGGAAGCCGGACGATGACAAATCCTCTCGACCAGTTTTTTGCGGCGCAAGCCCGGTTCTTCAGGGCCGGGTTAGCCGTATTCTATTCGGGTGTTTGCTGGATCTGTGACGGATTGCCGCCGGAACACCGGCCTTACGTCGTCTGGCACACCGGCTGGGACGGTTGCGAGGAACACGACCGGGATTATTACGACGAAGGCGTCGTCGTATGCGCCGACTGCATCGAAGTGTTGCGATACGCCGGTATCGGGCTTGATGGGGACGCGTGCGTAAGCGACCTGCAATGCTCGGTGGACATGTGGGCGCAGAATACGCTCTGGCACGCCTTCTGGACGCCGGAGCGTGTGACCGTATGCGAAGCCGACTGCGCCCGCCGTTATCTGGACCGTTCCGGGAACAAGGATGTGGACCCCGCATGGGATTGGCTGCCGAACGGCACATGGTCCGATGCGGACGAGTTCACGGACGATTTGGGTTCCGCCCTATGCCGTCGTTTCCTGACCGACGACATGGACGGGCTTGCCGCCGCGTATCTGAAACAAGGAGATGGCTGGGTGTCCACCAGCACGCAAGACGTATGGAAGCTTGCCGAACGGCTGGGCGGGGACGCATATCGGCGGATATGAGCGAAGAACCATTCTGGCGGCTTCCGTCCATCGAACTGGCTGGACGCAAATACCGCGCCGTCACAGACAAAGCCGCACTCAACTGAACGAGACCGGCAGGAAGGAATACCCGTGGAAAACAGGAAAACGGAAGCCGTGGACGCAATCATCGCATGGTTGGACGAGCGGATAGACAGGACGGGGAAAGACATGTCCGCCGGTGAGGACGATTCTTCATGGCTTGCCGACGGTGAATACCTGCGAGCCTATCGAAACGCCCGCTCGCACATGACCATCCTACGTGACACAGACGAATACCCGGTGCAACATCTGGCCGAATGGTGTGGGGATCGCAGGAAGGAGACGAAGAAGAGTCTGCAACGGCTGTTGGAATCAAACACGCCATACGGGGATGATGCGATAACCTGCGCCGATTCGAGAATGTTCGCCTACCAAGTAATAATCGACCGTTGCGAAGAATTCGCCAAGACCGACCTCCGAAAGGTTGCTTAATGCCTTCGACCATGAAAAACATCATCCAGTGCGCGTTGACGAGATTTTTAGCCCGCAAACCCGGTATTTCAATGCCGGGTTAGGGCGTATCGAATTTTGCGTATGGTAGCGGATGTGCTACTATTATTCCCATGAGCGCAAGCGATGAACGGTTCACACATGGTAGGACTTCGGTATACAATCTGAACTACCACATCATCTGGTGCACGAAATACCGTCGCAAGGTGCTCAAGAACGGAATCGACTCGGATTTGAAGACCATCCTCCAAGAGATAGCCGACGAGCACGGCTACCGCATTCCCCACATGGAGGTCGGCTTGGACGATCACATCCACCTGTTCGTGTCCGCGCCACCGAAAATCAGCGTGAGCAGCATCGTCAAACAGTTGAAGGGCACATCCAGTCTCCGACTGTTCGCCATGCACCCCGAACTGAAAAGCCAATACTGGAAACGCAAGGGCGAGCGGAGCCTGTGGTCGCCCAGCTATTTCGCGGAAAGCATCGGCTCGGTCAACGAGCGGGCGGTGGCCAAATACATCGACGACCAACGGTCGAAGGAGCGTGAATCGAAATGACCATGCGCAAGGTGGCGCAGCGCATACCGTTCACGCCGTCCAAGACCCAAGCCTCATTGTTGGAACGGTGCTTCGGCGACAGGCGTTTCGCCTACAACCAGCAGGTCGAGGCGTTCAACACGTACGACAAGGAGACGAACCCGAACCCCGAGTATCCGAACGTGACCGGCATGAAGAACGCGAACGAATGGCTCAAGGACAGCCCGATCCCGTCGAACGCGTTGAGCAACGCCATCATGGACTTCCGCAAGGCACAGTCGGCGTACTTCCGCAAAGCCCAGTACGAGAAGCATCGTCCCCGTTTCGCCTCAAGGAACGACAACATCCAATCGTTCCGCAACACCATGCCGATACGCCGTATGAACGGCAACCGGTACCCGTTGTCCAGAAAACTTGGCTCGGTGCGCATCCGCAAACGCGACCGGCTACGCTATCCAATCGAGAACCTGTCCAGCTGGACGGTGAAACGCGAGAACCGGACGTACTATCTCGTGCTCCTGTTCGACGTGGACATCCAACCGAAAACACGAGCCAAGGGCCGTATCGGCATCGACTTGGGCGTCAAGAATCTCCTCACGCTGTCCACAGGCGAGAAAATCGACTATCCGAACCGGCTACGCCGATTGGAGAAGGACGTCAAACGGGAGCAGCGCAAACTATCCCGTCGAACGAAAGGATCGAACAACTACCGCAGACAGAAGGCAATCGTAGCCAAGGCGTACGCCAAGCTCCGCCACTACCGCGATAACTTCCAGCACCAACTGTCCCACAGGCTGATAGAAGAGAACCAATTCATCGGCATGGAGACCCTGATGGTACGGAACATGACACGGAAGGCACGCAAGAGGCTGGACGCCGAAGGCAGACCCATGCGCAACGGCCAGTCACGCAAACGCGCGATGAACCGTTCCATACTCCGCGACGGGTGGAGCGGCCTCGTGGACAAGCTCTCCTACAAGGCGGAATGGTACGGTCGCACCCTCGTCCAAGTGGACAGGTTCTACCCGAGTTCCAAACTCTGCCACGACTGCGGGCACAAGTACAAGGAGTTGCGGCTGTCCGAACGCGAATGGGTGTGCGAACGGTGCGGAATCCCACACGACAGGGACGTGAACGCCGCGTTGAACATTCGCGACGAGGCATTGCGGCTCAGCCGGGAACAAGCATGACAAAAGAAGAGGAACCGGCCGACAACCGGGGATAGCCCGCTAAAAATGGGAAGCCTCTGGATTCAGACGTATCGCCTGAATCCAAGCAAGCCCAGTTCGCAGGAATCCCGTGGTTTCAACCACGGGAGTGTCAATAGTTCGCTCCCCTTTTGTACTAAGTTCGTTCCCCTTTTGTACTAAGTTCGTTCCCCTTTTGTACTAAGTACCGTCCGAAACCCGTTGGGAGAGTAGGGCTGCGGAGGGCCTAAAAGAATGTAAAAAGATTATAAAAGATTTAAAAAGGGCGCACGGCGCCTTTTTTCGGACGTCAGATCAGGCCATCGGAGGGCGTCTGGGCGGTCCTGCGTTCGGGGTTGACCGGCTCGTATGAGGGCGGCTGGTATCCGTCCGGCCCGTGGTTCTCCCATGGGTCGTCGTCCTCGCCGTCCCTTTTGCGCCATTCCTCGCTCAGCGCCTCGTAGACGAGGTCCTGGAGGTTCCAGTTCATGCCATCGCTGGTTTTGACGCCCATCGAGATAGAGAACGCAAAGGGCCGGTGCCCGAAGACACCGGCCCAACGCCTAACAGGGGATGCATTCAGGGGCACCCCACCGGTCTCGGCCATCTCCCCGAAGAAGTCGTTGCGCACCGCCTTGAAAATGGGAAGAAGTTAGCACGCCTCCAACCGGCGCTCTCCATGTTAGCCGATACCATCGTTCCTGTCGATCGACGCCCATTAGCACGGGTCGAGAGAGACCGTCCGGCAACAGCCGGGCGACGCTGCCGCGCCAGTCGCGGCGCGGCCCAACGGAAAGGCGCAGAAATGCGCGATTCAGGAAAGGGGCCGCGCGGCGGCCCGATCATCTGGCTGATGGCGGTCATCGCCGTCTGCCTCGCACCGGCGGTGCATCCCATCGCCGCCGACGTCATCCTCACGGCCCTGGCCGTCTGGGCGATGAGAAACGGCCGCTGAACGGCCCCGGCCCGTCCGAGCGCAAGCCCGGACGGGCCTTTCCGTCGCTGCCCGCTACGCCAGCAGAGCCTCCAACCCGTCGGCCAGACCGTCCACGTCCCAGCCGCGCACCGCGCCGCACGTCCACGAAGCGCCGTCGATGCTGACATGCACGCCGAACACCGGCAGATCGGGTGCGGCCCTCCACACGTCCACGGCCCTCGTGGTCTGGCGCTCCCCCGTCTTCATACACGCATCGATGGCGTCCAGCAGCTCCGCCGCCGTCTCCCTGGTGAGCAGCATCGTGAGCCTTGCGGAATCCACGACGGTGAGCAGCACGCCACCATTGGCTTCCTCGGCTTCGATCTGAAGATCCGCGACCATGCGTTACCTCCCGAGTTAAGTGTTGGTGTTGCGATGCCCGCAACACTTAAAATCATTACCGGACAAACCGAATCAGTCGAACAGCGGCACGTCCACGGCCCTGGCCGCATCCGGCGCGTGCATCAGCATGCTCCCGCCGCGCCTGGCCCGTTCCTCGGCCACGGCCTTCAGGTTCTCCTCGCGCCGCCGCTCCGCCTCGGCCCTCTCGTCGGCCCTGGCGGCGTCTCTGAGGGACTTTCTGGCCGCGTCCGCCACCACACCCGGGGACAGCTCCACACGGGGCGCAGAGACGCCGCCAGGCACCTTCTCGGGGTCGAACTCGAACTCGAAGCCGACCAGCGAACGGCCCCCGCGGCCAGATCCCTTCTTCTGGAACTTCTTGTGGGCAACCAGGTTGAGCAATGGCCCCAGCTCGTCCTGAATCGGCTTAAGCACGCGCTTGTTCAGGTCGCGTGCCTGGTAGCTCTCCGGTACGTCCAGCAGACGGCGGAACTCGTCTATGGAAACCTTCCACACGCCTGTCTGCCGATATTGCTTCAGGCGGCGATAGCACTCCTTCGAATAGCTGGACTTCAAGGCCGTGAACTCGGCCAGCTCGAAGCGCGTGAACTGCGACGTGAGGTCGTTGAGCAGGAACGAGAAGCGCGGATTGACCTCAACCAGTAGTTTCGCAGTCTTCCAATCGGTCTCGAAGCCCGAGAACAGCGTGAACTGCACCGTCCTGCTGTCATCCTGGAACCGGAACCGACAGGCGAGCAGACGATCGTTGACCTCGACAATCCGCCCCGCCAGTTCCTTGTCGGTGAGGTTCTTCTTGACATGAGCCAACTGGCGGAGTTCCTCGAAAGTGAAGGTAACCTCACCGGTCTCCTTATCGCGCACCCTTGCCGCGATAGCCATCAGCAGATCTAGGTCAAGCGCAGTGAACTTGCGCAACGCTTGGGCATTGAACTGATTTGAATACTTCACGATCTCGTTGGACATGGTTTCAACTTAACATAATGTGGATACTTTTTAAAAAAGTCCCCTTTGGTCTCCCAAAAAGTCCCCTTTGGTCTCCCAAAAAGTCCCCTTTAATAGCCCGATTCCCTTACTGCCGTAAGGCCTCCCGGGGGATTTAAAAGATATATAAAAGTTTTTATAAAAGGGCGCAAGCGCCAAAAAAGAAAAAAATCACCTCAGATCAAGCACCAGAGGACAGCACAGAGACACCTCCATGACAGACCAGGACCACCGCCACACAGCCCCCAAACGCCCAGAAAACCCCTCAGGGAGAAACTATGCGGACGAGCTCTCCCCGCTCACGGACGCGAGCATCCGCGACAACGCGACG
>OLPU01000222.1_pt1 | contig 52430 bp, 37 predicted proteins | sample 1673111 | NCBI WGS metagenome assembly OLPU01 (sample SAMEA3136755, study PRJEB25190) | human gut metagenome | reverse complement strand
GAAGTCAAGAACGCCGCTTACAAGATCATCAACGGTAAGGGTGCCACCAACTACGCCATCGGCATGTCCGGCGTCGACATCATCGAAGCCGTCCTGCACGACACCAACCGCATCCTGCCCGTGAGCTCCATGCTCAAGGACTTCCACGGCATCTCCGACATCTGCATGTCCGTGCCGACCCTCCTCAACCGTCAGGGCGTCAACAACACCATCAACACCCCGGTCTCCGACAAGGAGCTCGCCGCTCTGAAGCGCTCTGCCGAGACGCTGAAGGAAACCGCCGCCCAGTTCGGCTTCTGATAAAAAATCGCTGTACGGAGCGCCTTTCGCACCGCACAAGACTCGACCTACCTTTGTAGGCCTTCAACTTGTGCGGCACGAAAATCGCACACGTACAGCGATTTTTTATACCCTGCTGAATGCTCCCGTTGGGAGCATTTTTTATTCGTGGAGTTCGTTGGAGGAGGGGGAGCTATAGCCCTCGGGCTCGAGCTGGAAGGTGGTGTGGGGGACCGAGACCGGGAAGTGCTCGCGCAGGCAATCCTGCAGTTGGGTGAGGATTGTGGCGGCATCTTCCATGGTGAGGTCTTTGTCAACTACCACGTGGGCCATCAGAATCGGCATGCCGGTGGACACCGTGCTGGCGTGGAGGTCATGCACGGCAAGCACATGCGGCACGTCTTCCAGATGTTCGCGTACCTTATCGAGGTCAAGTCCATCCGGTGTTTCCTCCAGCAGCACCTTGACCGCGTTGTGCAGCAACTTGATGGCGCGCGGAATCATCATCAGTGCGATGACGGCACCGGCCACGGCGTCGAAGCCATTCCATCCGGTGGAGATCATTACCAGGGCAGAGGCCACCACGGCCACCGAGCCAAGTGCGTCATTCATCACCTCGAGGAACGCGCCCTTCATATTCATGTTGTCTTCGCGCTGCGAGGCAAGGATGAAAATCGAGATGATATTTGCGGCAAGACCCAGAATGCCCACGAACAGCAGCAAGCCGATATCGTCGATTTCCGCTTTGGAACCGCCGAACAGACGCATGCCGGCCTCCATCAACGCATAGATGCCAACGACGAGCAGCACCACGGCACCTGCGGCAGCGGTGAGCACCTCAAGCCTGGCCCAGCCCCAAGTACGAGTGTTGCTGGGCTTGCGGCGCATCAGTATGGCGGTGATTGTGGATGCCGCCAGCACGGACATGTCGGTGAGCATATGACCGGCATCCACCAGCAGGGCCAATGAGCCGGTTAAGACAGCCGACACCACTTCGATGAGGAAGACCGAACCGGTTACGGTCAACGTGGCAATCAGCCTACGCTGGTGCGCGGCAGGGTTTATGGATGTGGATGGTGCGGGTGCATGGGTATGGGCCATATGTACTCCTTCGCTCTATCGAGTTGAAACCGCTTCTCATTTCCATTTGCGATATGGTCTGAATACGACGAAACCCCGGCGCGAGGCCGGGGTTTCGTAAGCTGTGCGTGACTATAGCACGACCAGCGCGATTCGGTGCACGCTGATCAGCTGGTGGCGAACAGGCTACAATTTGCGCAGCACGGTGACCACCTTGCCCATAATCGTGGCATGTGTGCCGTCGATGGGCGAGTATGCGGGGTTGTGCGGCATCAGCCAGACATGGCCGTTTTCCTTGCGGAAGGTCTTCACCGTGGCCTCGTCGTCCAGCAGAGCGGCGACGATATCTCCGTTGACGGCGGAATTCTGTTCGCGCACCACCACATAGTCGCCATCGCAGATAGCGGCATCCACCATGGAATCGCCATGGACTTCCAGCATGAACAGGGTGCCGGAGCCGGTCAGCCGTTCCGGCAGACGCATGACGTCGTCCACATGCTGTTCGGCGGTAATTGGCACGCCGGCGGCAATACGGCCAACGAGCGGCACATCGTGTGATTCGGCAATGGCTTCGGCGGGGAATTGGTATATCTCCGCCACATTACTGGTGCTGGTTGCCTCTTCGCTGGCTTGGGAGGGCTTTTCGGCATTCGGGGCGGATCCTGCCACCACCTCGATGGCTCGACCCTTGTTCGCGTTCATGCGGATGAAGCCCTTGTCTTCCAAAACTTGTAGCTGATGCTTGACCGAAGACGGACTTTTGAGCCCGGCGGCATTTCCGATTTCCCGGAAAGAGGGAGCGAAGCCTTGTTCGTCGATATGCGTGCGAATGGCGTCCAACACTTTGCGCTGGCGGTCGGTCAGGGTGGACTCGTCCGGCTTCTGCTTGGGGGAGAAGGGAATGGTGCTCACGTCAGGGCTCCTTTCGTTATGTCACCAGCATAACGTGTTGTTCGTGTGAAATCAAACATCTGTTCGAGTTTTGACTTGACCGTGTCGAACGTTTGTGCCATTATAAGAACAGTTGTTCGATAGAACATCTGTTCGAGAGAGGTGGTCGTGATGACTGGTTCAATGGTGATGGCCCCGGCCCGTAGCGCACGTGTAGCTATGCAGCATGCTGGAACGTCCCGCCGGAATGTGCGTGGGAAGATTATCGCAGTGATGGTCGCCTTGGCGCTGGCCTGGTGTGGTTTCGGCGCGCTTACCGTTCAGCGGGCCCAATCGGATACGGGGGCCACGCAGGTGACCAGTTATATCGTGCGGCCGGGGGATACGCTCTGGTCATATGCTTCGGCTATCACGCCTGCTGGTCATGATGTATCGGAAACGGTGGATGAGCTGATTGCGTTGAACAATCTTGAGTCCGGATCATTGCAGGCCGGGCAGCGCATTATTGTTCCGGTTGAGTAAATGAAACCCGAGCGGCATGGTTTTTCCGCCCGTACACGTTATTCTGGGGAGCATGCATTGTCCTTTTTGCCAGAACCCCGACACCAAAGTCATTGATACGCGCATTAGCGATGACGGTCATTCCATCCGTCGGCGTCGCGTATGCCCGAAATGCAGCAAGCGTTTTACCACGGTGGAAACCAGTATGCTGCTGGTCACTAAACGTTCGGGTGGCGTGGAGCCATTCAGTAGAGACAAAGTGATTTCCGGCGTACGCAAAGCTTGTCAGGGGCGGCCGGTCAGAGAAGAGGATCTGAAGCTGCTGGGACAGAAAGTCGAAGAGGATCTTCGCTCCCGAGGTCTTGCCGAAGTCACCTCAGATGAAGTGGGCAAAGCCATCCTGAAACCGTTGCGTGACTTGGATGTGGTGGCGTACCTTCGATTCGCGAGTGTGTACCAGAACTTTGCAGGTCTGGAGGATTTCCAAAGCGCCATTGATGGTTTGCGTGAATAATATGCGAATGCCATGCACCGTGATATGCGAGTGATTCGCAAACCATGGTGCGAGCCAATCATGAAGCCCAGCACTTATGAAAGAGACCCGTCGACGACGGGTCTCTTTCATATCAATCGAGGATGAGCTGCGTCAGCTGATGACACGCATGCGAATGGTGCCTTCGATGTTGCGCAGTGCTTCAAGCGTGGCGGCGCTGGGCTTTTGAGCCACGTCGGTGACCACATAGCCAAGTTCGCCTTCGGTTGCCAGCGACTGGAAGGAAACGTTGATGTTCTCCTCGCCGAGCACATGATTGACATGAGCCAGCACACCAGGAAGATTGTCGTGCAGATGGGCGATACGGCACACACCCTTGCACTCACCGAGGTTGATCTGCGGTAGGTTCACGGACAAGGAGGTAGAACCCTTGAACCAGTAATCCTCAAGACGCTGAGAGACGAAATGGCCGATGGATTCCTGAGCTTCCAAGGTGGAGCCGCCAATATGAGGAGTCAGAATCATATTGTCTTCATTGGCCAGTGAAGTCTCGAACGGATCTCCGCTCTTCTTCGGCTCAACGGGGAACACGTCGACCGCCGCGCCAGACAGATGGCCGGAATCGAGGTGCTGCTTCAGAGCTCCCAGATCGGCGACGAAACCGCGCGAAAGGTTAATGAAAATCGCGTCCTGCTTCATGTGGGCGAATTGGTCTTCGCCGAAGAAGCCGGTGTTCGACTTGCGGCCATCCACGTGCAGGGTCACGGCATCGGACTGTTCCAGCAGTTCGTTGAGGGTGTCGCAACGGTGGGCGTTGCCCAGTGCCAGTTTCTCCTCAATGTCGTAGAACACCACGCGCATGCCGAGGGCCTCGGCCAGTACTGACAGCTGGGAGCCGATGTTGCCGTAGCCGATGATGCCGAGGGTCTTGCCGCGCACTTCATGCGAGCCGGAAGCGGACTTGTCCCACAGGCCATGCTTGATGTGATGCGTGTGTGCGGGAATGCGGCGCATCAAGCAGATGATGTCGCAGATCACCAATTCCACCACGGAACGGGTGTTGGAGTAGGGAGCGTTGAACACGGCGATGCCACGCTTGCCGGCATGTGCCAGATCGACCTGATTGGTGCCGATGCAGAAGCAGCCGATGGCGCTTAGCGTAGGACGCGCATCCAGCACGCGGGCTGTGACGTTGGTCTTGGAGCGTACGCCCACCAAGTCCACGCCATCCAGCGCATCGATGAGTTCGTCCTCGCTCAGGGCTCCCTTCATGGTCTCGACTTCGAAACCGCGATCACGCAGCGATTTGGCCGCATCGGGGTGAATGTTTTCCAATAACAGTGCTTTGGGCATGCTTCATACCTTAGATGTTCAGGGACTTTTCGTCCGCTTTTGTCCGAACTATAACCAGTTTCTGGGTCGGCCTGGTCATTGCCACGTACAGGTCCGAGGCGGCGACCAGGCGGCTCGGCGCGTCATCCTCGATGAGACCGGGCTCGACCACCACGACGGCATCGAACTCCAGACCCTTGACCGTTTCAGTGCCGCAGACGCTGATTTGCTCATCCCATTCGGGCTGCTCGATGAGCCTTGCGTATTCGGCCGGGTCAAGAATGACAGCCAGTTTGCGGCGCACGGCATCGCGCACCGGGGCGATGAGATTATCCGGACAGATGACGGCGATGCGGCCGGTGCCGTCTGCCGAAACGAATTGTTCGGCAAGCTGCGCCGCCTGCTCGGCCGTCGTTTCCAGCAAGGACGACATGTCGGGCACCACATTGCGGGACACCGAATCGGGGATGGTGCGCACCGCATTGACCGTGGAGATGTAGAGGCCTTCCTCCTCGGCAAATCGTGAGGCAAGTTCGGAAACTTCCTGCGGATTACGGTAGTTGATGGTCAACTCGTTCAAATCCCAGTGGCTTTCGCCGAACAGGCGGTTCATCGATTTGCTCCAGCGTCGGGTGCCGCCCAGCGCCGAAGTCTGCGCCACATCGCCCACGATGGTGAACGAGCGGGAGGGGCAACGGCGGATCAACATACGCCAGTCCATGGCGGTCAATTCCTGCGCTTCATCGACCACGATGTGCCCGTAGGTCCATTCACGGTCGGCCGCGGCCCGCTGCGCGGTCAGCTCAGCGTCGTCCCCGTTCATCTGGTCGAGCAGCATCTGACTGGAGACGATGCCTCCACCCAGACCGGTCGCGGCCAGAGTGTCTTTGGCATACTGCTCTTCGGCGGCACGACGTGCGTCGGCGGCGGACTGGCGGGCCACCGCCTTGGGATCGGGGCCCAGCATATCCATTGCTTCGTCGAGCAGCGGAATATCGGAGCGGGTCAACGGGGAGCCTTTGGGGCGGGCAAGTGCCGCGATGTCGTTGTCGGTCAGCCAACCAGCCAGAGACTTCAGACGTTCGGGATGGGCGAACAGCTGATCGATGAGCCATGGGGCGGTCATCGGCAGCCAGCACAGGTTCAGGGTCTTGCGAACCTGCTCGTTCATACGTAGCAGCGACATCGCGCGGTTCAGCTCCGCCTGATCCGGCGTGTAATCAAGCTGTTCGGCATAACGGTTCTGCATGCTGGTCAGCATCGAACGGATAAAGGTCTCGCGGGCCTTGTTATGAGGTTGTCGGGTGCGCTTCGCGTCCGCCTGCGCCTGCTCGATATCAGTGGCCAGCATTGGTACCTGAATGCCGCTAATGGTTACTGTCGGCAGAGCAGCGGGAACACGCACGCGTGCGGCGATGGCATTGGCCACTACGGAGGTCATGCGTCGATCGCCCTTGAGCTTGGCTGCATAAGGGGAGTCGACCGCCGTGGCGGTGATGCCGGGAATCAGATCGCTGATGGTGCGTGAGACCACGCCGGTCTCGCCCAAGGAGGGTAGCACCTGATCGATGTAGTGCAGGAACGCCGAGCTGGGGCCAACAACCAGCACGCCGGAACGTTCCAGCGTGCGCCGGTGCGTGTACAGCAGGTAGGCGGCGCGATGGAGCGCCACGGCCGTCTTGCCGGTGCCGGGGCCGCCCTGCACCACCACGGCGCGATTCATGTCGGAGCGGATGATGCGGTCCTGCTCGGCCTGAATGGTGGCCACGATATCGGTCATCTTGCCGGTGCGGCGTGAGCTCAACGAAGCCAGCAGCGCACCCTCGCCGGTCAATGTGCCGGCGGAAGACGCTTGGCCGACCTGGTCTGAATGCACGTCGAGCACCTCATCCTCAACGCCCACGACTTCGCGGAAACTCAAGGTGATATGCCTGCGCATCACGATGTCGCCGTGATTGGAAGGGGTCGCCTCATAGAAAGGACGTGCGGCTTCGGCACGCCAGTCGGTCAGAATCGGCTCATGGTCCGGGCTCGACAGGCCGATGCGGCCGATGTAATGACGGTCGCCGTTCTTGGCATCGAGGCGGCCAAACACCAGCCGATCCTCAACGCTGCGCAATTGCGTGAGGCGGTTTTCGTACATTGTGGCAAAGGAGTCTCGTTCGCTGCGTTGCGTGGGGGATCCGTGGGAGCCGGCGGCGCGTACGGTGTCCAGGCGTTGCCACATTTCGGCTCGCAGATCATCCAATCGTCCATAGGCGCGATCGACGGCCTGCTGCTCTTCATGCAGCTGGGAGGCGTAACTCGACATGCTGTTCTCTTCGTTCCATTTCCGTGGGGCAGAAAAACTTAAGGCATTCAAATTTACCGCACACCCCCTACGTCAGTGATGCGGACAACCCGGAATAGGTGAATTCAGCGTGAATTCACCATGCTGCTCGGTCGGTGGGGTGCGCGACGTGGATTAGATGTGCGGAGCGTCCATTCGTGCGACAGTCGTGGCCGACACGCGCAATCCATCGGTAATTGCCCTAAAAGGGTGAGCAAATCGTGCATGAGTGGGGAGAAATGGGGAATCGTGGGGTAGAGTGGTGAGCCAGTTGGCCGAAGTGTATCCCACGTAACGATGAAGGAGGTGGAGCCATGGTTGCTGATCAGACGATTCGCGACGCTGATGCCAACGCACAAGGCTCCACCACTATGGCCGATCTCATGGCTGGTCTGCCGCCATTGCTTCTCGGCACATATACGCCGAAGATCGATGCCAAGGGCCGTATGGCGCTTCCGGCCAAATTCCGCTCCCAGCTGGGGCAGGGCCTGGTCATGGCCCGAGGCCAGGAACGGTGCGTGTACCTGCTGCCGTTCGACGAATTTCGACGTATCGCCTCGCAGATTCAGCGTGTGTCGGTGGGAAACAAAGCCGCCCGCGAATACCTGCGTGTGTTCCTTTCCGGTGCCGTCGACCAGCAGCCGGACAAGCAGGGCCGCGTGCTGGTGCCGCAGATGCTGCGCGATTACGCCAATCTGGGTTCCGACGTCGTGGTGATCGGCGTTGGCACCCGTGCCGAACTGTGGAATAAGGACACGTGGGAGTCCTACCTCGCCGAGAAGGAAGAGGGATATTCCGATATTGCTGACGATGTGTTGCCGGAGGTGGAATTCTGATGGTTGATGTGGCGAATATTCATCTGCCGGTATTGCTTGACGATTGCGTGAACCTGATGGCACCTGCCCTGGAACATGAGAACGCCATCGCAGTGGATTGCACCCTGGGCCTTGCCGGCCATTCCATCGCCTTCCTCAAGGCCGCGCCTCAGGCTCGGCTCATCGGCATTGACCGTGACAGTGAAGCGCTGGGGCTGGCCACCGAACGTATGGAACGGGAGGGGCTCGCCGATCGATTCATTCCGGTGCATGCCGCCTTCGATCAGCTCGATCAGGTGTTGGCGGACCAAGACATCGAACGCGTGGACGCCGTATTCATGGATCTGGGATTATCCAGCCTGCAGATCGACGAAACCGATCGTGGCTTCTCCTATTCGCATGATGCGCCGCTGGATATGCGCATGGACGTCAGCCAGCCGTTGACGGCCGAACGGATTCTTGCCACCTATGATGCGGCGGAACTGGTCCGCATATTCAAGGAATACGGTGAAGAGCGTTTCTCGCGTCAGATCGCCCGCGCCATCGTGGCGCGTCGAGACAAGGAGCCGTTTACCACCACCGCACAGCTCAACCGTCTGGTCGATGAAGTGGTGCCGCAAGCCCACCGCCCGGCGGGCAATCCCGCCAAACGCGTCTTCCAGGCGTTGCGCATTGAAGTCAACGGCGAATTGGACAAGCTCGCCTCCACATTGCCGCAGGCCGCGAACCGACTGCATGTCGGGGGACGACTGGTGGTGGAGTCCTATCATTCGCTCGAAGACAAAACCGTCAAATCGTTCATGGCACAAGGGCTGCGAGTGGATGTTCCGGCTGGCCTGCCTGTCATACCGCCGGATGCCCAACCGTTTTTCATGGATCTCACGCGAGGTGCCGTCAAGGCCGACGAACATGAAATCGCAGCCAACCCGAGATCGGCTTCGGTGCGGTTGCGGGCGGTGGAAGTCAGCCGTGAGATTCCGTCACGATGGAGGAAACGCTTTACGCAAACCGCGCAGGGCCTGAATGACGTCAAGATACAAGGCTCCGCGTCTCCGGGCAGAGCCAAAAACACGGCACGAATTCGTACAAGGAGGGGATAACAGCATATGGCAACTGCACGTAGCATTCGATCGAACGCGGCTCCAGCCTCGAACCGACCGCACACCAAGCATCAGTCCTCCTCCCGACCTGAGCTGCGGGTGGTCTCCAACCCGCGTGGAAACGAGCAGGGCAATGTCGTCGGACGGGTCATCGAATGGACCAGAACAAGAAGCGCACCGCTGGTGCACGTGGCCATTGCAGTGATCTTCCTCGTCGGCACCTTGTTCGGCGCGCTGATGCTGCGTACCCAGATGGTGCAGAACTCGTTTGAGGCGGCACAGATCGAAACCAACATCAACAGACTTACCCAAGATATCGAAGACGATCAGGCCAAACTCGATCAATTGGTCGCGAACCTGCCCGACAAGGCCAGCGACATGGGCATGGTCCCGCAGCAGGGATCAGTGTCCATCGACTTAAGCGGATACCAGTCCAACAAAGGCGGAACCCAGTGAACACCATTCGTCGCATCGTAGAGTTCGCCAAGGTCAAGACCTTCGCATTCAAATGCATCGCCATCGGCGCCGCATTGGCGTTGGTGGCGTCGGCATGCGTGATTCAGCTGGCCTCCACCCAGCTCATCGGCGGCCGTCAAACCGCACAAGCGGCCACGGCTAACCGCACCCTGACCGTGACGTTGAGCGCCAAGCGTGGGCGTATCCTCGACGCCAACGGCTCCGTGCTCGCTCAAAGCGTGGAGCGTTATACTATCGTCGCCAATCCGGAGGCTGCACAGGAGTTCGAGCCGATTACTTGCAATGACAACACCCGTGATTACTGCCACGAAATTGACGGCAAACCCGTGGGCGCTACCGGAGCGGCGGCCGTGGGCCGACTGCTGGCCAAAGTCCTGGATATGAACGCCATGGAACTGGGCGCTGATCTGTCCGGTACCGGGCAGTATGTGATTCTGAAGAAAGATGTGACTCCGCAGGTCAAGCGCAGCATCGAGGCGTTGCACCTGGGCGGTATTGTCTGGGGTGAGCTGAGCAGTGAACGACTGTATGCGGATGGCGATCTCATGGGCGCGCTGCTTGGCGGCGTGAACGACAACGGCGATGGCGTCGCCGGCATCGAGCAGGTCGAGAACAAGACGCTTACCGGAACCGATGGCCATGAAACCTACCAGCGTGGTAATGGCGGCGAAGAGATTCCCGGCACCATGACCGAATCGGTGGCGGCCAAAAATGGCGACGATGTCACCCTGACCATTGACCGTGATGTGCAATGGTATGTCAAAAAGGTCTTGAAGGAGGCCGAATCCAAGTATGGTGCAGCGTGGGCGATCGCCGTGGTGCAGGATGTCCAGAGCGGGGAGATTCTCGCACTGGCCGATAGCGATGAAGTACAGGCTGGTACCGATGCGGCGAAGATGAGCCCGTCTCGGGCCGTGTCCGAAACCTTCGAGCCAGGTTCGGTGGGCAAGGTCATCTCCATGTCCGGCTATCTGCAGATGGGACTGCATAAGATGAGCGATCAATTGTCGGTCCCGGACCACATCACACAGGAGGGCCAGACCTACAAGGACTCATTCGACCATGGCACTGAGCGCTGGACGCTCGCCGGCATTCTGCAGAACTCATCGAACGTCGGCATGATTATGGCCGGGGAGAACTATCCGGATGAGCAACGCTACGAGTACCTGACCAAATTCGGCATCGGACAACCGACCGGACTGAACCTGCCCGGTGAATCGAGCGGTCTGCTCACCAACCCCTCGGCATGGGATCTGCGTACGCGCAACACCATCCTGTTTGGTCAGGGCTACACCGTCAACGCCCTGCAGCTCAACAACGTGGTGGCCACCATCGCGAACAAGGGTGTCAAGCAGCAGCAGTCGATCATCAAATCAACCACCGATGCCAATGGCAAGACCACTGAGAGCAAGAAGGGCGAAGCCACCCGCGTGGTGGATGAAAAGGTCGCATCGGACATGATGAATGCGATGGAATCAGTGGCGGAAGGCTACAACAAGTTCGTCAAGGTCGATGGTTACCGCATGGCCGCCAAGTCCGGTACCGCAGAGGTGCAGGGCTCGGATGGCACGCTCTCGTCCATTATCTCCGATTATTCCGTGGTGATTCCCGCGGACAACCCGCGCTATGCGGTCACCGTGGTGATGAAGGATCCGAATGGTGTGTTCGGCGGTCTGACGGCCGGCCCTGTTTCCGCACAGATTTGTGAGTTCCTTATGCAGAAATACGAGGTGCCTGTCTCCAGTCCACGCAAAAATGCTATTCCAGTCACGTGGTAAGGATCAGGGGAGAAAGGCGATAGCCCATGAGTGCAGTGAGCGAATCCATCGCCCAGCGGGTGACCCTGGGAATGCTGGTCGAACGGTACGGTTTTGAAGTCGATCCACCCTTCGCCACCAATGTCACCATTACCTCACTCAGCGATGCCGTGGACACCGTGATTCCCGGCTCGCTGTTCATCTGCACGCATGAGCAGGAACCCGATGTACTGCATGCCGCACAGGCCGGTGCCTATGCGGCGTTGCTGCCACGCGCGTCCAAAGGGCAGATCGCCAATGCCGATATACCGTTGCTCTACGGCGATTTCGACGATCGCGTACTCGGCGATCTGGCCAGCGGTCTGGCCGGCGGACCGTCCAATGCCATGGCGGTGTTCGCGGTGACCGGTGCGGATGAGCAGGCCGTCGACGCAGGCGTGTCCCAGCTCTCCGAATTCCTGCACATGCTGGGCAATCCGGTGGCGGTAATCACCGCATCCGGGTCCACGTCGATGACACGTACCATGAACCTGAACTATCCTCTGGGCATCCTCGATATGCAGCGCGCGCTGTCCGTGTGCGCCGAAGACGGTGTGGCGGCCGTGATCATCGCCATGGATGACCGCACGTTGGCCGAGCATGCGTTGGAATCGGTGAACGTGGATGTACTGGGCACGGAGGATGTCAACGCAAGCGCAAGCTTGAACGAATTGAAGACACGCTACGCATTCGTTGCGGAACATGACATGTCCATGACCTCGTCGACACCCGAATCGGATGAAATGGCTGCGGATTCACCGGCAATGTATGACCGCGTCCGACTCGGGCACATGTCCTTGGCCATCGCCATGGTGCTGGCCGCCGGCGTGAGGAAAAACAACATACGCAGTGCCCTGCATGTGGCCAATAATCTCAATTAAGTCCGTGGATACGGGACGAAGCGTAATCGTAAAGGAGTTTGAAACACCATGGTTCCGATGAGCGTGGAGGAGATCGCCAAGGCCGTCGATGGTCGATTGATCGGAGACGCCGGTTCCGAGTCTCGAGCCACCAATACGGTCAGCGACTCGCGGCAGGCCGGCCCCGGATCGGTGTTTGTGGCCATCCGAGGCGAGCGTGTCGATGGGCATGACTTTGTGGCGAAAACCGCTGGACAGGGAGCCACGGTGGCCATCGTCGACCATGAGGTGAAGTCCGATGGCCTTCCGCAGATCGTAGTGAAAGACACGGTCGACGCCCTTGGCGAACTCGCCCGATACAACATCGTTCGCCGCCGCGAGCTGGACGGCGACTTCGACATCATCGGATTGACCGGTTCGGTGGGCAAGACCACCACCAAGGATCTGCTCTCCTCCCTGCTTGCCACCGTAGGTCCGACCGTGGCTCCGGTGGGATCGTTCAACAATGAGATCGGCCTGCCGCTCACTGCGTTGCGGGTCGATGAGCACACCCGGTTCTTCGTGGCTGAGATGGGTGCCAGCCATATCGGCGAAATCGCGCGACTGACCCGTATCGCACCGCCGAACACGGCAATCGTATTGAAGGTCGGCGTCGCTCACCTTGGAGAATTCGGCTCCCGCGAACGCATCGCACAGGCGAAAAGCGAGATCGTGCAGGGATTGCTTCCCGGAGGCACCGCGGTACTGAACGCCGATGACGAACACGTGGTTCCCATGGCCGGCCTGGCCAACGGCGACGTGCTGTGGTTCGGCTTGGGATCGTCGCAGGAGCCCGAGGTGCGGGCCATTGATGTCACTGCCGACCGGTCCGATCATGCTGAATTCACGTTGGTCGATGCGGACGGCAACCATACGCCGGTGCATCTGGGCATTCCTGGACGTCACAATGTGATGAACGCGTTGGCCGCCGCAACCGTGGCGATGCGTTACGGTATGGCACCCGAAACGGTGGCACGGATTCTGGCCTCGCAGCACACCATCAGCCCTCATCGCATGGCATTGTCCACGGTGAATCGCGAGGGGACTTCCTTCACGCTGATCGATGATTCCTTCAACGCCAATCCCGACTCCATGAAAGCCGGCCTGAACGGGTTGAAGGCCTGGAACTCAAATGACGGCAAGGAGCCGTTCCGCGTGGCGCTGCTGGGTGCCATGCTGGAACTCGGCGCCGATGAAACGGCATTGCACACCTCGATCGGCACGTATGCGGACGAATTGGGCATCGACGCGATCATCGCGGTCGGTTCCGCCCAAGACCAACATCTCGATGCACTGGCACAGGCTCTGGCGGACGGTGCCCGTCAGAGCCAATCCGCGTCGGTGGATTGCGTACACGACATCGATGCGGCCGAACAGCTGGTCATCGACTTGGCTCGCAACCATCCCGACGCTGTGGTACTGCTCAAGGGATCGCACGCGTCAGGCCTGAGCGCTTTGGCTGAACGCTGGGCAAAGAACTGACCTGATAACCACCCCAAGAAACCGACAAGAAAGAGAAGCTGCACGTGATTGCTCTGATCATTGGAATGCTGGTGTCGCTCATCGTCACCTTAGTCGGCACCCCGCTGCTGATTCGGCTGGTCCACAAGCTGCACTATGGCCAGTACATCCGCCAGGATGGGCCGCAGTCGCATCTGGTCAAGCGCGGCACCCCCACGTTGGGCGGCGTGGTCATCAACTTCGCGATTCTGCTCGGTTGGGCATCCTCCGCACTGTACCGATACCTGCGTTCGGGCGACGTGCCCTCCTGGTCCGCGGCGCTCGTACTGTTCGCCATGCTGTCGATGGGTCTGCTGGGCTTTATCGACGACTTCGCCAAGGTGCGTAAGAAGCAGAACGAAGGCCTATCGGTGGGCGGCAAGTTCATCGGCCAGTTCATCTTCGCCACCATCTACGCGGTACTTGCGCTGCTGATTCCCACCAAATCGGGATTCCCCAGTGCGCAGGCAGGCATCAGCTTCATCGAACAGCCGTTCTTCAACTTCGACTTCGCCGGCCGTGCCGTAGCCATCATCCTGTTCGTCATCTGGGTGAACTTCCTGATGACCGCATGGACCAACGCAGTGAATTTGACGGATGGACTTGACGGTCTGGCGGCAGGTTCGTCGATGATCGCCTTCACTGGTTTTGGCATCATCGCATTCTGGGAAAGCTACCACATCAAGGGCGGCAGCCATGGCGGATATTCCTATGCCGTGTCCGATCCTCTCGATCTGACCGTCATCGCCGTATGCGCGGCCGTCGCCTGCTTCGGCTTCCTGTGGTACAACTCGAACCCCGCATCGATTTTCATGGGTGATACCGGTTCCCTGGCCTTGGGTGGTCTGTTCGCAGCCCTGTCCATCGCCACGCACACCGAATTCCTGGCGGTGGTTCTGGGCGGACTGTACGTCATGGAAGCCATGAGCGACGTCATCCAGGTCGGGTACTTCAAGATGACCCACAAACGTGTATTCAAAATGGCGCCGATTCACCATCATTTCGAACTGGAGGGTTGGACCGAAACCAAGGTGGTGGTGCGGTTCTGGATGATCGAACTCATCTTCGTGCTGCTCGCCCTGACGATTTTCTACGGCGACTGGGTCACCCGCTCCGGCCTGCTGTTCAGCTAGCGGAAATCTGGGTGGGATTATGCTCACCCACGGAATTCCTATATCAGGAGGAACAATGCAAGTAGCGGATAAGACAGTGGTGATCGCCGGACTGGGGGTGTCCGGCACCTCGTTGGCGGAGGTATTGAGGGAACGCGGCACCCACGTGATTGGCGTCGACGAGAGGAAGCCCGAGGCCGGTCTCCGCTCCTTTGATGACGTGGACTGGGACCACGTGGACTACGTCATGTCGTCCCCGGTGTTCAACCCCCGCACCCCGTTCGTGCTGGAAGCCCAACGCCGTGGCATCCCCGTGATGAGCGAGGTGGAATTCGCATGGCAGCTGCGTGTGAATAACGAGCGCACCGGTACTCCGGCTCCATGGATCGGCATCACCGGCACCAACGGCAAAACCTCCACCACCGAGATGACCTCGGAAATGCTCACCGCCTGCGGACTCGACGCGCCGACCGCCGGCAATATCGCCTCCGGAGACATGAGCATGAGCCTGTCTCGTTGCGCCACCAATCCGCAGCACGACGTACTGTGCGTGGAACTGAGCTCCTTCCAATTGCACTTCACCGATTCGCTGGCACTTGACTGCGCGGCGATCACCAATATCGCCGACGATCACCTCGACTGGCATGGCGGGCGCGAGAATTACGCCGCCGACAAATCCAAGGTGTTCCACAACGCCAAACGCGCCATCGTCTACAATGCGCAGGACGCCAAAGTCAGCGAACTGGCGGCCGAGGCTCAGACTGCCGAAGGATGCCGCAAGGTGGGATTCACGCTCGAGGCCCCTCAGGCCGGCCAGATCGGCATTGAAGATGGCTGGATCGTGGACAGGAGCGGCGTGGCCGGCGGCGCAGTGGGAGAGTCGGTCAGACTGGCCGCCATCACCGATTTCACGCATCTGGCAGAGCCGGACGGCTCACTGTACCCGCATCTGGTGGCCGATGCATTGACGGCATTGGCGTTGGTGCTGGGACTTGGCGCTGATCGCGATACCGCGCTGAAGGCGCTTACCTCGTTCAAGCCGGGCGGCCATCGCATCGAAACCGTGGCTGAGGCCGCAGTCGAGGGCGGCTCTGTTCGTTTTGTGGACGATTCCAAAGCCACCAACGGCCATGCGGCACGCGCCTCGCTGTCCAGCTTCCCGGCCAAGTCTGTGATCTGGATCGCCGGAGGTCTGGCCAAAGGCAGTCGATTCGAGGACCTGGTCAAGGACCAGGCACACACCATCAAAGCGGCCGTCATCATCGGCAAAGACCAGCAGCCGATGGTCGAAGCGTTTGCCAGCCAAGCTCCGGACATCCCGGTGACCATCATCGATCCCGAAGACAACGATACCGTCATGGACCGTGCCGTCGAAGCCTGCGGCACGTATGCCGCCGCCGGCGACATCGTGCTTATGGCTCCGGCCTGCGCCTCCATGGACCAGTTCAAGTCCTATGCGGATCGAGGCAATCGATTCGCCGCCGCAGCCAAGACGTGGAGCGAGGTGCATGGCCTCCACTGATACCCATAAGCGTAAGGCATACAGAGCCCCTGACAAGCCCTCACTCGAAATCGCCGACTACACGGGTTGGCGAAGCTTGCTCAACCCGCTATGGTGCTACCACGGCTTCCGCATGGCCGTGGTGGGGCTGACATGCTTCGGCCTGATCATGGTGTTCTCCAGCTCCACGGTCACCATGGCCGCACTGGGCAAGTCGCCGTTCCTTCAGCTTCTGAACCAGGGCGCGTTTTGCCTGATCGGCTTGGTGCTGGGCTTCGTGGCATTGATGATGCCGGTGACGTTCTGGAAACGGACCGGCGTGTTCTTTGTGGTGGGTGCCTGCCTGTTGCAGGCGCTGACCTTTACTCCTTTGGGTATCGACGTCTATGGCAACAAAGGTTGGCTGGACCTCGGCTTCACCACTATCCAGCCGGCCGAATTCATGAAGTTCGCGATGTGCATATGGCTTCCCTCGTCGTTGCATGCCTGCAGCAAGATGTACCACAAGAAGGGAATCAAAGCATATGCCGCGCCGTTGGCGCTGTATGCGATAGGCGTGGCACTGGTGATGGGCGGCAGGGACCTCGGCACGGCCATGATTCTGGTCTTCATCGGAGGCGTGGCCTTTCTGATCGTCGGGTTCCCCGGCAAATGGATGGGAGTCGGCGTATTGGGCGCGGTGGTTATGGTCGGTGCATTGGCGGTTTCCAGCCCGAACCGCTTGCGTCGTATTCTGGCCACATATGGCGATTGCTCGGCCGCTGACGCGCAGAGCGTATGCTACCAGTCCATTCACGCCAAGTACGCCATCGCCTCCGGAGGTTTTCTGGGATTGGGCATCGGCAATTCGCGGGAGAAATGGAATTACCTGCCGGCCGCCCATAACGATTTCATTTTCGCGATCATCGGCGAGGAGACCGGATTCGTCGGTTGCGCCATCGTATTGCTGTTCTTCGCGATTCTCGCCTGGTGCATGATCGTCATCGCATTGCAGGTCACCGATCGTTATGTTGCCATGGTGCTGATGTGCGTCACCATTTGGATCGTGGGCCAGGCCATGGTCAACATCGGCGTGGTCGTGGGTGTGTTCCCGGTATTGGGCGTGCCTATGCCGTTCGTCTCCGCAGGCGGCTCATCCATGATTATGTGCTTGACGGCGGCCGGACTGGTTGTGGGACTTATGCGCTCTCAACCGCAGATAAAACAGTCGCGTCAGAGCGCGTAAGTAGACTCGGTAATCATGAATCAAGGCACACCACATATCGTTCTTGCTGGCGGCGGTACCGCCGGACATGTCAATCCGCTGCTCGCGGTCGCCGGGGCGATTCGCGACATCGAACCCACGGCACAGGTCACCGTCATCGGCACTGCGGTGGGTTTGGAGAAGGATTTGGTGCCGGAGGCCGGCTACGAGCTCGACACCATCGAAAAAGTGCCGTTCCCGCGTCGCCCTAACCTGTACATGCTGCGCTTCCCGGCAAAATGGAAGCGAGAAACCGCCAAGGTGCGCTCCATTCTTGAAACGCGGCATGCGGATGTCGTGGCCGGATTCGGCGGGTATGCTTCCGCCCCCGTCTACGCCACCGCACACAAGATGGGCATTCCGATTGCCATCCATGAGCAGAATGCGCGTGCCGGCATGGCCAATAAACTGGGCGCTCGTTGGGCCGATTTCATCGGTACCGTGTACGAGGGCACCGGTCTCAAACCGCGTGCCGGAGCCGACGTCGAGCGCGTCGGTCTGCCGTTGCGCCCGGCCATCGCCTCCCTGACCAAACGCATCGGTGACGACCGTGCCGCCGTACGCCGTGAATCGGCCGCGCAGCTTGGCGTCGATCCGAACCGTCCGCTGGTGCTGGTCACTGGCGGATCGCTGGGAGCGCAAAGCCTGAACCGTGCCATCGCCTCCTCCGCCGCAGACCTGTTGGCCCACGCACAAATCATCCACTTGACCGGGCGAGGCAAAATCAGCGAAGTACGCGAACTGGTCACGGCCTCGGCCGGCGCGGACGTGCTTACCGGCATCGGCCCCGAATCGGCCGGACAAGGTGACTACCATACCGCCGAATATCTGGAACGAATCGATCTGGCCTTTGCCTGTGCCGACTTGGTGATTTGCCGTGCCGGAGCCGGATCGGTATCCGAGCTGGCTGCACTGGGCCTGCCGGCCATTTACGTGCCGCTGCCCATCGGCAACGGCGAGCAGCGTTTCAACGCCGAGCCAGTGGTGAACGCCGGCGGCGGCCTTCTGGTCGCAGACAAGGACCTGACCCCGCAGTGGGTGCATGAGCATGTGCCCGATCTGCTCGCCGATCACGAACGACTTGCCGAATTCGGCCGCAAGGCATGGGAATACGGCATCAGAAACGCTGCCGAAATCATGGCCCGGCACGTTCTGCAATTAGCCGAACCATCCAAGTAGTATTCAGATATCATTCCGTGCGCGATACTGACCAATTCCGTTCCGCAGCACGAGATACGGTCATAATATAGGGTGCTGGAATCCCTAAAGGAGTTTTGAATTGTCTCAAGATCAGCCCATAGTGCTTGACCCCACGTATGCCTCATTCGATGCTGCGGCCCGCCCCGCGGATCTCGGCGCCACCCATTTCATCGGTATCGGCGGTGCCGGTATGAGCGTTCTGGCCGAAATGCTGCACGCCGAAGGAGTCGCGGTGGACGGCTCCGATCGCGCACACAGCGCCAAAACCGACCGACTTGAAACGCTGGGCATCACCGTTGAATTCGGGCAGCGAGCCGAAAATGTCGCCCAGGCCGAGACCGTGGTCTACTCCAGCGCCATCAAACCGGACAATCCGGAAATCGTCGCAGCACACGCGGCGGGCAAGCGCATTGTGCATCGCAGTGACATCCTCGCCCTGCTCATGAACGGCAAACGAGCCGTCACCGTGGCCGGAGCGCACGGCAAAACCACCACCAGCTCCATGCTGTCCCACATTCTGGTGAACGCCGGTGCCGATCCAAGCTACGCCATCGGCGGCTTTATCCAAGGCCCGGACGGCACCACGCTGGACGGCGGACACGCGGGCAAAGGCGACATCCTGGTGGCCGAAGCCGACGAATCGGACGGCAGCTTCGCCAAATACCATCCGACCATCGCCATTATCACCAACTGTGAAGCCGATCATCTCGACCATTACGGCGACGAAGCCCACTACCGTGCCGCGTTCGTTGCCCACGCCGGCCGGGCCACCGGTCACGTGATCATCAGTATCGACGACCCCGACGGACTTGCCGTGCTGGAGGCCCTGCCCGCCGACGTGAAATCCCATACCGTTGCCTACGGCACTACCGCGCGTGAATCCCTGCCCGATTTGGGCGGTGCCGCGTATGTCTGGATCGCTTCGGAAAGCGAGACCGCTGGCAGCGGCGTCGAACAGCTCACCCTGCATCTGCCGGCCGCGGTGACGGCGGGGGAGCCGGTGTCTCAGAGCGTTGCCCTGAAGGTTCCTGGCGTGCACAATGCGCGCAATGCGGCCGCCGCCATCAGCGCTGCCGTGCTGCTGGGCGTGAGCCCCGCAGACGCGGCCAAGGCGGCCGGCACATTCCTCGGTGCGGCACGCCGCTTCCAGGTGCGCGGCACGGTCAAGCAGGTCACTGTAGTGGACGATTACGCCCATCATCCCACCGAAATCGCGGCCCTGCTGGATGCGGCCCGACGCCGGTACCCCGATTCGACCATTCGTGTGATCTTCCAGCCACACCTGTTCTCCCGCACCAAGTTCTTCGCGCACCAGTTCGCCAAATCCTTAGCCAAAGCCGATGACGTCATTATCACCGGCATCTTCCCGGCCCGTGAAAAGCAGGCCGATTTCCCGGACATCAGCCCCTCCACCATCGTGGACGCGGCTGCGGGACTCAAGGATGCTTCCGCAGGCACGTGGATTCAGCCGGTTGAGGATATGTGCCTGGCCGCCAAGATGATGGCCATGCGCGCCCACCACGGCGACGTGATCTTCACCGTGGGCGCGGGCGACATCACCGACATGGATCAGGTGCTGCTCACCGCACTTGAGGCCCATCGGGAAAGCTGCGAGTGATGTCCGGGCGCACGGTCAGATCCGGGGGCAATGACAACGGCTCACGTCGTTCGTCTGGGAGCTCCCGCAAGCCGCGCACCATCGGTTCACGCGGAAACACGGGTCGCTCGTCGAAGTCTCGCGCTCCCCGGTCCGTGTCTTCCGGTCATGAGATCGACGAGCCGGAGATCATCGACGATGTGACGGTAGCCAAGGGCCAGGCCGGTGCCTTCGTCGATGCACGGCGGTTGCACAGCGAGGATTACGTTGCCGAAACGCTGCATCAGACCACCGGCTCCCTAGGAGTCGCATCACGCCCGAAAGTGGTGAATTTCACCGAACGCGCCAAAGAACGCAAGCGTGCAAACGTGCGCGTCGTTGCGTTACGCGTGTTGATTGCTGTCGTCAGCGTGGCTGTAGTGACGGGGCTAACGTGGTTGCTGCTCTTCTCGCCGGTGTTTCGTCTGGAAACCAGCGAGATCGGCGTATCCGGTGCCAACGAATGGGTGAGTGCGCAGACCATCCATGTCATCGCCGATAAGCAGGCTGGAAAGTCGTTGTTCCTGGTCTCCGCCCATGAGGTCACAGAGCAACTCAAGTCCATTCCCGGCGTCAGCGAGGCCAAGGTCTCCAAACAGTTCCCCAAGTCGATGAGCGTGGAAGTCAAGGCGCAACGGCCTGCGGCCATGCTGAAAAGAGGCGATACCCTGACCGCGGTGGATTCCCAGGCGCGTGTGTTGAACTCGGTGAAGAACGCCAACGTGGATGGCATCCCGGTGATCGAGGTCAAGGATATAGACGCCAGTCTCAAGAACCGTTCGGTGAAGGAGACGCTGACGATTCTGGGCGCGTTGCCGGAATCGATGCGTAAGTCCATTACCAAGGTCACCGCTGAGACGCAGGATTCGGTGACTACCACGCTTAACGACGGTGACCGCGTAATCATTTGGGGCGACTCCTCGCAACTGAAGCTGAAGTTGGCGGAAGTCGAGGAAATCGACAAGAACATCACCGCTGGCACGGCTGGCTTTGCCGGGAAACATCAGATTGATGTTTCCTCATCCCAGAAGCCCATCATCAAGTGACGGCGATTTCGTTGGCTTCGTTGGTTCCGGGGCGATGTTCGCTGCTGGCGATTTGCGCGAGTAGCGCCATAGGGTGTATGCTGAAAAGTCCGGCCGAAAAGCCGGAAGCTTGATAACTCAAGATTGGGGGCGATCGGTTTCGACGGTGACCTGTTCGCTGCAGGGAAGCGTGCCGAGAACGCCGGGTCCGCTCGTGGATGACCCCGGCAAAAGAATAAGTGCTAAATCTAACCGCACTGAGTTCGCTCTCGCTGCCTGATTTTTAGTCAGGATTAACCAGTGAGCAGCCGCTCCGTTCACTCCTCCTCGTCTTTGGGAGGATGTTGAGCGTCGTTTAGAAGACTTGCTGATGCAGTTGAGCCTCAGGGCTGCATCGGGACTTTAACTGCGGATATGCTCGCCATCAGTTGTCTGCGACATCGATGGGGGCAGAAAAATCGCCAACTTGGCCAGCAGACTACGCACGTAGAAGACTGTGGGCTCGGTCATCGGACCGGGGTTCAATTCCCCGCGCCTCCACCAATCCGCTTCGGCGGAAACAAGCCGCTTGGCTTTACGAAAGTAAGGCTGAGCGGCTTTCTGTTATTGCTCCGTTGATTCCTTGTTTTCCCGCTATTCTCTCGTGTCGGATATGTCAGTTGGACGAACTTGCGGGGAAGAAACGATTTAGACTTAGTTCAGGGCTGCCGATTGCACGATGTGTAGAGGCTATTATGCTACGCCGTAATCAGGGAGGATATATGCCGCTGGAATTGGTCCGACAGGATATTACGAAGATGAAGGTGGACGCCATAGTCAATGCGGCAAACACGCAGCTCGCCATGGGTGGGGGAGTGTGCGGCGCGATATTCCGCGCCGCGGGAGTCTCGCGCATGGCTGCTGCCTGCGATCGGTTTGCTCCCATTCATACCGGTGAGGCGGTTATCACTCCGGGATTCAATTTGCCATCACGCTATGTGATTCATACCGCAGGCCCGATATGGCGAGACGGCAAGCATGATGAAGAACGTCTGCTGCGTTCGTGCTATCGCAATTCGATGGAACTCGCGGCACGGCAGGGGTGTGCCAGCATCGCCTTCCCCTTGATTTCCAGCGGTATCTATGGATATCCGAAAGCCGAGGCCCTTCATGTGGCCCTCGATGAGATTCGCCGATTCCTGGGCGACGCAGCCGACTCCGGACACGATCTCGACGTATACCTATGCGTATTCGACAAAACCGCTTTCGAAATAAGCAGCAGTATTGACAAACGTCTTCGCGCATATATTGATGATTATTATGTAGCGGAGCATGAAGATACGCTAGGAAGCAGAACGTATGAGCTGCTTGCTCTCCAACGGTTTTCGGATAATAAGCCGAAGGCGGATAGGGCCGTACCTTCCGGCGTCTTGGACATGCCGGATTTCCTGGGCGATATGGGTGAAACGCCTGTCTACTCGGCGCCGTCGGCAGCTCCATCGCCGAAATCCGCCGGGCATGTGGATGATGCGGTGCTCTCCAATCTGGATGAACCTTTTAACATCATTCTCTTGAGGCTTATCGACGCCAAAGGATATTCCGACGTGGAGGTATATAAACGAGCGAATATCAATCGTAAACTGTTCTCTAAAATTCGCTGTGGCGATGGCTATATGCCCAGCAAGAAAACGGTTTTGGCACTGGCCATTGCCTTACGGCTGAATATTGACGAGACGCAAGATATATTGGCGTGCGCCGGGTATGCGCTGTCGCACAGCGTGAAATTCGATGTGATCGTGGAATTCTTCATCGTCCATGAGATGTTTGATGTATTCACTATTAACGAGATGTTGTTCCGATACGATCAGCCGTTGCTTGGGCAATGATGCGGAGCGGTACGCTCGTCTCCTGACCTGCTGCCGATACGCGGCATATTGTCGCTTGCCAGGCGACCTAGGACTGGTCCCATGATGCGAAGCTCATTGATATCGCCGACAATCCGGCTGGCGAATGAGCGAAAGGATTCATCATGGGCAAGAACGACAATGGCAATAACGGCCGTACGGAACTGGTGTTCGTCGTCGACAGAAGCGGATCGATGGGAGGTCTGGAATCAGACACCATCGGTGGCTTCAACAGCATGCTGTCCAAGCAGCGAACAATTGCCGGCGAGTGCAGGGTAACGACCCTACTGTTCGATCATCGAATCGAAACCTTGCATAATCACCTCGACATCCGCGAAGTGAACGATTTGACGAGCCGGGATTACTGGGTGCGCGGTAGCACTGCGTTGTTGGATGCGATTGGGCTGGCCATTGACCGCATGATCGTGACGCAACGACATACTGCGGCAGCGTACCGTGCTCAACATGTGCTGTTTGTCATCATTACTGACGGGTATGAGAACGCGAGTCGTCGATATTCGTTGCATCAGATCAAGCAGATGATTACCTATGAGCGTGAACGCTATCATTGGGAGTTTGTGTTTCTGGGCGCGAACATCGACGCCGAACAGACGGCTGGTGATTTTGGTATCTCACCGCGATGCGCCACTGATTTTCATGCCGATGGACAGGGAATCAAAGCCTCGTTTGAGACCGTTGCCTGTGCCGCGACCGCCGTGCGCGGAGGTGCTGACCTTGATGACCTCAGCGCGCCGGACTTTCTTGGTGGTGTTCGTGATGACTATCGGTCTCGTCGTCGAATGAAGCGGTAAACGATGAACTGCAGTGCAGATATTACCGGTCACCAGTCGGTCGTGTACGTTACCGGCTGGTGACTGCACACGTTGTACTGTAGGGAACCATGAAAGTCGTATTGCAACGAGTATCCGAAGCGTCCGTGGACGTGGTCAATGAATTGGGCACGCTGGATCCCACGTTCGAGCCGCAGCAGATTGGCCCGGGATTCATGATTCTGGTGGGCGTCACCGATGAGGACGGCGACAAGCAGATCGCCTGGTTGGCCCATAAGATTCTGAATCTCAGGGTGTTCGAGGATGCGCAGGGCAAGATGAACCGTTCGATTCAGGACATCGGCGGTGAGATTCTCTCCATCTCGCAGTTCACGCTGTTCGCCGACGTGCACAAGGGCAATCGCCCGAGCTTCATCAAGGCCGGCAAGCCCGAGCATGCCGATCTCATGTGGATCAAGTTCAACGAGGCGTTGCGCTCCGGGGGAGTGCCGGTGAAGGAAGGTCGTTTCGGTGCGCATATGCGGGTCGGACTGGTCAATGACGGGCCGGTGACCATCGTCATCGACACCGAGCATGACATGCCTGACGGAACACGCTGAATCGCGATAGTGATTTGACATCATATCCCGTTCCCTCCAATATGTTACTAAAGCGCTTTAGTCTCCTGCGGGCGAGGGCGCATGTCGATATGTTTCCCATGAACGGGCAGCACAATGATGTGGCCGCACAAGCGGCAGAGATAAGGGGAGTGAACAGCAGATGTTCCTGAAACCTGAACAGCAACTGGAGCGGTGCAAGCGCATAGTGCGCCAGCGCGTGGACCCTCATATCCACCCATCGATCGCACAGCTCGCGGTGGAGTCCTTTGACATTCCCGGAGAGCCGATGCCCACTGACGAGTTCTTCGCGAAGCTCAATCGAGGTGACATCGATTTCAAGCCGTTTACGCTCGGCAGTGAATGGGGCACCACATGGGGCACAGTCTGGTTCCGCCTGACCGGTACCGTGCCGGCCGGCTACCCGAAAGGCAAGCCGCTGGAGCTCATCCTCGACCTCGGCTGGTACCCGCACTCCTGCGGCGGCCATATCGAGGGCCTCGTCTACCGCGCCGACGGCACCGCCATCAAAGCCGTACACCCGCTCAACTATTGGGTGCCGTTCATAGATGCCGAGGGCAACGCGCAAGTGCCGGTCGCCGAAGACGGCAGCTTCACCCTGTACCTCGAAGCCGCCAGCAACCCGCTGCTGCTCGGCGTGCCTCCGTTCATTGAGACCGAACTGGGCGACCATGCCACCGGCAAGCCGGACGAGCCGTACGTATTCAAGTCCGCCGATCTGACCGAATTCGATGCCCGTTTCGAGAACTACTCCGTGGATCTCGACGTGGTGAGCTCCCTGATGGAATTCGCCGACAAACAGTCGCCGCGTTACTGGCAACTCGCCAAAGCGCTGCAGCGCTCGCTGAACGCCTACGACGAGCGCAACCCCGAATCCGTGGAAGCCGCGCGCGCAGCACTCGCCGGCGTACTGGCCAAGCCGGCCAACGCCTCGGCCATGAACGTCAGCGCCATCGGCCACGCACATATCGACTCCGCATGGCTGTGGCCGGTGCGCGAGACCCGCCGCAAGGTGGCCCGCACCGTATCCAACGCATTGGCGCTGATGGACGCCGACCCCGACTTCAAATACGCGATGAGCTCCGCCCAGCAGTACGCCTGGCTGGAAGAGGATCATCCGGACATCTTCAAGCGCATGAAGCGGCGCATTGAAGAAGGCCGGTTCATCCCGGTCGGTGGCATGTGGGTGGAAGCCGATGGCATGCTGCCCGCCGGTGAATCACTGATTCGCCAGATTGCATATGGCCGCAAATACTTCAAGGAACATCTCGGTGTGGAGCCCAAGGGCGTATGGCTGCCGGACAGCTTCGGCTACACCGGCGCATGGCCGCAGATCGCCCGCCGTGCCGGGTACGAATGGTTCCTCACGCAGAAGATCTCGTGGAACGACACCACCAAGTTCCCGCACCACTCGTTCATGTGGGAAGGCATCGACGGCTCGCGCATCTTCACCCACTTCCCGCCGGCGGATACCTATGCTGCTTGGTGCAAGGTTCAGGAACTCGACTACGCCGAGAAGAACTTCCAGGACAAGGATCTCGCCGATCGCTCGCTTCTGCTCTTCGGCTTCGGTGATGGCGGCGGCGGCCCCACGCGCAACATGATGGAGCACCTGCACCGCTACGAGAACCTCGAAGGCGTCTCCAAGGTGAGCGTCGAAGAGCCGAACGACTTCTTCGACAAGGCGCATCGGCAGCTTGCAGAGAACGCCGGCCCGGAAATGCCCGTCTGGAAGGGCGAGCTGTACCTCGAACTGCATCGCGGCACTTTGACCTCGCAACAGGGCATGAAACGCGGCTGCCGCCAAGAGGAATCGCTGCTGCGCACGGTCGAATACCTGGGCGCGGCCGCCACGTTGGCCGACCCGAACTACGCCTATCCGCGCGAAGAGCTGGACCGTATCTGGAAGACCCTGATGCTCAACCAGTTCCATGACGTGCTGCCGGGGTCGTCCATCGCATGGGTGCACCGCGAAGCCCGCGAGGACTATCGCCGCGATCTGAAGCGTCTCGCCGAAATCGCCCAAGACATGTGCGCCGTGCTGCGCAAGGCCAACCCGCAGGCCGACCTGCTCGCCGAGGCCCGCATCAGCCAGTTCCGCAATGGCGGCGCGTCTTGGCATGCCAACCGCATCAACGAACCGACCGACGCGCTTTCCGTACTGACCCAGACATTGGACAACGGCCGTGTGCTGCTGGCCAACGGCGTACTGTCCGTCACCATCGAGGCCGACGGTACAATCTCGTCGCTGCTTGACGAGGAGCATGGCCGTGAACTGGTTCCGGCCGGCACCCGATTGGGCCAATACGAACTGTTGAGGGACGAACCCGCCGTTTGGGATGCCTGGGAGATCGAACGCGAATCCCTGCTCATGGCGAATGCCATGACCGGATCAATCGAATCGGTCGATACCGAAAACGGTGCGGCACGAGTCCGCGTGCGTACCGCCGACGATGACACCGTCATCACCACCACCATCACGCTGCGCCCCGGTTCACACACGCTCGATTTCCACGCCGACATTGACTGGCACGAACGTGAACGCTTCCTCAAAGTCGATCTGCCGCTGGGTATCGTGGCCGACCAAGCAACATACGACTGCCAGTATGGTCTGGTCCGCCGCCCAATCGTCAAAAACACCGCATCCGACGAAGCCAAGTATGAGAGCAGCACGAACCGCTTCGCCCTTATCGGCGACGCCGGTTACGCGGCGGCCGTCATCAACGGATCGGTGTACGGGTCCGATGCCACGCCGATCTCCGGGAATGCCGCCGAAGGTTGTGACTCGGGCACTATGTTCCGACTGTCATTGCTCTCCGCGCCGACCTTCCCCGACCCGCGCACCGATATCGGCTCGCACGAGTTCGACTGGTCCGTGGTGACCGACGCCACGGTGGACCGTGCGCTTGGCGCCGCCGGTGTGCTCAACGCACCGGTACTCCATGATGTGCCCGATATCACGCCGCTCGCCTCGATCGAGTCAGCAAACGGCACCGTGGTGCTGGACTGGATGAAGCTGGCCGATGATGGTTCCGGCGACCTGATCGTACGTGCCTATGAGGCGGCCGGCGGCCAGGCCGATGCCACGCTGCACATCTGCCCGGCGCTCGCAGGCGCTTCGGTGCATGAGACCAATGTGCTGGAAGGCGACAATCTGGCCACCGACCTTCCAGTCGCGCTGCAAGACGGTAGGCAGAACGCCGAAGGTGCCACGTTGCACTTTGGCCCGTTCCAGCTCGCCACCCTGCGCATCACGCGCTGAATTCCCGTCTGACGCTTCTGCCTCCTCGAACCATGAGGCGGCAGAAGCATGTCGTATTACGGTTTTTCCAATTGCCACCACACCCATCATTTCCATTAGACACAGCAAAGGAGAACTCTCCATGTTTCTTCTGCCCAATCAGCAGTTGGAGCGCTGCGACCGCGTCATGCAGCAGCGCGTCAAACCGCATATCCACACCACACTTGCCGCATGCACCTTGCGTTCGTTCCACAATCCCGGCGAACCGGTGCCCTCCAGCGAATTTCTAGCCAAAGTGCGCAACGGCCAAGTGCCCTTCGAACCTTTCCGCGTTCCCGGCGTCTGGGGCACCACATGGGGCACCACATGGTTCGAGGTGAACGGCCACATCGACATGGCGGCGGTCAAAGGACGAAAAGTCGAACTCATGGTAGACCTCGGCTGGCTCGATCACCGCGGCCCCGGATTCCAATCCGAGGGACTTGTCTATCGTGCCGACGGCACCGCCATCAAATCCGCGAACCCACGCAACCACTGGATTCCACTCGTCTACGCGGACGGCAGCAGCACTGTCGAACTCGATGAGCATGGCGACTTCACCGTCTATATCGAAGCCGCCGCCAACCCATTCGTCGAAGGCCCCACCCCGTTCTCACCCACCGAACTCGGCGAAGAGGCCACCGGCACCTGTGACTTCCCATACACACTGAGTCGCATGGATATCACCATCTTCAACGAAGACGTGTTCGCCTATGACATGGACTTGGAAACCGTATCCTCCCTGATTTGCGAACTCAAAGACGACGACCCGCGCTACTGGCAGCTCGCCAAAGCGCTGCAACGCTCCTTGAACATCTACGATGAACGCGACTTGGAAACCGTGCCGGCAGCCCGTGCGGCGCTCGCCGGCGTGCTCGCCGAACCGGCTGCATCCAGCGCAATCAACCACATTGCCATCGGCCATGCGCATATCGACTCCGCATGGCTATGGCCGGTGCGCGAGACCCGCCGCAAAGTGGCCCGTACCGTATCCAACGTGCTGGCTTTAATGGACGAAGACCCGGACTTCACGTATGCGATGAGTTCCGCCCAACAGTACGCATGGCTGGAAGAGGAGCATCCCGACCTGTTCGCACGAATGAAGCGACGCATCGAAGAAGGCCGGTTCATCCCGGTCGGCGGCATGTGGGTGGAATCTGACAACATGATTCCTTCCGGCGAATCATTGGTGCGGCAGATCACGTTCGGCCGCCGATATTTCAAGGAGCATCTCGGCGTCACGCCGCGTGGCATCTGGCTACCGGACAGTTTCGGCTACACCGGCTCTTGGCCGCAGATCGCCCGCCGTGCAGGATTCGACTGGTTCCTCACGCAGAAGATCTCGTGGAACGACACCACCAAGTTCCCGCACCACTCGTTCATGTGGGAGGGCATCGATGGCACGCGTATTCTCACGCACTTCCCGCCCTCGGATACCTACTGCTCGTGGATGAGCATGCATGAGCTGATGTATTCGCAGCGCAACTTCCTGGACAAGGACCTCTCCCGTAACGCGATTCTGCTGTACGGCTTCGGCGATGGCGGTGGCGGTCCCACCCGTGAGATGACCGCGCGCATCCGCCGCGACCATGATCTCGCCGGCGTGCCGAAGATCGAATTCGGTACTCCCGACCAACTGTTCGACCGCGTGCGTAAGGATATCGTCGACGATGCGCAAGGAGAGACCCCGGTGTTCAAGGGCGAACTGTACCTTGAACTGCACCGTGCCACCCTCACCGCCCAGCAGGACATGAAGCGCGGCTGCCGCCAGGAGGAGTCGATGCTGCGCGTCACCGAATACCTGTGCGCCGCGGCCCGCATCAAGAACCCGGACTATGTCTATCCGCGCGAAGAGCTGGACCGTATTTGGAAAACGCTGCTCCTGAACCAGTTCCACGACATTCTGCCCGGTTCGGCCATCGCATGGGTACACCGTCAGGCGCGGGTCGAATACGCGCGTGACGTCGCTCGGCTGAACGAGATCGCCCTTGAAGCCGGGCGCGCGATCGCAGTCGTGGAACCCGATGACGCAACCATAACCGACGCCGTAATCGCCCCATATTCCCGCCAAGCCTGTGAGACGTGGGTGGTACGCCCGGCTTCGAGCCGAGCCGAAGCGGGAACCGCATCCATGGCTCGGGTCGCCGTTACCCATGACGGCGATGCGATTGTGCTCGACAACGGCCAACTGCACGTGCGCATTGAAGCCGACGGCACCGTTTCGTCAATCGTCGATCAGCGAACCAATCGTGAACTGGTGCCCGCCGGCACCCGACTGGGCCGCTACGAAATGCTCAAAGACGAACCCTTCCACTGGGACGCTTGGGATATTCAACGCGATGCATTCCTCACCGCCAACGCGCTCAGCGAGGCATCGATTACAAGCGTGGATGAAACCGCCAACGGTGGGGCCGTCGTGCATGCTGTCACTCGCGCGAAGGGCGTTGAAATTCGTACGGGCATTGCCTTAAGGCCGGGCTCCGCCACACTGGACTTCACCGCCGATGTGGACTGGCATGCCGTCGAACAGTTCCTCAAAGTGGATATGCCGGTCACCGTGCAAGCGGTGAACGCGCAATATGAATGCCAATACGGCCTGGTCGAACGCCCGATCAATAAGAACACGCGCAGCGATGATGCCAAATTCGAAAGCTGCACGCACCGCTTCGTGCGTATCGCCGACGCCGACTATGCCGCCGCTGTGGTCAACGCCTCCACCTACGGCTCCGACGTCAGCCCCATCCACGCCGATGCGGCACATGGCACCGGCCGCGGCACCATGGTGCGGCTCTCGCTGCTGTCCGCACCGCTGTACCCCGACCCACGCACCGACCAAGGCGCACACTCCTTCGCGTGGTCTCTGGTCGCTGACGCCGATATGAATGCGGTGCTGGACGAAGCGGCGCGACTCAACAGCCCCGTAATAGGGGAGTTGCCTGATATGGCGCCGCTGGTCTCGCTCGCCGACGCCACCGGCGTCATCGTATTGGACTGGATCAAGCTCGCCGATGACGGTTCCAGCGATCTGATCGTGCGCCTGTACGAGGCCGCCGGCGGCAATGCCGCGGCCGCACTACGCCTTGACGCCGCTCTCTCCGATGCCAAGGCCGGCGTGCAGGAGGTGAATCTCATGGAGGAGCCGGAGCTGGATGCCGAACTGCCGCGCGCGCTCGCCGGTGACGAACCAATGCCTGCCGACGGTGCGGTCGTTTCGTTGGCTCCATTCCAGCTCGCCACGCTGCGTATTCGCCGATAAGGGATATTGGGCCTAGGCTCGATATTTTGGGTCGCGCCCAACCGTAACGGAACCGGAACAGACCGGCTCTGCCATACGGTTGAGCGCGGCCCATTATTGTATGAGAAGAGGGAGAGCGATCCCGTTGGGCAAATATCAATGCGACACGCGCGGATGAATTCGTTGCGCGCATGTTTTGATTGTGTTATGTTTTTACTAAACCGATTTAGTTAACAGGTTCGCGACTGGCCGGAAACTAAAACGGTTTAGTCTCAGCGATGAGAACTAAATAAAGGTTGTGATACCACGTCAATCACCGCGACGGGTGACTGTGCTGGAGCACAACGATTAGGTTTCTCCGTCCACAGTAGGGCGGGATGAAAAAGGAATCAAAAGGAAAGGGAAACATCATGTTTTCTATGAAGAAGATTCTCGCCATCGCCGGTGCCGGTGCGATGCTCGTATCGGTGGCTGCCTGTGGTAGCGGAACTGCGGGGGATGACGGCGGCAAGAAGGAGATCTCCTTCCAGACCTGGAACCTCAAGAACGACAAGTACACCCCGTATTTCGAGGCGCTGATCAAGGCCTATGAGAAGGACCACCCGGATGTCACCGTCAAGTGGCTTGACGCCCCGTCCGACGGTTACGAAGACAAGCTGTCCAGCCAGGCTGCGGCCGGCGAACTGCCGGACATCGTCGATGGCGGCAACTCCATCCTGTACGGTCTGGCCAAGGCTGGCGCGCTGCTCGATGTCTCCAAGCAGGCTCCGGATGCGGAAAAGGACTACTACGAAGGTGCTTGGAAGTCCGTGACCATGCAGGGCAACGGCGTCGAGAAGGGTGCCTACGGCCTGCCGTGGTACGTCAACGATGGCCCGACCTACTGGAACACCGAGCTCATGCAGAAGTGCGGCCTTGATCCGAACAAGATTCCGACCACATGGGATGAATACTTCGCCGCCGGCGACACCATCGTGCAGAACTGCAAGGATGTCTATTTGGGCACCACGATGGGCTACAACGCCGAAGATCTGATGACCGCAGGCGTCAAGTCCTTCATGAGCGAGGATCACAGCAAGTACACCTTCAATGATGAGGCCGGCGTCAAGCAGATCAGCCGCTTCGTTGAGCTGTACAAGAAGGGCGGCATCCCGCCGGAGGCCCTCGACTCCTCTTGGAGCCAGGCCGCCGATCTCTTCCAGCGCGGCAACCTGGTCTCCATGGCTGGCTCCGCCTACTCCGCTGACGGCTTCAAGCAGAACGCTCCGGACCTCTACAAGAACCTCGCAGTCGGCCCGCGTATCAGTAACGACGGCAAGTCCGCTTCCGTGGCCTACGAGATGCTCGGCATCAGCGCCAACTCGAAGCACCCCGACGTCGCCATCGACTTCGCCCGCTTTGTGACCAACGAGAAGAACCAGATCGAGTTCGACAAGAAGGCCTCCGTGTTCCCGTCCGCCAAGGGGGGTCTGGATGACGACTACTACAAGAGCATCGACGAAAGCACCCTTGAGGGCAAGGCTCTGAAGATCACGCTCGACCAGGTCAAGGACGGCTACGGCTCTCGTCCGTCCGAGTTCACCGACAACAACGGCTACAAGAACTTCCAGCAGCAGATCGCCCTCGCCATGCAGGGCAAGCAGACCGCCAAGGAAGCCCTTGACAAGTCCGTCGAGTTCGCAAACGAGAAGCTCGCACAGTGAGCAACGCGGCACTCGCCGCTGACAGGTCGGAGGCCCGCACGGCCTCCGACCGGCCTGAACCGATGAACCTCAACCACGGCAAGAAGCAGAATCGTAGCTTCGGCACCATCATTGCCCCCTACCTGTTTGTTCTGCCAGCGTTCGTGATTGTGTTTGTATTCATCGTCCTTGCGGCACTCAACACTTTCAGGCTTGCTTTCACCAACTCCACGCTGCTCCGTCCGGGAACCTTCGTCGGACTCGAAAACTTCATCAAACTGTTCCATGACGAGTACTTCCTCACGGCACTGCTGAACTCCACACTCTACGTGATCTGCGTAGTGCCGTTCATGGTGATCCTCCCGTTGATCCTGGCCTATCTGGTCAAGGGCAACTCCCGCATCATGGGCTTCTTCCGCACCGCCTTCTACATGCCGGTGGTTATGTCCGCCGTTGTGGTGGGCATGATCTGGACCAACCTGCTGGATTCCGCCGGTCTGGTCAACTCCGTGCTCAAGGCATTGAAGATCATCTCCAAGCCGGTTCCATTCCTCACCGATCGATGGGGCGTGCTCTTCAGCTCGATGTTCGTGACAATCTGGCTGGGCCTCGGCTACTACATGGTCATCTACCTGACCGCCCTCGCCAACATCGATGAATCCCTTTACGAAGCCGCCTCCCTCGACGGCGCTGGCCCTGTCCGCCAGTTCATCTACGTGACAATGCCCGGCGTGCGCTCCACGATGATGCTCATCATGATGCTGTCCACCATCGCCGCATTCCGAGTCTTCAACGAAATCTACGTGTTGACCAACGGCTCCGCAGGCCCCGGCGGCATGGATATGACGATGTCGATGCTTATCAAGCGCGAAGGCACCGGTATCCAGGCCCGCACTGGTTACGCGAGCGCCATCTCCATCGTCGTGCTCGTCATCGTCGGCGTCATGCTCATCGTGCAGCAGATCGTACAAAAGCGAGGTGAGGACTGATGAATACCAACACGCATAAGGTCACCGTCGGCAAAGTCGTCCAGTATCTGATTCTGATTCTGATGTTCCTGCTGCTCGTCGGCCCGTTCGTCTGGGAACTGTCCCTGTCGTTCAAGGGCAAGGGCGACAACGTCTACGCCGTGCCTCCCTACCTGATGCCGAAGACCCCGACGCTGGACAACTACATTTCCGTGTTCAAGCAGGTCCCGGTATTCCACTACATGCTCAACACGCTGGTGGTATGCCTGATCTCCATCTTCGGCAACGTGGTCTTCTCCACGATGGCCGGCTACGCACTGGGACGCCTGAAGTGGCGTGGCCGCGGACTGGTGTTCACCATGTTCATGGGCACCATGGTCATCCCGATCGAAGGCGTGATGATCTCCCAGTTCCTGATCATTCGCTCCATCCACCTGCAGAACACACTGCTGGCAGTCGCACTGCCTGGCCTGTGCGGTGCCATCAACATCCTGCTCATGACCAACGCCTTCAAATCCATTCCAATGGAACTCGAAGAGGCGGCCATGGTGGACGGTGCCAACCTATGGCAGCGGTTCTTCCACATCTGTGTACCGCAGGTCAAAGGCACGATGACCGTTGTCGGCATCTTCGCATTCGTCGGTGCCTGGAACGACTTCCTGTGGCCGTTGATCGCGATCTCCGATGAAAGCAAGTACACCTTGACCCTCGGCATGAACCGACTCAAGGGCATGTTCATCCAAGATCCGCGACTGATCGCCGCCGGTGCGCTCGTCTCGCTTATCCCGATCATCGTCTTCTTCTGCTGCTTCCAGCGCTACTTCTTCCGTGGCTTGGAACAGGGTGGACTCAAGGGCTGAGCGGACTGGAAAAAGGAGGTACTCCAATGAAATTCGGAGTCAACTACACGCCGTCGCATGGCTGGTTCCACGCATGGCTCGACCCGGACTGGGACGGCATCGACAACGATCTCAAGCAGATCAGCGAACTGGGTATGGACCATGTGCGCATCTTCCCGATCTGGCCGTATCTGCAACCTAATCGCACCTGGATCAACAAGAAGGGCGTGGCGGATGTGCGCCGCATGGTGCACATCGCCGGCGAGCACGGTTTGGATGCCTATGTGGACGTGTTCCAAGGGCATCTGTCCAGCTTCGACTTCCTGCCTTCATGGCTGGTCACCTGGCATGCGGGCAACATGTTCACCGATGCGGACGCCGTTGCGGCCGAGCGTGAACTGGTCAAGACCATGACCGATGAGCTGTCCAAGGAACCCGCGTTCAAGGGTCTGACCTTGGGCAACGAGGTCAATCAGCTGTCTGACAGGCCGCATCCCACGAAGATGAGCGCCACGGACCGGCAGATCGACGCATGGCTGGACGCGCTGCTTCCGACCGCCGCCGGTGAAGGGCACAACGCGCTGTACAGCGTCAACGATGGCACCTGGTTCATCGATGGGCACCCGTTCACTCCGGTGCAGTCCGCCACCAAGGGTGATATGACAGTGATTCACTCTTGGGTGTTCAACGGCATCGCGCAAGGATACGGCGCCACCAGTGAGGAGTGCTCGTCGTACGCACTGTACCTGGCCGAGCTGGCCAAGGCGTTCGGCAAGGATTCCGAGCGCCCGGTGTGGCTCCAGGAAGTCGGTGCGCCGGAGAATGTGCTGGAAACCGACTACACGCCGGAATTCTGCCGCAAGACCGTTGAACGTGCCATGGATTGCCGGAACCTGTGGGGTGTGACGTGGTGGTGCTCGCACGATGTGCCCGCCAGCATGGAAGACTTCCCGTTCTTTGAGCACTCTCTGGGCTTGTTCGACGAGCAAGGCCAGCTGAAGCCGATCGGCCGTACGTTCGGGGAACTCGCCGCACAGTACCGTTCCGCATTGCCGGCTCAGCCGAAGACCGTCGCCGTGGTGATTGATGTGGATGAGGCCGGAAACCCGGTGAACCGCAGTGCGCTCGGCCCGGGAGGCTCGGTGTGCGACCTGTGGATGAAGCTGCAGGCGGCAGGCCAGCGCCCGACCATCATCACCTCGCAGGTGGCGGCCGATCAGGCGGAACTCGCGCGTCGCGGCATCCTTGAATTGCACGCCGACGAGCACCCCTACGCCGCCCGCTACTACACTGCGGTTTCGGACCCATCGTTCGAAACGGCTGATTAAACCGATATCCGGTTGTGGAATCATCTACTCCTTGTTCCGCAACCGGATATTTTCAATTGCCGTGCGCACAATTGCGGTGCGCAGTGCACAACATAAGACCCTGTACTCGCCGAAGAGCGGGAAGAACGAGAAGTTATATACGAGAGGGGGCGCACCCGATGAGCATCAATCACGCCGCAGTGGACCGACTCATTGATTCGATGAGCTTCACGCAGAAAGTTGGCCAGTTGAACCAGCGTCTGCTCGGTTGGAAGTCCGTGGAACGCAATGCTGCGGGACGGCTGGTGGCCTCGGACGAGCTCAAGCAGGAGATTGACCGATGGGGTGGACTCGGCACCCTGTACGGTCTATTGCGAGCCGACCCATGGTCTGGTCAACATTGGGGTAACGGCATACGCCCTGAGGAGCGGACTGAGGCGATTGCCGTGGTGCAGCAAACTGTGCTGGAACGTGGCGCGCACGGCATCGGCGTATTACTTAGCGAAGAGGCGCCTCACGGGCATCAGGCGCTGGGCGGCACGGTGCTGCCCACCAATCTGGGTTTGGGCGCTACGTTTGACCCGCAGGGGGTGCAGGAAGCGGAAGCCGCGGTTGCCGCAGAACTGGCCGCCAGCGGCATTCATATCGCATTGGTATCCGGTTTGGACATCGCCCGTGACCCACGCTGGGGCCGTTGCGAGGAATGCTTCGGCGAGGATCCGCTGATGGCTGCCCGCATGTGCGAGGCCATCGTTACCGGCATGCAGGGTGAGCATCGCAGCAAGGTCGGCCACGGGGGAGTGGCCGTGGTGCTCAAGCATCTGGCGGCGCAAGGCGAGGCCGTGGGCGGCCGCAACGGACAGTCCGCCGTACTGGGCCCGCACGATCTTCATGAAATTCATCTGCCGCCGGTGGCCGCCGGTGTGCGCGCCGGTGCCTTGGGCTTTATGGCAGCCTACAACGATATCGATTCTGTACCTTGCTGCGCCAACCCGTGGCTGCTCAAGGATTATCTGCGCGACCAGCTCGGTTTCGACGGCATCGTGATGGCCGATGGCCTGGCCGTGGATCGGCTCGAAGACATGGCCGGCTCCATTCCCGCGGCAGGGCGTGCCGCACTGCTCGCCGGCGTGGACGTCTCCCTGTGGGATGAAGGATTCACCCGCCTCGAAGAATATGCGGATGACGAACAGGTAGTGGCCGCTGTCGACACGGCCTTGCGCCGGGTGCTGGAACTCAAAGCCATGTTCGGTCTCTTGCCCGAAGACGGTGCCGATACCGCCGCAATTGCCATGCCGAGCGCCGACGCCATCGCGCAGGCCACTGCGGATGGGCGTGAGCAGGCCAAGCGCATGGCCCGCGAGGCGATAACGCTGATCAATGATGGCCAGTCTGCCGCCACGCTCGACGATATCCGCAGCGTCATAGCTGATGCTCAAGCCGGCCCTGTGATTGTCGCCGGCCCGTTCGCCGACGATTTCGGCTGCTTCCTGGGCGATTACACCGCCCCTCTGCCCGCCGATGAACAGTCAAGCGTCTACCGGCAATTGGTGGCACGTCTCGGGGAGGACCGGGTTCTCTTGGCCGCCAAGCCGAGCGATGCGCCGGCCGATCAATGGGCGCGTGCGTCGACCGTGGTATTCGTATGCGGCAGCACCAGCGAACGCAGCTATGACAGTGAATTCGACGACAATGGCGCGGCGAAGGCCGTAACCGAATACGGTGCCACCTGCGGCGAAGGCGTGGACTTGTCTGACATCCGCCTGCCCTGGCGTCAGGATGACATGCTAGGTGAAGTCGCGGCATTGACCACCGCTCCAATTGTTTCGGTGGCGGTGTGCGGTCGCGCGCATGTACTGACCGATGTGCTGGAACGCTCCGCCGTGACGATCTGGGCCGGATATGCCGGCCAATATGGGCCGCAGGCCGTAGCCGACGTATTGGTTGACGGAGCCGACATGTCTGGCCGCCTTCCTGTGACCTTACCCGCATATCCCGCAGCCATTCCCGTTCGATACAATGACCGCCAAAGTGCCGCGCATGTCTACAAGGATGCGGCGGAACCGATATTGCGCGGCTTCGGCTATGGAGCCGGTTCGCTGGCGGCGGTGACGTTCAGCGAGATGCACGCCGATACGCAATCGCATCCAGGTGAAGTGCTGGTGCAGGTGACGGCACATGCTGACGATCACGGGGCCGCGGGTGCCGTGAATCTGTTCGCGCATGTCAGCGGCGGCCGCCGCATCCCACGTTTGGCAATGCTTGTCGATTCGGTATACATGGACTTGAACGCGGGAGAGCGTCGCGATATCGCGTTCCACGTGCCGTGTGATCGTCTGCGGGATGTCGGTGACGGGCAAGTTCAGGTGACCTGCACGCTGGATGGAGATTCGACGCATACGGTCACGGCGACGCTGCCGGGGGAATATTAGGGGGCATGTATGAATGTGGGGTGCGAAGCACTGGAACCGCATCACACCCCCGGATGGAGCCTGAAACCGCAAGGCATCCATCCTCGCAACCTGCAAGTCTGCGGGTTGTCACCCGATAGAGGAAACAACAAAGGAGATTATATATGTGTTGCTCACAAGGTAGTGAAGGGCGCTCGTCCATCGGACGCAGACTCGCCGCCGTCGCGGCGGGCCACAGCACTGATGCTCGGATGTTCGCTGGCCATGGGAACGGTTGCGAACGCCCAGGAGGGGGATTCCCCCGTTGCGGCGTCGCAGGAGGGTAACGGCAACAAGCATTTCATGGTGTATTACCGCGCATGGCGTGACGTGACCATGAAAGGCGTGAACACCGATTTACCGGATGACAATTGGATCTCCATGTACGACATTCCATACGGCATCGATGTCGTCAATGTGTTCAGCTACGTTCCCAGTGGCCAGGAAGCGGCGGCCCAGCCGTTCTATGACAAGCTCAAGAGCGATTACGCGCCGTATCTGCATGCCCGAGGCATCAAACTCGTACGAGGTTTGGATTACAGCGGTGTTATGGTCGACGGTTTCAAGACGTGGATTGCTCAGCAGGGCAAAAACGTCGATAGCGCGACCGAATCGGATTATGACGCGTACGCCGATCATGTCATCGAAACGTACATGACCTCGGTTGGCCTCGACGGTCTTGACATCGATATGGAAACTTTCCCGGATGCCGCGCAGGTGGCGATTTCCGATCAGGTCATCACAGCCCTCGCCAAGCGCATCGGGCCGAAGTCGGATAACCCGGAAGGCACGATGTTCCTTTACGACACCAATGGCAGCTACACTGCTCCGTTTAAGAACGTTTCTGATTGCTTCGACTATGTTGCCTACCAGCAGTACGGTTCCGATTCGAACCGGACGGCCAAGGCCGCTGCCACCTACGAACAGTTTATCGACTCGACCAAGTTCGTTCCCGGCCTGACCTTCCCCGAAGAGGGTGACATGAATAACCGGTGGAACGACGCGACCGAACCATACCTGGACAGTCATTTCTATGATGTGGCCTCATACTCGTACGACCACAATCTCGGAGGCATGTTCGTCTACGCGCTCGACCGCGACGGACGCACCTATTCCGACGATGATTTGGCACACATCAAACCGTCGAATCTGATTTGGACGAAGACAGCCATCGCACAAAGCCAAGGCATGAGTCTGGAAAACGCCAAGCAGGCTGCCAACCACTTCCTTGACCGTATGTCCTATACCAAGGATGTTCCAGCCGAAACGCGCCAAACCGTGGCAGCGGCCACCAACCTGTATGAGGTGAACAAGGCGGTGCTCGGCGCGGATTGGAACGACGGATACAGCAACACATATGATCCGACGCTCGAACTTTCCCTGACCTCCATCGACACCACGGCACTTACCGGTGCCATAGCCAAGGCGGATGCATTGCTAGCTGACGGCGCAACCGATACCGATGTGCGGACAACGCTGACCACGGCCAGAAACGCGGCGGTCACTGGCCTGACCAGCAAGCTGTATACCGGAGCTGACGTTGTCTCCTGGACGGCATCGCTCAACACCGCAATCGCAGATGCAACGGGCGGCAAGCCCAAGCCGCAACAGCCAGGCACAGGCGAAACGGACAAACCTAGTTCCGGTGACGCATCACACAACAAGCCACAGTCTGCAACCGGACGTCTGGCAAGCACCGGTTCCGATGGCACCGTCGTGCTATCGGTCGCCGTGATTATGACGCTCGCCGGTATCAGCGTATTCGCAGTCCGCCGCCGCGGATAACACCGGTTCGAATGAACCGAAAAACAGTATTTGGGATACGGCGCGATATGCGAAGCGCCGTATCCCATGGCCCACATCGGTAGGGATGAAGTAGTACGCAGACGGTTGATCTCCGGCGTAAGCCGGAAGAAGTCAAAGGAGATTATAGATGAGATTGTCACTAGGCGATCCCGCTGGGTGTACTTCTGCCCGGGCTCAACACAGGAAATGGCTGTGCAGCGGTCTGGCCGCGGTATTGTCGATGACCACGCTGGCGGCGTTGGCCGCACTGGCCAGCGCCACCGACACAATGCCATGGGGGTGTTCCTATGTTTTTGTCAACTCCTTGGGGAGTTGACGTGTCGGGATTCCGGTTGGCTGTCGTGGGCGCGCTTCGCCCTGCCGGTGGCATCCGGCGTCCTTTCCCGTGTGGCCCGATTCAGGCTACGAGGGCTGGTTCCTGGTAGAGGATGCCGTTTTTGAGCATGCTGTAGATTACGTCGCAGCGTCGGCGCGCGAGGCAGATGACAGCGGCGTTGTGGTGCTTGCCCTGTTCGCGTTTGCGCTTGTAGTAGGCGATGGACGGCGGGTGTTTGGCGGACGCGACGAACAAGGACTGCCACAGCGCGTTCCTGAGGCGTTTGTTGCCCCGTCTGGAGGGTCTCTCGCCCTTGATGCTGGTGCCGGACTGGCCGGTGGCCGGAGCGATGCCGGCGTAGGCGGCCAGGTGGGCCGCGCTTTTGAAGTTGGCGATGTCGCCGACGATGTTCCAGCCTACCAGGACTTCATGAAGCAGATCGTCGATCAGGGCATTTACATCCAGTGGTACGACTCAGCCACATACCCGGGTGGCGGCGTAGGCTACCAAGACATGTTCAACGGCAGCAATTCGCCGTATGTGCAGGATACGGACAAGGGCAAGATCTCTGATTCCATCTTCCTGAACTACTGGTTCAGCGGCAACATGCTTAAGGATTCGGCCGCTCACGCCGAGAGTTTCGGCATCGATCCGAAATATGCGGTGTTTGCTGGCATCGAGTCCGGACAGAAGAAGTTCGACAGTATCGGCAGCAATGCGGGCTATATGAACGTCAATCTCGACGATACAGGTAAGCCGTATGTGAGCCTCGCCGCGCTCGGCGCCGACTTCGTCTCCCGCGAACTGGGCGACGACAAGAAGGTCTATCCGAAATACCAGAACCAGGTGTTCGACCGCGAACGCCGACTGTGGACCGGCTCGTCCACCGGCGAGAAGGGCACCACCGACATCGCCGACAATTACATCGACGACGGCACGAGCAATGACGGTTGGAAGGGCTTCGCTTCCCAGATCGCCGAATGCTCCGTGGTTGGCGGTTCCATGTTCTCTACGTCGTTCAACACCGGTCACGGTCTCGAATGGCGTGATGGCGGCGAACGGACCATCGACCAGCAGTGGGGCAACATCAACCTGCAGGATATTCTGCCGACATGGCAGTGGTGGATTGATGCCGATTCCGACCCGCTGCAAGCCGACTTCGACTATGGCAAGAAATATGAAGCGGCACCACGCTTTAACTACACCAAGGTCGGCGGCTACGAAGGCGGCGATTCGCTGGTGCTGAGCGGCAAGCTCTCCAACGACAACACCATTCGCCTGTACAAGACCGACCTGGATGTCGCTGCCGGCTCCAAGATTGACCTGACCTACAACAAGCTCAACAGCGATGATTCCAAGTTGCAGCTTGGCCTCATCCTTGCCGACGACCCCGAGACCGTGGTGCCGGTGGACGTGACGGACGGTTCGGCAGGCAACGGCTGGAAGACCGCGAGCGTGGACCTGTCCCAGTACGCGGGTAAGAAGACCGGCACGCTCAAGCTCTACGCCGTGGGCGCGGACGGCTCGCGTTCGCTCGCCACCGAAGCGCCGCTGAACGAAGCGGCGGCCGTCTCCGACGTGAAAGTCGAACCAGGCAAGGACGGCAACGTCAAGGTCTCTTGGACCAATCCGCAGGTATCCGGCGAGAAAACCGTGACCGTCAAATCCGACACCGGTTCGTGGCGTTACGCCGCGAAGCCGTATTCCCAGACCGTCAAGGTCGCCGCCGACAAGAGCAAAGTGACGATTGCCAATGCGCCGGTTGACAGCTCCCGCTATGTGGTGAACGTCGATAATGCAGGTGGCACTACCGCTACGGCAACAGGTGCATTTGCCGATGCCGCCATTGAGCCGTATCCGGCTTGCTCGGTGATCTGGAATGGCGATAATGTGACGCTGGCCCGTCCTGAGACTCAAGACTGGCGCTACCTGTACATGACCGAGAAGTGGATCGGCGAGAATGGCAAGCAGCAGCAGGAGAACCAGCTGGGTGCTAGCTACACCTACTCGCAGAACACTCCGCCAATCACTGGTATTATCCGTGGTCGTACCACACCTGCCTCATACACCAGGTCCATCCCCCCGCCAGTCATGAACTGCGGGTGCAGGTCGAGGATTACAACGGCAACAAGACCGAACCGGTGAAGATTCAGACCGCCGACGAACTGGCCAAGTGCACGGTCGCCGACCCCACCCAGCCGGATGCCAAGAAGTCCACGCTGACCGCGGTCGACGGTTCGGCCGTGGCCGACGGCAAGGCCATCCGCACGGTGCAGGCAACGGTCAAGGATTCGTTCGGCAATCCGCTGGCCAATGCCGAGGTGGCGTTTGAACTGCCCGAAGGCGTCTCGGCCATTGGCGGAAACACCACCGTCAAGACCGATGCCGCCGGCGTGGCTTCGCTGAACGTCGTGTCCACGAAGGTCGGCAAGTACACGGTGAAGGCCGTGCTGAACGGCAATGCCATCGGCAAGGGCGTCACCGTCGAATTCACCAAGGTCGCGGTGACGCCGAACAAGCCCGGCGACCAGAACAAGCCTGGCGATACCAAGCCGAACAAGCCCAGCCAGAACGACAACAAGAACAATGACAAGAATGGCGCTTCGTTGAGTGCCACGGGTTCGTCGGTCATTGCGATTGTGGCGGCCATGGTGGTGCTGCTTGGCGCGGGTGCGGTGGTACTTCGCGCTCGTAGCAAGACGGAGTAGTTCGTCGCAATACGGGTGTTGATACTCGTGCCATAAACGGGATTTAGGGGTTGCCCAATGGGTGCCCCCCTAAATCCCGTTTGTTTTGTCGCAAGACATATGCCGAGACCAGTGACTAAAATGCTTTAGTTATTTGACTAAAATTATTGATATCATAAGAGTTAGCGCACGGTTGATGCATATGGCCCAATGCGGGGGTGCCGTCAACCGTATCGCAATAGTCGCAATGCGGTCGTAAAAAGGAGTGTTCATGAGATCTGCTCGCGAGGCATCGTCATCGTCTGACGGCACGCAGCGTGTGAGCCTGAAAGACATCGCAGATGAATTAGGCATCTCGCAGACCGCGGTATCCTTCGCCATCAATGATCGGCCCGGCGTTTCCGCGGAAACCAAACGTCGGGTCAAAGAGGCTGCAGCCAGGCTCGGCTGGACGCCGGTCTACGCCGCACAAGCACTGGGATCCTCGAAGACCATGACCATAGGCTTTGCCCCCGCACGATCCACGCAGGGGCTCACGGATGAAAGCTTCATGCTGCACTTCATGGCGGGTGTGCACGCCTCGCTCAGCCCCAAAGGCTATGGTTTGCTGTACCGCCCATGCCGATTCCTGAACGAGGAGATGAGCGTATACAAGGATTGGGCGTCGCGCAAGCGCGTGGATGGCGTTATCCTCGTCGATTTGCGAGCCGATGATCCACGCCCGGAATTGTTGAAGAATCTGGGTGTGCGCGCAGTGCTTGCCGGAGGACCCGACCCGAACAATTATGTGCCGTCACTGTCCATCGATGATTCACGCACGATGGGAACCGTGCTCGAACATTTGTCGTCATTGGGACACCGCCGAATCGCCTATCTCTCCGGCGATCCGAACCTGGATTATTCACAGGGGCGTGTCGCGGCGTTCCGCGCATTTGCCAAACGGCGAAAGCTGGAATCCATCAACATCGAATTCACCGATTTTGTTGCGGAACAGGCCGCGATGCTCACGTTGGAGATGCTGCATTCACCGAAGCCGCCTACCGCGTTCATCTATGAAACGGAGATCCTCGCCGCGGCCAGTCTTCACGCCATGGCCGAAGATTATTCCGCTCGGCAGATGGAGGCGGGGGAGGGCCATGCGGAAGTCTATCCGAATGGGCTGCCCGCCATTGTCAGTTTTGAAGACAGTTTCATTTGTGAGGCGGCGTATCCGTCAATTACCGCCGCGCATCGTGATGCCAGCGAATACGGTGCCAAAGTGGCCAAACTGCTGCTCAAAGTGCTTGCCGGAGAGCAGGTGAGCGGCAACCGGCGAATCCTCACCCCGAAACTGGTGATTCGGGACAGCACCGCCAAGCCCATGGATACCATGGCGCCCACGAAGGCCGCCGCGATGAGAATGGCGGAGGAGGTGGTCTTGCCACGGCTCAGCAGCGCCAGCATGGCCACGCACACCGTCATCTTCGCTCCGGAGGAGATGCCCAGCACAAAGGGGCCGGCGATGGGGTTGTGGAAAAAGGTTTGCAGCAGATAGCCGGACAGGGACAGCGCCCCGCCCAGGATCAGCGCCGACAGAAGCCGGGGCAGACGGATCTTCATGATGATCTGGCTCTGCGTAAAGCCCACATCGCCGCCCAGCAGGATCCGCCATATCTCAGACGCGGAAAGAGAAACGCTTCCCGCGAAGATGTTCCAAATCAGAAATGTGAATAAAAGCAGGAGGAGCAGCCAAAAGCCTCCCCAGATGCGAAGTGTTCGGGTCCTCTTCATGCCGCTCCTCCTTATAATGCAATGATGTAAAAAATGCTCACTTCATCCGTGTCAGGAAGTGAAACGCCGTATCCGGCGCGTCGTTCAACGCATGGTTGACGTCCAGAATGAGGTCGCTCAGCTCCAGCGACTCCTGATAGAAGTTTTTGGTCAGGCACCACACATTACCGCTCTTGACGGCCTTGAAGTCGGCCATCAGTGGATCCAGTGCCACCAATTCGTCCAGCGTGTGCAGCTCGCCGTCGATGATGCTGTTGTAGATCAGCACATCGGCGTCCACTGCACCATGGTAGAAGGATTCCATCTGAATATTGATGGTGGACTGGGCGTTGTCCTCCGCCGACTCGTCGAAGGAGACATAGTCGCCGCCGGCGATGGCGACGCACTTCGCCACATAGTCCGTGGACTTGCGGACGTTTACAGCGCCGCTGCTGGTGATGTAGAAAAACGCCACGGTCTTGCCGGTGGGCTGCTGCTCCAGTACGTCCGCCACGCTGTCCATCTTCTCATTAAACAGCGCCTCGGCCTCGTCCTCCTTATCCAGCAGCGCTGCGTACAGCTTGATCCACTCCATCCGACCCAAGGGCTGGGTCTCGTAGCTGGATGTCTCCACCAGCACGGGGATGCCCAGCCGCTCCAGTTGCTCCAGCACCGCCGGAGAGTGATAGATCATGGTGTTTTCCACCGCCAGATCACAGCCCTGCGACAGGATCAGCTCATAATCCGGCTCGGAGTACTTGCCGGCGTATACCAGCGCTCCGCTGTCCATGGCGTCCTTGGCGCGCTGGATATACCAGTCCGACTGCTTTTTACCGCTGAGGGTGATGCAATCGATGGCGTTCAGCTTGTCGAAGTAGTCCATGGCAGCGGCGGCTACCAGATAAATCTGGTCCAGCGGCTGCTGCAAAACGGTGACACCGGTAGGTACCCCGCCAGGCACAGCTGCACCCTCCGCCACCAGCAGGTATACCCGGTCGTTGTTGATGGTGATGCGCTTGTAGCTGTCCCCGGCGTACTCCACGGAGAACTGCTCCGCATAGCGCAGGGGCATGGTACGGTCGAAGACCAGCTCGTCCCACGACACGGCGGCGGTTTGTCCGTCTGTTTTGCCGGGGGCGTCAGCCGCGCCACAGGCGCAGAGGGACAAGACCATCAGCGCCGCCAGCAACCCGGCGAGAAAACGCCTCACTGGGCGGCCTCCACGGCGGTGGAGGAATCGAAGGTCAGGGTGTACTCGATCTCGTGGGGGGTGCTCATGGCGGTGGTGTCGCCGATGACCGTCAGCGGGGTATCCAGCGCCCGCACGGGAATCTCGAAGGTGGAGCCGCCCTCGGTGGTGAGGACATCAAAGCGCTGGCCGTCCACCAGCATATAGTCATACTTCTCACTGCTCCACACGATGGTGGCGGTGGCAGCGCCGTTCTCCACCTTCAGGGTGCAGGGAGTCAGCACATGGGACTTACCGGAGCCGCCCTCAAAGCCTACCTCAATGGTGTAGGTACCGTCCGCCAATGCGATGGCGGCAGCGTCATCGCCGTCATCCTCCTTCAGAACAGGGTTGGAGACGGACACCTTGTGGTCATACCATACGCCCTTCTTGCCGATGAGAGCCACGTCGAACTCCTCGTCCAGCGCGGGCATGATTACGCACTCGACCCGGCTAAGTCCCAGCGCGCGGCATGCGCTGAGCCGCCGCGCGCCCGCTATCAGCTCGTATCCGTCGCCGCGCGCCCGCACCAGCAGCGGGCTTATCAGCCCCAGCCGTGCAATCGACCGCCTGAGCAAATCCATGTCGCCCCGCTCGGCGCGCGGGCCTGCGCCGCCGGTTATCGTGCGTATGTCCAATGCGCTTATCTGCCTGTGTGTGCGCTGCTTTACGCGCGCCGGTTCCAGACAAAACGGCATGCGCACCCTCCTTTCGGGCCGGGCCTGTATCCATTGCATGCCGTCCTATCCGCCCGTCCATTAGGGGTATGCTATTCGCCCTGCGGGGGCGGATTTCCTGCCGGGGCGGGCGGGAATCGTTCGACAGGCGGGCGGGGGATTTTGGCGTTCCTTCGCCCTTCTGAAAAGAAAGCACACGTCCGCCGCATGCCAAGGCAGGAAAATTGCGTTTAACATCGAATAATCAAATGTCAATCTCATTATATGGGGGCAAATTGATATGATAGAGAAATTGGGTGTGCAGCTTTATACTATTCGTAATCAGATGGGCAGCGCCGAGGAGATTCGGGAGAGCTTTCGCAAGCTGAAGAAGCTCGGTTATGACCAGGGCCAGACCGCCGGGTGCCAGATTCCTTACGCGGAGTTCGGCCAGATCGCGCGCGAGGAGGGGATCGAGATCGTCGGCACGCATGACGATTTCGATATGATGGTTAACGACTTTGATAAGGCGTGGGAAAACCATCAGGCGCTCGGAACCAAGATAATGGGCATCGGCGGGCTGTTCTGCAAGACGCCCGAGGAGTTACGTGACTTTATCGAAAAGGCCAACGCCGTGGGCGCTAAGGCGCACGCGCGCGGCGGCAAGTTCACATATCACAACCATAGCCACGAGTTCATCCGCTGGGACGGCGGCGTGCGCGCGATAGATATGCTCGTGGGCGAGCTTGACCCCGAAACCACCTCGTTCGTGCTGGATACCTATTGGGTGCAGCATGGCGGCGGCGATGTGCGCAACTGGATAAAAAAGCTGTCCGGCCGCATAGATATACTCCACCTCAAGGACATGGGCCGCGACGATAAGGGGCCGTATATAACCGAAATCGGCAACGGCAACCTGTATTGGGAAGGCATACTGGACGAGGCGGCTCAGGCGGGCGTGAAGTATTACGTCGTCGAGCAGGACTCCTGCCCCGGCGATCCGTTCGAAAGCCTCCGGCGCAGCAGCGATTATATTCACGCGCATTTTATGAAGTAAGCATATGCGGCAAGGCGGCTTAAGCCCTGTATATTGGGCTAAATCGCCTTAACATACGCGTGATTTGGAGGAAGCGGATGAACTTTACCAATCTAAAGAACTTCATGGATGACATGACGCGCAAGTTCGTGCCGGGCAACGCGGCATCGGTGTACTATCATAACCGCGAGGTGTTTAGGTACGCGTCGGGCTATTCCGACCGCGAGCATGGCGTGCAGATGACGGGCGACGAGCTCATGTTTATGTATTCGTGCACCAAGCCCGCAACCGTGGTCGCGGCGATGCAGCTGCTCGAAAAGGGCAAGTTCCTGCTCAGTGACCCGGTGGAGGCATACATGCCATCCTTCGGCGACATGACCTATACTGATTCAGAAGGCCACGTCGAGCGCGTGAAGCACCCGATGACCATATGGAATCTGTTCACTATGACCAGCGGCCTGAGCTACCGGCCGATACCCGAGACGCTTAAAATTGCGCACGAGCTGACGCACGGCCAAATGAACACGGTGGACGTAATCAACGTACTCGCGCGCGAACCGCTGGAGTTCGACCCGGGCACGCACTGGCAGTATGGCCGCAGTCACGACGCGCTGGCGGCGCTGGTCGAGACTGTATCCGGAATGCCGTTCGGGTGCTACGTCATACAGAACGTGTTGGAGCCGCTAGGCATACGCGACGCGCATTTCCGCTTAACGCCCGATGTTGAAAAGCGCATGGCGTGCCAGTACGAGCGGCGCTCCGAGGGCGTGAGTATCACCGACATAGTGCGCGCACAGCAATACGGATCGCCCACGGGCGGCACGGTCGAAAACTGCGGCAAGAAAAATGAGCTCGTATACGGCCCGGCATATGACAGCGGCGGCGCGGGTCTGATAATCAGCGTGGCCGAATACGCGCGCTTCGCGTCCGCCCTGGCGAACGGCGGCGCAGGCCCGAACGGCGAGCGCATACTCGCGCGCAGCACGATAGACCTGATGCGCCGCAACCAGCTAAGCCCTGAGCTTATGAAGGACTTCAACTTCCCGCACCTGCGCGGATATGGCTACGGCTTGGGTATGCGCACCTGCATAGACCCGTCTGCGGCCTCCTCGATAGGCTCGGTGGGCGAGATCGGCTGGGGCGGCGCGGCGGGCGCAACTATCATGGCCGACCCGGCGCGTGAAATCTCCGTATTCTACGCGCATCACATGCTCAATCCCATGGAGGATTATTATCAGCCCAGACTGCGCAACGTCGTGTATTCCTGCTTTGGAGAGTAAAATATAAAACGATGGGGCTGCGTGTCCGTCCTTTTCAAATGAGAAGGAAGAACCGCAGCCCCGTTTTTTTTATCAAAACCAGTTAGAGTGTGTCTCAAAAATTCCCGAGTACGCAATTTCGGGCGTCGCTCCGCCATTTCTGCGTCACAAGGCTCGACTTAGCGCTGCTAAGCCTTCGGATTTATTCCTTGAACTGACGAAAAATCCACTTGGGTCTGCGGATTGTCCCGCTTGAGACACACTCTAGCGCTGCAACTTCGGATTTGTCCTTAAACTGACGCAAAATCCGCGCGGCCTTGCGGCTTGCCCCGCTTGAGACGCTTTCTAAAACTCGTCAGTCCACCTGACCGTCATCCGGTCGCCGTCGAACTCTATCGGCAGTATGCTGTACCCGGAATGCCGCAGATCCTGAGGCTTCCAGTGGTCGATCATCAGGTAGGGCTGGCCGTCCGCCTCAAATATATATGTGCTCTGGCCGTGGAAGGTGTTGCGCGCGTCCGGGCCTTCGCACGGGTCGTCGATCAGCTTCATGCCGCTCGAAAGCCGGCGCGTCGTCGAATAGAGCGCGCTGTTCGCCGCCCAGCCGGTGCAGCCCGACGTCACGCAGTAGTACAGCCCGTCATGATAGTACATCGCCGGGGCTTCGCGCTCCTGATTGGGCAGGTGCGCGTACACTACGCCGGTGAAACCCGTGCGCTCCTCATTCAGCTCGGAGAAGTACAGCGTCTTGTTCCAATCGCCGCTGTGTATCAGGTACGCGCGGCCGTCCCGCGGGTCGGTGTACAGCGTCATGTCGCGCACGTCGCGCCGCTCGGGCGGCAAAAACGCGCCGACGAATTCGTAAGGACCTTCCGGCTTATCGGCCACCGCGCAGCCCGCGTGCGCAAACGTGTAGTCCGCACTGTCCGCGTGGAACCACATCACATACTTGCCCGTCTTTTGACTGTATATAACCTTGGGCCGCTCCATCACGCGCACGGGGTGCAGCGGCGACGACGGGTCGGCATTCTTGTCCGCGCTCAAAGCCAGACCTTCGTAATGCCATGTGTGCAGATCGTCGCTGGTGTAGCAGCTCACGCCCACCACGTCCACGCGCGCGAGCTGCTTTTCGCCCACGCGCACGTTGTCCGCGTCCTTGTTTTCGCCAAACCAGTACCATTTGCCGTTAAACTGAGTTATCATGCCGCCGTGCGCCTGAATAAGATTTCCCTTGTCGTCCAGCCAGCACTGACCGTTTTTCATTTTTATACCTCCACTCGCCCTGCGGCGATATATCTGCGTCATTTGCCCGCTTCCCTTTGCTCGTGCTTGCGCTTTTCGATATAGACCATCAGCACCTGCACATCGCCCGGCGACACGCCCATCATGCGGCTGGCCTGGCCCAGCGAGCGCGGGCGCTGGCGCTGGAGCTTCTGCCGCGCCTCTATGCGCAGGCCGCTTATCGACATAAAGTCCGTGTCCTCCGGCAGCAGTGCCTCCTCCGCGCGGCGGAACTGGTCTATCTGCTGCTGCTGGCGGGTGAGGTAGCCCTCGTACTTTACCGCTATCTCGGCCTGCTCCATTGCGCCCGCGTCCGCGCTGTTTAGCTCCGGGTTGAGCGCCGCCAAGTCCTTTAGCGCAATCGACGGCCGCCTGAGCACGTCGCGCGCCAGCGCCGAGCCTTCCACCTGCGGCTCGCCCCGGCTCTTGAGCAGCTCGTTCAAGCCCTGCGCGCCCTTTAGATACGTATGCCCCAGCGCGGTTTTAAGCCGCTCGCTTTCCTCTGCCTTGGCATTAAACCTCGCCCAGCGCGCATCGTCTACCAGCCCCATGCGCCGTCCCTCGGGCGTTAGGCGCAGATCGGCGTTGTCCTGCCTGAGAATCAGCCGGTACTCGGCGCGCGACGTCATCATGCGGTACGGCTCATCCACGCCGCGCGTGGTCAAATCGTCCACCAGCACGCCCATGTACGCCTGATCGCGCGTGGGTATAAAGGGCGGCATGTCCTTCAGCTTCATCGCGGCGTTCAGTCCCGCGATAAGCCCCTGCGCGGCGGCCTCCTCATAGCCCGACGTGCCGTTTATCTGCCCCGCGAAGTACAGCCCCGGCACGCGCCGCGACTCCAATGTGGGTCTGAGTTCAGTCGGGTCGATGCAGTCGTACTCGATTGCGTACGCAAGGCGCGTGAGCTGGGCGTGCTCCAGACCGGGCACGGACTGGTATATCTTCCACTGCATGTGCTCGGGCATACCCGTGCTCATGCCCTGCACATACCATTCGAAGGTATTCAGCCCTTCCGGCTCCAGAAATATCGGATGCCTGTCCTTGTCGGCAAAGCGCATCACCTTGTCCTCGATCGACGGGCAGTAGCGCGCGCCCGTACCCTTGATAAGCCCTGAATAGCCGGGCGCAAGGTCAATGTTGTCGCGGATAAGCTGATGCGTCGCGGGCGTGGTGTAGGTCAGGTAGCACAGCGCCTGATTTTTAAGCTCGCCCGTTGTCATGAACGAAAACGGCGTAATCACGTCGTCGCCGGGCTGGGGCTCCATTTTGGAAAAGTCGATAGTGCGCACGTCCACGCGCGCGGGCGTGCCGGTCTTGAACCGCCTTAGACAAAACCCCAGCTCGGTCAGCGCGCCCGACAGCGGCCCGGCGGGGAAAAGTCCCTGCGGCCCGGCCTGCCACGTCGCGTCGCCGATGATTATGCGGCTTTTGAGGTATACGCCCGTGCACAGCACCGCGGCGCGGCAGTCGTAGCGCGCGCCGGTCATGGTGACTACCGCGCGCACAGTCCCGCCCTGAGCGTCAATGCGGGCGCATTCGCCCTGACGTACGGTGAGGTGCGGCTGAGTCTCAAGAGCGTGACGCATACGCGCCTGATACGCGCGCTTGTCGGCCTGCGCGCGCAGCGAGAGTACCGCAGGGCCTTTTGAGGTGTTGAGCATACGCGACTGAATAAACGTGTCGTCGATGGCGCGCCCCATCTCGCCGCCCAAAGCGTCGATTTCGCGCACCAGATGGCCCTTGGCCGTGCCGCCCACGGCGGGGTTGCAGGGCATGAGCGCGATAGAGTCCAGATTAAGCGTAAGCATGAGCGTGTCAAGCCCCAGCCGCGCGCACGCGAGGGCGGCCTCCACGCCCGCGTGACCCGCGCCCACGACGACCACGTCGTAAGAACCGGCGCAAAATTCCATATATATCACTGCCTTTGGCTGAATTGCGATTGCATGTGCGCCGATATAAGGCGCTTTATTATTATAGCGCAGGGCGGGGGTGGGTTCAATCGTTTTTTTGTGTAGGCGGGGGAGCGGAGATTGTGAAGGGTAAGGCCGGGGGGGACATAGATGAGGCAAGGTAGCACAGCCAGCGCACCGAGTCAAGGACAAGCGGCTGCGCCGTGCCTGCGGCATCCTTGACACGGCGCGCTGGCTG
>OLPU01000220.1_pt1 | contig 52822 bp, 42 predicted proteins | sample 1673111 | NCBI WGS metagenome assembly OLPU01 (sample SAMEA3136755, study PRJEB25190) | human gut metagenome | reverse complement strand
GAGGCTTCGCCCCTTGTTCACTTGTTGAATGACGGGGCGGTGCCCCTTATTGAACCGTGAACAGATGGAACAGACCGCTGTAGGCTTAAGAGGCTTCGTCCCTCATTCACTTCCTGCATGACGGGGCGATGCCCCTAATTTAATATATTGATAACCTTCGTTAGTGTTAATTAACAAAAGTTAGTCAAGTGCAACCAGAGTTGTTAAAAAAACCATGCTTGCAGTTCTGACAGAGAAAAATGAAGCCGCATGGTGCACGGTCTGAAAGGCGATTTTAAATAACGATGTTATTTAAAAAGCAAATGCGAACGCCTATATATAATATTACATAGCGTAGAAACAATTTTTATATATCCTACCTAATTGAGTGCATAATATCATATCGAAACGAATGTGTCAAGGATTATTGAGATATATTTATCTTTTGCAGGTTTTGTTTTTGTAATAATAACTTTAAAATTCGGTGTATTTGTGAACGCATGTATTGACAAGATAAATTTCACATGTTAAAATAACGCTGTTATTTTTTGAAAGTGATATCGTTTATGACTAGGAAATCAGATACTATAACAGAAGAGACGAAAGCAAGGCTCGTCCATTCGGCTGAGTCTGAGTTTGCCTTACATGGATTTAAAGGCGCTTCTCTTAGGCAAATCTGCAAAGAAGCGGAAGTAACGACAGGGGCGCTCTATTTTCTATTCAAAGATAAGGACGATCTGTTCCGAAGTGTGATAAGTCCTGTGACTGAGGCAGTTCGGGATTTGGTAAATCAGCATTACATGGAGGAAAGTATGCTGTCTCAGCTGAATGCTTCCGAAAGCGAAGATGAGGATTTCCGAGCGGCGGAGGCTATAGTCGGGATTTATTTTAAAAAACGCAGAATATGCAATATAATTTTTCAAAATAGAGATCATGAGGCTGTAAGGGATTTTTTTGACGAGCTTGCTGCTCTGATAGACGATGAAACGAAAAAACTCATTTATAAACTTTATCCGGATTTTTTAGCCGCTTCCGCGTTTAATGAAAGATCTATTCATTGGTTTTCGCATTTGCAGATTGATTCGGTGACGCAGATTCTTGAGCATAGCGTGGACGAAGCGCAGGCGAACGAACAGTTAAAAGTGATGATAAGATTTATGCGCGGCGGGTTTTTTTCAGTTGTCGAGGGCCTAGAAAAGGTCTGATATTACATATTTGAAATTGGGATTATGCAGATAATTTATGTTAGAATCGACATAACGATGTTATTTATTTAATGGAGGTAAAACTTTCATGTATATAGAGGTTGACCGCATAAAAAAGAGCTACGGCGAGGGCGGCGCTGCTGTGCAAGTGCTGAACGGCATAAGCACTCAGGTCGATGAGGGCGAGATGTGCGTAATATTAGGGCCGTCCGGCTCGGGGAAATCCACTTTTCTTAACGCGATAGGCGGTCTGACGACGGTGGACAGCGGTCATATAAAGATAGGCGGCAAGGACATAACGAGATTGAAACAAGATGAGCTGACAGATTATCGAAGAGATACGCTGGGTTTTATATTTCAATTTTATAACTTGATACCCAATCTGACAGTAAGGGAGAACATAGAAGTATGCAAGTATCTTTCGGATGATCCGCTTAGTGTGGAGGAGCTGCTGGAGGTGCTGGGGCTGACGGAATACCAATCTAAATTTCCTCCTCAGCTTTCCGGCGGACAGCAGCAGAGATGCGCGATAGCCAGAGCGCTTGTAAAAAATCCAAGACTCTTGCTCTGCGACGAGCCGACGGGCGCGTTGGATTCAAAAACCGCTAAGGAAATACTGGTGCTGCTGGAAAAAGTGAACAAAACGTATAAAACTACGATGCTTATAGTAACGCATAACGAAGCGATAAGCGAGATGGTGCATAAAGTGATACAAATACGAGACGGGCGGATATTCCGAGAGTATCAGAACGAGTCGCTTGTTCCTGCGGCGCAGATAGAATGGTGAAGGAGGCGAGGATATGCAAAGATTGCTGCTTCGCCGCACGCTGAGAGATTTGCGGTCTAATGCGTTTAGGTATTCAGCGCTGTTTCTGCTTATTGTGCTGTGTATGTTCATAGTTATAAGCATTGTGGCTTCTGCTGAAAGTGTAATAAGCACTGTGGACGAAAGAGCGGAGGCTAACTTGCTTGAAGATGGACAGTTTGGAGTCTATATCCCCCTGACGGACAGTGTCTTCAAAGAAATAGAGGATATGGGAATTACACTCGAAGAGCAGCCGTATGTGGATTTTAGGCTAAACGATGAATCTACACTGCGGCTCATGAAGATTCGCGAGAAAATAAATATAATAAATCTCAGCGAAGGCCGTGCTCCTGAGCAGGATGACGAAATAGCGATAGAGCGGCTGTACGCGGCTGCGCATAGTCTGGGAGTGGGGAGTGTTATCTCGGTCGGAGGCAAAGATTTTACTGTATGCGGGATATGCACGAGTGCGGATTACGATCTCTGCCTGCAGAATATGTCGGATATGTCTGCGGATGGGAATGCGTTTGGAACGGGGTTTGTCACGGCTAACGCGTATAATGCTCTCGCCGAGAGCGGGAAGGCGTCTCATGCTGAAGAAGTGCGTTACAGCTATCTTCTGGGGGAGAATGCGTCCGGAAATGAGCTAAAGGATTATCTTCTTGAGAATAAAATAAGCACTAAAGAAGTGGAAGATCAGTATTTTCAAGATATGCTGAAGGAAGAAACTCAGGATAGAGACGACATTACAGACGGCATACAAGAGCTGGTAGACGGCTCGCAGGAGCTTGTGGACGCCTTCGATGAATTGGACGACGGTGCGAAAAAGCTCAACAGTGGAATAAAACAGGTGTACGATGGTCTTTCAAAGCTGGACAGCGAATCGGGCAATCTGACAAAAGGTTCATCCGAGGTGCTTAAAGCCTTAAAAGAACTGGAGAGCAACAGCGGGAAGCTTGCCTTCTCTTCTGATTCCCTATCTGAATTGAAAGAATCCTCATCTCAGCTCCTCTCTGCGCTGCAAGAGCTTGAAGACGGGATGGACGAGCTGGAGAATCAGGTAAAATACAGCAGCTTTGAGTCTATAGTAAACTCGTCGCTGAGCCAATATGGCATGGACTCTTCAAATCTCTCGGCGGATGCTCAGGTTATAATGGGAGCGGCTAAGAGCTATCTGGACGAGGTGAACTCGCAGATAGGAAATGCGTCGGACGGAGCAGGCACGATACGCTCTAATTTTAAAAAGTTCGACGAGGCAATTGCATCTTTGCCGGCGGCGTTTAGCCAATTGAGCGATGGTCTGGAGCAATTCGGCGCTGCAATCGGGACTTTGAGAAGTGAATACGAAACTCTGAATAAAGGTGTAGCTGATTATACCGAAGGCGTCAGCCAGATATTCGAAGGATATGATAAGATAAAAAAGGGAGCAAATAGTCTAAAATCAGGCACATCAGAGCTGAGCGACAGCGGGAAGGAATTTGATGACGGAATAAAAGAGCTCCAGACTGAGACTCAGGATATGTTGGACGAGTATTTTCCGCTGGAGATAGAAAATCTGACGGATTTTGTACCGGCGGCTGACAACCCCAGAATCAAGGCGGCTAACGGCGACGTAGAGATGAACATAAGCATTGGAATGCTTGCGGGTGTTATTTTACTCGTGCTTATAGCATATGTAATTTCCGTATTTGTAGTTCATTCGATAGAGAAAGAAAGCGCTATGATAGGCACGCTGTACGCTCTCGGACTGAACAAAAAGCAGCTTATGCTTCATTATACAATACTGCCTGTGATTCTGTGCTTTGCCGGCGGCGCTGTCGGCGCTCTGCTGGGATTCTCAGACGCGGGAATATCCATGATGTCGGCAGATTCTTACGGATATTTTTCAATACCTGAGATAGAAATACACTACAGCGCATATCTGCTGGTGTACGGTCTCGTCATGCCCGGAGCGGCGGCGTTTATCGTAAATCGCATTGTGATTCGCAAAAGGCTGAGCAGGACGGCTCTATCTTTGCTGAAAAAAGAGGAAGCTGCAAAAAAAGTGAGCAGAGTACAGCTCAAAAAGCTGAATTTCGCCAGAGCATTCCAGGTCAGGCAGTTCCTGAGAGAAAAACGCAGTTGTTTTGCCGTGATGGCGGGGATGTTCGTCTCGCTGCTTGTGCTTGTGCTGGGGTTGAATTGCTATGTGCTTTGCCAGAATGTTAAAGTGCAAAACATAGAAGATACAAAGTATACATATATGTATCAATACAAATATCCGGAGAAAAAAGCGCCGGAGGGAGGCCACGCCGCTTATATAGAAGGTCTGAAGAAGGAAGTGATGGGATATGATATGGAGATAAGTATTATAGGTGTAGACGAGGACAATCCTTTCTTCCCGAGTATTTCCAGCGGCCGTAAGAGCGAGATAAGCATATCTTCATCGGTGGCTGTGAAATACGGACTCGAAGAAGGCGACGAGTTGATAATGCAGGATGAGGTGAATGAAAAAGTCTACGGCTTTACGGTCAAAGAAATAGTGCCGTATTCTGTAGGCCTGACATGCTTTATGGATATAGACAGCATGAGAGAGCTTTTCGACCGGGAGGACGATTATTACAATGTTGTCTATTCCGACAGGGCGCTTGATGTAGACGCAGGCCGCCTCTACAGCGTCTCGACAAAGGACGACGTAGAAAAGAGCGCAGATGTTTTTATAAATATTATGGCGTCTATGATAGTCATGATGACGGGAGCGGCGATAATTATATTTTTGATAGTTATGTATCAGATGATAAAAGTGATGATAGATAAATCTGCGCAGAATATTTCGCTTATGAAAATCTTCGGATACAGAAACAGAGAGGTTAGAAAGCTGTATCTGGATGGGAATTTTCTGATGGTAGCTCTGGGAGCGTTAATTCTAATTCCGATAGCCAAGCTTATAATGGACGCAGTATACCCAAATTTTGTGGCGAATGTAGCGTGCGGCATAGACCTGACATGGCCTCCGGCGCTGTATGCGATAGTGTATATCGGAATTTTGGCTTGCTATCTGCTGATACAGACAGTTCTAATGCGCAGGCTGAAGAAGCTCTCTCCGGCAGACGTCTTGAAAGACAGAGAGTGAGATGAGAAAAACAGATAACATAGGATCAGTCTCCAATATGAAAACGGTATGTCTCGGGAGGAACATGCCGTTTTTGATATGCACGGCGAAATAAGAAAAAGCCGGACAGAAAAAAGTTCCGCCTTTTGAGGCGGAACGCATGTTAGAGAGATTAGTCTTCAATGTAAATACGTTTAATTTTCTGTTCTTCAATGGGCTTGTCGGCATAGTCTGTTTTGACCGCGGCGATTTTGTCCACTACCTCAATGCCCTCTACCACCTTGCCGAAGCCGGCGTACTGACCGTCGAGATAGGGTGCGTCGGCGTGCATGATGAAGAACTGAGAGCCTGCGCTGTCGGGAACCTGCGTGCGGGCCATGGAGATAGTTCCGCGGTTGTGCTTGATTTTGTTGGGGACGCCGTTGGATGCGAACTCGCCTTTGATCTCGTAGCCGGGGCCGCCTGTGCCCGTTCCCAGAGGGCAACCGCCCTGAATCATGAAGCCGGAAATTACGCGGTGGAAGATAAGACCGTCATAAAAGCCTTCTTTTACGAGCTTTTCGAAGTTAGCCACTGTGATGGGGGCTTCTTTTGCGTCCAGCTCCAGCTTGATTACGCCGCCGTCCTGCATTTCTATTACTACCATAGTTGTTTCTTCTCCTTATTTGGTTTTAACGCGCTATATTTCTATGCGTTTATTTTCTTTGGATTCGCGGTAAAGTACGAACTTGCGCCCGATGACCTGGACTACGTCTGCTCCGACCCATTCCGCCAGCTGATGAGCGACGTCGCGGACGTCCTCGTCAGAGTTTTTCTGTACAGTGGCCTTTATCAGCTCCCGCGCTTCCAGCGCCTGATCTGCCTGAATTGCGGTGTTTTGCGTCAGACCGTCTTTACCTATGTGAAGTATGGGCTCAAGATGAGAGGCCATGCTTCTGAGTTTTGCTCGCTGTGAACTTTTAAGCATTCTCTTTCCCTTCTGTCATTGGAATATTGTTTTTTATCGTCAGTCTACGAAAGTAAATTCTTCCCCGCCCAGACGAACGTCCTCGCCGTCCTTGACGCCAAATTCGCGCAGCGCGGATATCACGCCCTTGTCTACGAGCAGTTTTTCAAAATGCCGCATGCTGTCTGGGTCGTCGGGGTTGATTTTCTCGAATATATCGTCTATGAGGGTGCCGTCTACGTCTACTATGCCGTCCATTCCGCGCGTTATATCGAATGTGAGTTCGCCGCCGGAAAGTTCCCACTCCTCGATGACGCCCTCCGAGGGTATGTCCTCCGCAGGCGGAAGCTCGCGCAGCACGGCAGCTATGGCGCGGAGGAGTTTATCAGTATCCTTATGCGTCGCTGCTGAAATTGCAAAGACCTGCTTGCCCTTGGGTTCAAACTCTTCGCGTATGCGCTTTACGTTTTCTTCGGCGCCTGTTATGTCTGTTTTATTTGCGACTATTATTTCGGGGCAATCGCCCAGCTCTGCGTTGTAGCTGTCCAGCTCGGCGCGGATTTTATAATAATCCTCAATAGGATCCCGGCCTTCTATGCCGGAGGCGTCCAGCACATGTACGAGCATTCTCGTTCGCTCTACGTGGCGGAGGAAGTTATGCCCAAGGCCGGCGCCCTCGCTCGCGCCCTCGATGAGCCCGGGGATATCCGCTATTATAAAGCTGGTATCGTCTATGCTTGCCACGCCGAGATTGGGAGACAATGTAGTGAAGTGATAATCTGCTATTTTGGGTTTAGCCGCAGTTACGACTGAAAGCAGAGTGGATTTGCCAACGTTGGGGAAGCCTACGAGACCCACGTCCGCAATAGATTTGAGCTCAAGAATTACGGTATGAGGCTCTGTCTTGCGTCCGGGGGTAGCGAATCGCGGAGCGCGGCGTGTGGGAGTGCAGAAGCGCGCGTTGCCCTTGCCACCGCGGCCTCCTTTTAATACGGTTTTACGAACGCCGCCGCGTATATCTGCGACTATTCGCCCTGTTTCGCCGTCGATGATAACCGTGCCCGCGGGGACTTCGATGATGAGATCTGCTCCGTCCTTGCCGGTCATGTTGTTTTTTCGACCCTGTTCGCCGTTTTGTGCGGAGAACTTTGTCTTAAAGCGGAAATCCATAAGAGTGCGCTTTTCGTCAGAGGCGACGAATATTACGTCTCCGCCTCGTCCGCCGTCTCCGCCGTCAGGCCCGCCCGCCGCGACGTATTTCTCGCGGTGGAAGGAGACAGCGCCGTTTCCGCCGTTTCCTGCTTTTATAGTTATTCTGACTTTATCTACTATCATAATACCAAATATATCCGCCTTTCCTGCGTGTCAGTGTATTATATCATACCCTGTGCGCATTTAGCGAGTTTTTTTCTATACATCTATTTTGGGACATAGTTCGTTTAAAAAGCATTCGCCGCACTTGGGCTTTCGTGCGGAGCATACGCGCCGTCCGTGCAGGAGAAGCCAGTGATGCGCGTCTTTCCAATCGCTTTGGGGGATTAAGGCGCATAGTTCCTTCTCGCTGGTGAGCACGTCTTTTCCGCTGGCGAGTCCGAGGCGCTTGCTTACGCGGAATACGTGGGTGTCCACCGCGAACGCGGGTATGTCAAATGCGTTGGAAAGTACGACGCTGGCAGTTTTGCGTCCGACTCCGGGCAGAGTGACAAGCTCATCCATGCTGCGCGGGACTTCGCCACCGTATTCTTCGACCATTCTTTTTGCGGCAGCTATCAGATTTGCAGATTTTGTGGAATAAAAGCCGAGGCTGTGTATTATTTGCTCCAGCTCGCTTTTATCCGCCTTTGCGAGAGCCGCGGGATTTGGATAGAGCGAGAACAGCTTCGGGGTTACTGTATTTACGCGCGCGTCTGTGCACTGAGCTGCGAGTACAGTGGCGACGAGGAGCTCGTATGCGTTTTTGAAATTCAGCTCGCTGGCAGCGTCAGGGTAATGTTCTTTTAATAAGTCTAGTATTTTCCGTTTCATTATTATATCATACTAATCTTCTCGCGGTTTGTCCAGTCTGTTGGAGAAATTCGCCTTGCGGGTGCAGGAATGTTGGGTTATACTATATTTTATACGGCGGCGCGGACGCGGCTTACAATCGGAGGTGTTCATGATTTATGCAGCGGCAGCCATAGTTTTGGCTGCGATAGTATATTTCTGCTGGAGACAAAATAACAAAATAGACAATATGGAGATAACAATAGTCTCGGACAGACTGAAAAGAGACGTAACTGTTGTGCATCTGTCTGATATGCACAGCAAGCTGTTCGGAAAGGGCTCGCGCAGGCTTATGGACGCGGTGCGGAGCGTGTCTCCTGATTTTATATGCTTTACGGGAGATTTTTTAGACAGATATACAAAAGAACCGCGGCCTGCCATAGAGTGCGCGGGGAAGCTGACGGAGATTGCGCCTGTGTTCTACTGTCCTGGGAATCACGACTATCACCGCGCAAACATAGATGAAATATTAGGAGAGCTGAGCGCGCGCGGAGTCAAGGTTCTGCGCAGTGAGTATGCGCGCTGCTGCGGCATAAGCATATTGGGCTTGGATGTTATAGGATACGACATTCATACTCCCATAGCTCTGCGGGAGTTTGAGAGAGCAGAGGGGTTCAAGCTGGTCATGACGCATTTTCCGGAGCAGATAGAGGAATTCTCTCATTATGATATAGATCTGGTTTTAGCAGGTCATGCGCACGGAGGTCAGTTCAGACTTCCGATTATAGGCGCGGTATACGCACCCGGCCAGGGCTTTTTTCCGAAATGGACAAAAGGATTGTACAATGAAAACGGAAGAAGGCTCATAGTCAGCCCCGGCTTGGGGAACAGCGGCTTTCCGCTTAGGCTCGGGAATCCGCCGACGGTTATAACTATAAAGATGAAAGCAGGGCGCGTGTGATACCGGACGTGCGGAGGCAGATATTTTTTATTTATTTAGTATTTTTTAATAGTTTCATTGGAACTTATGAAGTCTTTTTTACGTCTCTAAATATATAATAAAATATGAAGGAGGCTCTTGAAATGAAAAGAAGAGCAGTGGCTTTTGCAGCGGCGGCGCTCGTGTGCATATTGGCCGCAGGCTGTGCAAAAACATCTGAACAAGGCGCGTTTTCTGTATTGTCCGTGAAGGAATCTGAGCAGCAAGTCAGCTTAGACAATTTGGAGGCGGAGGACTGGGAAAAGCTGAATGAGCTGAAGGCGAGTATAGACGGGTTTTCCGAAAAAATGACTGATTCGTTAGGGGAGAGCAGCTTTGTATTTTCTCCGTTCAGTGCATATCAGGCTTTGGCGGCGGTCTCTTTAGGCGCGGAGGGAGAGACGCTGACGCAGTTTGAACAGGCGTTTTACCCAAAGGGCTGGACGCGAGAGGATTTTATAAAGTACAACGCAATGCTTTTGGCTGAGCTGGGATGCGGGACGGATTCGGCGGCGGCCGAGGTGAACAATATAGTGCTTATAAGCGATAAATACAGCGTGAATGAGGACTTTGCGAACGATATTTATTCTGCGCTGAGCGCGAGGACGGCTAAGGTGAATTTTGAATCGCCGGAGGAGGCGGCCGGGCTGATAAACGACTGGGTTAAGCAAAATACAAACAGCATGATAGATCCTCTGTTGGATTCGCCGCTCGACGCTTCGACAATAGCGGCTGTAATAAACACTGTGTATTTTCGAGGAGAATGGACGACAAAGTTCGACGAGAAGAAAAACAGCGAGGGCGAATTTATAGGAGAATCGGGCAAGCAGAACGCAACGTACATGAACGCTGAGAAATTGAGCGCAGATTATGCCGAGAATCAAAGCGTTCAGGCGCTGAGGCTGGCATACACGAACGGGCCGACAATGACGGTATATCTGCCGAAGGAAGGCGTCTCGCCGGAGGAAACGCTCGGGCAGAGCGTAAGAAAAAATCTGGAGTTTTCGGAGGGGATAGGCTCGCTGAGCATTCCTAAATTTGAGATGGAAAGCGGGCTGGACCTGGAAGATGCGGCGAAGGCCGCGGGGCTGGACGAGATGTTCAGAGGAGGCCTGGGAAAAACTGTGGAACAAGCCGAGGATTTGTGCGTCAGCGAGATAATGCAGAAGGCTAAGATAAAAGTGGACGAGACGGGAACGGAGGCGGCGGCTGCCACCATAGTCGCAGAGGCAAAAGCGGCTTTCATAGAGCCTGTAGAGTTTGAAATGAACGTAAACAGATCGTTCGCGTACACCATAGAGCAAAACGGAGTGGTGCTTTTCTCCGGCGTTGTCAACAATATATAATATAAAAGATAAAAGCATAAAAAGAATAACTTAAAAAGCCGCGAAACGTACTCCTTGTCGGAGTGCGTTTTTTTATGTGTAAATAAAGCAATAATTCTGCAAAAAGTGTTAGAATTAACTTATCTTATAATGATAAAAGGTGTATAATGTAGTGACAATCAAGAGGAGATGGGGGAGGACATATGAAAAGGATATTAAGTATGCTGCTTGCTGTTATGTGCCTTGCCGTGTTTTTGCCGAGTACGGCTATGGCGGGAAGCTCGAGCGGCGACGGCAAAAAGTATTATCGCTCTATAAATATAGGCATAGGGGATTATAACAGCAGCCGATACAATCTCTCGCCGGCGCCCGAGAATGACGCTACGGCGCTGCGCGATGCGATGAGAAAATCGGGATATAAAAGCGCGCTTAAACTTACAAATTCAAACGCGAACACTCTGGCCAAGCTCAAAACCAGAATTAAAAAACAATTCGGCAGCGCGGACGCGGACGACGTAAGCGTGCTCACATACAGCGGACACGGAGCGTATGCCAACGGCAGAGCGGCTATAGCTTTAAACCTGAACGAATATGTGACTGCGGATCAGCTGGCAGAGTGTTTTGCAGATATAAAGGGAAAGGTAGTTCTTATAATAGATGCGTGCAATTCGGGCGGACTGATAGGACGAAGCGCTTCCGACTATTCGAGCGACAGCTTTGCGGAGGACTTTTGCTCTGAATTTGAAACGGTTAAATCGCGCTCGACAGCTCTGACGAACAGCAAATTCAAAGTGCTTTGCGCCTGCCGCACGGAGATGACGTCGCTTCAGGAAAGTGAAAGAGGTATATTCTCTACTAACATTGCGTATGCGATGGGCATAGACAGAAACAAGTCTTCTTATAAAGAATTCCCTGCGGATGAGAACTGCAACGGAATGGTATCGCTCAACGAGCTGTACAACTTTATAACTAAAGCACAGCCCTCCACGGCGTGCAGCGTATATCCTCAGAAGGATTACACTTGCCTCGCGGCGTACACAAGCTCGACGGGCAAAGCTCCCAAAGCGACGCTCAGCCCGGTGACGGTAGATTATAAAAAAGGAACGGTATCTGTTACGATATATGCAAAAAAGAAAGTTACGACTCAGCTTGCGATATATACAGCAGATAAATCCCGAGTGCGCAATATAGACCTGCTCGCGCTCTATCCGTATAAAACTAATCCGTCCGTTTCCGGAGTTACTCGGGTTGCGATGAAGAAATACACAGTCAGCGCGGGCAAGAGCAAGACGATTACTCTTCCTTTGAAGAATTTTGATACGGGGGTTTATGCCTACAGATTATATGTAGACGGTCAGAGCTATTCTCCCGTGTCAGGCGTGAGCGTTACGACTCGGACGGTGACGCCGGAGCTGAATTTGTCCTGCGACAGCAGTGCGGTGATGTCCGCCGGCGACGAGTTTGATGTGTTGGCGTCCTGCTCCTTCGCTCAGAAGCTCACATCCGCAGCTACGCTAAGCTGTACGGTAACAAATTCGAACGGAAAGACAGTGCGCAAGCTGGCAGATAAAATACAAGCCGACGCCTTGGAAGGCACTACGTCGGGAGGCAGCACGTATTACATCTGCAATAAACACATAATCTGGGACGGAAAAGACGACAAAGGCAAAGCTCTTCCGGACGGGAAGTACACATTTAATGTGACGGCGAACTATGCGTCGGGCAGTATTTCGGATAAGGTCACGGTAGATTTTGTATTTAAAGAGCAGGAGAACGCGCCCGAGTTGAGCGACGGTCAGAGCTATACCAACACAAATTATGTTGAAATAAATGCGGAGCTGAGCGACGCGGCAAAAATATATTGCGATATATATGACGTTATAGGGAACAAGGTATGCTCTGTGGCTGAAGGCGCGGAGGCAAAGGCCGGACCGGTCGTTCTGAACTGGGATTACACATCGGACGGAGCGAGAGTAGATGCAGGTCAGTACACTGCGAAAATATGGGCGGAGAACAAAAACGGAAGATCAGGAACAATTTCGGTAGGTTTTACGGTATATTGAGCGGGAGCAGCGCAGCGAAAACAGCTTAAAATAAATATAAAAAAGCTTGGCCGGGCGAAAGCCCGGCTTTAAGTTTGCCTGAAATTCGCATCAAATATAATAATGGAAACAATCACGAAATGAGAAGATTGTGCGAAAAATAATAATCCAAAATAAGGATATGTATGTGAAAAAATAGTTAATATTGATTAATATACGCACGGGAGCGAGTGAAAACAGTCAAAACGGCGTATATAATTACGTAAAAAAGTATATTTATACAAAAAATAAAAATGTGAAAATTTTAACAGTTGTATCTGATAATGTAATTTATGTCAAAGTCGTGAAGTTTGTGAATTAATGCGTACAACTATGCTAGCTCATTAAATTATTTTGATTTTTTCGCATTAAACCGCGGTTAATCGGCTGTCATGTTTGCTCTTTATTTCACATACTGACGGTGCGAATGACTAAAATTAACAATGTTTTTTTCATCTGTAACAGTAAAAAAGTATTGACTTTTGAATTGTATACTGATACAATACAAATAGAAATCGAGAAGAGAAAAATGTATAGAGGATAACTGGTGTCTGCGCGCCGCTGCGAGTGGTCATCACGCTATTTGTGAGCATTTTCGGCTGTTCGATATTTATATGATATTTTTGGCTGAAAAGCCTGAATATAAATAATAATAAACCATTACCACACTAAGGTACAAAAAATCACAGGAGGACGAACACGTGACAGAAACAAAAAACGCGGCTCCCGTAAGCCCCGAGATTGTTGACAGCGCTGAATCTCTGCAGCTTCGTATTGCAGAAGTTAAGGCTGCTCAGAAGAAATTCTCCACCTACACACAGGAACAGGTTGACAAGATCTTCAAAGCTGCTGCTATGGCAGGTAACGCTAAGAGAATTCCTCTCGCTCAGATGGCTAAAGCTGAGACGAAGATGGGTCTGGTAGAAGATAAGGTTATCAAGAACCACTTCGCTACAGAGTACATCTACAACGCATACAAGAACTGCCAGACAGTAGGCAAGTTCGATGAGGACACAAGCTTTGGTTTCTACAGAGTATACGAGCCCATCGGCGTTATCGCTGCTGTTGTTCCTACAACAAACCCGACATCCACAGCAATGTTCAAGTGCCTGCTGGCTCTGAAGACAAGAAACGGTATCATCGTTTCTCCTCACCCGACAGCTAAGAACTGCACAATCGAAGCCTGCAAGGTTATCCTCGAAGCTGCAGTAGCTGCTGGCGCTCCCGAAGGCATCATCGCTTGGGTAGACGTTCCCTCCATCCAGCTCTCCATCGAGATCATGAGAGACTGCGACATCACACTCGCAACTGGCGGTCCTGCAATGGTTAAGTCTGCTTACTCTTCTGGTAAGCCCGCTGTAGGCGTTGGTAACGGTAACTGCGCAGTTCTGATCCACGAGACAGCTGACCTGAAGCATGCAGTTAACAGCGTAATGCAGTCCAAGAGCTTCGATAACGGTACAATCTGCGCTTCCGAGCAGTCCGTTATCATCCCCGAGAGCATGTATGACGCAGCTAAGAAGGAGTTCGCTCTGCGCGGCGCATACTTCCTCGACGCTAAGGAAACAGAAGCTGTTCGCGGCGTACTGCTGACACCCGCCGGCGGCATCAACGCTAAGATCGTTGGTCGTACACCCAGAGAGATCGGTGAACTGGTAGGCCTCGACATCGACGCTAAGTACAAAGTTATGATCGGTGAAGTAACAGATCCCGACGTAACAAACGAGCCCTTCGCTCATGAGAAACTGTCCACAGCTCTGGCTATGTACAAGTACAAGACATGGGAAGAGGGTATGGCAATCGCTACACAGCTGATCGAAGACGGTGGTATCGGTCATACATCCGTTATCTATGCTGATGAAGTTAAGGGCAAGGACGTTATCGACGAGTTCGTTGAGACAATGAAGACATGCCGTATCCTCATCAACATGCCTTCTTCTCAGGGTGCTATCGGTGACCTGTACAACTTCAAGCTCATCCCGTCTCTGACACTGGGCTGCGGTTCCTGGGCTGGCAACGCTGTATCTAACAACGTTGGTATCTACAACCTGCTCAACACAAAACAGGTTGCTCGCAGAACAGAGAACATGCTGTGGCTCCAGCTGCCTGAGAAGGTTTACTTCAAGAGAGGCTGCATGCCCGTAGCTCTGAAGGAACTGCGTGACGTTTACGAGTGCAAGAAGGTAATGATCATCACAGATACATTCCTCTATGGCAACGGTTACAGCAAGCCCATCGAGAACATCCTGGATGAACTCGGTATCGGTCACACAACATTCTCTCAGGTTACACCTGACCCGACACTGACATGCGCTCGCGAAGGTCTGAAGGCTATCAACGCTTACCAGCCTGACTGCATCATCGGTTTCGGTGGCGGTTCCGCAATGGACGCTGCTAAGATCATGTGGATCATGTACGAGCATCCGGAGTGCGACTTCAAGGATCTGGCTCTCCGCTTCGTAGATATCCGTAAGAGAATCTACACATTCCCGAAGATGGGCGTTAAGTGCAAGATGGTTGCAATCGCTACATCCTCCGGTACAGGTTCCGAGGTTACACCTTTCTCCATCATCACAGATGATGAAGCTCACATCAAGTACTCCATCGCTGACTACGCAATCCTGCCCACAATGGCTATTGCTGACGCAGACAACATGATGGATCAGCCGAAGGGTCTGACAGCTTCCTCCGGTATCGACGTTCTGACACACGCTCTGGAAGCATATGTATCCACTCTGGCTACAGACTTCACACGTGGTTGGTCTCTGACAGCTTGCAAGCTGGTATTCGAATACCTGCCCAGAGCTTATGAGTTCGGTAAGGACGACAAGGAAGCTCGCGAGGCTATGGCTCACGCTTCCATGATCGCTGGTCTGGCATTCGCTAACGCATTCCTGGGTGTTAACCACTCCATGGCTCACAAGCTGGGTGCTCGTTGCCACGTACAGCACGGTATCGCTAACTCTCTGGTCCTCAGAAACGTTATCAGATACAACTGCAACCCCGCTCCCACAAGAATGGGTACATTCCCCCAGTACAAGTGGCCTCAGAGCATCGAAAGATATGCTGAAGTTGCTGACTACTGCGGTATCGCTGGTAAGACAGACATCGATAAGGTTGAGAACCTGCTGAAGGCTATCGAAGAGCTGCAGAACAAGGTTAACGCTCCTAAGTCAATCAAGGAGCACTTCGAGACACGTCCTCAGGGCGGTCCTTCTGAGGCTGAGTTCCTCGAGCTCGTTCCGCTCATGGCTGTTGAAGCATTCGACGACCAGTGCACAGGCGCTTCTCCGAGATATCCCACCATCCCCGAGATCGAAGCTCTCTACAAGGCTTGCTACTACGGTAAGGATTGGGTTATCGGCGAATAATCTAATATCCGCTTAGATTCTATAAAAGAACACTAGCAACAGGGGCTTTGGGCGCATTGCCCAGAGTCCCTTTTAACTAAGGCTACTTTTTTAAGAAGGAGGAACTGCCAATAATGGAAGAACTGTATTGGACACTTCGTGTACCCAAAAAAGTTTACTTCAAAAGAGGCTGCCTTCCTGTTGCACTCGCCGAGATGAAGAATGTTTACGACCGCAAAAAAGCTCTCGTAATCACTTCACCCGACCTGGTTGATTCTTTTGGCGTAAAGAGCGTTATTAAACTGCTCGACGCTATGAAGATAACAGTTCAGGTTTATGCTGGTGCAGACGGCTCTATGAGTGCGGTTCACGCTGCTGGCGGCGCAGCTTTCAGCATGAACGCAGATCTCATTATGGCTGTAGGCGGCGACGAAGTTATGGCTTGCGCTAAGCTGGCTTGGCTCCGTTATGAACTCGACAATCCGGATCTCGCGGCTCTCGCTGCTGAGTATTCCGAAACAAATACAGAGAAGATATTCCCCAAAGTTCCGGGCAAATCTATTCTCGTAACAGTAATTGCCGGCGCGGCTTCCGGTGACGAAGTCACTCCGTATGCTCCTGTTGAGGATACACGTTTGGCTAACTTTGGCGTACTGCCTGAGATGTCTGTCAACGACAGCGACCTGCTCATTCCTACAAAAGAAGGTCTCAGAGCTTCTATCGTTAAGTTGCTCGACAGAACACTCAGAGGATATTGCTTCGGCACAGAATTCGGCAAATCTTTTGCCCTGCTGGCTATGCAGGAGCTTCTCGAATACGGCGCGCTCGCATATGAGCTTGGCGCTGAATGCACAGATGCAATGATAGCTATGTCTCACGCTTCTGCTCTGGCTGGTATGGCTCAGGGTAATGCGTGCAAGGTAGCTTGTTGCTCTGCTGAACTCCCGGCGGATCAGATCGACGCTTTCGCGAAAGATCTGAAATACGCTGACGCTGCTGCTTTGGAGAAGGCTATCGCTGAGCTCAAAGCTAAGATCGGCGCGTAATTAGGAGATTAACTAAGTATGATAAGCGGATCTCGTTTGCGCGGGATCTGCTTTTTGTATACAGAAGTACATATGGAATATGGAATGTGGAATATGGAATGAAGTTAAGGAGGAAATATGAAATATGAGATATAAAATCTGGGGCAACCCGTCGCCGGCTGTCAGCATTGAACTTCAGAGCGGAGAGAGTATTTATACGCAATCGGGCGGTATGACTTGGATGCGAGGCGATATAGATATGCAGACCAACATGCGCGGAGGGCTGGGCAAGGCGTTTGGCAGAATGTTCAGCGGCGAGTCTGCCTTTTTGGCAACGTATACCGCGCGCGGCGCCGCCGAAATAACTTTCGCATCCAGCGTGCCGGGGACGATCAAAGCGATTGAGCTTACGGGAAGAAATGAATATATAGCGCAAAAGGGTGCGTTTCTGTGTGCAACTCAAGGCGTGGACATAAGCGCCAGCCTGACAAAGGCAAAAGGCGGATTTTTCGGCGGGGAAGGCTTTGTCTTGCAGCGGTATTCCGGAGTAGGAATGATATTTCTGGAGCTGGACGGCAGCATAGGCGAATATGAATTAGCGCCCGGCGAAAGCATGCTCGTAGATACGGGAAACGTAGCGTTTTTTGAAGCGAGCGTACAGTATTCTGCGCAGATGCAGAAAGGAATAAAGAATGCTCTGTTTGGCGGAGAGGGATTGTTTTTGACAAAGCTGACGGGCCCGGGCAAAGTTTGGCTGCAAACGATGAGCATATCTGAGCTTGCTTCCAGAATAATACCCTTCATGCCGTCAAAAGATTGAGAAGAGAAATAACATGAGAAGAAAAGACAGAGAAATAAAAGATATAAACAAAATAAGAAGTATTGTGGATGACTGCACGTGTATGAGGCTGGGATTCGCAGATGGAAAAAGGGCGTATGTCGTTCCTATGAATTTCGGCTATACAGAGCAGAACGGAGACTTTGTATTCTATTTTCACAGTGCAAAAGAAGGCAGGAAGATTGACCTTATAAAGCGGAACGGATTTGCCGCTTTTGAAATGGACACAAATTACGGTCTGCGCAAGGCCGAAGCAGCATGTAATTATACAGCGAAGTATCAATGCGTTATGGGCGAAGGCGAGGTTTCGTTTATAGAAAACACAGCGGATAAAGAGGCCGCTCTGCGCGAGATAATGCGTCACAGCACGGGAAAATCGAATTGGGAGTTTTCAGCGACGGCGCTGGATGAGGTTTGCATATTTAAACTGCGAGCTGACGAAATAACATGCAAAGAACATAAATAAATACCGCTTCGCAGCAGAATTTGCGAAGCGGAAGGACGTCAATGCTTTATTACGCCGATGATTTTAGCCAGCTCCATTATGGGAAGAGGCACGAGTGAAAGTGCGAGAGCTGCGAGATAGAATCGAACAGGCAGATATGTCAGGCCAAATGCGATAGAAACCGGTGTAAAGACGACGACAGCTATCAGAACAATTGCCGCAACAGCCGCGATGTTCAATTTGCGGTTGGAGAATACGCCAATATGGAAAATAGAATGCTTTGAACGCATGTTGTAAGCATGAAGAACTTGAGAAAGCGCAAGTACGATAAAAGCCATGGTTTGCGCTGAGGCTATATTGCCCAGCGATGCGCGTCCGATAGCAAAAGCCGCCAGCGAGAGTCCGCCGAACATTACGCCTTGAAGTATCACGCGGATTCCGAGTCCGCCGGAAAAAATACCTTCGTCTTTTTGCCTTGGAGGACGATTCATTATATCAGACTCCACATTTTCCATTCCCAACGCTATCGCGGGCAAGCTGTCGGTAACCAGATTAATCCACAAAAGCTGCATGGAAAGAAGCGGAGTTAAATGCCAGAGCATCATCGCTGCAAATACGCACAGCACTTCGCCGATGTTGGTTCCGAGGAGAAAGGCGACGACTTTGCGAATGTTTGCAAAAATTCCGCGTCCTTCGCGGACTGCGTCAACTATAGTGGCGAAGTTGTCATCCGTTAAAGTCATGTCTGCTGCGCCTTTCGCTACGTCCGTTCCCGTTATGCCCATGGCGCAGCCTATGTCGGCCGCTTTGAGCGCGGGCGCGTCGTTTACGCCGTCGCCCGTCATTGCGACGACGTTGCCTTTGCGCTGCCAGGCTTTTACGATTCGGATTTTGTTTTCAGGAGACACGCGCGCGTATACGGAGGTTTTTTCTACACGAGAATCAAGCTCATCGTCGCTCATAGCGTCTAATTCTTTACCTGTGAGGACTTCATCGCCGTTTCGCCTGATTCCGAGCTTCTCAGCTACGGCGCATGCGGTGGCGGCGTGATCTCCCGTAATCATGACGGGCTGAATGCCGGCCTGTCGGCAGAGTGATACGGCGGATATTGCCTCCTCGCGCGGAGGATCTATCATGCCGACAAGCCCAAGAAGAGTCAAATCGCTTTCTATGGCTTCGGGAGACAGATCTTCGGGAATTTCTTCCAGCTCACGGTATGCGACGGCGAGTACGCGCAGGGCTTGATTGCTCATTAATTCGTTAGACCGCCGTGCGCCGTCTGTATCGCCATCCGTAATTTTATCTATCATAACGTCAAAAGCGCCTTTGACGATCGCTATTGTTTTTCCGTTTATATTGTTTATGCTCGTCATAAGCTTGCGGTTTGAATCAAAAGGGATTTCTGCAAGGCGAGGATATTTTTCTTCAAGTGCGGATTTTTCAATGCCGTCCTTATATGCGGCATAGATAATAGCGGTTTCAGTGGGATCGCCCAGATGTTCGACGCCGTGGGAGCTTACTTCTATGGCGCCGTTGCAGCAAAGCACTGCGTACTCGAGCAGAAGACGCTTGTCTTCGCTGTATATTTCCGTAAGAGTCATGCGGTTTTGCGTAAGCGTGCCCGTTTTGTCGGAACATATCACAGAGGCGCCGCCAAGAGTCTCTACGGCGGGCAGACTTCGTATTATTGCGCCGCGGTCTGCCATGCGCTGGACTCCGAGTGCGAGCACGACGGTGACTATCGCGGGCAGACCTTCGGGAATTGCAGACACGGCGAGAGATACGGAAGTCATGAAAATTTCCATTACAGGTATGCCGCTGGCGAGTCCGACGGCGAATATTACGGCGCATGCTGCCAGAGCTGTTATGCCGAGGTATTTTCCTAGCTGAGCAAGTCGAAGCTGAAGCGGAGTCTTAACGTCCTCCTGCTCCGAGAGCATACCGGCGATTTTTCCCAGCTGTGTATTCATACCTGTTTGACAGACTACGGCTAATGCAGTACCGTATGTGATGCTGCATCCGGAAAAGACCATGTTAACTCTGTCTCCGGGAGGGGTGTCCTCGGGGAATACAGATTCGGCGTTTTTTTCTGCGGGAATGCTTTCCCCCGTGAGGGCGGATTCTTCGCATTTTAAGCTGCTGGAGCGCAGAAGCCGCGCGTCTGCGGGAACGTAATCCCCCGCTTCCAGCTTGATAATATCTCCGGGCACGAGCAAGTCTGCGTTTACGCTCTGCTCTCGGCCGCTGCGGATGACTCTGGCGTGAGGAGCAGACAGGGATTTTAAAGCTGAAAGCGCTTTTTCCGCCTTGCTCTCCTGAGCCGTACCTATCGCGGCGTTGAGAACGACTATCAAAAGTATGAGCGCAGGTTCAAAGAACTCTTTGACGCTGCCGGAATGCGCGGCGATGACAAAGGATACTATCGCCGCGGCGATTAGTATCAATATCATTACGTCTTTAAACTGGTTTATAAATCTGGACAGCAGACTGCGGTTTTCCTTATGGGTCAGTGAGTTTTTACCGTATTTTTCTTGTCGGTTCAACACCTGCTTTTCGCTGAGGCCAAGCTCTGCGTCTGTATCCAGATCGTGAAGGATATCCTCTATAGAGCGTGAATGCGGGGTCAATTTAATACTCCTTCCTTTTGTTTGTCGTTTGTTTAGTATATGCGGTTTTCGACAAAACTACTTCTTGTTTTTTCAAAGTTATGTATGGTTACAGAGATGTAAGCCTGAAAACTTGTTTTGAAAACGGCTTCATGTTAGAATATTAGTACCGAAGCGGCGGATATAGCTGCTGAATGAGAGGTTATTATATGAACATAGGTTTTTTCGCAGATTCCTTTTTACCTATATGCGACGGCGTAGGCAGAGTTCTAATGAGCTATGCCGAGACGTTGGCGCGCAAAGGCCACAATGTAACTGTTTTTGCGCCTGAGAGTGAAACTGCAGATCATGAAGAGCTGCCGTTTAGAGTAGTCGGAAGCCCGAAGGTGCCCTTGCCCGGCTCGAGCTATTCTTTAGCTTTGCCTAAATTGGGAAGATCGTTTATGCGGGAGATGCGTTCTACGCCTTTGGATATAGTACACATACACTCTCCGTTTTTTATGGGCAGATTGGGCGAGGCGGAGGCGCACAGGCGAAGGATACCCTGCATAGCCACGTTTCATACTAATTTCCGCGAGGATTTTAGACAAGCTGCTAAATTAAAAGTGCTCAATCCGCTCGTTAATGTCGCTGTGAAATACGTGGAGAAGAGTTTTGAACGATGCGATGAAGTCTGGTGCGTCAGCAGGACGGCATGTAGATTTTTGAGAGAAATGGGATATACGTCAGATGTTCAAATAATGAACAACGGTATAAAACTTCGCGAAAAGGATGAGACTCTATGTGCGGATATCAGACGCGAATGCGGAGCGGACGAAAGACCTGTTTTGATGTATGCAGGTCAGCTCGACTGGAAGAAAAACATCCTCAATATTATTAAGGCGGCGCAGCTCGTAAAACAGCATGGAAAAGAATTTACGTTTATATTCGCAGGGGACGGCATACACAGAAAGGAAATAGAAGAGGCCGCAGAGCGGATGGGGCTGAAAGATACTGTAAAGTTTGTCGGTCATATATCCGAAAGTTCTTTGCTGGATGCGTATTATGCTGCTGCTGATCTGCTGGTATTTCCTTCTACATATGACACTGCCGGACTTGTAGTTCCGGAAGCGGCGAATATGGGAACGCCTAGCCTTGTCGCAGCGCTCAGCGGTCCTTCCGAGAATATATGGAGCGGAATGAACGGAATAATCTGCGAGAGCGATTATATCAGTATTGCAGAGGGAATAGAGGATGCGATTTCCGACAGAGCGGCTCTGGCAGAGATGGGCAGATGCGCAAGAGAGTCGATCGCCGTATCTGACGAGCAGAGAATAGACGAGGCGTTCGCAAGGTATCAGTATGTGATTAACAAGGGCGATGTGAAACAATCGCTTAGAGGTCTTAGAAAATATCGCCTAAGATGGTGATGAGTTTGTACTAAAAAGAAGCGCAGTATGAGCAGACAGTCAAGCGTCTGCTCATTTTGATTTATTCACAGCTTGTTTAAATATGAGTTTGATGATAAAATAAAGCTAGATATGCACATTTGGAGGAATTTTGGAATATACTCGCTCAAAAAGAAAAAGATATTTTACTGCGCCGCACTACCTCATATTGTTGACCGCGGCTGCGGCGGCAGGGGTTTACTTCTGTTCTGCTTATTGGACGCTGCCTGCGTCGGCTCTGCTATGGGTAATTTACGCCGTGTGGGCGAAGCTGGAACTGCTCAGATATCCAAAGCTGGACGGGAAGATAGAATACGCCTCTCTGAGATTTTTCAGACGGAATTTCAGAGGAATTAACAGAGAGAAAAAGCGCATAGATAAAATGGAAGGAATAGCATTTGAGCGATATGTCGCCGATTTGCTTTGGCGCAACGGGTACCGTGCGCGGGAAACTCAGGCCGCGAAGGATTTCGGAGTGGATATAGTAATGCGAAGGGCAGGGGTAAAATACGCAGTCCAGTGCAAACGATACGGAACGAACGTCGGCATACACGCAGTCCAAGAGGTCTCTGCCGGAGCGAGGCTGTACGGCTGCGATTACGGCATAGTAATAACAAACGCTAAATTTACACCTGCGGCGAAAACGCTCGCCGAGAGCGAAGAGGTGCTTCTCTGGGACGGGGAGGTGCTGATGGATATGATAGACAATGTAAGTTAAAAAAACAGACCTTTGAGGGAGAACAATATATGGATTTGCAAAGCATAGTAAACACTAAGGAGACGGAGACTCTGGAAGCGAAGCTCGCCGCGGGCGGCCTGCCGGATAGCCTTTGGGAGACTTACTCCGCGTTTGCAAACACGAATGGCGGAGTGATACTGCTGGGCGTGGAAGAAAGCAGAGACAAAACGCTGCATCTGCACGGCGTCACAGATCCGGACGGCATGGTGGCGGAGTTTTGGCAAATGGTGCGCACTCCTTCCAAATGCAGTGCAGACGTGCTCAGGCCGGGAGGCGTATACGTTCAGAACGAGGACGGCAAGGACATAATAGTTATAGAAGTCCCTCGGGCAGACAGGCGCGATAAACCGGTGTATATTAACGGAGATATATTGCAGGGGACGTACAGACGAAGCGGAGAAGGCGATTATCATTGTACAGAGCAGGAGATAAAAGCTATGCTCCAGGATAAAGAGGAGATAACGCGGGATACGCTTCCGCTGGCAGAGCTTGGATCGGAGGCATTCGACGAGGCGACTGTGAGAGATTTTCGCGGAAGAGTGCGCAGGATGAGGCCGAATGATCCGGCAAATGAGCTGAACGACGAGGAGTTTTTAGTGAATTACGGCGCGGCGGTGAAAGACAGGACGGGTCTGCATCCGACGGGCGGCGGGCTTCTCGTTTTGGGAAAACGGGAGTATATTGTACGAGAATTTACTCATTTTTATCTGGAATACCGTGAGTACGAGAAGGATGATGCTGAACCGCATATAAAGCTGACCTCCATGACTGACTCCGACTGCAGAAACTTGTATAATTTTTATTTTTGTACGGCTGAAAAGCTTATATCAGGTCAGCCCAGGAGCGTTGAGAAAGCCGTCTCGGCGGCGTTGGCAAATGCGCTTATTCACGCAAACTATTACAATAAGTTTGGAATTGTAGTGGAAAAGCGGGATCAAAACGTCATGATATCAAATCCGGGCGGAATGCGCGTATCGCTGAAAGACTCCATGAGCAAAAACTCAGATCCGCGCAATAGAGAAGTAGCCAGACTTTTTGCCGGAGTGGGCATAGGCTCCGGCAAGGGCGAGGGCATGGGTTTCATACGCAATCAGGAAAATTGCAAAGTAGTAGAGAAATTTGACCCTGATATGGTTGTGTTCACATGGCAGGGCAAGCGCATAGCAGCCCCCAGATGACAAAGAAAGAGATAAAAAACACCGAGAGGGACGCCGTATGCCGGGCTGTTGGGCGGATTATTTATGCAGAAGCTTAAAAGGGGGATAGCATACTTTTGCTCTTCCCCTTGAATGTTACATTCTATAATTCCGAAAAACAAACTGAAATTTGACGAGGAGGTTTTGAATATGCAATATGGACCTGACCCGAATGCGATTTATCCAAATGAAGCCATTAAGAGTGTGTGCTTCATTAAAAATGTAATTACTCGACCTAATATTATAGTGGGCGAATATTCCTACTATGATGATATAAATGGTGCGGAAAAATTTGAGGAGCATGTGACGCACCATTATGAGTTGTTCGGAGATAAGCTGATTATAGGAAAATTCTGCGCCATTGCGAAAGGCATTGAGTTTGTAATGAATGGCGCTAATCACAGAATGAAAAGCATAACAACTTATCCGTTTAATATTATGGGAGGCGGTTGGGAAAAATGTACGCCGGCCTTGGACGATTTGCCGTACAAAGGTGATACAGTTATCGGAAACGACGTCTGGATTGGACAAAATGTCACGGTTATGCCGGGGGTTCACATTGGCGACGGAGCTATCGTTGCGGCAAATTCAATTGTGGCAAAGGACATTCCTGCTTATCATATCGCAGGCGGGAATCCATGCCGAATCATCAAAAAGCGATTTGACGATGAACTTATTTCGTATTTACTGAAATTGAAATGGTGGGATTGGTCGCCTGAAAAGATATTCAAAAATCTTGAAGTGTTATGCAGCGGTGACTTGGAGCAAATCCGAAATGTGGCCGAAGTGTAAATCTCGGATTGCCGCATTTTTATTTTGACCTGCCGAAAAGCAGGTCTTTTTTTATTTAAAATGATTCAATAAGGGGCGCCGCCCCGTCATTCAACAAGTGAACGAGGGGCGAAGCCTCTTAGGGCTTCAACGGCGGATTGCACCGCCGCTGAAGGCTTAGATGGAACCCGTCGCCTATAGAGGCGGGGGACATCTGTTCACGGTTATATTTGTTGAAAATACATTAACACATTGCTTTGCTAAATACTACACGTACCTTTCACTTGACAACGAGAGCGTGCTGTAATATAATTACTAATATAAAAAGTTAATTCTGTTAGGATAAATTCGGAATGGACTACTACGCTTTGGCGGATGAGCTGTTGAAAATGAAAGCTACTGTACCTCAAATCAAAATTGAGCGTCAGATGTCTCATATGCTGAAAGGTGAGAAATTTGTATTGAACTATCTTGCGGCTAACGACAACAAGGCGCATCCCAAAGAGCTGAGCAACAGTATGATAGTCAGCACGGCGAGAATCGCGACTATTTTGAAACAGCTTGAAAGTGCAAATCTGATAACCCGAACAATTGACGCAGAGGATAACAGACAGGTTATCGTTAGGCTGACGCAAGAAGGCTGGGGCGTCGTGAAAAAATACCGAGAAGAACTGAGAAAACAAGTGGTCAGGATGCTTGAATTTCTCGGCCCGGAGGATGCAGAGGCGTATCTCAGAATCCAAAAAAAATTAACGAAATTGATAGATATGCGTCACTAAAAAAATGCTAAGCGGAATGCTTGCAAAGTTCAGAAAAATACCTAACAAAGTTAAAAGTTATATTTGAAAAGCTAATAAAATTAGTAATTTTTGAGAAAAAGAGACGAAAAAAATATGAAAACAGCTGCGGCTTTTTTGCTAAATACAATCTCTGAATTATTGAGATTGACGCCGAAAAAAGTCAAGATGTAATATTGAGATAGGAGGTATAGTTTATGGACTACAGCAGAGCGGCGAGAACATATGCGAAACAAAAAGCTTCGGAATGTGAGGCTCATTCTCAGATCCCAAAAGAGCTTTATGATCATTATGGAGTAAAAAAAGGACTGCGTGACAGAAACGGCAGAGGCGTGCTCACGGGTCTGACGAATATATCCAGAATAAAAGCCTTCGATACAAAAGACGGCGAGCTGATACCATGCGATGGAGAGCTGCTTTATCGCGGATATGACATAAAAGATCTTATCAAAGGGAGCGAAGGGAGCGGATATGTTTTTGAAGAAGGAGCGTATCTTCTTCTGTTCGGCGAATTGCCGAATGCAGAGCAGTTGAGAAGCTTTATGGAGGTTCTGGCTCAGAGCAGGGAGCTGCCAACTAATTTCACGCGGGATGTCATAATGAAAGCGCCAAGCGCGGATATAATGAACACTATGACAAGAAGCGTGCTGACGCTGGCGTCTTATGACGACAGAGCTACGGATTTGAGTGTAGATAATGTGCTCAGGCAGTGCATTCAGCTTATAAGTACATTCCCAATGCTGGCGATTTATGGATACCACGCTTACAATCACTATGAAAAGAACCAAAGTATGTATATTCATCGCCCGAATCCCGAGCTTTCGGCAGCAGAAAACATACTAAGCATGCTGCGTCCGGATATGCAGTTCTCCAAGCTGGAGGCGCGCGTGTTGGACATTGCGCTGCTTCTGCACATGGAGCATGGCGGCGGAAACAACTCGACCTTCACGACGCGAGTCATAACCTCGTCCGGCTCGGATACGTATTCCTCGATAGGGGCGGCGCTGCTGTCGCTAAAAGGGGCAAAGCACGGCGGAGCCAACCTCATGGTTATAAACATGATGGACGACATAAAAGCTCATGTCTCAGATTATAAGGACGAGGACGAGATAGAATTTTATCTTGAAAAAGTGTTGAAAAAAGAAGCTTTTGACCGCAAGGGCTTAATATATGGTATGGGTCATGCGGTATACTCCGTAAGCGATCCCAGAGAAGTGGTGCTCAAAAAGTTCGTAGAACTGCTCGCGAAAGAAAAAGGCAGAGAAAAAGACATGCTGCTTTATGAAAATGTGGAGAGCGCAGCGGTGAAACTCATAGCCAGAGAGAGGAAAATATACAAGGGAGTCAGCCCGAATGTAGACTTTTACAGCGGATTTGTATACGATATGTTAGGTATACCGCGGGAACTGTATACGCCTCTCTTTGCGATAGCGCGCGTAGCAGGCTGGAGTGCGCACAGAATGGAGGAGCTTATAACTGCGGATAAGATAATTCGCCCTGCTTATCAGAGTCTTGTAGAACATAAAACTTATATTTCGCGCGATAAGAGATGATAGAGTTCATTACTTTAACCTAATATAGAATAAGGATACGGCAATATCGCCGTATCTTTATTTTTTTGAACAGAGACAAAAGTATTGACAAAACTAGAAAGTTAGTATAATATAATCATATACCCCCCCGGAGGGGGAGGGGGCAAAGAATATTAAAGGCAGTTTTGAAAAAACTATTGTCATATGATAAGCGTAAAAGCGTAAGGAGCTGAAAAGCAATGAAGCAAAAATTTGATGTGCAGGGCATGACGTGCGCCGCCTGCTCCGCAAATGTGGAAAAAAGCGTGCGCAAGGTTGCGGGTGTAGATAGTGTGCAGGTGAATTTGCTGGCAAAGTCTATGGTTGTGGAATTTGACGCACCGGCGAGCATAGACGTCATAGAGCAGGCTGTCGCCTCGGCCGGATACTCGGCGTCCGTAGAAGGTCAGACTCCGGAGAAAAAGGCGGAACCGCAGAGCGAAATAAAAGCGATGCGAAACAGATTTTTGATATCTTTGGTGTTTATGATCCCTTTGTTTTATATATGTATGGGGCATATGTGGGGATTTCCGCTCCCGTCTTTTTTCACGGGACATGAGAATATGATGACGTTTGCGTTTACGCAGTTTTTGCTGACGCTTCCCGTTCTGATAGTCAATAAAAAATATTTTGTGAACGGATTTAAATCGCTGTTCAACCGCACGCCTAACATGGACTCTCTGATCGCGGTGGGATCGTCTGCGGCGGTAGTGTACGGAATAATCGCTATATACAAAATAGGCTATGGCATGGGGCATGGCGACATGGAAATGGCGCACAGCTACGCCATGGATTTGTATTTTGAGACTTCGGCAATGATTCTTACACTGATAAATCTGGGTAAATTTCTGGAAGAGAGATCTAAAGGAAAGACGAGCGAGGCAATATCTAAACTCATGGATCTGGCTCCGAAGACGGCGATAGTAGAAATAAACGGGGAGCTGAAGGAGAGAGCGACGAAGGATTTAAAGGTCGGAGACGTCATACTCATAAAGCCGGGCGCAAGCATTCCCGTGGACGGAGTTGTAATAGAAGGCAGCTCGTATGTAGACGAATCGGCAGTGACGGGAGAGAGCATACCGGTGGAAAAAACGACAGGCTCAAACGTCACAGGCGCGACGGTGAACGGAGCAGGTTCGTTTAAAATGCGTGCGGAGAAAGTCGGAGAGGATACGGCTCTGGCGGGTATTATCAGGCTGGTGGAGGAAGCGTCCGCTTCTAAAGCGCCTATATCCAAGCTGGCGGATAAGGTCAGCGGGATATTTGTGCCGGCGGTGATAACTATTGCCGTTGCAGCGACTATAATATGGGCGCTGACGGGAAAGAGCGCAGACTTTGCAATATCTATAGGTATCGCGATACTTGTCGTATCCTGCCCGTGTGCTCTGGGCCTTGCCACTCCGACGGCGATAATGGTAGGCACGGGAAAGGGTGCGGAAAACGGAATACTCATACGTTCGGCAGAAGCGTTGGAAACGGCGCATAAAATAGACACTATAGTTCTGGATAAAACGGGTACGGTGACCCGGGGCAGACCGTCGGTGACAGATATAATAACAGACAGAAGCGACCTGCTGGAGATTGCAGCGGCTATGGAGCTTTCGTCCGAGCATCCGCTGGCTGAGGCGGTGGTACGGGAGGCGAGAAAGAGGGGCGTAAAGATACCGGACAGCAGCGGATTTGTATCGACTACGGGCAGAGGCGTCTCCGCTGTAGTGAAAGGTCAAAGATATTACGGCGGGAATGCAGAATTTATGCAGGGCAGAGATATGGCAGACTACGCAGAGAAAGCGTCTGCGCTGCAAGACGACGCAAAAACAGTGCTGTATTTTTCCGACGAAAAGCATGTAATAGGAATAATTGCAGCTTCGGACGAGATAAAGCCGACGAGCGCAAAGGCGATAGCAGAGTTTAAGTCGATGGGGATAGACGTAGTGCTTTTGACGGGAGATAATGAAAACAGTGCGCGAGCTGTAGCTTCCAAGGTCGGCATACCGAAGGTCATTGCAAAGGTTTTGCCTGAGGATAAAGAAAGGCACATACGCGCTTTGCAGCAGCAGGGCAGAAAGGTCGGGATGGTAGGCGACGGCATAAACGACGCGCCTGCTCTCGTTCGCGCAGATGTAGGTATAGCTATAGGCGCGGGCACAGATGTAGCGATAGAATCTGCCGATATAGTTTTGCAGAGATCTGACTTGATGGACGCGGCGGCGGCGGTTCAGCTCTCCCGCGCTACGCTGCGGAATATAAAACAGAATTTGTTCTGGGCGCTGATATATAATTCGATATTGATACCCGTGGCGGCGGGGGTGCTGTATCCGGCTTTGGGTATCAAGCTCAATCCCATGATAGGCGCGGCTGCGATGAGTTTAAGCTCTGTTTGCGTAGTTTCAAATGCGCTGAGACTCAAGCTTTTCAAACCCAAATGGCATACGGAGACAGAAACCTCTGTAACAGAGGTCTCGGTGGAGACGAGCGAGGAGGAGCAGGCGGCGTGCGTATTGAACGTAGAGGGAATGATGTGCGCTCACTGCGAAGGAAGAGTGGTAAAAGCTCTGTCCGAAATAGGTGTGGACGCCAAAGCGGATCACACATCCGGGAAAGTCCGCGTATTGTCCGGAGAGGCGAGCGAGGAGGATATGCGCTCAGCTATAGAAAAAGCAGGATACACAGTAAAGTAGGCATTACAAGCGGTCTCGGGACAAAAGACAAGAGGCAACTTGTGAATAAATAAAGCGAGGAAATCAAATATGAAAAAGACAATGAAAATTGAAGGCATGATGTGCGGGCATTGCGAAGCGGCGGTAGACAAGGCGCTTAATGCTATCGACGGGGTGGACGCAAAGGTGAGTCACAAAAAGGGAACGGCAAAGCTCAAGCTGGAGCGTGACGTCCCGGAGGCCGAGCTGCGCAAGGCGGTAGAGGACGCCGGCTATAAGGTCACGGGTATTGAGTAATGAAGGCGGATAAAGAAAAAGTAACCCGCCTGCTCAAAACAGCGAGAGGTCAATTGGACGGGATACTGAAAATGGTAGACAATGATAGATACTGTGTGGACATTTCGAACCAGCTGCTTGCGGTTCAGTCCATACTGAAAAAAGCAAATCGCGAGATAATAGAAGCTCATATGCGATGTTGTGTGGCTCAGGCGATGGATGGCAGCGAGCGTCAGGAGAAAATAGACGAGATGCTGTCGCTGATAGATAAAATATCTAAATAAAATGACAAATGGACAAATGACGCTGCGTTTGCAGCGTTTTTTGTTGCTGCAGGTATTTCGGTGTGATACTATTTAATAAAAAGAGAATTGAGGCGCAGAAGATGCAGGAGGAATTAAAAAGCATTTTTAAAAACAGAAGAGTGAACAAGGCGAAGCTCACAGCGTTCGGATTTACTGAAACGGAGTATGGCTGGGAATACTGCGCAGAGCTGCCGAAGCTTGGGCTTGAAATGCGTTTTTATATTGAACGGTCGGGTGAAATGAATCTAAAAACAGTAGATGTTGATTCGCAGGAAGAATACGCACTGATAAACGTCTCCGATGCTAACGGAGCCTTTGTGGGGCAGGTTAGAGAAGCGTGTGCGGAGAAGCTTGGCGTAATAGCGGAGCAATGCTTTGAAACGGAAATATTCAAGCAGTATCAAACGAAGCAGATTATGAGCTATATCTGCGAAAAATACGACGCGGCGCCGGAGTTTTTGTGGGACAAATTTCCTGACAACGCTGTTTTTCGCAGACAGGACAACGCGAAATGGTTCGCTGCGGTGCTTACGGCGAGGCGAGAAAAATTAGGGCTGGAAGGGGATGGTATAGAGGAAATAATAGATTTAAAAATGGAGCCGGACGAGGCGGAACACCTGATAGACGGGAAAGGCTATCTTCCTGGGTATCATATGAACAAAAAACATTGGTTTACTATATGCCTCGACGGAACTGCCTCTACAGAGGAGATATTTGAGAGAATAGACAAAAGCTATGAGCTTGCAAAAAATAAAAAATAGGAAGCTCCCAAATACTTTAATAGCGGGAGCTTCTTCAATAATATATATCATCCGTCGAAGCGCAGAGCCTCGATGGGGTTTTTGTTCGCGGCCTTGCGCGCGGGGTATATGCCGAAGAGCACGCCTATGCCGACTGAGAATATAACGGCAATGGCGACTACCCCGCCGGATATTGTGTAAGACGCGGTGTCTCCGGCGACGGCAGAGACGATTTCAATTATGCCCCACGAAAGCGCTACGCCTATCAGACACCCCATAAGACTCAGCACGAGAGATTCTACAAGGAACTGCCAGAGTATGCTGCTTGTGCTGGCGCCTATGGCTTTGCGTATGCCGATTTCTCTGGTGCGTTCTGTCACGGAGACGAGCATTATGTTCATAATGCCTATTCCGCCGACGAGAAGAGAGATGGCGGCGATTCCGCCGAGAACGAGAGAGAGCGTGCCTGTTATGCTGCTCATTGTATCGGCAATTACTGACATGGAGGTGACGGTGAAGGCGTCTTCATCCTGTTTCAGACGATTCATGAGCAGCTCGGTTACGGCTTCCTCCGCTGCGTCTATGCTGTTTTCGTCCGTCGCGGAGACGTAAAAAGAAGTTATACCCGTGCTAGTGCCGAAGACGCGGGCTGCCGTGCTGTAAGGTATGTAAACCGTAGCCGTGCTCATTATGCTGCTCATCATGGAGTCGTCTTCCGCCAGAATCCCCACCACGCGGAAGGGCATGCCGTTGAGAGAAAAGGTTTCTCCCAGTGCATTCATTGTACTTCCGAATATATCCTCTGCGGCGTCGTAGCTGAGGACAGCAATGTAGGTGCTGTTGTCAACGTCGGTAGTTTTTATAAATCTGCCGGACTGAAGCTCCAGCCCTTGTACGTCGTAATAAGCAGCGGTTATGCCGTAAACGCCTGTGCTTACGTCGTCGTAATTGTACTTGGCTGTAGCGCTGGACTGAGTGTACGGAGCGACCAGGCTTATGGAGTCGTCTTCCTGAAACTCAGACATGTCGCTGAGACGCAGAGGGTTTTCCTTGTCATCCGATATGGAGACTGTCAGCATATCGTTTCCGATGCTGTTTACTTCGTCAGTAATAGAAGTGGTAGCGCTGCTGACGATAGACACTAAGACTACCAGAGCGATTACGCCTATTATGATTCCGAGCATAGTTAGGAAAGAGCGCATTTTGTTGGTGGCTACTGCATTCAGAGCCATTTTAACAGACTGCCAAAGCATTCAATCCACCTCCGTTACATGTCCGTCGCGTATGTGTATTCGTCGTTCAGCCTGCTTGGCTACGGAATTATCGTGAGTTATCAGCACTATTGTGTTGCCGCCGGAGTGAAGCTCGTGAAAGAGCGACATTATCTCCGCTCCTGTTTTGGAATCGAGGTTGCCGGTGGGCTCGTCCGCGAGGAGCAACGACGGATGAGTCGCCAGCGCGCGCGCCACGGCCACGCGCTGCTGCTGACCGCCGGAAAGCTCCGTCGGCTTATGCCCGCGTCTGCTCCAAAGCTCTACTCGCGTCAGCGCTTCTTCCACGCGCTCCTTGCGTTCGGAAGCGGGCAGCCCCTGATATATCAGCGGAAGCTCGACGTTGTCCTCGGCGGTCAATTTAGGCAGGAGATTGAAGTTTTGAAAAATAAATCCTATTTTTTTGTTTCGGATTTTAGCCAGTTCATTCTGCGAGTATTTTTCTATAGGCTGACCATCCAGAAGATATTCTCCGCAATCGGCAACGTCCAGACAACCGATTATATTCATCAGCGTAGATTTTCCGCTTCCGGAAGGGCCTATTATACTGACAAATTCGCCTTGGCGTATGCGCAGGCTGGCGTTGTCGAGCGCGCGCACTTCATCCCCACCGACGGTGTAAATTTTAGAGATGTTGTTCATCACTATCATGGCGCTACCTCAGCCCTGACGCCCCATGTCAGGCATATCTCTGCCGCCGCCCGAGTTGCCGCCGGGCATTCCGCCGCCACCGCCGAAGTTTGACATCATGTCCTCGAGAGAGTTGGCTTCGCTGTCGGAGGAGGAAGATGCGGTATAGTAAACCGTGTCTCCTTCTGAGAGACCGCTTTGGATTTCCACCGTTGTGCCGTCTGAGAGGCCTGTCGTGACTTCTACTTCTCCCGAAGGCGTGTTAGTGTCAGAGTCAAGCTCTGTATATACAAATACGGTATCGCCGCGCTCCTGCAAAGCATCCACGGGTATCGTCAGCACATTTTCCGCGCTGCCTATTTTGACTATTGCCGTAGCGTTCATACCGGCGCGCATAGAATCGTCGCGCGGTATGTGTATGCTTGCGGTGTATTTGGATACGCCGGAGCTGCTGCTCGCGGAATCGGATATTTCTTCTATTGTGCCTGTGTAGGTCTCGTCCTCTATAGCATCGAATGTGACGCTGGCTTCTCTTCCTTCGCTGACGGAGAGTATATCCAGCTCGTCGATGTTGATTTCAAGTATCATTTCTTCATCGGAAGAGATGCTGAAAGCGGTAGACTGGCTCTGAGATTCGTAGGAGCTGCTGTCGGAGGAGGTATCAGAAGCAGCGGCGGCGCTGTCGGAAGAGACTGCGGCAGAGGAGCCGCCTGTCGAACCGACGGAAGCAGAGACGTCTGACGTCGTGGAGGAGCCGGAAGAATAGCTTACAGAACCTCCGGAGGAAGAGCTTGCACCGCCGCTTGAGCCTGAATCGCCGGAAGAACTTGAGGAGCCGGACGAGCTGCCGGAGGATACTTTAGCGGTTTTTTCGTATGTTGCGTTAAAGGTTATGGTGCTTCCTTCTTCGTCGTTGTTGATTGATATATTGCTTATTTCTGCACCGCTGACAGAAGGAGCAAGCTCGGCGCTGAATTTATATCCCGAATTAGCGGTAAGCTTTACGACTGCGGTATAAGCCGTGTTTTCTTCAAAAAGAGAGGCAGAGGGCAGCCATTGTACAGAACCGCTGTATTCTTCTGACTCTATTTTCGTTTGAGGCGTCGCGCCTGTCACGGGGGCGGCGAGAGCGAGATCGTCCAGAGATGTGATTTCAATTGTTTCGGTCTGTTCTGTGTTTTTCTCGCTTGTTGTGCTTTCCGATGTTTCAGATGCTGTCACGGAAAGCGCGGTGAAGGAACCGGAGGAGCTGCCCGAGGCAGAGGCGGAGGTTTGAGTAAAAGCGGAATCAGAGCTGCTTGAGGCGGAGCCGGACGAGCTGCTCTGAGAAGTCTCCGTTCCGTCAGATACGTTGACAGAGCTGATAGTACCGCTGCATGTTGCTGTTATCTCGCCGGATTGCGCCAGGGCGATTAATTGATTGTAGGTTTCGTTCAGATCCTGATATTCGCTTTGGAGAGCGAGATGTTCAGCGGAGCTTTCCGTACTTGTCAGAGTTACGAGCTTGTCGCCGCTGCTGACCTTCTGGTTCTCTTTAACGTGCACCTTGCTTATTTTGCCGCCGCTGCCGGAGACAGCTACAGGGCTGTTAATATAGAGTTTTCCGCTGCCCAGCTTATCGCCGCTCTTGGTCTGGATAGTCACTTTGTCGTCTACCTCAGGCCCGTTGTCTGAGATTGTTGCGGTATAGCTGCCGGAGGAGGCTTTGGAGATTGTACCTTTCTTCTTTGTCTTGTCCGAGAGAACGACATAGACCGTGTCTCCGACGGACAGAGACTCATCGGACGTGAAGTCAACCGCCATTTTGCCGTCTAAAGATATAGTCACGAGAGAGCCGGAATTTACAGTTATATCAGAAGCGTTTTTGCCTTTTTTGGCGTTGACGATTTTTACTCTGCCGGAGACGCCGGATTTTATAACGCTGGAGGCTTTGTCGTCTTTAGTATCTTCTAACTGCTCTGCGAGACTCTCGAGCTGAGACTGAATTTCAATTAGCTGAGTCTGAACAGAAGCTGTGTTTACAGTAGCCAGAGCCTGACCGGCTTCTACGTAATCGCCGGATTCTACGAGAACTTCGTCTATCTTAATTCCTGACGGGACTTTAACATCTGTCGCATCGCCGTATTGCAGAGTTCCCGAGCCGGTTACGGTATTGGTTATACTGCCCGTTTGAACAGTAGTCTGCTGATATGCGGAAGGCATTGCGCCGGAAGATGGGCGTATGGTGGAAGCCAGAATTATTGCGATTATTATGACCGCCGCAACGCATCCCGATATTATAGCCAGTCTTTTTTTGTTCTTGGTCAGTTTGGCAATTATGCCGCTGGAATCATTCATTGTGTCCCCCTAAAAAATTACTTAGCTTTTATTACTAATAATTATAAGGGATCAACCTTTCGCCAGCCATAATTTAAAGGAAAGGTTCGTGAGAGAAAACTGAGATTTTGTGAGCGTTAAGCAATAAATAAGTGACTTTAAAGAACGAACATTTTTTGAAAAATATTAAGGTTTTAGTGTGTACATGGGCAGAACGTAAGACGGACATAGCTGTAATATTGAATAATACGGGGCGAGGTATTATAATGTAGGCTAGAAAGATTGGGGGGTATGAATATGAATTTAGAAGAATATTTGAACAGGCTGAGCGGCGGAGAAACAGTAGAAGGAGGCTCTGAGATGCACATGTTTATGCACGAAGTATCTCAGGAAGCGCTGAAGATAACGGCGGAATTGAACGGATCGTACCACACGCCAGAGCAGATTCGTGAGATAATGTCCAGGCTGACAGGCAGAGAGGTGGACAGCTCATTTGGGCTTTTCCCGCCGTTTTACACTGACTGCGGCAAAAACATAAAAATAGGCAAAAATGTGTTTATAAATGCAGGATGTAAATTTCAGGATCAAGGCGGAATTGAGATTGGGGACGGCGCTCTCATAGGGCATGGAGTTGTACTCGCGACTCTTAATCATGATTTTGCACCGGAAAATCGCAGCACTCTGCATCCGTCGGCTATAAAAATAGGCAAAAACGTATGGATAGGCTCCAATGCCACTGTGCTGCCCGGGGTGAGCATAGGAGACGGAGCCATAGTCGCGGCGGGGGCTGTGGTCACCAGAGATATTCCGGCAAAGACGATAGCGGCGGGAGTGCCGGCTAAAGTGATAAGAAAAATAGATTAAGGGAAATAATCGACGGGCAAAAAAGACTTGCAAAGTTTGGACTTGCGTGATATACTATGAAAGTATCCTTGCGCGGAGAGATGACTCCGTGCCAAAAGTCCAGAAGGAGGTGACAATAATGAACAGCTATGAAACACTGTACATCATCAAGCCCACGGTGGAGGATGAGGCAAGAGAAGCTCTGATCGCTAAGTTCGCAGCTATTATAACAGAGAACGGCGGCGAGGTCGAAAACATTGACGAATGGGGCAAGAGACGCCTTGCGTACAAGATCCACTTTAAGAATGAAGGTCGCTACGGCGAGGGTTACTATGTACTCGTTAACTTCAAGGCGCCGGCAGAGCTGCCCTTGGAGCTTGAGAGAAACTTCAAGATCAACGAAAATATCATGCGTTATATGACGATCAAGAGAGATCTCAAGAAAGAAGCTAAGGCTGCTGAAATCGCCGCTGCCAACGCTGCGGCTGCTGAGCAGGCGAAGTAATCGCATTTTGTTTTTTAAAGGAGAACGGCTGTGAATAAGATAATTCTGGTTGGAAGGCTTACAAGAGATCCTGAATTAAGAACGACACCTAACGGCATATCCGTTTGTAGTCTCAGTCTTGCGGTCAGCCGTAGGATGGATAGAGATAAGACTGATTTTTTTGATATCACCGTATGGAGACAAGCAGGTGAAAATTGCGCTAAGTATCTCTCGAAAGGCAGACAGGTCGCTGTAGAAGGCGAAATGCAGATGGACAGATATGAAGCGAAAGACGGCTCCAAGCGCACTGTATATAGAGTAGTCGCGGACAGAGTTGAGTTTTTGAGCAATTCTAATGCAGGAGCCGGGAATTATAGTGGTGAGCCGGACTATTCACAGCGCAGACCGGCCGCGAGCGCGCCCAGAGCGCAGGAAGCTCAGAGAAGCGCAGCGCCGGAGGAGAACGTCTTTGAGAGCGAGTTTGACGCAGCGCTCATAGACGACAACGACCTTCCCTTCTAAGAACGTGGGAAGCAGGTATTTTTAGGAGATAATTAAAATGGAAGATAGAGGCCAGAGAAGACAGAGAGGCGGCAGAAGACCTAGAAGAAAAGTCTGCGCTTTCTGTGCTGAGAAGGCAGTCAGCGTTGACTACAAGGACACGGCAAAGCTCAAGCGCTTCATCACAGAGAGTGGTAAAATTGCTCCTCATCGTGCTACAGGCGTTTGCGCAAAGCACCAGCGCGAGCTGGCTACGGCTATCAAGAGAGCTAGAGTTATGGCTCTGCTGCCGTATACAGATGATTGATTGAATTAATTGCAATCGCTATAACTGCGGGACTTCGGATTTTTTTGCCGAAGTTCCTTTTTTTATTGAATTTTTAAAAAATATGCTTTATAATTTATTTATAATTTTGATTAAAATCAACTTAGGAGGAATCTAAAATGAAAAAGGTGTTTAAAGCGGCGGCAGCGGCGATGTTTGTCGTTGTGCTGATGGGATTTTCCGCTTGCAGCGGATCATCGCAGGCGAGTTCATCTGCGGAGAGCAGCGCTGCGGCATCGGAAAGTCAAAAAACCTCGAGCAAAACATACGCGTCGATGGAGGAGTTTGTAAATTCTTCAGAAGGAGCGGCTGCGTTGGATCAGATAAATGCGCAGGCGAGCGACATGGGCTTAAGTGTAGATCTGAAGGCGGAGGGCGACACGCTTGTATATGAATTTGTGAGCGGTTCAGATACAGATGCAGAGTCTATGAAAACGTATTTGGATACGCAGATGAACTCCGAGGAAGGTTTAAAGCTGTATGGAGCAATAGCAGCTCAGCTGGAGCAGCTTGTAGAAGGGGACAACATAAGCGTCATAGTCCGCTATTTGAATGCTGACGGCAGTCTCATAACAGAAAAGGAGTATACGTCGGCAGATTCTGACGGTTCCACCGAAATACCCGAGACGGAGAAAATGTCGATAGAAGAATACGTAAAATCCGATGCGCTGAAGAACCAGCTCGAGACTGTCAATGAGCAGTTGGCGTCCAGCGGCATGAAAGTGGACATCACGGGAGAAGGGGATGTTCTGACTTATACATATAAGTTTCAATCTCAGGTAGATGTTACGGATGAACTTAAAACTCAGCTCGAGCAATACATTAAAGAAGAAAATGCGAGCGTATGGGAGAGCATAAAGAGCGCTCTGGAGTTTACGACAACGTCCGAAAACCCGTCAATTAATATTGTAATTGAGAACCATGACGGCACGGTGATTATAGAAGAAACAGTGTAAGAATAAAATAAAAAAGAGTTCAAGCTTGAACTCTTTTTTTGTTGGAAAAATCAATTTAATAAGTGAGCGAGGGGCGAAGCCTTAGATGTTCCTCGCCGCCTATAGAGAGGGAAATAGCTATTCTGCTGTCAGAGTGATTGTTGCAATATAATTTACGGTAAGCTGAGAGCCGTCGTCCGACATTTTTGCCGTGACGTTGTACTCTCCGTCGGAGGTGCTCGCCGTCAGCTCTCTGCCGTTTATGCTGTAGTTGAAGCTGAGGTCCGAGCCGTCTACGTTGGCGATTCCCCTGCCTTTTTCGGGGAAGGTGACGGACACCTTGTGAGGCTCGCCGAGCAGGGATACTTCTGCCGACCATGTTTTAGACGCCAATTCCTCATGCGTTATGTCGGGAAGTGCGGCTGCGCTTTCGCTGGGATAGACAATGCTGCACGCCGTCATGCAGAGCAGCAGAATGAGAGCGGCGGCTGTGATTTTTATTTTTTTGAACATTTTTGCAGCTTCCTTTCTATAATTGTGGTTTTGAGCAGTAAAAAAACTACTCTAATCGACATGGATATGATACAACAGTATTGATTTTGTGTCAAATAAAGACAGACCGGGTATTCCGGTCTGTCAGCCGTGTTTTTTGCGTTATTTCTGAGTCAGAGCTTCTCCGTCAAGGCTGAGGGCGTACAGTGTAGAATTGTCGTCGGACATTGCGAATTCGTGATCGTCGTCCTTGCTGTTGTCAGCTTCTTCCCATTCTACTTCTATAAAGCCGCCTTCAATTTCATATGTGCAGTTTTTGACTTCGCCGTTGATTGTAAGAGTGCATTTTTGCGAATCAGAGGCAAACTCAAGCTCTGTGCCGCTGCTCTTCCAGACTGCGGAGGCAAGCGCTGCTTTATCTATGCTTTCAGCTATTTTAACACTGCCTAGAGAAATAAATTCGTCCGTGTCGGGCTTGTTGTCGTCGTTATCGACAAGAGTGAGTGTGAGGCTGCTTTCAGAGTTGAGAGTACCTGTGCCTGTGAACGTTTCTTTTTTGTTGTCGTCCAGCTCTGTGCCTTCCAGGGTAAGCTCGCTGCCGGAGAGAGTGTATGTGCCTTCGTCCGTTTTAACGCGCGAGTTGTTCTCCTGGTCATAAATCTCAAATTTGCCGTCTTCGTAGAATATGATGCTTTCTCCTGCATCGTCTGTATCGTACCATTCGCCGACTACGCTTAGCGATGCGCCGGAAGATGCTGCCGCGCTCTCTGCGGGTGTTTGTTCTGCAGAAGCGGGAGCCTCTGAAGCAGCGGGAGCTTCCGAAGCGACGGGTTCGCTGACTGCCGGTTCAGATGCTGTCGCGCTCGGGGATGCTGCGCTGGTGCAGGCTGCGAAGCTGAGAACGGCTGCTGCGGATGTTGCTATAAAAATAATCTTTTTCATCATGGTTTTTTTACCTCCTGTGTCGTTGGCTTTATCGTTTCTTCGTAAATATAATTCACGAACAGGCTGAAATATTGCATGTTTTGAAAAAAATATTATTTATTGTGATTTTTTTCTTGGCTTTAGGGAAGGAATGAAAGGGAATGCGCTGTATGCTGCTAAAATACTGAGAAAAAGGATACTATATATTGGACAGCATGTGTTTCACATGGGAAAATATGCTGTATTATATTTGCGAAAGCAACTTTATTAATACGAAAAAGAAAAACAGGAAAGAAAAAAGAAAGGACAGCAACAGATGAAAAAAATTGAGCTGAAGAAGGGGTTCTATTTTACCGGAGCTCTGGATCATGACTTGAGAGTGTTCGATATAATAATGTATACCGAATTTGGCACGACCTACAACTCATACGTTCTGAAAACGGAAAACCATACCGTTTTGTTTGAGACGGCGAAGGTGAAATGTCTGGATAGCTGGCTGGAAAAAGTCGGTGAGATAACGCCTTTGGAAGAGGTAGATTATCTTGTAGTAAGCCATACGGAACCTGACCACAGCGGCAGCGTTGAGCGTCTGCTGGATATTAACCCGCGTCTCAAGATAGTAGCTACGGGTTGTGCAATCAGCTTCCTAAAAGAAATTGTAAACAAGGATTTCTACTCGATAGCGATAAAAGACGGTCAGACGCTGAAGCTGGACGACAAGACGCTGGAATTCATAGTCGTGCCCAACCTGCATTGGCCGGACACGATGTACACTTATATTCGCGAGGATAAAACTCTGGTTACATGCGACTCGTTCGGCTCTCACTATGCTATGGACGACATACTGGTGAGCAAGGTTACGGATCGCGAGGGCTATCTCCGCGCTACGAAGTATTACTATGACTGCATTATCGGGCCGTTCAAACCGTTTATGCTGGATGCACTCAAAAGGGTCAGGGCGCTGGAAGTGGACATGATATGTCCCGGGCACGGTCCCGTGCTGGATACAGATATAGAGTGGATGCTCGATACATATGAAGAATGGTCTACGGTGATCAACCCCAATCCCAAGCCGACGGTTATTATCCCATATGTCAGCGCATACGGCTACACGGGAATGCTCGCGGAGGCTATAAGCGAGGGAATAAAAGAGAGCGGAGACATAGACGTCCGCATGTACGATATGGTGTCGGCGGACGCGGATAAAGTCGCGGAGGAACTGCTCTTCGCCGACGGAATACTTCTGGGTACGCCTACTATAGTCGGCGAGGCTCTGAAGCCCATCTGGGATTTGACGACGGGCATGTTCGCAGGGACGCACGGAGGCAAGCTGGCGAGTGCTTTCGGTAGCTATGGCTGGAGCGGCGAAGGCGTGCCGCACATAATGGAGCGCTTGAAGCAGCTCAAGATGAATACGGTAGAGGGCTTCCGCGTGCGCTTCAAGCCCAGTGAGCTTCAGCTCAAGCAGGCGAAGGAGTTCGGCGCGAATTTTGCAGAGAAGCTCCTGGAGTCGGATAGAGCCGTACAGCGCGCGCCCAAGAAGAAAGTAAAGTGCGTAGTATGCGGAGCTGTGTTTGACGAAGGAATGGACGAATGTCCCGTCTGCAAGGTCGGTCCGGAGAATTTCGTGGCGATAACAGAAGATGCACCCGCAGAGCCGAAGCCGGACGAGAAGGTTCGCTGCAAGATTTGCGGCGCTATATTCAGCGCGTCTGAAGAGAAGTGCCCCGTCTGCGGCGTAGGTCCTGAGTATTACATTCCGCTCGAAGAGGATAAGAAGAAACCCGCGGCGAAGCCCGGGCAGAAGCTTGTCAAATGTATCGTATGCGGTGAGATATTCAACGCTGCTCTCGATACATGCCCTGTCTGCGGCGTAGGCAGAGACAAATTTGTGGAAGTGGAGCAGGAGGAAGTCGCTTTCCGCAATGATACGAAGAACACATATGCAATACTCGGCAACGGATGCGCAGGCGTGAGCGCGGCGGAGGCTATCCGAGAGCGTGACAAAACGGGACGAATACTGCTGATTTCTAATGAAGGTCCGACGTATCAGCGTCCCATGCTGACAAAAGCAATGCTCTCAGGTCTCACGCCGGAGCAGATTGAGCTGCATCCCGCCGGTTGGTATGAGGCGCGCGGCATAGTTCAGATATTGGACAGACAGATAACGAGCGTGGACACGGAGAAAAAAGAGATAGTATTGGACGGCGACTTCAAACTGCCTTATACAAAGCTCATCTTTGCTCTGGGCAGCGAGAGTTTCATTCCGCCTATTCCCGGACATGAGAAGGAAGGCGTCGTGGCTATCCGCCGCATAAGCGACGTGGCGAAGGTTCAGGCTATGGGCAATGCGCTGAAGAACGCGGTGGTTATCGGCGGCGGCGTACTCGGACTCGAGGCGGCGTGGGAGCTGCGCAAGGCTAAATGCGAGGTTACGGTTCTGGAGTTGGCTCCTCAGGTTATGGGCAGACAGCTGGATACGGCGTCGGCTGAGCTGTTGCTCAAGAAATGCGCGGATGTAGGCGTGAGAGTTGAGACAGGAGTGAAGATAGAGTCCATAGAAGGCGATGCGAAGGTCTCCGGTATCAAACTGAGCAGCGGGGAAGTGATACTGGCTGAGCTCATAATAATGTCCTGCGGAGTTCGCGCGAATACGGCTCTGGCTAAGGAAGCGGGAGTAGAGATCGACCGTGCGATAGTCGTGGACGAATCTATGCAGACGAACATTCCGGGCGTATATGCGTGCGGAGACTGCGCTCAGTACAACGGAGTGAACTACGCTCTTTGGCCGGAGGCTCAGGAGCAGGGCAAGACGGCGGGCGCGTGCGCTACGGGCGACACAGTGACGTATAAGCAGATAGCTCCGATACTGGCGTTCCACGGGATGGAGACAGAGCTGTTCTCTCTCGGAGATCCGGGCAAGACGGCGGGCGTGGAGTATAAGACTGTTGAAATAAAAGACGAAGCGGACGATCTGCTGGAACGCTACTATTTCACGGGCGGGAAACTCTGCGGAGTTATACTCGTAGGGGATCTGTCTAAGATGGCAGACATGATAAAAGCAATAGAAGAAAAGCGCTCTTTCGGAGAACTTTTCGCATAAAGACATATTGTAATGTGATTTAAGATGTGCCGCTCGGCTTTGCTGAGCGGCATTTTATATGTATAGGTTATATTATGTATAGGTTATATAAATTACAAAAGCGTAAGAGAATACATGGAGTGCAAATTTGCCAATGCGGGATTATTGTGGTATCATTATTCTGTATTTAAGTATATACGCGGGGCTAATCCGCGTGTCTGAGAAATTATCTTTTATTATTGTATTTGTAGTAATCTGAAGGAGAAAATCGTAAATGAAAGAGTGCTTTAATACTCTCGATAAGCTGGCGAGCGAGTTTTCGTATAGAAATATTTATTCAATAATGACGGAGTACGGGGACAAGATTGCGGCGGAGTATGACGATGAGTCAGGCATAAAAAAGCGTACATATCGTGAATACGATATAATGATACGCGGCGGAGCGGCGGCTCTGGCGGCGCAGATGGGAAATTTGGAAAAATCCTATATAGGTATAAAATTGGACAACAACCCCGATTGGCCTGCTGTTTTTTGGTCTGTAATGATGGCGGGGTATAAGCCCCTGCTGTTGGACTATCGCGGAGATGCGGCGATAACGCTTCATCTTTTGGACACGGCGGGCGCGGTAGCGATAATAACAGACGACAAAGCGGAATACCCTGGCTATGATAAGATAACGCCAACGTCTCTGTTGGGGAAAAAGCTGGATGAAGGCTTTTCTCCGGATTGGGCGGATGAGGTGGCCCTCTGCACGTCCGGCACGACGGGCACGGCGCGCGTGTTCGTCTACAACGGAGATGCCATGGGACATCAGATGGATAACGCACGCTATTTCCTGAAGGACAACGGCGACATAATGTACGACACTTCGGACGGAGAGTGCAAGAATTTGGCGTTTCTGCCTCTGCACCATATATTTGGCTTTGTGGCTGTTTATATGTGGTATTCTTTCTTTGGAAAGACGATAGTGTATCTCAAGGATAAATCGCCCAAGACGATAATGGACACGTGCCGAAGGCACGAGGTAACTCATATTTTCTGCGTTCCTATGTTTTGGAACAATGTAACTCAGGGCATAATGCGGAAGGTCGCTCAGGGCGGGGAACGTCAGGAGCGTATGTTCAGACGCATAAGCAGAATCAGTTATTCGACTCAATCCCACGCCAAGCGCAAGGGCAGGAGAGTTATGGGGGCGTCTGTATTTCGCTCGATTCAAGAGAGCCTGGTCGGAGGTTCTGTTCGGTTTATGATAAACGGCGGAGGACACATACTTCCGGATACGCTGAAAACGATAAATACTATAGGTTATCCTCTTTATAACGGCTTCGGCATGACAGAAGCGGGCATAACGTCGGTAGAGTTCAGCTACGACATATGCCAGAGAGTAAAGGGAAGCGTAGGCAAGCCGTTTGAATCGGTCAAATACAAAATAAGCGACGAAGGCGAGCTGCTCATAAGCGGGAAGTCGCTTTACAGCGGTCAGATGGTCGCGGGAGAATATGTTCCGCGTACTGACGAATGGTTCGCGACGGGAGATATCGCCACTCTGCGCGACGGCAAATTGTATATAGAAGGAAGGCTGAAAGAGGTAATAGTAGATCAGTCCGGAGAGAATATATACCCCGACGAGCTGGAGGATTACTTCATTCAGATGCCGTATGTAACGGACTATTGCGTCATGGGCGCCAAAATGGGCGGAGATTATGAAGAAGTAATAATGGTTATGAAGCTGGAGGAGGACGCCGATGAGAAGGCCATAGCGGCTCTCTCGGAAGAAATATTGGAGGCGAACAACGCTTTGCCGATGGCGAAGAAAGTGCGCCACGTTCTCATTTCTGATGATCCGCTCCCGGTGGCTAACGGAATAAAAGTACAGCGTCAGAAACTCAGAAAGGCAATAGAGGACGGCTCGTGGAGATACAGAGAGCTGAATCTCGCGCTGCAAAAGCTGGAAGGCACTCCGGCGGAGAAAATACAGACGGGCGAAACGAAAAAGATAGACGCGGCCGAGGCGGACGAATCATTCATAGAGATAAAGAACTTCGTGCGAAGTGTTTTTGCGGATGTTCTCGTGCTTAAAGAGAGTGAAATAGGGGACTTCGACCACTTTGTAAACGATCTCGGCGGAGACAGTCTTGCGGTTATCGGCGTAATCTCTCAGCTTGAAGAAAAATATTCGATGTATATTCCTGACGAGGAATTCCAAAATGTAGTCAACGTGCAGGAGATAGCCGAGCTTATATATGTGAAGCTGAATGGCGGCGAAGTCTCAAAGCCGGAAGAAAACCAGGAGCATGCGGCTGCATCCGGAGAGCGAATAACTGATTTCACTCAGACGGAGGAATACAAAATGCTTTTGGATCGCATGAAGCGCGAGATAAAAAATCCGGAGGCAAACCCTTACTTTGTGGCGCACGACAGCACGGTAAGAGATACGAGCGTAATCGGAGGAAAAGAAGTCATAAATCTCGGCTCATACAATTATCTCGGGCTTTCCGGTCATCCTGAGACTGTGGAAGCGGCGATAGACGCGGTTAAAAAATACGGCACATCTGCGAGCGGAAGCAGAATCCTTGCGGGCGAAAAGACGCTTTATATGAAGCTCGAGGAGGAAATTGCGGATTGGAAGCATACAGGAGCTGCAATAGTGATGACGGGCGGTCATTCGACTAATTTGAATTTTATCGGTTCTTTCTGCACGAAGGGAGATCTGATAATATATGATGCGCTTTCTCATAATTCCATAACTATGGGATGCCAGCTTTCTCAGGCGGAGAGCAAGGCTTTTCCGCATAATGATACCCGCGCGCTGGAGGGGATACTGCAGAGCATAACGGGCAAGTTCCGAAAGGTGCTTATTGTCGTGGAAGGTGTGTACAGCATGGACGGCGATATTGCGCCTATACCTGAGTTTATAAGGCTGAAGCAGAAGTACGGCGCTTTTCTCATGGTAGACGAGGCGCATTCGACGGGAGTCATCGGCGAGCATGGCGGCGGCGTGGACGATTATTTCGGGCTGCCGGGAGATGCGATAGATATTAAGATGGGGACTCTGTCCAAGACTCTGGGCACGTGCGGAGGTTATATCGCGGCTAGAAAAGAAATTATTGATTATCTGAAATACTCCATGCCCGGGTTTGTGTTCACGGCAGGAATAAGCCCGCCTCTCGCGGCGGCTTGCAGAAAGTCTATAGAACTTATCAGACGGGATAACGCGCTTGTAAATCAGCTTCATAGAAACATAGCATATATAATAAAAAGGCTAAAGGAATTGGGGCTGGATACCTGCTCCGCAAAGGAATCGGCGATAGTACCCGTTATGATAGGGCCTGATGATCTGGCGTTTGAAATATCTCATGAGCTGCTAATGAACGGCGTGTTTATACCGCCGGCGGTGTTCCCCGCGGTTCCGAAGGGTCAGAGCAGGCTGAGACTCTCTATAAGTGCGGCTCACTCTATCGAGCAGCTTGAGGAAGCGGCGCAGACTATAGCGCGCGTATGCTCAGAGCATGGAGTAGAGCTGAAACCGCAAATATAATGCTTTAAAATAAATACTTCGGCGTAAATAAAAAAGACGGCACGGTTTAACTCTGCGCCGTCTCTTTTTATGCTGAGGCTTATGGTTCTTCTATGCTTATGTTTGGATTGGGGGTAGAGTTGTATACTCTGGTGTGCGGAGGGACGGAATGCACAAGCCAGACGTTGCCGCCTATGATGCTGCCTTCGCCCACCGTCGTGTCGCCGCCGAGAATAGTCGCGCCGGAGTATATCACCACGTTATTTTCTATGTTGGGATGACGCTTCACGCCTTTTACAGGCATGCCCGCGTCGTCCATTTCAAAACTCTTAGCGCCCAAGGTGACGCCCTGATACAGCTTTACATTGTCGCCGATTACACATGTCTCGCCTATGACTACGCCGGTGCCGTGATCTATGAAGAAATGTCTGCCGATTGTAGCGCCGGGGTGGATGTCTATGCCGGTTTGCTGATGAGCGTATTCTGTCATTACGCGGGGGATGATCGGCACGCCCAGTTCAAAGAGTTTGTGAGCCATGCGGTATATGCTAACGGCTTCTATAGACGGGTAGCCGAGGAGTATCTCTTCTGTATATATAGCAGCGGGATCGCCTTCGTATGCCGCTTGAATATCAGTCGCGAGAGTGCGGCGTATGTCCGGCAGACTGCGCAGGAAGGCGATGGTCACGTCGTCCGCCTCTGTTTCGCATTCGTGGCAGCTTTCGGTGTGCTCATGATCTCCGTTTATTCGGCATTTGTTCATGAGTACGTCTTTGATTATAGAATGCAGCATCATGGCCGCTGTGTTAAGGCTGCCCGTGACCTGCGCTCCGAGATATGCGCTGTCGTTGAAATCGCTGGCGTACAGCGTGGGATATAGAGACGCTTTCAGCGTTTCTATCAGTTCAATAACGCGGCTGCGCATACCGTAGCCGCTGATGTTGCCCTTTATGAATTGGTCGACATTTATTTCTACCAGGAGTTCGGCCATATCCTGGGATCTGGTGCGCATCCAGGCGCTTATTTTGCTCATATTATTCCCTTTCTGTCTGCGGTTAAATTAATCTAATCTCCGGCGGGGAGCCGGAGACCTATGCGCCGATTTTACAGTTTACTCAATCTTCGGCTATAATAACATAAATATATGAGCTATGTCAATTTATGGTGAGAACTAAACTTGCGGTGTACAAGCTTGAAAAAAAAGAGTATAATAAATCCAAAACAGATTTGAGTTATTAGGGGGACTTCAATGCCAATTAACATACCTGCGAAACTGCCCGCGGCGGAAATACTCACGGGCGAGGGAATATTTGTGATGACTGACGAGAGGGCGAGCTCTCAGGACATACGCCCGCTCAAAATATGTATATTAAATATAATGCCGACTAAAATCGTCACAGAGACGCAGCTGCTGCGCCTGTTGGGCAACTCGCCCATTCAGGTGGAGATCGTGCTGCTCCGGCCCTGCGGCCATGAATCGAGGAATACCTCCGAGACTCATCTCGAACAGTTTTATAAAACATTCGACGAGGTGCGCTCGGAGAGATTCGACGGCATGATAATAACCGGCGCGCCGGTAGAGCTTATGGACTTTGATGAAGTGGATTATTGGTCGGAGCTGGTGGAGATAATGGAGTGGACAAAGACGAATGTCTATTCTACTTTGCATATATGCTGGGGCGCTCAGGCGGCTTTGTATTATCATTACGGCATAGAAAAAATAGAGCTGAAGCAGAAAATGTTCGGGGTTTTTGAACACTATCTTGAGAACAACTCATTTCAGCTCACGCGCGGATTCGACGAGGTGTTTTACGCTCCTCATTCGAGACATACGGGTATAGACGAGGCTGCCGTCGAAGCGAACCCCAAGCTGGAGATTGTCAGCCGCTCGGACGATGCGGGGATATATATAATATACGCTAAAAAGGGTCGTCAGATATTTGTTACAGGTCATTCGGAGTACGACGTGGATACGCTCAAAAAGGAGTACGACCGCGACGTAGGCCGTGGTCTGCCGATTAACGTTCCGTACAATTACTATCCCGATGACGATCCGAGCAGAACGCCCGTCGTGCGCTGGCGCAGCCATGCGAACCTTCTGTTCAGCAATTGGCTCAACTATTATGTGTATCAGGATACGCCGTTCGATCTGGGTCAGCTCGTCAAAGCGGAATGATAAAATGCTTATTAAAGACTTCTCGCGTTGGGGGAAGTCTTTTTGGCATAACAAAAGACCGAGTGATTAAACTCGGCCGTTTTTTTACGAATTAGTATCAATCGTCGAGCAATATAAGCTGTTGCTTGTTGACGTCGCCTGAGCCTAAGGTCAGGACTATATCACCCGGCTGCCATCTGTCGCGCAGGTAGTCGCGTATTTCGCGGAATGTGGGGAGATATACGCAGTTGTTGGAGTGCGCGTTTATGGCGGATACGAGATCTCTGGCGTGTATATCACCCGTGTCTATATCTCTGCCCGGGTATATGTCAGGGACGAGAACCATGTCTGCGTTGTCGAAGGCAGATGCGTATTTGTCCTTGAGAGTGCGGGCGCGAGTGTAAGAATTGCACTGGAAAAGTACCCAGAGCTTGCGGTGAGGATAGTTATGAGCTGCTTCGAGGCACGCTTTAATTTCGCTCGGATGATGCGCGTAATCGTGGAAAATGGTCACGCCGTCCTTTTCGCCGACTTTTTCGAAGCGTCTGCCCGCGAGGTGGTAGTCCGCAAGGTCTTTAGCGCATTCGTCTATGGAGATTCCGAATACTTCATGTGCTAAAGCGGCGGCGGCCAGCGCGTTGGCTGCGTTGTGCATACCGGGGACGTTAAGCTTGATTTTTCCTAGGTTTTCTCCGCGGCATATGACGTCAAACTCAGGCGCTCCCATGTCGTCGAATTTAACTGATTTGATGCAGTAATCTGCGTTGCCGGAGGCGCTGTACGTTACGACCTTGGGAGGAGTGCAGCGGGCGAGGGCTTTCATGTTGTTTTTGTCGTCTATGTTGATGAAAAGCACGCCGTCCTCGGGCAAAAGAGCTATGAAATCCACAAAGGCGTCTATTATCTCGTCTATGTCTTTATAATAGTCCAGATGATCGTCGTCTATATTATTCAATATAATTGCGCTCGGGTGCAGACTCATGAAGCTGCGGACGTATTCGCAGGCTTCGGTTATAAATATATCGCTGTTTCCGAGACAAACGCCGCCCGAGAGGAAGTCTACCATGCCGCCGACGTGGACGGTCGGGTCTATGCCGGAGTCTTTTGTGATACACGCCAGCATAGACGTGATGGTTGTCTTGCCGTGGCAGCCGGATACGCCGACGACTTGATTGTAGTTTGCGCTTATCATACCCAGGAGCTGCGCGCGTTCTATCATCATTATGTCATGCTGAACGGCGTATGCGAACTCGGGGTTTGTGGGTTTGATAGCGGGAGTGTAGACGATGAGAGAGGCGTCTTTGGCGTAGGATTCGTCGTGACCGATTTTTACGTCGATTCCGGAGTCCATGAGAGTTTTTGTGAAAGAGGACTCTTTTATGTCGCTGCCGTCTACATTATATCCCAGATTGCTGAGGATTTGAGCCAGCCCGCTCATAGAGCAGCCGCCGATTCCTATAAAATGTATCTTTTTGTCTTTATAATCAGTTAATTTAATCATGTCAGATAAGGTTTTCCTTTCGGAGCATGGGCTTTCGCGCCAATGCTGCATATTGCTAAAGATGATTATATCAAATTTTTACGTTGCTAACAAGTCTAAATGTTTATCACAGGAAATGTCATAGAACGGTTGAAATCCGAATTATTTGGTATATAATATAGAGTATAGTTCGGAATTTTGGAGGAAGGCATGAACCAAATAAACAGAAAAGAACGCATAACGGCTATAACAGTTATGCTGACTAAAAACCCGAATAAGGTGTTTCCGCTGTCTAAGTTTTCGCGTTTTTTCGGCGCGGCTAAGTCCACTCTGAGCGAGGATGTGCAGATAATAGGGGACGTGCTGCGAAAGTTCGACATGGGAGAGCTGGAGGTGCGAATGGGCGCGGGCGGCGGAGTGAGATACCTTCCGCGCATGGATAGGCAGTCCCGCGGGGAGCTGCTGAACGATATTTGTGAGAAGCTGTCGGATAAAAGCAGGATTCTGCCGGGGAATTTTATGTATACTGCGGATATTTTGATGAGTCCACAGTATGTAGACGGCATGGCGAGGATACTTTGGGATATGTTTTCGGATACAAATCCCGATGTGATAGTAACTATAGAGACAAAGGGTATACCTCTTGCGATGTCTGTGGCGAGGCTGTTCGGGAAGCCGCTGGTAGTCGCGCGCAAGGAGAGCAAGCTGACGGAAGGTTCGGTTGTGACGATAAATTATCTGTCCGGCTCGTCGAAACGGCTCCAGACTATGTCGCTTTCTAAACGTGCGGTGAGCGCAGGGCAGAGAGCTTTGGTTATAGACGATTTTCTTGCGGGCGGAGGAACTATGCGCGCTGTATTTGAGATGATGAAGGAGTTCGGAGTGACTGTCGTAGGATGCGGAATAGCTATAGCGACCAAGCTTCCGGCAAAAAAGCGTATTGAATCTTTTAAAAACTTGTTTATTCTTGAAAATATAGATGAAGACAAAGAAATTATAAAGATAGTCCCTAATCCCAACATCTGATGTTTTTATATGCTTCGGAGAAGTCTTGAGTGCTTGTATATTGAGAAAATAGAGTTTGAGGAAAGATATGGAAACGTTGACGTTGGCGTTGTTTGCGCTTGTTCTGCTCGGGTGCATCGCGTTTGAACTGCCCATACTGTATGCTCTGGCGGCGGGGTACGTGCTGTTTTTTGTATACGCTATGATTAGAGGGAAAAAACCGCTTGAGATACTCAAAATGTCACTGGATGGAGTAAAAACGGCTAGAAGCGTACTCTTGATGTTTCTGCTGGTGGGTATGCTCACGGCGGCTTGGAGAGCGTCGGGGACGATAGCGGTTATAATATCGTGGTCTGCAAATGTAATAACGCCGCAGCTGTTTGTGCTTCTGGCTTTTTTGCTGAACTGCATGCTGTCGTTTTTAACGGGGACGTCGTTTGGAACGGCGGCGACTATGGGTGTTATATGTATGACTATGGCGGAGCCCGTCGGCGCCCATCCTGTTTGGACGGGCGGAGCGATAATGTCCGGAATATACTTCGGAGACAGATGCTCGCCCGTGTCCACAAGTGCGCTGCTGGTCAGTGAGCTGACGGAGACGGATATATTTACTAATATAAAGAAAATGGTTAAAACCTCCGTCGTGCCTTTTGCGCTGACGTCTGTGATTTATATTGTTGTTGGCATGACGGCGGACAGTTCGGCGGCTGACGTCGGAGTAAGCGGAATATTTGCGAAAGAATTGAATTTGCACTGGACGGCGGTTCTGCCGGCGGTTTGTGTGCTTGTGCCGGCGCTGCTGAAAGCGAATGTAAAAGTAACTCTCGCGAGCGGAATAATATCCGCTGTTGTGATTTGCGCCGCGGTTCAAGGGGCGTCGGCGCCGGATATTTTGAAGTGGATGCTCGGCGGATATACTGCGGCAGATGCGGAAGCGGCGAAAATGTTGGACGGCGGCGGTATATTGTCAATGCTCAATGTGTGCGCTATAGTCTGCATATCTTCTGCGTATGCAGGCATATTCCGAGAGACGGAGCTGCTCACGGGGATAAAGAACAAAATAGCAGCGGTAGGAGATAAAGCTACACCGTATGGAAGCGTCCTGTGTGCATCTGTGGCGGCTTCTATGGTGTCATGCAATCAGACTCTGGCGATAATGCTTACAAAGCAGCTTTGCGACGAAGTGCAGAGCAGAGAGGAGCTGGCGATTTCGCTGGAGAATACGGCGGTATTAATAGCACCGCTGGTGCCGTGGTCCATAGCGGGAGCGGTGCCCATAGCGGCGATGTCTGCGCCGAGCGTATGCCTTGTTGCTGCGTGTTATTTGTATTTGACGCCGATATGCGGCTTTGCGGATGCGCTAATAAAAAGACATAAACATAGAAATAAAAATGAGAAAAGAGAAAAAGTTTCTGTCGGAGCTTAGACAGAAACTTTTTTTGCACATAAATTTTACTAAATACGTGTAATAAACTGAAAAAAACGCGCGTTTAGAAACGAAAATAGCGGGATTTTTAATAAAAAAGCACATTTTTTCAAAAAAAGTGATGAATTTGGGATGAATATTTAAGAAAAAGCTGCATAATATTTCGCGGGGAGAGAGGGGTATAGTGGAGAAAGGCGAAAGATAGAAAACGAATTAGGGGGGTATAGGAGGGGAGAGAGTGGATTATGGGTTGGAGATAAGGAAGATAAGTTCGGATTTGCGGGTGAATAGTATTC